>Ga0172366_10005203_pt1 | contig 10231 bp, 10 predicted proteins | sample LakKivSesite69cm_FD_114533 | JGI IMG/M metagenome (GOLD analysis project Ga0172366, IMG submission 114533) | Sediment microbial communities from Lake Kivu, Rwanda - Sediment site 69cm | ecosystem: Environmental > Aquatic > Freshwater > Lake > Sediment | place: Rwanda: Western Province, Lake...
GTTTCTGGAATCGGCTGCATTGGACGCACTGCTGGATACGTAAACGCGGATTCCTTCCACACGACCCACGGACGCGCGTTAGCCTTCGCAACCGGCGTAAAATTGGGAAACCCGGAGTTGGATGTCGTGGTCATAAGCGGAGACGGCGACCTCTTCGCCATAGGAGGAAACCACTTCATCCACGCGGCACGAAGAAACATCGGACTAAAAGTTATTTGCGCAAACAACTTCAACTATGGAATGACCGGTGGCCAGCAGGGTCCGACCACGCCTTTAGAAGGATTGACAACCACAACTCCTTATGGAAACATTGAGCATCCCTTCAACCTGGTCCATTTGGCAGCGGCTTCAGGCGCAACGTACGTCGCTAGATGGACAACCCTGCATGTGCGAAGATTAACCCAATCAATCAAAAGAATGTTGCAGAAAGAAGGTTTCTGCTTCGTTGAAGCCATCGCTCCATGCCCAGAAATTTTTGGCAGGCAGAACAAAATGCGAACAGGTCTCGAAATGATGGAATGGTTCAGAAAAGCCTCTGTAGTAGAAAACTTTTCTGACCCATCAAAGGCGGAAATTTCGTCTAGAAAAATAGTTGTAGGCGAATTTGTGAACGTAGAAAGGTTGAGTTACGAAAGATTCCTGTGTGAAAAAATAGCTGATATTAACGAGAGAAAGGTAAAGTGGTGAGTTAGCGTGAGAATTGAAATCCAATTTGTAGGTTTCGGTGGACAGGGCATAATCAAGTCAGGCATAATTACGGCTACAGCAGCGTGCATCTACGGTAGAAAAAACGCCGTCCAGACGCAATCTTATGGTCCAGAATCAAGAGGCGGGGCTTGCAAGTCTGAGGTAGTAATATCAGACGAGGAGATAGATTTTCCTAAAGTTGTGGAGCCAGACATACTCTTAGTAATGTCGCAGCACGCCTATAATGAATATGCAGAGGATATGAAACGCGGAACAATTATTATGGATCTTGACATGATTCCTTCTGAAAAAGAGCTACAGAACGTTAAGGTCTATCGTGTTCCCGCTACAAAAATCGCAGAGGAACTGGGAAGAAAGATAGTGGCGAACATTGTTATGCTGGGTGCCTTGACCGCCATAACGGGCATGTTAGACAAAAATGCTATGGAAGAATCGATCAAGGCAAACGTACCTAAAGGTACCGAAGAATTAAATCTGAAAGCGTTCGAAAAAGGCTACGAGTTTGGAAAAGACCTTTCAGCAAGCTAGGCCTGCTCAGCTTTTTGCACTGGCAATTGTGCCAATTGTAATATCAGCTTTGATTTTCTGATTCCTACGTGCCTGAGCGGAGCTATCTTTTTTGCCTCATTGTATACGTCAGATGCTATTTTTCCAAGAACCATCTCTTGTGCAAACTGGTCAAATGTCAGTGTTGAAGCCTTCTCGCTGATGATTTTCTCCATTAAGGTGCGGATTGTTTTCTCCTGAGACGTTCTAATCCTTGAAAGTGTCAGGGCAGATACGGCCACCCGTAACTTGTACCCGTCTTTTGTAGTTACATTAAAAAGACCGTCAACTTTAGTTGTTCTTCGCCTCACAAGGCTCCGCAAGTAGTCGCGTGAATATTCATGTCCTTTGAACAGTGTGTGAGCGGTTTTACCGTCGATTTCGCCTATTTGGAAAAACATTTTCAGGTATTGATGGGAAAAGTCGTTTGTGACGTCGTAAAGAGTTGACTCGATGACTCTTCCAATCAGTTTTTCAGGCTCTTCTGTTGGTATTGCTCCCAATTCAACATTTCCGAAGTAGGGCGGAGCTACTACCATGTACCATGTTTTGCCTCGCCATTTATCTCTTACATGTTTTGCCTTTGAAGACAAGTTCATCCTCCAAACGTGCGTTCAGAATTCTCACAAGAGTATTAAAAGTTTTACCGTTCAGCCCATATTTTCTCCATGTTACCCATATACTCTCTTAGAGCTTCAGGAACAATGACTGAACCGTCCTCCTGTTGATAGTTTTCCAGTATAGCGACAATTGTTCTGCCCGTGGCTATTGCTGTCGAATTCAGAGTATGCACAAAACCGCTCGGTGGTTTACCCTCTTTTTCCCTATACCTTATGTTCAATCTTCTAGCCTGATAATCTGTACAGTTGCTGCACGAAATTATTTCTCTGTAGGCGTTTTGGGCCGGCATCCAAACTTCTATGTCATATTTTTTGGCTGCTACTGTTCCGATGTCCCCTGTGCACACGTTAACGACTCGGTAGGGCAAACCAAGCTTTTGAACGAGTTCTTCAGCGTTGTGTATAAGTTCTTCATGCATCTTCAATGAATCCTCGGGCTTACAGAAAATGAACTGTTCAACCTTATTGAATTGATGTGTTCTGAAGATCCCTCGGGTGTCTTTGCCATGGGCTCCAGCCTCCTTTCTGAAGCAGGCGCTTACTCCAGTAAGCCTAAGCGGCAAATCCTCTACCTTTAGCACCTCTTTCATGAACATGGCCGCCATTGGATGTTCTGAGGTTGCGATTAAGTATAGGTCTTCGCTTTCAACTTTGTACAGAACATCTTCGAAGTCGCTTAGGGCTGTTACGCCTTCGTATGGTTCTCGTCGCATCAGAAACGGCGGTTCTATCGGCACATATTCTTTCTTTATCATTTCTTGTAAGGCAAAATCCATCAGAGCCATGTCCAACAGTACGCCTCCTCTTTTTAGGTAGAAGAATCTCGAACCGGCGATTTTACCCGCCCTTCCAATATCCATTATGTCGAGACTCACGCCTAACTGTATGTGATCCTTGATGAAAAAGTTGAATTGTGGTATTTTTCCCCATATTCTGATCTGGACATTATCGCTTTCGTCTTTGCCCGGTGGAACTGTTTCGTGGAGGAGATTTGGAAGTTGCATGAGACAATTGCGTACTTTTTCTTCTGTTTGATTCACTTCTCCTTCCAAATTCGTGATTTCCACATCAACCTTTTTTGCCTCTGCAACTTTCTTGGCTGCATCTTTGCCCTTCTTTTTGAGTGCGGCAACTTCTGTTGTTATCAGTCTCCTTTCGTGCCGGAGCTCGTTTAAATCTGTCAAAATTTGACGCCATTTCCTGTCAAGCTCGATTAGCTGATCCAGTGTTCTGATGTTTTCAGGGTTTCTTCTCTTCATTAAATTGTTCCTTACGAGGTCAGGATTTTCACGAATTAGTTTAATGTCCAACATTTTTCTCACGTGAATTTGCGCGGTATGATGTAGATCTGCTAATTATTGTTAAGTTTTGACTTCTTAACTTAACATGAAATCAGCTATTTAACCTTACGATGGGACGTTATTGCTCGAAGTTGGCTGAACAGGAGTTTAGTTCTGGTCGAATCTTTAGAAAGTGTTAAAAAATGGAAGAAAGATATGGACGTTTGTCGGTTTGTACTCAGCTGTTTGTTTTGTTTTCACTCTTTGCTTAGCGTTATTTCCATTGTTGAAACCATTCTGGACCTGTTCTCTCCTTCTCTTGGCGGCATTTCCGCGGTTCCGATGCTTATTTTGCTCACTTTTAAGTCTTTCAGGAAGCGATTTCTGGCTATCTCTGCCACGTCAACTGCTGTGGTTATTGCTTGGCCTCGGGCTTTCAAAGTTATTTCTTTCGAGTTGCTTGAGGAGAGACTTGTGATAATCGCTAGCACGTAATTCATTGGCGGCTTGTTTCCAACGTAAATAACGTCTTCGTTTTCTGTCATTTCTTTCACTCCTTTCTTGTTGATTGTTGCGTGTAACGTTGCTGTGTCTGCTGTTCGTCACAACAGAGCGTTACCGTCTCTACTTATCTTCGCATCCTCCTTATAAGAGCATTGAAAAAAGTCGGATCTCGTCAATCACTACAACGTCACTCATAACAAATTTTACACAGTCCAGCTTAAATAAGAAACGCTAACACTAAAAAAAGGGAGAAATAACTCCATGCTCACAAAACTGAAAGAAAGAATCCAGCAAATGCTCGCTTCGGAGGCAAAACTGGCTCACAGCATAGGGTTAACGCCAAATATGATAAGCTTCATAGGATTGATTCTTGCTTTCCTTTCGGCCTTTTCATACGCGGAATGGCAAAACAATTCTCTTTACCTTCTGTTTGCCACAGTTCTGCTTTTGCTTTCAGGATTCTGTGACGCTGTAGATGGCGTAGTAGCCAGACTCTATAAGCAAACAACTGCATTTGGCGGTTTCTTGGACTCCTTGCTGGACAGGTATGCAGATGGTGTCGTGTTTGTAGGCATAATAGTGGCGGGTCTCTGCGATAAGCTATGGGGATTAATAGCCTTGATTGGCGCTTTGTTGGTAAGCTATACCCGTGCAAGGGCGGAAGCGACGGGAACAAAAATGGAGTCTATCGGAATAGCAGAAAGGGCTGAGCGTATAATCGTTTTGGCTACGGCGAGCATAATCACGATTTTTTGGCTCCCAGCCTTAAATATCGGAATAATCTTGCTTGCACTACTCTCGAACTTAACAGTTCTACAAAGAGCATTACACACGTACAAGAAAATAGGTAAAAGAGAAAAACCTAAAAATTAAAATCTTCTTCTAGGGCGACTGCGCCGATCGTTTTCAGCTCTGACCTTCACTATGCCCCGGTGCACTGCGCATGAGATGCAATAGTATTTCGTGTCCACCCAGGAAGATAAGTAGGTGCCTTTTTGCCGAAGCTCCTTGGCCAACTGTGGATCAACAAAGGAGACTCGTCGCGTGGCCTTCTTGGCTTTGTCCCGTGGCACCATCTGTCCACACATGGCGCATTGAACAAGCCCACTGGCTCCTTTACTGCCCTTTGATCTTCCACGGCTCTTTCGCTTGAAAGGCAATAACTATACCTCTTTTCACTTCTACCATCAAGTAGTTAATATTCTACCTTATATATCTGCTCTCAACTTCAGGATAGAAACAATGTTGGCATTCGCATCAATAACAGGGATGATCTTACCCGAAGGTGAGGTCATCAGAGTTGTCACGCCTGGTCCGTGGCCTGCCGTAACGCAGTTGGTGTGTACGACGATGCCAATAGAAATGGCGCCTGCCCGATAAATTCTCCCAAAGGAGTGATCAGCATCAATTATGGCAACCAGATCACCCAGTCTCAAATCATTAAGTCGATACTGCTCCCTAATTTTTTCATCAAAAAGCTGGATGTCATAATCTCCTGAATATGTTTGGTTTGCTCCCAATCCTGAACCCATAATAGCTGCAGGAATTGTATGAGTAACGGAAACCTCTAGTTTCCCACCATTCGGTTTCGGTTCCAAAGCTTCCAAAAATCCTGGATCCATGCTCATCACCTTTATGTCTGGAAAATCTAGAAGCTTGAATCCGACTCCGAAAGCCTTCACAAGAACCTTGTCACCGAGCATCAATTTCTCTAAGACTTCTGGTTGAAAATCCACTAGAACATGCTCTATTCCACCATGCTTCCCGGTAACAACACCCTTGGCGCCCTTCGCGTCACCGCTAACAACAATCGCCTCGTTTCCAACACACGACAACACGTTGAAAGCTGCGTTGGCTCCTTGTCCGTGCCGAGGATCATTCTCCTTGCTTTCTACGCTTACGCCAGGTTCCACATGGTCTGCTTCCCAGCCGCACGCTGGATCACCAACTCTCACGTTGTATTTGATTCCTCCTACGCTTGGAAGAACCACTGGAGCGCCCTCAGCCGATATGTTATACACTGATCTTCCGATAACGGGACTTGCTATCTCGCCAAAAACCGAAAGTTTTACCAGTTTATGCGCGTTTCTTCTTAACATCAAATTTTTCCTCGCAGTAAGCCCTGTGGATTATCGAGGCAGGATGCTAATAAAACTTCATCTGCGCGATACGAGTTTGCAGTCGATGAATATGGCAAGTTTTAAATGTGCGATTTTTGTTTTGACTTGATTGAAGCAAACTTGGCATATGCTGTTCTAAGTGGCTGAGATCAATGTCTGAAATTGGACTGAGAACAAGAATGCTAGTCAAGGACGTTATGAGCAGCCCGGTCGTGACCATCGAAGAGGAAGCGCCGACAAATCTTGTCGCCAACCTCATGGATAAAAACGATCTGGGCTGCATAATAGTTACGAGCAAGGAAGGAAAACCCATAGGCATAATAACAGAAAGGGACCTAGTCCTGCGAGTCTTGGCCAAAAATGTAAAGCCAGACACCGTAGTAGCAAAGGAAATTATGACTTCGCCATTAATCACCATCGAACCAGAAGCAACAATAAGTGAAGCAGCCAGAAGGATGAGCAGGCTAGACGTGCGAAGGCTTGGAGTAGTGTATAAGGGCGAGCTGGTTGGGTTGATCTCCAGCAAAGATATTTTAGGGGTTATGCCTGAACTCATAGAAATCATACAAGAAAGAACGCGCATAGAAAGCGCAAACAGACCTGAAGAAACAGCAGTAGAAGAAACGCCTCTCTCTGGGTACTGCGATCGCTGTGGAACATGGTCTGAAGATCTGAAAGAAGTGAACGGAGAGTACCTATGCGAAGACTGCCGCGCTGAACTGGAAAGAGAAGAATGAGAGGCGATTAATTGCGTGTAAAAGAAATAGCAGACGGAAAACATCCATTCGCTTATGAAGACGAACCAGCCACAAAAGCTCGGGCAGTAATCCGCGACTTAAAACTAAGAATTCTTCCAATAGCGGACGCAAACAAGAAACTGTTAGGAATAGTGACGCGCACCGACATAATGGCCATCTCATCTTCTATCTCGCCGATAACCGTTAAAGGCATAATGGTTGACTCAAAATATGTTGCATCAATCGATGGCGACGTCGTGTTGACCATTAAGGAAATGCTTCGAGCAGATGCATGGCATGTTCCAGTCACGAATTCTCCTGAAGAAAAAACATACAGAGGAGTATTAAGCCTAGAAAACTACATTGAAGTAATGATTAAAACAAGCCCAGAAAAATTTGCAAAGTCAGTTTCAGAAGTAATGTCCACAGACATCGTGACTTGCACTCCCGAAGATGAAGTTGAAAAGATTTGGCGCCTGATGCAGACCAAGGGCTTCGCTGGGCTTCCAGTCGTAAAAAAGGACAAATTAATCGGCATCGTCACTCAGATAGATCTTCTTAAAAGCGGAGCAGTGTCACCGACGTTTGAATCTTCAAAGGGACGTTTCAGGGCGTCTCCAAAAATCTCTTCTGTAATGAAGACAGGAATAATAGCGGTGAAACCATCCATAAAAGTGATCAGAGTTGCTAAGATCATGGTTTTCAAAGGCATCGGAAGAATTCCTGTAATAGACGAAGAAGACAGACTCCTCGGAATAGTCGATCGAGAAGACGTTGCCAGATTGCTCATCAAATGAAAGGGAGAAAAATTGAGCAGAGAAACGTTTAGAAGAACATTAAAGGGAAGGGGTCCCGTCTCCCTGAAGGCTCCAACTCCGAAGAAGCATGAAGGCGAAATTCTACATGTCGCTAACAGTCCTGTCGTGACAATAACTTCAACCACGCCGATTTATGACGCAGTCCAAATAATGGTTAAAAAGGGTTTCCGGCGGGTACCAGTTGCCGATCCCGGGACAAAAACTCTGGAAGGCATAGTGACAGCCGTGGACATAATTGATTATCTGGGCGGAGGAAAGAGGTTTGAAATAATCCAGCAAAAATATGACGGAAACTTCTTCAAGGCCATAAATCAACCCATAAAAATCATAATGACCAAGAACATTATTTCAGTGCAAGTCACTGCAAGAGTCAGCGAAGCAATAGAATTAATGAAAGAGAATAACGTCGGCGGCTTGCCCGTGGTTGACAATGAAAACCACGTAAAAGCAATAATAACGGAAAGGGATATCGTAAACCTTTTTGTCAACCTGATAAGCGGAGCAAAAGTCTCGCAGCTGATGTCAGAAAACGTTGTAACGGCCTTGCCTAAAACCACAATCTTTGAAGCAGAAAAAACAATGGTGACACGAGGGTTTAGAAGACTTCCCATAATTTCCGAAGACAAGATAATTGGAATGATAACAGCTATGGACATCATCCGTTTCTTCGGCTTAGGCCACGTTTTCAAACACCTACAGTCAGGAACTATAATACAAGTTTTGAACACATCCGCCCTCGAAGTCGCCACCAAGGAGATCACAACAATCGAACCGGACGCGGACGTTAGTCAAGCAGCGAAGACAATGCGGGACAGAAACATTGGCGCGATGCCAGTTGCAGAAAACCAAAAGCTCGTAGGCATAATAACTGAAAGGGACTTTTTCAAGATAATAGCATAAAAAACCGTTTGAATTTAATCGTCGTCGTCAATCATATCTTCAAATCGTTCGGCACACTCTCTCCCGTTTCACGACGGGATACATCTCTTCAGACGCCCGTCTTTATTCTCTCGAATTACCAAATTTCGATAATAAAACAAACTTTAATTATTGTTCAATTCTACGTTATTCAGGTAACAAGGGCGCATTCAAACTTGATCGTAGACTTGGTGCTTGGCAATTCGAAGGCGTACATAAACAAGGCAATAGTCGACTGCAGCCTAGCAATCGACGATGGAAAAATCTTCAAGATAGGCAGAGAGGTAAACATGCCTAAGGCTGACCAAAAAATTGATCTGAGGAATCTTCTAGTTCTGCCAGGTTTGATCGATGCCCACGTGCATCTTCGAGATCAAGGGAAATCTTACAAGGAAGATTTCTACACTGGAACGGCCGCTGCCGCCGCGGGTGGAATAACCACGGTCCTGGACATGCCAAACAACGCTCCAGTGACCATGAGCGCTGAGACCTTGCGAAACCGATTGCGGATTGCTGAAAAGAAAATTCTGGTTAACGTTGGATTTTACTCCGAATTTCCAAATGAACTGAGCGAGATCGAAGAAATCGTTGCTGAAGGGGCTATAGCCTTCAAGCTGTTCATGGCTGAACAGATCGGCGGATTAAACGTCGACGACGATCAAGCTTTGCGAGAAGCCCTAAAAAAAGCTGGTGAACTGAAAATCCAAGTGGCTGTTCACGCAGAAGACAAAATTCTCTTGGAGATGGCTGAACAAGAACTGAAGCGTGCTGGCCGCTATGACGTGGACGCGTATCTCAAGGCACACTCTGAACAAGTCGAAGTGAAAGCAATTAGACACTTGCTGGACATAAGCCGACAAGCCGAGACGCACGTACATTTCTGCCACATAACAACAGAAAATGGCCTAGAGGCAGTGATTGATGGAAAAAAGTCTGGCAAGTCGGTAACGTGTGAAGTTACACCTCATCATCTAATGCTCTCGCTTGACGATTTGGAACGGTGCGGGACCTTGGCGTTGACGATGCCGCCGCTCCGGCGCAAAAATCACATAGAAGCCCTTTGGAATGGCATTCTCAACAATCAAGTCGATACATTAGGTTCGGACCACGCCCCCCACACTATAGAGGAGAAAACGACTAGCAGCGTCTGGGACGTTAAGGTGGGTATACCAGGTTTGGAGACAACTCTTCCCCTTCTGCTGACGATGGTGAGAAAGGGCAAGTTACCATTAGCCGACGTGGTTCGTCTTTTATCAGAAAAGCCCGCGGAAATTTTCAACTTGAAAGGTAGGGGCTATCTGAAAGAGGGAAATAACGCTGATTTGGTTGTTGTGGACATGGGCAAGAAATACAAGATTGACGCCTCAAGATTCTATTCAAAGGCTAAATATTCTCCGTTTGACGGGTGGAATGTGGAAGGGGAAGCCGTAAAAACCTTTGTGAATGGCCGATTAATTATGGATGAAGAGAGAATTGTGGAGAAGGCAGGGAGTGGTGAAATAATTCGAGGAGAACTTGTTTGAAGTTCATTGCCGACGGAATGTTGGGAAAACTGACGCGGTGGCTTCGCATGCTAGGACATGACGTTGAATACTCAAACACACTGGATGATGCCCAACTGATTGCTGCAGCCAGGAAAGAGCGAAGGGTTCTCGTTACAAGGGATTTAGAGCTTTATCAGCAGGCAACAGCGAAAGGGATCGACGCCTTCTATATAGAGGGACAAACAGAAGCGGAAAGACTGGCCGAGCTCGCAAAAAGATTTGACATCCTGTTAGAAATGGACATGAAAAATTCAAGATGCCCCAAGTGTAACACCAAAATAAGACCAATACCTAAAGAAAAAGTTGTGAACAAAGTTGAGAAAAGCACCTTTGCCCACTACGACGATTTTTGGGAGTGCTCAACATGCGGACAAGTCTACTGGCAGGGTGCTCACTGGAAGAGGATCCGAAAAACGCTTGAGGAAGCAAAAGAAAA
>Ga0172366_10005205_pt1 | contig 10227 bp, 8 predicted proteins | sample LakKivSesite69cm_FD_114533 | JGI IMG/M metagenome (GOLD analysis project Ga0172366, IMG submission 114533) | Sediment microbial communities from Lake Kivu, Rwanda - Sediment site 69cm | ecosystem: Environmental > Aquatic > Freshwater > Lake > Sediment | place: Rwanda: Western Province, Lake Kivu...
GTATCTCATTTAAATTTACATATTTCACTCCAATTTCATTAGCTAAAGCAATCATCATCTCATCTTTTTTAAGGATACCCAGCTCAATGATTATCTTTTGAAGGTCTTTAACTGTATCTTTCTGGACCTTAAGAATTCTGTCCATATCTTTTTCCGAGATCAAACCCTTTTTATGTAATATATCGGATAAGAATCTTCCGGTAATACCCTTTTCTGCTGTTTTTTTCATTTTTCCTCCGTTCTTTTACCAAGGTTTATAATTTTAAACTATTTTTAATATTACTCCAATAAATATTGCCAATGATGTATTGATAATCCTTTTTAAATTATATACTTTTTCTATTCTTTCTGGACTTACCTGATAAAAGACAAAGCTTACAATTACAAATAATATAAAAATTACGATTATATATTGTTCATCTAAGTACTGGGCTGAGAGTGTTAAAAATAATCGGTAAAATTTATCTACTATTTTATTAGCTGGTATTTTTATATTTATTATTTTTTGTTTATTTAATTTTTGGGGTTTAAAAGGAACATCTTCTTCTTTTATATACACAAGTAATATAGGTATAAAAAAAACTGTAATAATATATCCTATTAAACTTATAATAAATATATCATTATTATAGAGATGTATCAAGTAACTTATAAAAACATTATTAAAGGGGGAGATTAGTAAAATCTTTTCAGTGAAGTTGAAGGTTAATGCGGCAATTATAGATAGGTGTAAAACCTGATCAAGTAAAAATATCTTTAGATTAGGGGTATTTTCTTTTTTAGAATGTTTCTGTTTTAGTTTATCAATTACTGTATGCGATAGAAATATAATTAAAAGCACTGCTATAACTTTTAGATTTTCCAAATAGGGAAAAGCGAATAGAATTGAAAATATCAATGCTATTATAGTGTGCAGTATTACTCCCCATTCAGTATTCATCTTTACTTTAAATATTTGTTTGGTTTGTAAGGGAAAATCTGCAATCACATGGGCTAATAGTAATCTATAAAATAAGAACATAAAAATTAATTCTCCCACTAAAATAGTATCGAGTATCAAGTATCGAGTATCGAGTATATAGTATGTAGTTAAGAAACAAACTGTCCAAATAGTAAAATAGTAATGAGCGAATAATTAACAAAAACATCAATACATCCTTCTCTCCCCTTTTTTCTCTTTACTATATACTCGATACTATATACCCGATACTTTTATATTACTTGGGCCAATTACCAATTTCTTTTTTTATTTCACTTCTTTTAAGCCAGAAAAATATAATAATTTTTTCCAAAGTACGATGAAAGAATGTTCCAATAGAATCTCTTTTAATTATAGGAGCAACTAAAATAGTGAAGAGTTTTAATCTATTCCCTCCCCAAATATCAGTAAAAATCTGGTCTCCTATTACCACTGTATCTAAATAACTTGTATTCATAATCTTAAGAGCATTAATAAAGGTTATACCTAAAGGTTTAAAAAATTTTGAGTAATAAGGAATGTTTAATATTTTGGCAATTTTTTCTACTCGGTTAGAATTGGAGTTCGAAACAATACAAATTTTTAATTCTAATTTTTTTGCTTCTTTAATCAAATTAATAACTTTATTATCTATTTCATTATTGCCCCAAGCGATTAAAGTATTATCCAGGTCTATAATGATACCGTTTATATTTTTTACTTCCTTTAGCTTTTTTAAATCTATATTATATATTGAATCAACATATACTTTAGGTTTTAAAATCTCAAACAACTCTCTTTCTCCTTATCTATTCGTTAGATAGTCGTTAGTAGGGGCGTATTGCAATACGCCCCTACCTGCTAAATACTATTCACTATATACTAAATACTAATTTTTTAGGTTCGGGATTTTATTTTACTTACTATGATATCGATGGCGACATCATTCAGTCCACCTTGAGGGATAACAATATCGGCATATCTTTTAGAAGGTTCTACAAACTGTAAGAACATAGGCTTTACAACATTCAAGTATTGTTCGATTACTGACTCCATAGACCGCCCTCTTTCCTTGGTATCTCTTATAAGCCTCCGAATAAATCTTTCATCTTCGTCAGCATCTACATAAATTTTTATATCTAAAAGGTCTCTTATTCTCTTTTCTGCCAATACCAATATCCCTTCTAATATTATTATATCTTGAGGAGTTACTTTTTCTGTCTCTTTTTTTCGAGTATAATCAGTAAAGGAATATATGGGCTTTTCAATTTCTTCTCTCCTAATTAATTTCTTTAAATGTTCTATCAGGAGATCATTATCGAAAGCTGAAGGATGATCAAAGTTTATTTTTTTCCTTTCAGGTAAGGGAAGATGGCTTAAATCTATATAATATGCGTCTTGTTGGATTACTACTACATTTACTCCTTTTAAGCTTTCGTGTATCCTACAAGCGACTGTAGTTTTTCCTGAACCAGTACCACCGGTAATACCGATTATTAATGGTTTCATAAGCTTTCTCCTGAAAATGACAAAAAAAGTGCCTGGCACTAAATTTGTCATTTTTTGTTCTTTAAATGTTCCTCATAAGTTTTAGAAAATATATGTCTTCCATCTTCTCCTAAAACAAAATATAAGTAATCTTCATCTGCAGGTTCAAGGGCAGCTTTAATTGGATCAAGCCCGGGATTACAGATTGGTCCTGGTGGAAGACCTGGATAAAGATAGGTATTATAAGGAGAATCTATTTTCAAATCAGATTCTTCTAATTTTTCTTTAGGTTTTACTAAAATATATTGTATGGTAGCACAGGATTGTAATTTCATATCTTTTTTTAAGCGATTATGAAAAACAGCTGATACTCTTTTCATTTCTTCAGTAAATTTAGTTTCTTTCTCGATGATTGAGGCTAAAGTTATAATTTCATCCATAGAAAATCCAATTTCTTCGGCTTTATCTTTTAATTTTTTATCCACTAAGTGATTAAAATTTGATAATAGAAGTTCAAGCATATTTTCTGAACCGTACCCTTTAGGTACTTCATAGGTATCAGGGAATAAATAACCTTCCCAGGATTTTTCGCCATTTTTTACCAAATTTAAAAAAGATTCTTGCTCTAAAATTTCTTTTTTCTCTAATAACTCAGCAATCTGAGTGCAAGTATAACCTTCGGGGATAGTTATTTTATATAAAATTACTTCTCCCCTTACTAATTTTTCTAAAATCTGGAACATATCCATTGCCGGACTGAGATTGTATTCTCCATATTTCAACCTTTCTTCTAATTTTGATAATTTTATTAAAACTCTAAAGATATAATTATTTTCTCTAATGACCTGGTTTTCTTCTAAGATATGGACAATTTCTTGGGCATTAGAACCTGGGGGGATATTAATAATTTTTTGAATTGAAGAGTTCTCTTCTGAGGGGAAATATGCGGCAGTAAAGAATAAAATAACCATCAAAAAAATTAAGGAAAATATGAAAAATAATTTATAAATGAAGTTCATTTTCTATCTCTTTATTCATCATTCTTCTGTCTAAAAATGATTGAAGAATTATTACTGCTGACATCTTATCAACAATTTTTTTTCTCTTTTTACGGCTCTGGTCAGCATAGATTAATAACTTTTCAGCCTTTGAGGTACTTAAACGTTCGTCTTCTAATTCTACCGGTAATTGACAAATTTCTTTAAGTTTTTCACCAAAGGAAATAGCTTTTTTTGCCTGTTTACCTAAAGTTCCATTCATATTTTTGGGTAAACCTAAAACTATTCTTTTTACATCATATTTGTCAACAATTTTAGCTATATTTTTTAAATTTTCGTCTTCATTTAATGAAGGGATTGTGGGTAAGCCCTGGGCAGTTATTTCTAATTCATCACTTATAGAAATTCCAATCCTCTTTTCACCTAAATCTATACCTAATATTCTCAAAATTCAATTCTCCAATTTACCAATTGAGCAATTTGCCAATTAATTTACCGATTACTTAAACATTTAAACAGGCGGGACGGCTGTCCTACTATACGCTAAACGCTACGCGCTATACGCTATCTTTTGAGATTGCCACGCTCCCTACGGTAGCTCGCAATGACAGAAAATAAATATAGATTCCCGCTTCCGCGGGAATGACATAAAGTCATAATGACATAGAGCTTGGACAGAATTTAAAGAAATATCTTTAAATAATTTCGTATACCTTTTCTAAGGCCTGGTTTAGTTTATCTACTTTTGAGCCTCCAGCTTGGGCCATTGTTTTCTTCCCACCGCCTCTTCCATTAACAATAGGGGCAATAGCTCTTATAATATTTCCTGCATCAAAGCCTTTTGATACCAAATCTTCGGTTACCATAGCCAGTAGTCCCACTTTATTCTGGTTCAATTCTGTACCCAATACTATTACACCAGACTTAATTTTTTCTTTAATCAAGTCTCCCCAATTCCTTAAATCATTAATATCTAAGGCATCAACTTTTACTGAGATAATATTTATTCCTTTGCTCTCTCTCCTTTTAGAAATTAATCTATCTATTTCATATCGAGCTAACTTACTTTGAGTAAGCTTAATCTCTTTTTTCAAATTATTAACATCACTTATAATCTGATCAATCTTTAATAATATTTCTGGAGGAGCAATTTGAAGTTTATCGGAGATTTCGTTTATAATTTCTTCTCTTTCTTTAACATATTTCAACGCCTTTTCTCCAGTTACAGCTTCTACTCTCCTTAAGCTACTCCCTATTCCCTGCTCGTTTAAAATTTTGAATAAACCAATATTAGAAGTATAATTTACATGAGTACCCCCACACAATTCTAAACTAAATTCTCCAATCTTAACTACTCTTACCTGCTCACCGTATTTTTCACCAAAGAGAGCTATCGCTCCCATTTCTTTAGCTTTATCGAAAGTAGTAAACTTTGTTTCCACTTTTAAATCATCTAATACTTTTTCATTTACTAAATCTTCAATCTTATCTAACTCATCTTTAGTCAAAGGGGCAAAATGGTTGAAGTCAAAACGGAGATGATGGTCATTTACCGCAGAACCAGACTGTTTTACATGACTTCCCAATACTTCTGTAAGTGCGCGATGTAAAAGATGTGTAGAGGTATGATTTCGAGCAATGGCAGTTCTTCTTATTAGATCTACTCTGGCTATTATCTCATTATTCACTCTAATTTTACCCTTATTTATTATAACAGAATGAACTACCAGCCCTTCTATAGGATTTTGAGTATCTAATACCGTAATTAATAAATCTTTTTGAGAGGAAGAAATAATTGCTCCATAATCACCCATCTGCCCGCCTTTTTCGGCATAAAAAGGTGTTCTCTCTATAATTATCTCGCATTTATCTCCTGCTACTGCTTCTTCTACTAATTTATCATCTTTTATTATAGCGATTATTTTACTTTTAGCCTCTTCAAAATCATAACCTATAAATTCTGTTTCGCCATATTCTTTTAAAATATCTTCATATAATTTTTGCTTTACTTTATCATTTTTGACACCAATTTTAGCTTCAACCCAAAATTTTCGAGATCTTTCTCTTTGAATTTTCATTTCGTCTTCAAAATCTTTCTCTTCAATCTCAAAACCGTCTTCTCGAAGAACATCTTTAGTTAGTTCTAAAGGAAAACCATAAGTATCATAAAGTTTAAATGCATCTTTTCCGCTAAGTTTATTTTTATTTTTTTGTATTAATTCTGCTTTCATTGCATCTAAAATTTGTATGCCAACATTTAAAGTTTCTTGAAATCTTTTCTCTTCGGCGATAATTATTTGACAGATACGATTTTTTCCTTTAACTGCTTCTGGATAAACTTCTTTCATTAAATCAATTACCATTGGAGCAATTTCATATAAAAAGGGTTGATTAAAATTGATCCACTTTCCGTAACGAAAGGCTCTTCTTAATAACATACGAAGAACATAGCCGCGTCCTTCATTTGCAGGAATTATGCCATCAGCGATCATAAATACTAAAGCCCTTATATGATCAGCAATTACTTTTAGAGCTAAATCTTTTTTTTCATTTTCCTTATATTTTATACCCGCATTCTGAGCAATAAAGTTTATAACGGGTAAGAACAGATCTGTTTCAAAATCTGTATTGACTTTTTGCAATACTGAGGCAATTCTTTCCAAACCTAAGCCAGTATCAATATTTTTTTTGGGTAAGGGGGTAAGTGAGCCATCTTCATTGCGGTTGTATTGCATAAATACTAAATTCCATAATTCAAGATATCTTTCACCATCTACCCCTACTCCTCCGCCCTCCTTTGAAGCTCGCTCTTCGCCTAAGTCAATATATATCTCAGAACAAGGCCCACAGGGACCAGTCGGTCCTACCTTCCAAAAATTATCTTTTTCTCCCAATCTGACAATTCTTTTCTCGGGAAGACCGATAAGATTATGCCAGATATCAAAAGATTCATTATCATCTTTGTATATCGAAATCCATAATTTTTCTTCAGGAAACCCTATAACCTCAGTGAAGAACTCCCATCCCCATTGAATTGCTTCCTTTTTAAAATAATCGCCAAAAGAAAAATTTCCTAACATCTCGAAAAAAGTATGATGACGAGCGGTCCTCCCCACATTTTCAATGTCGGTTGTTCGAATACATTTTTGACAGGTAGTAGCTCGTTTTAATGATGACTTAACTTGACCTAAAAATATTGGTTTGAAGGGAACCATGCCGGCAATAGTTAATAAAATACTGGGGTCTGCAGGAACTAGAGAGGCGCTGGGGATTATTTTGTGTCCTTTGCTTTCGAAGAATTTTAAAAATTTTTCTCTAATTTCATTGCTAGTCATATATTTCACTTGCACCCATTGCTCCTTCCAAAAAACAATTATAAACCATTTAGATTAATTGAGGGAATGATCTGTCATTGCGAGGGAGTGAAACGACCGAAGCAATCTCATAAAATTATATTAATCTTTCTTGCAATGACATGCCTTACAGATTATCATACAGATCTTTCCATTCCGGATTAATTCCTTTAATCAATTCAATCTTCTTATACCTTGAACCTGCTTTTATCTGTTTTTCTCTTAAAATGGCATTTTCTGGGTCATTAAATATTTCCCAATAAACCAATTTATCAATATTATATTTTTTAGTAAATCCTTTGATTATCTTTTCTTTATGTTCCCAAATTCTTTTCTTTAAATCACTGTTAATCCCTGTATATAGAACTGTATTTATCTTATTAGTCATTATATAGACATAATATTGTTTCCAATCATAAGGGATTGCCACGGCTTCGCCTCGCAATGACAGATTTAAAACTTATAGTTATTTTTTACGAAATACGATATACGATATACGATTTTTCTTTTTATCCTGCGACTCTTATCACTTCTCCTATAGTGGTAATCCCCTGTATTGCTCTTTCTAATCCACTTTCTTTTAAAGTCTTCATACCTTTTCTGAGGGCAACCTCTTTAATCTCATTACTTGAGGCCTTGGAAACTATTAATGATTTAATCTCTTCATCTAAGACAATAAGTTCATATATAGAAGTTCTTCCATAATATCCGGTATTTTTACAAAAAGAACAACCTGTCCCCCTAAACAGGTTAAATTTATTTTTATTATTTTTCAATTCTTCTCCGATATTAAGACCACGCAAAACATCTTCTCCAGGCACATATTCTTCTTTACATTTTTCGCAAATAACTCTAACTAATCTTTGAGCTATTACTGCTATTACTGAAGATGAAATTAAAAAGGGTTCAATCTCCATATCGATCAAACGAGTTAAGGCACTGGCAGCATCATTAGTATGGAGGGTACTAAAAACTAAATGACCGGTTAAAGAAGCATGAACTGCAATTTGAGCAGTTTCGGTATCTCGTATTTCTCCCACCATTATTATATCTGGATCCTGTCGTAAAATTGAACGTAATGTATTAGCAAAAGTCAAATTTATTTTTGGTTTTACCTGAATCTGATTTACCCTATTAAGTTTATATTCTACCGGGTCTTCGACCGTAATAATATTTTTATCCTTAGAATTTACTTTATTTAAAGCGGCATATAAAGTGGTAGTCTTTCCACTGCCGGTGGGTCCGGTAAGCAAAATTATTCCATAAGATTTTGAAATTATCGATTCAAATTGAGTTAATTGATCAGGTAAGAAGCCTAATTGTTCTAACATTAGTAGACCTTTACTTTTATCTAACAATCTTAAAACAACTTTTTCTCCAAATACGGTGGGAATAGTAGAAACTCTTAAATCTACTTCTCTGGTTCCAAATTTTACCTGAAAACGCCCATCCTGAGGGAGACGTCTCTCTGCAATATCCATATTGGCTAATATTTTTACCCGGGATATCACCGCTGATTTGATCTTGTTAGGTAAAGTTCTAATATCATGCAGCATTCCATCAATACGAAAACGAATTAACAAACCTACTTCATTTGGTTCAATATGAATGTCACTCGCTCTATCCTTCACCCCTTGCACAATTAATATATTTACCAGTTGGATAATGGGAGCTTCTTTACTTATCGCTTCTAATTTTTTTAAATCTTCCTCCTCTTCTTCCTCTTTAAAGATTATTTCCGTGCCTAACTTTTCAATAATATCTTCGTATTCTCCCAACTCATAATAATTACTTATGGCATTTAGTATATCTTCTTCAGTAGCCAACATACACTTAATCTTCTTAATTTTGGTATAATCTTTTACAAAATCTATAGCATAAACATCTAAGGGGTTAGCCATAGCAATAACTAATTCATTTCCATCTTCATTTTTACTTATTGGAATTAGTTTAAACTGTAAGGCGGTTTTTTCTGGTATGACAGATATTACTTCTGGGTCTATTACATAAGTAGATAAATCTACGTATTCAGTTTCATAAACATATTGTAAAACTTCGTATAATTCTTCTCTGCTTATTGCACCTATTTCAACTAATATTTCACCTAATCGTTTTTTATTTCCTTTGCTTTGAACTTTAAGAGCTTTTTCTAATTGTTGGGGAGTAATTAATCCCTGATTAAGTATAATCTCTCCAATTCTCTGATTGGTGAAAGGTTTCTTAGACATTTCCATTTATTTCTTTACCACCATATTCAATAATTCGTATCTCGTTCACTATTTACTGACGACTAATTTATTTCTTTTTAAATAGATCTCCAAATAAATCCTTGAATAAAATTTTGTCAACACTCTGTTTTTTATTATACTCCTTCATAAATCGTTTTTGTTCTTCTTTCTCAGCTTTTCTAATACTTAAACTAATCTTCTTTTTTCGTCCATCCAATTTAGTTACCAGGGTTAAAACTTCTTCACCTATTGAAAGAACACTTGCTGGATTATCAATTTTTTTATGAGATATTTCTGATAAAGGAACTAAACCATCAATATTATCTTCTAAATTTACAAAGGCTCCAAAATCGGTAAGATTTACTACTTTGCCTTCTACTAATGTTCCGACCGAATATTTCTTTTTAATCTCCGACCAGGGATCTGGCAACAATCTTTTTTTACTTAAGGTTATTTGTAGATTTTCTTTGTCTATATTTATTATCTTAAACTCATATTCTTTATCATTTTTTAATTTTTCATTAGGATGTTTTATTCTATTCCAATCAATTTCTGATACCGGAACAAATCCTTTTATTCCCTTTTCTAATTTAACAAACGCTCCGAAGTCTCTCATTCGTGTCACCCTACCCTTTACAATCGAATCTATCTGGTAAAGTTTTTCTATACCATTCCAGGGATTAGGTAAAGTTTGTTTTCTACTTAAAAATATTAAGTGTGCCTCTTTATCAATCTTCAATACTTTTAAGGAAAGCACCATATATTTTTTAAATACCGTTGAAGGCTTTTCCACATATTCCCAATCAATTTCAGATAGATGAACTACTCCACTTACTCCTACTTCTAACTCCACATTGGCTCCGTAAGAAGTCACTTGAGTGATTTTTCCTTGTACCACTGAACCAAGCGGATATTTTTTCTCAATATTTTCCCAGGGATCGGGTAATAACTGTTTCAACCCTAAAGAAATTTTCTTTTTCTCTGGTTCAATTTCTAAAATTCTTAATTTTAAAACTTCTCCTTCTTTAATTAATTCTGAAGGATGTTTTACAAAAGCCCAAGCCATCTCTGAAATATGTAATAAACCATTCAGTCCTTCCTCTATCTCAATAAAGGCTACAAAATCTTTAATGGCTATAACTTTACCCTCAACTTCATCGCCAATAGAATACCTCTTTATAATATTTTCCCAGGGGTCAGGA
>Ga0172366_10005206_pt1 | contig 10225 bp, 6 predicted proteins | sample LakKivSesite69cm_FD_114533 | JGI IMG/M metagenome (GOLD analysis project Ga0172366, IMG submission 114533) | Sediment microbial communities from Lake Kivu, Rwanda - Sediment site 69cm | ecosystem: Environmental > Aquatic > Freshwater > Lake > Sediment | place: Rwanda: Western Province, Lake Kivu...
GGAAAAGTCAAATATATTATCGGCTATGCAAGGGATACAAACGGGCTCTTGCCCAAGCCAGTTTTCATAAAAAAAGAAGAAGAGGCGGACAAACTCATCTGGGACCCGACATGCGTCTATAACCTTACCCGGTTTATTGCTGATGAGAAAAGAAAAATGGCGAGGGAGAAAAAGCCTGATCAAAGGCCGGTAGGGCTCGTCATCAAAGGGTGTGACAGCCGTGCTCTGGTTGTCCTCCTCCAAGAGAAATTCATAAACCGCGGAGATGTCCATCTCATCGGAGTCTCCTGTGAAAACACAGGCGTTATTGATGAGCGAAAGCTTCAAAAAAAATTGAAGGGAAAAAAAGTCGAAAAGATTGAATTCGGCGAAAAAGAAAATTTTATCATCACCACTCCCGAGGGCAAGATTGAGATTCCGGCCTCAGAAATCCTTGCCGAAAGATGCCTTGAATGCAAAGCCAATTTTCCAGTCGTCTCTGATGTCCTTTTTGGAGAGAAATCCAAGCGAAAAGCAGAAAGTCCCTTCAAATCGCTGGAAAAAATCGAATCCCTGTCTGCAGAGGAAAGATGGGCGTTCTGGAAAGCAGAGCTCGATAAGTGCATCCGCTGCTATGCCTGCCGCTCTGTCTGCCCGATGTGCTACTGCGATGAGTGCGTGGTGGACACCATAAATTTTGCCGTCACCGCAGACACAACTGCCGAAGAAAAGGCGCAGAAGATTAAATGGCTGGAAAAATCTCCGGTCGCTTCAGAAAACTTTATCTACCACATGGTCAGAGCTATCCATCTTGCCGGCCGCTGCATCGACTGCGGGGAATGTGAAAGAGTCTGCCCTCTGGATATTCCCCTCAGATTCCTGAACAAGTACTTGGAAAAGCAAGCCAAAGAGCTCTTCGGCTACGAGCCTGGCTTTGACCCTGAACAGCCTTCTCTTGTTGCTTCCTTCAAGGATGAAGATCCTCAAGATTTTATCAGGTGAGATGATGGAAAAGATACTCGGAAAAAAATCCCTGCCCCAGTGGATCCGCAAGCTTTCATCCTATAAAATCTATGCTCCAGCCAAGGAAGGCGAACTCTGGAATTTCAAGGTCATCGACAGGCCGGAGAGCGTCGAGCTGGATTTCTCTCAGACTGCTCTTTCTCCCAAGAAAATCATTTTCCCCCAGCGGGAAGTCCTTTTGGAATTCAACTCGAACGAGAATGAAGTCGAGGTCAGACAAATTCTGTCTGATGAAAAGCCGTCGGTCATCTTTGGCGTCAGACCCTGCGATGCCAGAGCCCTTACCCTGACCGACAAGGTCTTTGGCGGCGACTTCGAAGACCCTTATTACTGGAAAAGAAGAAAGGCAACAGCGCTTGTCGGGCTGGCCTGCACTCCTCCCCCATCTGAGAACTGCTTCTGTCTTTCGGTTGACGGCTCACCCTATTCCAAGGACGGGCTGGATATACTGATGACGGATTTGGGCGATAGATATTTCTTAGAATCCCTGACAGAAAAAGGCAATGAGCTCATCAAGGCAGGCAGGGAACTCTTCCAGGAGCCAAAAGCTTCAGACAAGAAGGAAGCCGAGAAAATCTGGGCTGAGTCCGCCAAGAAAATCAAACGTCAAGTCAAAGAGCTCAAAAAAATTCCTGCCAAGCTCAAAGGAATGTTTGAATCTCCCTTCTGGGATGAGGAATCGCTGAGCTGCATCCGCTGCGGCATCTGCACCTATCTTTGCCCGACCTGCCATTGTTTTGACATCAATGATGAAATTGTCTCCTCCTCTCCTCTCAAAGGAGAAAGAGTGAGAACCTGGGATAACTGCCAGTTTCCTGATTTTACCATGCACTCTTCAGGCCACAATCCCAGGCCTGACCGAGCTTCGCGGCTCCGTCAGAGAATCTTTCATAAATTCCAATATTTTGTCGAGCGTTACCAAAATTTCCAGTGCACAGGCTGCGGGCGGTGCGTTTCAAAATGCCCGGTCAGGATCGATATCATTGAAGTCCTGGATAAGGTGAGAGATTATGGCTCATAATGTCTATCTTCCAAGTCTGGCAAGAATCATTGAGGTCAAAGAAGAGGTCGGCGGTGCAAGGCCGATCAAGACTTTCAGGACTCAGTTTGTAAGCCAGAACGATTTCTCCTTCCGCTGCGGGCAATGCGCCATGCTCTCTGTCTTCGGCAAAGGAGAATCGATGATCTCCATCTCCTCCTCCCCTCTTGTCAAGGATTACCTTCAATTCAGCATCCTGAAGATGGGCCGGGTTACTTCTGCCCTTCACGAGATGCAGGTCGGCGACATCATCGGAGTCAGAGGGCCTTATGGAAACGGTTTTCCGATGGAACAATGGAAAGGAAAAAACATCATCTTTGTTGGCGGAGGCATCGGCCTGGCTCCTATCTGGTCTGTGCTCAACACTGCCCTCGCAAGAAAAGAAGAATTTGGCGATTTGATGCTCATCTACGGCGCCAGAACATCCAAGGACCTTGTCTTCAAGCAAGAGCTGGAGGAGCTGCGCCAGAAAATGGCGGTGCATCTTTCGATCGACGTCGGCGAGCCCGGCTGGAAAGAGTTTGTCGGGTTTGTCCCTCAGAATGTTACAGATAAAAAGCCCTCCCCGAAAAATGCGATATCCATCACCTGCGGGCCGCCGATTATGATCAAGTTCGTCATCAAAGCCCTTAAAGACTTAGGCTTTGAGGACGCTCAGATCTATACCACTGTCGAGAACAAGATGAAATGCGGCATCGGAAAATGCGGAAGATGCAACATCGGCCTGCACTATGTTTGCAAGGACGGCCCTGTCTATTCCTGGGCTGAATTAAAAAAGTTACCTCAAGAATATTAGAAGGAGATATTGGCGATGGCAAAAAAGAAAGCAGCGAAAAAGACGCCCCTAAAACAAAGCAAAGTGAAAGCTGCGGTTGAAACCCCAAAGGAGATGGTGACCGTGTACATCATGGGAAAAGCTCATAAAGTACCGGCCGAGGCAACGATCATGGGAGCCATCGAGTACGCCGGCTATCAGATAAAAAGAGGTGCAGGATGCCGCGAAGGATTCTGCGGTGCCTGCGCCACTGTCTACCGCCTTCCTAACGACTACAAAATCTACACCGGGCTGGCCTGCACAACTTTGGTTAAAGATGGAATGTGGCTTTCCCAGCTTCCTGCGATTCCTGCCCAGAGGCCCGTCTATGATATCGATAAGCTGGAGCCAAATGTTGCCACCTTTCAGAAGCTCTATCCTGAAATCTTTCGCTGCGTGGCTTGCAACACCTGCAGCAAAGCCTGCCCTCAAGACCTGGAGGTCATGGATTATATCCAGGCCGCAATCCGTGGGGATATCGAGAAGGTCATGGACCTCTCTTTTGACTGCCTCTCCTGCGGGATGTGCGCCATCCGCTGCCCGGCAGAAATCGTCCAGTACAATGTCGGGATTTTGGCCAAGCGCCTTTATGGAAAATATTTATCCAAGAAGAGCAAGCAGTTGGGGAAAAGACTTAAAGAAATCAAAGAGCACAAATACGATAAAGAATACAAAGAGTTGATGCACATGAAAAAAGAGAATTTGAAGAAGAAATACTATGAAAGAGACATGGAAAAATAAAAGGAGTGAGAGATGTATCCAGAATATATGAAGCCGTCGCTTGATAAAGTTGCCCAAACCCGGGCCAGTCGGTTCGAGCTCGAAAAGTCAGGAAAACCTGTCTATCCGCCGATGAGCCCTAAAGAGAGGGAGGAAGTCCTCCATAAGTTCCATCCTGACTATAAGCCTGAATCAAGGCGGAAAATATCGATCGGCCCGAATAAAGGCGATCTGCTGACCACTGAAGTGGTTGACATATTGGAGTCGCATTCAAGAATCAAGCCTGAGCTTTTTGACTTAGAACACCCTGATTACGAGACAGACATTTTAATTATAGGCGGAGGGGGCGCAGGCTGCGCGGCAGCGATCATCGCCATGCAGAACGGAGCAAAGTCGATTATCTCCACCAAGCTGAGGATAGGCGATGCCAACTCGATGATGTCCCAGGGAGGGATGCAGGCAGCAGTCACTCCTCAGGATTCCCCTACCCGCCACTTCTTAGATGCCATGGGCGGAGGCCATTTCGACAACAAGCCTGACCTGGTGCGAGCTATGACTGAAGACGGGCCTGAGGTGGTCAAATGGCTGGAAGAGTTAGGAGTTGTCTGGGACAAGGATAATGAGGGAGATATGCTCGTCCTTCACGGCGGCGACACTTCAAGAAAAAGGATGCACTCCTGCCGGGATTATACAGGTGCAGTCATCATGCGCACCTTGATGGATGAGGTCAGGAATCATCCTGATAAGATAACGCTTCTTGAGTTCATGCCCACAGTCGAGCTGATTATGGACAATAAGAGACACTGTGCTGGGGGAATTCTCTATAACATGGAGACAGAGGAATATTTCACGGTCAAAGCCAAGGCGACGATTATTGCCACAGGAGGATACGGAAGGCTTCATATCAGAGGCTTCGATACAACAAATCATTACGGAGCAACCGGAGACGGATTGGTCATCGCTTATAGGGCTGGAGCTAAGCTGCTCTACATGGACTCTGTTCAGTATCATCCGACCGGCGCAGCCTTCCCAGAGCAGATTGCCGGATTTTTGATCACAGAAAAGATTAGAGGAGCTGGCGGACAGCCTCTCAACAAGCACGGCCAGCTCTTTGTTTTCCCCAGGGAGCCGCGGGACGTCGAGAGCTCGGCCTTTATCCGAGAATGCCTGGAAAGAAATAACGGAATTGAAACACCGAGCGGCCGGCTCGGCGTCTGGCTGGATTCGCCGCTGATCGAAATGCTCAGAGGCGAGGGATATATCAAGAAAAATTTCCCGGCCATGCTCCGCCAGTTCATTCGCTACGGAATCGACATCACCAAAGAGCCGATGCTCGTCTATCCTTCGCTCCATTACCAGAATGGCGGAGTGGAGATCAACGACCACTGCAAAACAAATATCCCCGGCCTCTTCGTCGCAGGTGAAGCTTCAGGCGGAGTCCATGGAAGAAATCGCCTGATGGGGAACTCTGTCCTTGATTACAATGTCTTCGGCCGGAGGGCGGGAAAATACGCTGCTGAATATGTGAGGTCAGCAAAGCTCGGGAAGCTGACCTTGAAACATATCACTGCTTACGAGAATGAGCTGAAGAAAGCCAGGATTAAAACCGACCGCATCGCACCAGTGCTTCTGCCCTCTTATACGCCAGAAGACGTCCGGCGCCGCCAGCTCACTGCCCGCTACGAAGGCACCTTGCGGTAAGAGCTGACATCTAAATATCGCTTTTAGAGCACTTCGTCCAACTTTTTATTCATTTTTGGGAATTCTGCACAAGAACCACATTCCACTCTTTTTTGACATAAAATTCTATTTATGATAGTTATTTTTTACATTAATAGAGGAGATGGGGATAGTGGAAGATAAGAAAAAGGATGGCTTTTCAGCACCGACCCCAGTCTCTGTGAAGCTGTTGGACCTTATCGAGCATAATGCTGATGAATTGACAACGAACTGGCTGCGCGATGTGTGCAAAGATGAATGCACTCCGACTTACCACAATTTCGATAAGCTCAAACTCTATGATCGAGCATTCGAGGTCTTCAGTCAGCTCGGAAAATGGATCTCCCACGAAACAACAAGGGAAGAAATCGCAGAGCATTACATGAACCTCGGTGCTCAGCGCCGCGAAGAAGGATTCTCGCTCTCGGAAGTCATCCATGCACTCATTCTTGTCAGGAGGCACTTATGGCTGAAGGTTCTGGGCGAAGGTTTGCTCGATACAATACTTGACTTATATCAAGCGATCGAGCTCAACAATCGGGTAACACTTTTCTTTGACCGCGCCATCTATTTCATAACAGTCGGCTACCAAAAGAAGGAATAAAAAATTCTTATTATCGCCCCATACTCCTTTTCTCTCAGAATCCTCTGAATCGTGCCTCCAGATTAAAGCAGATACACATGGCTGAAGCCGTGGCAATTTGTCCTCTGGATTATCGGGCCTATCAGGACAATATCCCTTGTATTCAAAAAAGCCGAATAACAATTATGTCGATGATGACTGATAGCTGACAGGCTATTTAATAACAATAAACTTGGAAAAAGAAATAATCGATTCCAGCTTGAATTCAGAAAAGTCCTCTTCAAAGGTGAAAAAACAAGAGAAATTTCACCCTGTCAATCACCTGAAAAGGCGATTGACTTCAGTTACCCCATATGTCAAATTCTTTTTAAAAGAAAAACAAAGGGAAGAAGACATCAAATGGCCCTTCCTCTTGACAGAATAAGAATGAAAGAAGGTAAGAACTGGCTGTTTGTCTCGGCTGCCTCAGATGACAAGGACCAGAAACCGAGTTTTAGCTCCATAAAAGATGAAAAGATAAGAGCGCGCAAGAGGCCAATCCTTCTTGTTGAGGACGACAGGGTTGACGTGCTGACTGTGAAGCGCGCCTTCAGGGATATCCCCATCAGCCAAAAGCTGGCTGTGGTCAGCAACGGAGAGGAGGCGCTGGAATATTTGAGAAATTCCCAGAATGAGAAGCCTTACTTGATTTTTTTAGACCTGAACATGCCGAAGATGAACGGGATCGAATTTCTTCAGGTTATAAAAACTGACAATGAGCTCAAACTTATTCCGGTCGTCGTCCTCACTTCTTCTAAGGAAAAAAAGGACAAGCTGGACAGCTACAACTGGGGAGTAGCAGGCTATGTCCTTAAGCCAGTTGGATATCAAGAGCTTGTTGAGGTCATAAAGGCAATTGACCATTACTGGAGTATAAATGAGCTCCCCGATTAAAACCCGCATTAAAGGAGTTAAAACAAACCAGAGCCGTCTCTGAATGAGAGCGGCTCTTAAAAAGTTAAGCGGAATGCTTTCCGCATCTTAGAAAAAGGAGAAATCAAATATCTTCTTATTTTGAGCTCGAACCGGAATGGGCGAGGTCCAAAAGTTAAAAAAAATGAAAAGACTATTTCTGCTTTCATTCTTTCTTCTTTCTGTTATTCCAGCTCGCGCCCTAAACTCATCCAAATCCATCACCCAGTATGTTCATCAGATGTGGCAGACCGAAGACGGCCTTCCCCATGATTCCATCACCGCCATAGTCCAGACACGCGATGGATATATCTGGCTCGGCACAGGAGGAGGACTCGCTCTTTTTGATGGCGTCCATTTCACTGTTTTTGACAAGAGAAACACACCAGAGATAAAAAATAATGAAATAACAGCGCTCTTTGAAGACAGCCAAGGGAACCTGTGGATAGGCACAGGAGGAGGAGGTCTTATTCAGCTTAAGGACAAGAAATTCAATACATTCACTGTCCAGGATGGACTGGTCCATGACTATGTGAATTCACTCTATGGAAGCAGTGATGGCTGTCTCTGGATTGGCACAGAAGCAGGGTTGAGCAGCTTAAAAAATGGAAAATTCACTTCCTATACCATAGAGAATGGCCTTTCGAGCGAAAATGTGAGGACAGTCTTTGTTGACATGGAAAATGTCCTTTGGGTCGGCACCTACGGCGGAGGCCTGAACCGGCTTCAGGACGGAAAGAACACCGTTTTCACTGACAGAGACGGCCTATCAAACAATTTTTTGCTCTCCCTCTGTGAAGACGAGGAAGGAAACATCTGGGCAGGCACATTAAACGGGCTCAACCGCTTCAAGAATGGAAAATTTACTGTCTATACAACGAAAGAAGGCTTGTCTCACAACGCTGTGAGGGCACTCTACGAAGATAGCCAGGGCACGCTTTGGGCCGGGACTTATGGCGGCGGCCTGAACCGTTTCGTAAACGGAAAGTTCACTTCGTTCACCACAAAAGAAGGCCTCTCCAATGACTCGGTAAGGGTAATCTGTGAAGACAAAGATAATAGCCTGTGGATCGGCACTTATGGCGGCGGCCTCAATCGCTTGAAAGACGAGAAGTTCATAACTTATACCACAAAAGAAGGCTTGTCTCATAACTATGTGATGTCTGTCTATGAAGACAAAGAAGGAAATATATGGATTGGGACAGCAGGGGGAGGGCTGAACTATCTGAAAGACGGAAAATTCACAGCTTACACTAAAAAACACGGTCTACCTCGGGATATGGTGATGTCTGTCATCGAAGACAGGAAAGGGAACCTTTGGATTGGAACCGGAGGTGCAGGACTGAGCTGTTTGAGAAATGGAAAGTTTACAACCTACACTACAAAAGACGGCCTCTCTAATGATTTCGTGAGAGCACTATACGAAGGAAGCGACGGCAGCCTGTGGATAGGCACGCACGGAGGCGGCCTGAACAGGCTTAGGGACGGCAGGTTTACTTCCTACACCACAGAACAAGGCCTGTCCAACGACTTAGTGATGGCCATCTGCGAAGATAATGAGGGAAATATTTGGGCGGGCACAGCTGGAGGCTTGAGCTGCTTGAAAGAAGGAAAATTCACAACTTATACTACAAAAGACGGCCTTTCCCATAATTTTGTAAGAGCTCTATACAAAACCAGGGATGGAAATCTCTGGATCGGCACACACGGAGGCGGCCTGAATTGGCTAAAAAGCGGCAAGTTTATTGCCTATTCAATAAGGGAAGGCCTTTATGATGATACTATCTATCACATCCTCGAAGATAAAAGAGGCTATCTCTGGATGGGTTGCAGCAGCGGAGTATTTTGCGTGAGTATGAGGGAACTTAAGGGCTTCGCTGAGGGAAGGATCAAATCTGTAACCTCCATCGCCTATGATAAGACTGATGGCATGAGAGGCAGCGAATGCAGTTCTGGGACACAGCCTGGAGCCTGGAGGAGCAGGGACGGCAAACTCTGGTTTTCCACAGTGAAGGGGGTGGCCATGGTTGACCCGGAGAAGATCAGGGTTAACACTAAACCTCCAGATGTCATAATTGAAAGAGTTGTCGTCGACAACAAGCCTTTTCCACCAGATAAAAAGGCCCGCTTGGGGCCAGGCTGGAGAAATTTTGAATTTCATTACACAGGGCTCAATTTTATTTCTCCGGAAAAGGTGAGGTTCAAGTATAAGCTGGAAGGATACGATAAGAAATGGGTTGACGCCGGAACACGCCGGACAGCCTACTACACAAGCATCCCGCCAGGAAATTACAGGTTTCAAGTGATTGCCTGCAACAACGACGGCTTCTGGAATGAGAAAGGGGCGTCTTTCAATTTTTATCTGAAGCACTATTTTTACCAGACTCTCTGGTTTTATATTCTGTGTTCTCTCGTCGTTGTTTCGACAGGAGTCGGAATTTTCCGGATACGCGTGGGGCAGTTGAGGAAGCATAAAGCCGAGCTCGAAAAGCAGGTCAAGAAAAGGACAATAGAATTGAGAGAAGCAAACGAGGAGCTCCAGGAAGAGATTTCAGAGCGCAAAAAAGTTGAAGCGGAAATCAGGGAACTGAAAGAGTTAAACGAAGGAATAATCCAGAGCATGACTGAAGGGATCATCGTCGAGAATGCAAACGAGATCGTAACCTTTGTCAATCCTGCCACAGAAAGGCTCCTGGCATACTCCTCCCAAGAGCTGCTGGGACACCATTGGAAGACTTTTATCCCTGCCGACCAATATCCCATCATCGAAGAGGCCAACGACCTCAGGAGACAGGGGAAAGCCAGCCGCTATGAAGTCGAGCTGCAGCGCAAAGACGGAACAAGGATTCCAGTGCTTGTCAGCGGCAGCCCGAGTTTTGAAAATGGGAGATTTTTGGGCACAGTAGCAGTCTTCACCGACATCACCGAGCTAAAGCAAGTCAAAGAGGAAATCGAAAAGCGGCAGCACTACCTGGAATCTGTTCTTCATGATGCACCTGACGCCATCGTGACTGTGGATGCCTCCCACCGCATAACAGAATGGAATCCCGGTGCAGAGAAAGTTTTCGGCTACAAGCGCAGCGAGGTTATCGGAAAGAATATTGACGATATTGTCACCAGGGCTGATGTGCTGGAAGGAGCCAAAATTTTAACCCGGAAGACTCTATCGGGAGAAAAAGTGCTGCCTCAGGAAGTTGTCCGCTACAAGAAAGATAAAACACCGGTGAATGTCATCGTCGCTGGCTCACCCATAAAAATTGGAAATGAGCTGCACGGCGTTGTAGCTGTTTACACCGATATCACCGAACGGAAGAAAGCAGAGAAGAAGATAGAAGAAGCCCTGAAGGAATTAGAGCGGTCCAACACAGAGTTGGAAGAATTCGCTTATATTGTCTCC
>Ga0172366_10005207_pt1 | contig 10224 bp, 9 predicted proteins | sample LakKivSesite69cm_FD_114533 | JGI IMG/M metagenome (GOLD analysis project Ga0172366, IMG submission 114533) | Sediment microbial communities from Lake Kivu, Rwanda - Sediment site 69cm | ecosystem: Environmental > Aquatic > Freshwater > Lake > Sediment | place: Rwanda: Western Province, Lake Kivu...
TCTATTTTGTCAAGATTTATATTCCCCTACGATGGTTGAATGGGAAAATGGGCATAAAAATTCTCACTCGGCCAGCTCGGCCGAAAAGGAATTTCTTATCCATATACCATAGAAGAAGATGAAGAAGGATATCAGGTTGTAAAGAGATATAAGGTCAATTGGAAATATTAGTAATTTTGAATTGACTGGAAGCCAAGACCCTGAAGCCTCGGCTTCCAGAGAGTTAAAAGGCAGTTGAGCGAATTAGGGGTTCATGAGGAAAAAGATAAATTATGTAAATAGGAGGTACCATGAATCGTAGTGCACTAATAATAACAACTTTTTTCTTTATGTTTACCCTCTATGGAGATATCGCGGCCCAGTCAAAGGAGCCAGACCCAAAGGAAATTTTAAAGAGTTCAGCCCTTGCAATTCTCAACATGAAATCGGTCTCATACTATGCGGAAGAATATAGGCTTGGGACATATAAAAGAGGCGATATGTTTGCCGTTCTTACACCACATCGAGGCGAAGTGAAGATGTCCAAGATTACTAAAGAGGACCCAGTTGGCCTAAAGCTTGCTGTCAGCGGTGAACTTGTCTCTGCAATCCCTGACAAGCCAAATACTCCCTTCATCGTAGCTTATGACGGAAAATTGATTCGTGAGCTTAATAATATAAAAAAGATTGTTTCTGTAAGTGAGCCAAAGGATAAGGGTTTATATCTTTTAGTTTACGCCCTGTCTCTGATCATGGATCAATTCAAAGCTCCTGAACCTTTCGGTACAGAGATTGCAGCAAATGTTGTGAGATACGATGGTGCAGCCGTGGTAAGCGGTGTAGCTTGCGATGTGGTATATGTTGAATATTCTGATAGTCCTTTGAATAAAAGAGCGTGGTGGTTCTTAGGCGTTGGTGATCGCCTTCCCCGTAAAGTTAAAGAATTTTACACAGCAGAAGGCCAGGAGCGCGGCCGCGTCCTTACTATTTCTAATTTGAAAGTAGACCCTACATTGGACGATTCAACTTTTATTATCCATGCTCCAGAAGGATATGAGGTCAAAACATATCAAGCTCCTAAGCAGCCAGAGCTGCTTCCTGTAGGTGAATCCGCACCGAATTGGAAATTATCAGACCCTCAAGACAACGAATATTCTTTATCTGATTATCGAGGAAAAATTGTGGTAATGGATTTTTGGGCGACATGGTGCGGCCCATGCGCAGTTGTAATGCCTGACCTTCAAAAACTTCATGAGAAATATAAAGGTCGCGGTGTGGCTGTATTTGGCATTAGCGTCTGGGAGAGCGGCGACCCAGCTGCATTCATGAAAAACAGAGGCTACACCTACCAAATCCTTGTAAATGGAGATAAGATTGCAGAAGATTATCGCATTAGCGGAATCCCCACTCTTTATGTCATAGGAGCTGACGGAAAAATCCTGTATAGCGAACTGGGAGCAGGTGTTAATACTTACAAAGTTGTAACAGAAATAATCGAAAAGCATCTCAAAGAAAGGTCCTCAATTCTTAGGATTGATAACTAAACATAAGGAAATGCATCCAACAGGGAACCAAAGACTCGAAAGCCCTGACACTCCTGAATTGAGAAAGATAGTTGAGCGAATTAATTTCCAATGAGAAGGCCTTATAATTGAATTGAGAATAAACAAGTATTTGAACTTACGCGTATTAATTTATAATTTGGTAAAGGGAAAATGAGAAAATTAACACTTTTTATTCTTATTTTGATGGTGATTTTCTCGACCATCTGTTACAAAGAGAAATGGAAAGGGAGAATTTATAAAGAAGCAGGAGTGCCTGTCGTCGAGAGCGAAGGCTCAGGCATATGGGGAGAGGAGATTAACAGGAAAATCAAATTTAAAGAAAATCTCTCCCTGGGCGCTGAAGAAGGAGAGGAATTTTTAATGTTTCATAGTGAACTGGATATAGCTGTTGATTCTGAATCAAATATTTTTGTTCTGGATATCAGAAATCATAGGCTTTTAAAATTTGGTAAACAGGGAAATTTCATCTGGAAAGCTGGAAGAAAGGGACAAGGCCCAGGCGAATTTCTAAATCCCTCTGAAGTGGCAGTGGGTCCCACAAAAGAAATATGGATTTTGGATTCTCCTTCTCTTTTACATTTATTTAATGCTCAAGGAAAATACCAACGAACCATAAATCTAAAAGAGAGGTGCAGTAATTTTCAATTCTTGCCTGATGGACGACTCTTTATAAGCAGACCCACTAGGGGACAGATGGGCATTGCTGCTGAATATTGTTCAATTGAAGGAGAGTTTCTCGAGAAATTCCCTGATGAATATCGATATGGCCCAAAATTGCCCAGTTGGGCAGGTGGAGGCTTTGGCGGAGGATTTCGATTTCTAGAAGACAAAATATACATGATCTTGCCCGACAGATATGAAATCAGAGAATATGATCTAGAAGGAAAGCTTTTAGGAAAGATTAAAAGAGATTTTAAATTAAAGCCGCCTGAGATAAGAATGTATCAGACAGGGGGCATAATGACGGCGTCAAATGTTATAGGCCCTTGCTTTCTTTACAAAAAGAAAATGCTTCTTAATATGCTGATGCTGGTTGAGAGAAAAGCGGAAGGCGAGGCCGAGTTTCACATATTTCTAGATTTCTTCAATGAAAGAAAGCAGTTCCTCGGCTCATATAAACTCCCCGCCTACACTTGGCTCTATGCAATTGACCATGAAAATAATTTATATTTCGTTCAGCAAGAGCCTTATCCAAGGGTCATTCGCGGTAAATTAGATTTAAAATAAATGAATGGCAATAGCGAAAGAATAGTAATGATGGAAAAGAAGGCTAAAAGGAGATGGAAATGAGAAAAAGTCCATATTTTCTCATCTTAGCTTTGATTCCTTTATTATGCTGGGGACAGGAAGCCCCGGTTCAGCAATTAAGAGAAATCGGCAGGTTTGGAGGCCTGGATGTTCCCCGGGAACAAATGTTCGGCAATCCGGTGGATCTAAAAATCGCTCAGGATGGGAAAATATATATCTTAGATTCCAAGGATAGTGATATCAAAGTCTTTCAAAAAGACGGCACTTTTATCAGACGACTTGGCCGGGAAGGAAGCGGTCCCGGTGAATTCAAACGTCCCTGGACCCTTCATGTCTTAGGAGATTATTTATACGTTTCGGATACGGGAAATGGAAGATTTCAAGTATTGACGAAAGGCGGCACTTATCAAAAGAGCGTGCGCCTTCCTGTTGAGTTCGGCCAAGGAATGGCATTTGACAACAGAGCAAATATCTATTTGAATACACGCGGATTCAGGAGTTCAAAGATTATTTCTGCCTATGATCAACAGGGCAATCTTATACGTGAATTCGGTGATTTGGAGGGCCGGGCGATTCAGTTCTATGATTTGACCCTGATAAAAAAACAGATTAAAAACAATGAAATCCCGGATAATTTTAAGAATGAAGTTCTTTTGATCGCGGACAACTCGGGAAATCTCTTTGCGATACACTCCGCTATCAATAAACTGAAAAAATATTCTGCACAGGGCGATCTTCTGGCTCAGACAGAGATCAAATCTGAAGTTTATAAAGATATTTATAAATTGTTTCTTAAGCAAAACAGCGAGATAGCAGAAAACCCTAGTGCATATTATCCCCTGCGGTACATTAGCGACCTGGCGGTTGACAAAGATGGACGTCTGTTCGTTTTGTTGAATGATCCTTCAAAGCTGACCATTTATGTTTTTTCAAATGATGGCAAATTTGAAAAAAAGTTGATAGGAGTCAAAGACAAAGTCATGCAAATATGCGTTTCAGAAGAGAATATCCTTTTTGCTGTGGGCGGAGACAGCCATATCATTTATAAATTCGAGTTTTAACGGCCTATAGCTCGACCAGAGGACTTTTTGCCAGGCAGCCACGGATTCAGCATCCACAGCATTTTACAAATAATCTTCGGGTAAGGTAATATAATAAGACAAGGCGCGCCTGTAGCTCAGTGGATAGAGCGGCGGACTCCGGATCCGATTCAGGGGATTTCGATAACTTGCTGAAAATGCTGTAAATCGTTGATTTATATAGAAATTATCATTGTTTCTGTGTTAGGTTCTGTAATGCGATTTTAGGCCATTTTAGATGTCTTATAGACACTATTTGGACACCAGATTTTCTTCAAAAGAGCTTCTATTTTTTTATGACGAAGGCCGGAAAATGAAAGATGGAGTTTTTTGTTGTGCTGTGAAAGGCAAATTGCTCCTTTTTGACCTGCAAAGCCTTGTATCGTGTAAAACCTGGCTCGTCTTTCACGATTTTCTTGAATTCCGTCTATATGAATGACCCTCTTTCTAATGCCTTAGCAGGATCATACCATACTGATTTTACAAAGTTCTGAATCTCTTGAGTGAAGCGCCATATTATCTCTGCATCAATTGAGTGGCTTTTGTGTTGCCGTCTGACCTCGTCATATTTATTCCTTTTCTCGAAAGGGAGTCTTTTTGCATGACGCATCAGAAATACATTATCAATTGCCGTTAAGCGACAGTCTTCAGGCTCCATATCAAGGTATTCAACCAAAAGATAATATCGAGACATGGGACAGCCCTGCTTCAATCTGGCTGCCGTTCCGGCAGCCTCTTGAAACATAGTTTTATCCAGATTTACCTTGCACTCAGCTGCTAATACTGCAAGTATCAGTTTTCCTTCACTCGTTTTTATATTGCTAAAAGAGGGATCCGGAGAAAATTTGAAATAAATAGTTTTTCCCAAAGCAAAATCCGCATCTTTCTCTTTGAGTTCCAATGGCGGTTTTCCTCCTAGCGCAGCTAAATTTACCGGAGTGAATGCTAAAGACATAAATGCGGTTTGGGGTCCAATATTAAGTTCGAAACTCGGCAATCCTTCTAAGATCCTTTTATCTATCAGCTGTATCAAGAATTCCTCGATAATTGAATTATCCAGCTTAAGCTGCCCCTTTTGTCTTATAAGGAAGGCTGATTCTGATCTAGCAATTAATTCAACTTCAAGGAAATCTTTGTATTCATTGAGTAACCTTGTTAAATCAACCACACGCTGCTTTCCAGCTGTTTTGACTTTATTCATACCTGTTATCCACTGGTCATATCGCTCAAGAGCTTTTTTCAAAATCGCCACATCTTCTTGAGGGCATTTTGGGTTCTCCATTGCTGCAAGTAATTTATCTTTATGTGGTGTTAGTGCTATTAAATGACCTCTTTTCTGCTAAAAAGCGGTGAGGGCTTGATTTGCTCCAATTCAATAAGAGCTTTGGATATATCCTCTCGTACATCAGCTTTTGCTGAAGACAAAGCACTTTTCAATTCATCCTCTACAATTGTGTACGCCTTGCCATCACGGGGAATAACACTTATTTTTTGAAGAATAAGGATGTCCTCCCAAATTTGGACTCCAAAGCGATTCAGAAAAACACGCTCGTATTCCGAAATAAATTGGAAACAGCCTAAGTTGACTAAAAGCTTTTTCAGTATTTTTGAATTGCCAAAAGGAATTCCTCTTACTCTAGATTCCCGACCAACAACTAAAATTAAGATGCCTGATTGCCGTAAACTGTAAGTTAAACTTCTAAGAGCTTGCTCCATGTCAAGGGAATATTGAATAACAGTTTTAAATCGGTTAATTCTATTCTTTCTGTTTGAACCAATTTCACTTTCAGCTACTTTTAAGAGATCGAAGCCTAGTATTTCCAGAATCGCTCGGTAGTTTTCGTGATAATTAAACACATTTATATAGGGAGGACTTGTTATTATCAGGTCAACCGGTGAACGTAATCGGCGGTGTGAAAGCCGTGCATCATATAGCTCAGCAATTAGTGATTTCTTGGCTTGCGGTAAAGAAAATAGCTTTGACCTTACAGTCTCTTCGGCTTGTTTGACTGAGGCGACTAAATCTGCTTTAGAATTCTTTTCTGTATTAAACATAATAATTAGAGCAATCAATAATTCCTTTTTATCTTCGATTTGTCCAAAAAGATCTTTAGCGAAACCAATTAAATGCACAGCTTTCTCTCGCCAAAATGGTTTCGGCTCAAAAAGGGGAAGATTATAATATTTTTCTGCTATGCTGAGGATACGTTTGTGCACTGATGTAAATAGATCTAATCGTTCATTGTCTGATAATTCACTTAGTGTTATGAATTTTGTCATTGCATAAGCAGCTGGATTGATCTCATATCCAATCGACATCAAATTTTTGCGCGCTGATTCTAATAGCACTGTTCCACTTCCACAAAAGGGATCAAAAGTAATATCATTTTGCTTTGAATATTTATCGAGCAAATATTCTACGAATTGAGGTGTAAATTGGCCACGCCAGCGAAAGATATTTGATCTAGTCTTTTCTTGAACATTAAGCCTTGATTGCTCAAGTTTCTCTAGTTTCAAATCTCGCCTTTCTCCCTAATTACGATGAAGCAATATTGCTAATAAGAACGAAAGATGTCTGCCTTGAGTGTAAATAGCAAATTTCCTAATTATCGGTGTATTTTTCATAATAATTTCCACGTTTGCTTTATATCCTTCTGATTTAGCAAAATAATAACTTAGTTAAGGCTTTTTTGTCAATAAACTCTGAAGAGAGAAGGAATCAGGCCTGTAATATTTAAAATAAACAGTAAAAGACGGAAAATAAACCACTTAGAAGCTACGCCTCCAGACAGCCCAGGCTTCCCGAAAGTAAGAAGGGTGCTTGCCACAATTATCGCCTGGTCGATATAGACGGTTGGGGAAAGATAAATTCTCATTAAATTTCCCTTGGCCTAGCAGTGTCATTCTTAAAGGTGTTGAAGAACGCTACGGTATTAATCTATAATGCTATTAGATGAAAAAGAAAAAAATAGAAGCTTTTATAATTGAAATTATTGCGTCGCTTTTAAATGATATTTTTATAGAAAAAGAGGGAACTAAAAAATGAAAAAACCATTTATTTTGGAGTTTAGTACCCCAGGCATAAGTGCTGCGGACAAGGGCTATTTCTATGATGAGGAGCTTAATCTCAATGTGATTATTAAGAATGATCTCAAGATACCATTTGTTGATTTAAATTTGGAGATAATTGAGCTAGCAACTAAAACCGAAGTAAAACGTGAAGGAGATGAACCAAGTAATGATTTACTAGAACTTGAGACGAATCCCAAGTTTGATAATGGAAAATATAGCCTTAGTACCAATCAATTATTAGAGCTGTTGACTAAAACAAAAATTCAAAGAGAAGGTGATGATGAGTGATTCTTTTAATTACAAATAAAGAAGATATCACCACAGATTTCATTATAAATAAATTGAATAAGCTTGGAGAAAAATATTATAGATTTAACACTGAAGATTTAAATTCAAAGGTATTTGTTAATTTAGATTTTATTAAAGATGAATATCAACTGATAGATTCTGCGAAAAGAATTGTAATTGATCTTCTTTATGTAAAAAGTATCTATTATCGAAGACCCAAGTTACCGAGTATTGATGGAGGTGAGCTTTCGCCTGGAGAAGCAAAATTTACACAAAGCGAATATTATTATTTGCTTGAAGGCATATACAAAATATTGGCCGATAAATATTGGATAAGTCCAATTTATGCGATAAGGGAAGCAGAAAATAAAATATACCAACTAATATTGGCAAAGAAAATTGGCTTTAAAATACCAGAAGGTATAGTTACTTCAATAGAGGATACAGCAAAGAGTTTTATAAAAAATCAGGATGGTTGTGTTATAAAGCCTATTAAAACTGGTTTTATCGATGATGGTGATAGCCCAAGACTAATTTTTACAAGCGAGCTAACTAAGAAAGACATGTCATCTCTTGATAGAATTAAATACTGCCCTACTTTTTTTCAGAAAAAAATTGATAAGTCATTTGATATAAGAGTTACGATTGTTGGTGATAAGGTTTTTTCTGCTAGAATTGAGTCGCAAGCTTTTGATGAAACAAAAATTGATTGGCGCAAAGGCGAAAATATTTCTATTCAATATAAGCGGCTGCATCTTCCGCAATCGATAAGTAAAAAATGTATTTGCTTAACAAGAACCCTTAATTTGCAGTTTAGCGCGATCGATCTTGTAATTGATCATAATAGAAATTATTATTTTTTAGAGATAAATCCTAATGGTCAATGGGCATGGATCGAAAAGAGACTAGGATATGATATTTCTGGACAAATAGTAAATCTTCTCCGTCGAGAAAAATGATACTTTCCAAAATACAAACGACCTTCACAAAAGTCCGCGAGGTCTTCTGGCCTCTACTTGAGCGATACGTGGAATCTCCAAAAACCCAGATATCTACAGGCGATATTAAAATTGAAAAAGAAAGTGACTTGAAAATTGCTTATGAACTGGCACAAAAATTCTATGATGATGAGCGCGAGCGCAACAAAACAATTGAGACAAAATCAATCGTGTTTATAAGCTCAATTGGTTTCGTTATCACATTTATAATTGGAATCACTAATTTGCTATTATCATCAAAAAACATACGTTTAGACTTAATAGTGGTTATTTTAGCAATGATCGCTTTTTTAATAATAATATATTTTGTTCGAGCAGCATGGTATTCAATAAAAGCATTAAAAAGGCGCGAATTCAAGGTCTTAAACATTAGCGATATTACCCAATATGATAAAGATTATTTAAAAGAAATTGCTGCAAAAATAATAAACATATCAAAAGAGAACTCTAAAGTAATAAATCTAAGAGTAGATTTTATGACAATGGCACAGGAGTACTATCAGCGTGCCATAATAACACTTGTAGTTTATTCGTTCCTAATATTTTTCATATTAATAAAAAATTTACGTTTAGGCTCTGATAATGCCATTTCCTATTGGCATCGTTTAAAATTCGAATTTAATATTGATAATTGGATATTAATATTTATATTTGCATTATTGGTAATAAATATGGTTTTGCTATTCATTATTTTAAAACGATTGAATTTAAGACAAAAACAATAAGGAGATGCTTTTGCATCTCCTTTTTTCCTCTCTGCCTGATTTATTTTATTCATCGAGAGATTTAAACTCCTCGATAGGAAGGGCGATCAGATTGCCACCAACTCTCTCAAGCTCGACGCTTTTCTCCCAAGTTTCCTCCTTCTGGGCCGCCAGGGTTATGGCATTGGCGATTCCATATTTGTCATGTTCAGGCTCTGCTCCGAAAGCAATAAGAATATTCTCTTTTTGAGCTTCGCTGAGCTTGTATTGTTCTACAACGTTGTTTATTACCTTCTGAGGACTCTTGATTTTTATTTCTGTCGCCTCCCTTAAAATCTGAGTTATTTCTCCGAACTTGTTGAACAGTTCCCTAATTGACCTTCTGACGGAAAGATAAATCATTTCATCTAGAACCTCATCTCCAAGATGGATTTCTCTTGTGACAAATTCCTCGATTATCATCCCGTTTGAGCATTTTACTCTAAAGACCCTGGGCTCGACTCTTAGGGCTTTATGTCCTGTTTCAGAGTTCGTGAGAAATAGCCCTCCCATGATCAGGTCGTCTTTGTGTCTCACGAAATCCCTTAGCTTCTGGCTCTTAACCTTGATATTCATCTCTATTTCAGAAAGAAAGCAATCTTCAATTTCCGCCTCATGGGCTTGAAGTTCGTTTAAGGAGCAATAAAGAACGTCGAGATGGTCAATCACTCTGTATCTTTCACTGAGGAAGGCCCTAACTGAATCTGCCAGTCCCCGGATGAAGAAGTCTTTTTCTGTTTTGCGGAGCCAAGTGTTCACATTCTCGGCCAGAAGCTCAGGAGTTTCACTTTCCATCTTGCTATAATACTTGAGAGGAATTTCAAGCTTTTCAGCTATCTGGTTGTGACAGGGCTTGGTGATGGAGAACGAATCTTTGCCATTAATTTTTAAGACCGGCTGACTTTCAGCGAAGTCCATCTCAATTTGAGAAGAATTGATTCTCTTATCCCATTTCAAGGGCTTTTGTCTTTCGAGCTCTTCAATTAAAGTCTGAAGTTTCATAATTCACCTCCTTTTTGTTTTTTAAGGTGCTATAGGCAGAGAGGTATTTATGTAAAAAGAGAGTTGAAAGATTAAGAGCTATGGATTTGTCGCTCAATCATCCATTTAATATTCTTTGGCCTGGGCAATCCTTTAAAAACCATCTTCAATGCGTATGAAGCCGCTCTCTTTCTGGCATTAACTCTGGCACCTGCTCATAATTAATCTTGACTTCAGATTTCTCGAGATTCCTGGCTCATTTTCTGCGTCA
>Ga0172366_10005210_pt1 | contig 10222 bp, 12 predicted proteins | sample LakKivSesite69cm_FD_114533 | JGI IMG/M metagenome (GOLD analysis project Ga0172366, IMG submission 114533) | Sediment microbial communities from Lake Kivu, Rwanda - Sediment site 69cm | ecosystem: Environmental > Aquatic > Freshwater > Lake > Sediment | place: Rwanda: Western Province, Lake...
AAAAATTTTTACATTCTATTTCAATACCATTAATATTTTTTATTTCCACATATTTTCTTTCACTTATCGTTGTTATTAATGTTGCATTTGTTGATGGACGTCCTCTATTTATATTATTTGTATCTAATTTTTTATAATGTTATATATGTTTTACCACTTTTAGTAATAGTTATTTTATTTGTAATTATTTTAAAGCGATGGAAGCTTTCGGAAAAACAAGGTAGATTTTTAAAATTGTATTCTGGGGTGATGATGTTTTCATTAGGCTTGGTATTATTAATTGATTCAACTTTGTTACATAATGTTTTTACAGCTTTAATGTTGCTAATTGTTGATTTTCTTATTGTTTTAATAATAAATTATTTTTGGAAAAATAGGTTCAACATTCAAAAAGAAAACAATTGAATAAAAAAACATAAAATAGTTAACCTAAGTTTTAATTTATTTTCAAATTATAGGTTTTTTATAATGTCGAGAAAAAAAACATTTATTACAAAAAAAGTTCAAAACAAAATAGCAAAAGAAAGGATAATAAAACTTTTTCAAATGGCAGAAAAAATAGCTTTTGTAGGTGATATAAATCTTGCCAACAGATATGTGGAAATTGCTAGGAAAATTTCAATGAGATTTAAGGTACCAATTCCAAAAGAGTTTAAACGACGTATTTGTAAAAATTGTTATAAATATCTTGTACCAGGTTTAAATTGTAGAGTTAGAATCTATAGAGGTAAAGTTATTATTTACTGTTATAGTTGTAAAAAATATTTTAGATTCATTATTAAAAATTATAAACTAAGTTCCGCTAGACTTATATAAGATATCGTTTATTACCGTTACCCAAATTATTCCTTGTTATAGGAGTATTATCAATATGACAACAGTATTTGATGTTCCAGCAAAGGATTTGATTGATGCGGTTGCAAAAAAATTAAAAGAAGATAGTAATATTGTTATACCAGAAGCAAATAGATATTCTAGGACAGGGGTTGATCGCGAAAACCCACCAGTGCAGAAGGATTGGTGGCATACTAGATGTGCTTCTATACTCAGAAAGTTATATATTAATGATGTAATGGGTGTACAACGATTAAGAGCTGAATATGGCGGTAAGAGAGACAGAGGCTCAAAACCTTATAAAGCAAGGATGGCCAGTGGTACAATTATTAGGAGGGCTATACAGCAACTAGAAAAATCAGGATATGTTACAAAGATTAAAGGAAGGGGTAGAACCTTGACACCAAAAGGAAGATCATTTTTGGATAATACTTCTTATGAAGTAATGAAAAACATTGGGAATAATATTCCTGAATTAAAAAAATATTAATATAAATATATGGATGAAGAGTTAGAAAATTTAAGGAAAAAAAGGCTTAAAGAGTTACAGGAGCAAGCAGCCCTTCAAGAAACAATTGAGGAACAAGAATTGCAGAGACAGGAATTTGAAGAACAAAAAAAGATAATACTTAGAGCTATACTTGATACAAACGCAAGGGAACGTCTTGCGAGAATAAAAATAGCAAGACCTGAAATCGCTGAATCCATTGAAAACCAACTGATAATACTTGCTCAAAATGGTAAACTAAAAAATAAGATAAATGATGAGCAGTTACGTATGCTGCTTGCCAGGATAATTCCTAAAAAAAGAGATATAAAAATAAAAAGAAGGTAGTTAGTAAATGTCATCTCATAAACCACTTGGTCGTAAGATTCGTTTAAATAAAGCTACTAATAGTAATAGACGTGTACCTGCTTGGATTATGATTAAGACAAACAGGCGTTTTACACGTCATCCAAAAACACGTAGTTGGAGAAGAAATAAATTAAAGAGATCTTGATTGTTATGGCTGAAGAACTTGAAAGAATCTATATTATTCCATTAAGAAAGATTGGTTACAAATCATCAAAGGCAGCGCCAACTGCAATTAAAAGAGTAAAAAATTTTTTAACAAGACATATGAAGGTTGAAAAGGAAAATATTTGGATAGATGATTCCTTAAATAAAGCAATCTGGTCTCATGGTAAATTCAAAATGCCTAATAAGATTCGTGTAAAGGCCGTTAAATTTGAAGATGGTGTTGTTGAGGCATATCTACCGGAACTTGAGTTTAAAAAATCAAGACGTGAACTGCTAAGAGAAGAAAGAGAAAAGAAGGAACCCATTCTTAGAAAAGAGGAAGCTGAGCCTGAGAAAGCAGAAGCTGAAGCTCCAGCTGAAGAGGAATAAAAAATAACGCCTACAGTTGAAGGTGAAGTAAAAAAAAAGAAAAAAAAGGCGCCTAGAAAAAAGAAAACCAAAGAAAAAACTTCTGAAGAAAAAGAAAAAAAACAGGAAAAAAAGAAACCTGCCAAGAAAAAGAGTGTTGATGAAAAAAAAGAGGGAAAAAAAGTTAAACCAAAAAAATCATCTAGATCTTCTAAGAAAAAAACAGGTTCTGAAGAAACTGAAAAAAGTGAATAATTTATGCTTCAACTTCTGGATTTTAATGAAAATCCTAATGTTGGTGTTTATTGTAGAACTAACGAGGAAGTAGCTTTTATTCGTAAAGGGCTTTCAAAAAAAATTAGGAATATAATAAATTCCGTTTTAGGAGTAAAAGTTGTTGAGTTAAGTGTAGCTGACGCAACTATTATCGGTTCTTTACTTTGTTTAAATTCAAAAGGCGCGGTTGTCACAGATTTTGCAGATGATGATGCAATTAAAATAATAGAAAACAATGGATTGAATGTTTGTGTAATAAAAGATAAGCTTAACGCAGCTGGAAATGATATTCTAGTTAATGATAACGGAGCTTTGGTTCATCCTGATTTTAAGGATGAATCCATACTTGAAATTAAAAAAACTCTTGGGGTACCAGTTTTTAGAGGTACTATTGGTTCTTTAAAAACTGTTGGTATGGCTGCAGTTGTTACAAATAAGGGTTTACTTTGTCATCCTAAAGCCTCTGAGGAAGAAAAATTAAAGCTTGAGAAGGTTTTTGGTGTTAATGTTATGATTGGCACTGTTAACCATGGTTCTCCCGTTATTGGTAGCGGCCTTGTTGCAAATTCAAAAGGGGCAATTATTGGTAATCTTACAACAGGTATTGAAATGGGTAGGATTGAAGAAGCATTAGGTTATTTAAAATAATTAAAAATAGAATATTTTTATTTTAATTTGAATATCAAGTAAAACAAAAGATTTATAAAGTAGATATATATTATATTTTTTAAAATATATTAATAAGTAGGATGATAATATGGTGAAAAGGCAATATTACAGACTTAATCCACAAGATGAAAAAATCGTAAAAATTTTCACAGATCTTGGTATGCCAAAAAACCTTGCTAAAACATTAATGTACATTTCTCAAACAGAGGAATGTAGATCAGCTGAAATAGAGCATGGCGCTAATCTTAGACAACCAGAAGTTAGTGTTGCTATGCAAATATTACAGCAAAAAGGGTGGATAACTAAAAGAGACTTAAAAAAGAAAGGTAAAGGCCGACCAGTACATTTATACAAACTGACTTCGCCAATTAATGAGATAATAAAAAACTTTGAAAAAGAAAAACTGAAAGAAATAGACAATATAAAAAACGATCTCGAGGAATTAAAAAACTTAATCAGCAACCGTTAAAATTTTGCCCTTCTTTTTTCATCTGAATGAGTTTTTACTAGTTTTAATTAAATTTAAATAAAGTAACTTTTATAAGTTAAAATTCTTTGACCTCTAATATCCTAAATCAGGTTATTTGGGGATAAATAGATGACAAAATATAATCAGAAAGAAATAGAAAAAAAATGGCAGAAGAATTGGCAGAAAATGAAGATATACCATTTTGATTTCAACTCTGATAAACCTACTTATAGTATTGATGTTCCGCCTAGATATGCTTCAGGTCCATTACATGCTGGTCATGCTGTACATTATACGCATATTGATTTTGCTGCGCGATATAAGAGAATGAGGGGTTATAATGTTTTTTTTCCGCTTTGTTTTGATGTAAATGGTATTCCAGTTGAAGAACGTGTTGAAAGACAATTAAAAATCACTAGAAAAGATATAGATAGACATGAATTTATAAAATTGTGTTCAGAATTTGCTGAAAAAAACATAAAAACAATGACTGATCAATTTGCAATACTTGGCGAAAGTATGGATCCAACCATCTATTATCAAACAAATGCTGAATATTATAGGAGGATTACACAAATATCTTTTATAGAACTTTATAAAAAAGGACATATTTATAAGGGAGAGTTTCCAGTTAATTGGTGCCCCCGTTGTATGACAGCAATGGCTGATGCTGAAGTAACTTATATTGATAGAAAAACGTTTTTAAATACAATAAAATTTTATTTTAAAGAAACTCCATCTGAACAGATTCTGAAATTCCATGGTATAGGAAAAGATAATAATGGTGTTTACGTAGAGATTGCTACAACAAGACCAGAGATGCTGCCTTCCTGCCAAATAGTTGCTGTTCACCCAACAGATGAACGCGCACCTTGGTTGATTGATCAAACAATAATTGTTCCAATTTTTAATAAAGAAGTAAAAATCGTTGAGGATGAATCTGTTGACCCTGAATTTGGTACTGGAATAGTAATGATTTGTACAGTTGGCGATAAAGAAGATCTAAACTGGGTTTTTAAATATAAACTGCCGATAGAAATGAGTATAGATGAAGAAGGAAAAATGACAGATATCTGTGGAAAATACAAAGGTATGAAGATAGAGGAAGCAAAAAAAGCTGTTATAGAGGATTTAAAGAATCAAAACATTTTGATTAAACAAGAACTTCTTGATCAAAATATAGGAGTTTGTTGGCGATGTAAAACCCCAGTTGAGTTTATTAATGCAAAACAATGGTTTTTAAAAACAATAATTTTTAAAGACATGATTTTAGAAAAAAGTAATGAGATGAATTGGTACCCAGAGTTCATGAAAATAAGATTAGAGGATTGGGTAAATAGTCTTCAATGGGATTGGGTGATTAGTAGGCAAAGATATTTTGCAACACCAATTCCGCTTTGGGAATGTGAAAAATGTGATGAGGTTGTTTTAGCAAGACCAGAGGATTGTTATGTAGATCCAACAATTGATAAACCGCCTGTTTCATCTTGTCCAAAGTGTGGTGGAAAACTAAAAGGTTGTGAAGATGTTTTTGATACATGGATGGATTCATCTATTTCACCTTTGTATAACACTTTTTGGTATAGAGACGATAAAAAATTCAGAAAATATTATCCGATGTCATTAAGACCTCAGGCGCATGATATAATTAGGACATGGGCTTTTTACACAATACTCAGATGTAGCCTTTTAACAGGGGAAAAACCATTTGAAAATATGATGATGGGAGGTTTTATTTTATCAGAAGATGGTACGCCTATGCATGCTAGTTTAGGCAATGTAATAGATCCATTGGATGTAATTGAAAAATTTGGTAGTGATGCGTTTAGATGTTATGCAGCAAGTTGTGCACTTGGGGAGGATAATCCTTTTAGAAAAAAAGATGTTGTTCGTGGTGTAAAACTACTTACAAAAATATGGAATGTACAACAGTTTATAACCAATATTTTAAAAAATGAAAAACCAAAAGATGCAGAACTAATTGATATCGATAAATGGATTTTAACAAAATATAGTAAACTTGTTAATAAATGTAAACTCCAAATGGATAATTTCGATTATAGTCAGACTTTGAAAGATGTTGAATATTTTTTATGGCATGAATTTGCTGATCATTACATTGAAATGATAAAATCATCTATATATGAAAATAAAAATGTTGAAAGTATAAAATATACATTATATACTATAGGACTCGGGACGTTAAAACTTTTTGCACCATTTTTTCCACATATAACAGAAGAAATTTACTCAAATTTTTATAAAAAATTCGAAGGAATAGAAAGTATACATATAACATATTGGCCTGAACAAGTAATAATTGATGAAGAAAAAGAAAAAGCTGGAGAGGTAGTTAAAAGTTATATTTCAAGGGTTAGATCTTGGAAAAGTGAGCAAAAAATAGCGCTTAATGCACCAATAAACGTTGAAACTACATATGCGTCGAGGGATTTAATTTCAAAGCTAGAACCAAATGAAGAAATAATAAAAACAACATTAAAATATCCTGATACCCATAGATTCATTGTTGGTAAACCAGATATAGAAGAAAAAATAACAAAAATAATACCAGTTTATTCAAAAATAGGGCCAATTTTTAAACAAGATGGGAAAAAACTTGTTGATTGGATTTCTCAAAATCAAATAGAAATTATTAATATAATTGAGGAAAAAGGTGACATGGAAATATCTAGCATTCCTTTTTTAAAATCAGATTCAAAACAATCTTTGATAAAAGATGGTTATGTTAAGATTGAAAAACAAACCAAAATAAAAGGTAAAATAGGCAGTAATATTATTTCTTTTGATGATTTTTATTTAGAGCTTAAGAGGAAATAAATTATATGAAAATTAAAAAATCTACAATTAAAAGTTTGTTTGTAAAAATATTAGTTATTTTAATTGTATTTGCGTTAGTATTAACAGCTTTTTTGGTTATGTTCAAATAAAATTTATCCTTTTTTCTTTCGGCAGATATTTATATAAGTTTTTTATTTTTGCCACAAAACTGGTGAAGATTCAATGAATGATTTAGATTCAAAAAAAGGTGAAAATAAGATTACAAATAGGTGGATTGTTGTCATTGGAGCAATAATGATTCAACTTGCATTAGGCGCTATTTATGCTTGGTCAGCTTTTACTACTCCTTTACAAGGTGCAGTAGGCAGTCCAAGTGAGTTTGGTTTTACAAAAACTGAAACCCAAGCTATTTTTAGTGCTGGTCTTGCAACATTTGCAATTTTTACAATAATAGGTGGTAGACTATCATTGAAATATGGTCCTAGAAAAATAGCGTTTCTAGGTGGTATTTTACTTGGTTTAGGTTATATTCTTGGCGGTTTAGTTGGAGCAAATTTTGCTTTAAAATTATTGTTAATAGGAATTTTAGGTGGAGCAGGTATAGGTCTTGGATATGTTGTACCAATTGCTGTTGGAGTAAAATGGTTCCCAGATAAAAAGGGTTTGGTTAGCGGACTTGCTGTAGCTGGTTTTGGATTCGGCGCATTTATATGGATTTTACTTGCAAACCCTCCTAGTATTCTTGGTATTAGCGGAATCATTGCTAAACAAACTGGTACCTATGCATATACAATTGTAAATGTTGACAATGCATTTTTGATTTATGGTATCTTATTTTTATGTTTGGTTACTATAGGCTCTTTAGTCATGAAAAATCCTCCTGCTGGATGGAAACCTAATGGTTGGAATCCCCCTGTTTGTGACTCAAATGGAAAAAAAATTGGGGTTAATTATAACCCCAGACAGATGTGTAAAACAAAAGCGTTTTATCTACTTTGGCTGATGTTTATCATTGGTGCTCTTGCTGGTCTTATGGTTATTGGAAATGTCCAAAATTTTGCAAAAAGTTCAATTGATGGATTTATTGCAAAAGGTTTTAGTGTGCAGGAGGCAACAGATTTTGCTGTTATTGGAGCTGCTGTTTGTCTACCTATTTTAAATGGAGTAGGTAGAATTGCTTGGGGTCAAATATCTGATAAAATTGGAAGAAGAAAAGCACTTATTTCTATGTTTGTTTTTCAAGGAATTATGATGATATTATTTTTCTATACAACTGTAAACCCATATTCATTTTATATTGTTGCAGCGTTAATTGGTTTTAACTTTGGTGGTAATTTTGCTTTATTCCCAGCAGCATGTGCAGACTCATTTGGTTCAGAAAACCTTGGTTTGAATTATGGTTTTATTTTCACAGCCTATGGTATAGGTGGGATAGCTGGACCAATTCTTGCAGGTGCTGTTCAAGATGCACAGATGAGTTTCTTATATGCATTTATTCCAGCTGCTATTATGTGTTTCATAGCCGCTGTTCTAGCTATTTTGTATAAAGAATCAAAAAAAGAGAAAAAATAAAAAACAATATTTTTCTTGTTTCAGAATCTACAATTCAATTAATTGATATGAAGAAGAGCCTAAACCAATTTCTTCACCAAATCTAATTTGTTTATATGGATTAATTTTATTCTCTTTTTCAAAAATATTGCCTTTTACATCAAAAATTAAATCAAGTGAGGCTTTGTCAATCGCCACTGGATCATCAGAAACTAAATAACCAATATCAGGGCAAATAATTGGATCAGAACATGGATCACAATCACAACTTTTTGAAATTCTTTTTAATTCATTTAAATAAATAACATTTTTATTAAAAACACATGCTTTTGCTGCACATGCAAGTACAAATTGTAAATCTGCATCTAAATGTTTTAATGCATTGTTTTTACAGGAATCAACACATACTCCACATCCAAAACATTTTGTCATATCTTGAATCCAATAATCTTTTTTTACCTTCAAAGCATTAAATGGGCAAACCTCAGAACAAACACCACAAAAAGTACAAGCGTCTTTATTGTAGACAGGTCTACTACCATGATGCATTTTTCTTTTTGTCTCTCTTGTTACACCGCCCATACCAAAGTTCTTAATTGAACCACCCATACCTGTTGCAACATGACCTTTTACATGAGTTAATGCAAAAATATTGTTTGCACTATAAATATGATCTGCAACCTCAAAATCTCTACCTTCAATATTTACTTTAACACCTTTATCATCTATAACAACATTGCAGCCAATGTTTTCGATAGTAAAACCATGGATTTTTGCAACTTCTAAGTATCCTTGTTTTGAATGTCTTTTACCAGAATAAGAAACAGTTGTATCAAATAAAAAAGGATCTGCACCAACTTTTTTTAAAAAATCAACAACAATTTTAGTAAACTCTGGTTTAATAAAATGCTTGTTTTTCAATTCACCCATATGCAGTTTAACAGGAATAGATTTACTAGTAAAACTTTCTATATCAAAATTATATAAAGCATCATCTAAATTATTTAAATCAGTAAAAAAAACAACCTTTTTCATCCAATTTTTTTCTCCCACTTTTTAACTTTAACAACGGTCCCAAGTGTTCCACCAGCTTTTATCTCTTCTCTTATACGGTTTTCTTGTTCTTTGACATCAAGAGCTCTATTTGCTATTTCCTGTGCAATTTCTTGTGGTACAACAACAACACCTGAATCATCCCCTATTATCCAATCACCAGTTTTAACAATTTGATTTCCACAAAAAATTTCTGCCCCTATTTCACCAAAACCTTTTGGTTCACCAGCATTTGGGGAAATATATTTACAAAAAACTGGAAAATCCATTTTAACAATATCATCAATATCTCTTACTGCTCCATCTATTACAACACCTGCCAGTCCCTTTAATTTTGCACTCCACGTCGCCAGTTCACCCCAGATTGCTGTTTTGCCACCATTTTCATCAACAACGATAATATCCCCTTTTTCAGCTTTATCAATTGCTTCAATTGGTTTTGCCCAATCTCCATCTAATGTTCTAACTGTTAAGGCTTTACCGACCATGTGAAAACCAAGTTTTATTGGTTTTATATCTTTCATTGCACCATGTTTATGCATCGCATCTGAGATATTTGGTGTTGATACCAAAGAAAATGCTTTTCTTAAATCAGTTTTATCATATTTTTTGAATAACTCTGTTTTTATAACTTTTTTTTCAGAAATTGCTTTTTTTATAATCTCAGTTGCTTTTGTTACATCTTTTGCTTTTGTAATTGCTCCACCAACAACAATTATACTTGCCCCAGCTTTAACAATATCAGCTGCTGTTTCACTATTTATTCCACCTGCCGCTGCAATTGGAATTTTTGTATTTTTGGCAATAGTTGATAAAACATTAATTGGTTTTTCCCCTTTCATCTGTTGATCTATTCCAACATGAATACATATGTAATCAACACCGATTTTTTCCATTTGTTTTGCTCTTTTTAACTTATCTTTTACGCTTATTAAATCAGCCATTATTTTAACACCATATTTTCTGGCTGATTTTAGAGCATCAATAATGGTGGTATCATCAGATGCTGCAAGTATACAAACAATATCTGCACCAGCTTTTGCTGCAATTTCAGTTTCCAATGCACCAGTATCCATTGTTTTCATATCTGCAACAATTGTTTTTTTTGGAAATAATTCTTTTAATTTTCTAATAAATTCATCATAATTTATTATAAGTGTATTTTGATTATCCTCTTTATTATATTTAACCCAAGAATTCTT
>Ga0172366_10005211_pt1 | contig 10222 bp, 9 predicted proteins | sample LakKivSesite69cm_FD_114533 | JGI IMG/M metagenome (GOLD analysis project Ga0172366, IMG submission 114533) | Sediment microbial communities from Lake Kivu, Rwanda - Sediment site 69cm | ecosystem: Environmental > Aquatic > Freshwater > Lake > Sediment | place: Rwanda: Western Province, Lake Kivu...
ACCCCCCCCTCAAATCCCCCCGCACGCAGGGGGACGACGCCTCCCTCCCCGCGTGCGGGGAGGGCCGGGGTGGGGTCATGAAAATCTCTGAAACTTGGCGAAAGGACCACTTAGAATAGTTTTCGATCCTCGAGTGGTGCGACGCCCGGCTACGGCGTCACCCGTTGCATGAGGCGCGGGAACGGGATCGTCTCGCGCACGTGCGGGAGGCCGCAAATCCAGCCGACCGTCCGCTCGATGCCCAGGCCGAACCCGGCGTGAGGCACGGTTCCGTAGCGTCGCAGGTCCAGATACCAGCCGAAGTCGTCCTCGGAAAGGCCATTTTGGGCGATGCGCGCCCGGAGTACCTCCAGATCGTCCTCTCGCTGGCCTCCGCCGATGATCTCGCCGTAGCCCTCCGGGGCCAGCATGTCCACACAGAGGGCCAGCGCGGGGTCTTTGGGGTCGGACTTCATGTAGAACGCCTTGCACGCCGTCGGATAGCGATGGATCATCACCGGCCGGTCGAACTGATTGGCGAGCACCGTCTCTTCGTCGCCGCCGAAGTCCTCGCCCCACGCGAGGTTCATCCCCGCAGCGTTCAGCCGCTCAATCGCTTCGGCGTAGCTGATGCGCGGGAACGGCTTCTGCACGCGCTCAAGCGGCGCAAGGTCGCGCTCCAGCGACTCTAGCTCGACGCGGCAGTTGGCGAGCACGCCCTGCACGACCGACGCGACGAAGTCCTCCGCGAGGTCCATGTCCTCATCCAGGCCGATGTACGCCACCTCCGGCTCGACCATCCAGAATTCCGTGAGATGCCGCCGCGTCTTCGATTTCTCGGCGCGGAAGGTCGGGCCGAAGCAGTAGACGCGCCCGAAAGCCATCGCCCCAGCTTCCATGTAGAGCTGCCCGGACTGCGTGAGGTAGGCCTTGCTGCCGTCCACGTACTCGGTCTCGAAGAGCGTGGTCGTGCCTTCGCAGGCCGACGGCGTGAAGATCGGCGCGTCGAGCAGGAGGAACCCGTTCCGGTCGAAGTAGTCCCTGATCTGCCGGATGACCTCCGCCCTGAGGCGCAGGATCGCCTGCTGCCGCGAAGAGCGCAGCCAGAGATGCCGATGGTCCATGAGGAAGGCCGTGCCGTGCTCCTTCGGCGAGATCGGGTATTCCTCCAACGGAATCTGCACGACGACCAGATCGCGCACCTCCATCTCGTATCCGATGGGCGAACGCGGCTCCTTCTTGATCGTCCCGCGAACGGAAAGGGAGGACTCTTGCCGGAGCACGCCGGAGGTCTCGAATACCCTAGGCGTCACGTTTCCCTTGAAGACGACGCACTGCATCACGCCTGTGCCGTCGCGCACCTGGAGAAAATGCAGCTTGCCCGACGAGCGCATGTTGTAGAGCCAGCCGTGAATGACGACTTCCTGCCCCTCATACCGGGCGATGTCGGCGATGGTCGGTCGGTCGTTCCACATGACTCAATCCGTTCGGCCCCATAGCGGCCCGCGTTCGTCCGATGATGCGCGGGGAGTGCTGCGGACCACGCGAAGTTACATGCCGAGGAACGCGCTCTGTGCGTCGGAAATTCATCCCATCCGACCGGACATCCTTACCCGCGTTCCCTGGGCGAATTGCTGAATCGTCCAGACTCTGGTCTGCTCCAGGCGGTACACCCATCGCGGGCCACCAAGCCTCACGAGCAGGTGCTCCGGCCTATCCATCCGGTAGACCGGCCAGCGCGGCAGCCGCCAGAGGTCCGTCTCTTCGGCAACTGCTCCGGGGCGCATCGTGACGGCGCGTGCGTAGCCTGTGCTCTTCGCTAACGCGACGACCTCCGCCGACGCCGCCCCGAACGGGTACGCGAGGCTTGTCGCCGCGCACCCAAGTCGCTGCTCGATCTCCTGCCGGGCGTCGCAAAGCTCGCGCTCTGCCGCGTCGTTCGGCATGTCGGTCAGTGCGCGGTGGCTCGCGCCGTGCGCACCGATCTCCCATCCGGCGGCAAGGACTTCGCGGAGGCCGGACCAATCGAGGTGGCGATGCTTCCGCCACGCGCCGACATCCCAGGTTCCGTCGCTTCCCACGAGCTTCGTCGGCACGAACGCCGTGCCGCGCCAGCCGTGCCGTGCGCATTCGGGCAGGATGACCGTCACCAGACTCGCGTACGCGTCGTCAACCGTGATGCCGAATGTACAATCATCGGTACCAAGACGCGCTTCATCAAGCCTGACCCCGCGCCAGCCCCACTCGGCAAGCGCCGCGCAGTGCTCCCGGAAGCGACGGGGAGAGACGGTTGCCGCGCTGAACTCCCAGCCGTCAGCGACTGCATGATAGGCCAGAATGTGGCGCATGAAGGCTCATCACCCCGCCGATTTCCCGTTCGAGGTTCTCTCGTGCGAAACCCCCGTATGGCCGAACCCGCCCGCGCCGCGCTCCGTGGGAGGCAGGCTTTCCGTTTCCACCCATTCGGCGCGCACGACCGGCGCGATGACGAACTGGGCAATCCTCATGCCGGGTTCGACGACAAACGGCGACGCCCCGGCGTTCCTGAGCAGCACCTGAATCTCGCCCCGGTAATCGCTGTCAATCGTGCCCGGGCTATTCGGGATGAGGAGCGACGAACCGCTCGCCAGCCCGCTCCGCGGACGAATCTGCCCTTCGTAGCCCGGTGGGATCGCCACCGCCAGACCAGTGGGCACGCGCACGGTCTCTCCCGGCGCGATGCGCAACGGCTCAGCGATGGCGGCGGCAAGGTCCATCCCGGCTGCGCCGCTCGTCTCGTAGCTCGGCAACGGGAGGCCCTTCCCATGCGGCAGACGCTGCACCCGGACCGGCACCCGCATCATCGCGTGCGCTCCCCTACCGAAAAATGGACGAGCCGCGAACGTGCAGAGTTCGCTCTCCGACTCGTCCATGATGAGATGGGGCCGTGCCCCGTGCGATCAGCTTCGGAGGATGTCCGAATCGGACGACGCTCCTATCTCGACCGACCTCTCGACGAACCGGAACCCGGTCTCGGCGAGGCTTCCCTGTCCTTCGACGGATCGTAATCGGGCAAGAGGCGCTTGCGGCTCAGCTTGAGCTTGCCCTGGTTGTCCATGCTGATGATCATGACGGGAACGGTTTGGCCCACCGCGAGTTCGTCTTCCACCTTGTCCAGCCGCCTGTTGGCGATCTCCGAGATATGCAGCAGGCCGTCGCGCCCCGGCAGAACCTCCACGAACGCGCCGTACGGCTGGATGGACTTGACGATGCCCTCGTAGGTCTCGCCCACTTCCGGCTTCTTGACGATGCCCAGGATGCGCCTTTCCGCCGCCTTGCCACTCTCTCCGTCGAGCGAAGAGATCGTGACGGTCCCGTCGTCCTCGATCTCGATGGTCGTCCCGGTGAGTTCCTGAATCTCGCGGACCACTTTGCCTCCGGGGCCGATGATCGCGCCGATCTGCGAGATGTCCACCTTCATCGTGATGATGCGCGGCGCGAAGCGCGAAAGCTCCGCCTTCGGCCTCTCGATGGTCTGGTTCATGACCTCCAGCACGCGCAGCCGCCCCAGTCGCGCCTGCTCAAGGGCCTGTCTCATCGTCTCAATCGGGATACCGGCGATCTTGATGTCCATCTGAAAGGCGGTGATCCCCTGCGCGGTTCCGGCGATCTTAAGGTCCATATCGCCGTCGGCGTCTTCCACGCCCAAGAGGTCGGTGAGGATGGCGGCCCTCTCGCCGTCGGTGATGAGGCCGATGTTCACCCCGGCGACCGGGCACTTGATCGGCACACCGGCATCCATGAGCGCAAGGCTTGCGGCGCACACCGTCGCCATCGAGGACGACCCGTTGGACTCCAGGATGTCGCTCACGATGCGGACCGTGTACGGGAAGCTCTCCGACGAGGGGATGACCGGCTCGATGGCGCGCTCGGCGAGGTAGCCGTGACCGATTTCGCGTCGGCCCGGCGCACCCATGCGCTTCACCTCGCCCGTCGCAAACGGCGGGAAGTTGTAGTCGAGCATGTAGGTCTTGAACGACTTGCCTTCGAGGCTATCCACGAGCCGCTCGTCCATCTTCGTGCCGAGCGTGACCTACGCGAGGGCCTGCGTCTGCCCGCGCGTGAACAGCGACGAGCCGTGCGCCCTCGGCAGGAGGCCGATCTCGCTTGAGATCGGGCGCACCTCGTCAACCTTCCGCCCGTCAATGCGCACCCCTTCGTTGAGGATGCGCTGCCGCATCTCGCGCTTGGCGATGCCCTCGATGAGGGATACGATGGTCTTCTGCTCGGTCGGATACTCTTCGACGAGGGCCGCGATCACCTCGGCAATGATGAGGTTCTGCGTCTCTTCCCGCGCCACCTTCTCGGCGATGGTGATGCTCTCGCGGACGCGCCCGGCGGCGAGTTCTTCCACCCTGGCGACGAGCTTCTCGTCCACAACCGGCTCGGAAAGCGCGATCTTCGGCTGCCCGATCTCGCTGACGATCTTCTCCTGAAACTCGCAGAGGCGGACGATCTGCTCGTGGGCGAAGAGCATCATGTCGAGCATATCCGCCTCGGCGATCTCCCACGCTTCGCCCTCGATGTTGATCACCGACTGCCTGTTGCCCGCGACGACGATGTCGCAGTCGGAGGCCTCAAGCTGCCGATAGGTGGGCAGCGCGATCTTCTCGCCGTGCTCGTTGCGCGTCACGCGCACAGTGCCGTACGGCCCCGCGAACGGGATTTTCGATAGGGAGAGCGCGAGCGACGCACCGAGACAGGCGAGCATGTCGGGGTCGTTTTCCTGATCGTGCGAGAGCACCGAGACGATCACCTGGATTTCGTTCTTGAGGCTCTTGGGAAACAATGGCCGAATCTGGTGGTCAATGAGCCGGGCGGAAAGGGTCTCCTGATCGGAGGGCCTGCCCTCGCGCTTGAAGATGCTTCCGGGGATTTTCCCCGCCGCATAGCCTTTCTCCCGGTACTCCACCGTGAGCGGAAAGAAACCGAGATCAAGCTCCTGGGCGGACATACACGCCGTGACGAGCACGAGCGAATCGCCGCAGCGCACCGTGACGGCTCCGTCGGCCTGCTTGGCCATACGACCATGTTCGACGATGACCGTGCGATCTCCCACAGGAAGGGAGTAGTGTTGGACCATGTCGGTCCTCCTCTGACAGAGCATGTGTTCTCCTTACGTGTCAGAGCGCGGCTGCCATGGACGATTCGACCCGTGCGACATCCCGCGAACTCGCCAAGTCCGTCGTGATTCAGTCTATCTGACCTACCCTCGTTCGTCTTTGTGCCGAAGAACGGTAGACCGGATAGACGGAACCATTCGCGAACTCTCCGAGTCCGCCGAACGTGAGGAGTTCGCCGCAAATGTCAGAGGGGCCGGTCGCCAACGCCAACCGTTCCGTACGCTGTGCGTACGGCATGAGCATCCCCGGCGGCTCTGTCGAAATCGCCGGGGATGAATACGTTCCTATTACTCTGTACCTAAGGGGCGAGGTATGCCTCGCCCCTACGGGAGATAACGCCACCTAGCGACGCAATTCCAGTTCGCCCAGAATCCTGCGATAGCTTTCGATGTTCGTGCGTTCGAGGTAATTCAAGAGACGTCGGCGCTGTCCGATGAGTTTGTACAGCCCCCGGCGGCTCGCATGGTCTTTCTCGTGGCTCTTGAAATGCTCGGTCAGGCTGCGGATGCGCTCCGAGAGCAGGGCAATTTGAACCTCGGTCGAACCGGTATCCTTCTCGTGGTGGCGATGCTGAGCCATCAACTCCGCGACACGCTCCTTTGAAACGGGCACCTCGATCTCCTTTCCCACCGGATGCCCGGACGCACGCCCGGACACCACAACTGTCCCCGGTGTCGGGGGACAGGGCGACGCAACAACAACTACGCAGCGTCCGCCCGAACTCTCCGAGTTCGCACGGACTGGCCGATCCCCCGCTACGCAGGAGACCACACCACACGCGGAACGAGCATTCCATCGGAACGCTGATCCGCCACTCCCAAGAACATCCCTTCAGAGGACAGGACCACGTGACGCCCGACCGCGCCGGAGGCCCGCTCGATGGTCGTGCCGTGCGCGAAGCGTTCCGCCTCGTCGGGCGGCAACTTTGCCACCTGCTTCAGCGCCCCGATGAGCGCAGGAATCGGCGACCGGATCACCGAGGCGAGATCGCCCCCGACGATGAGCCTTTCGGCATCCAAGAGCGTCAGACTGTCCGCCACGTCGAACACGCCGGAGCGAACGCGCCGGAGCGCCCTGAGATGGGCAACCGAACCGAGTGAACCGCCCCAATCGCGTGCGAGCGACCGGATGTACGTGCCGCTCTGACAGGTGACGCGAATGTCGAGATCGGGCGGGTTCCACGCCACGAGGTCAATCGCCTCGATGTGCACCGTTCGGGCTTCCAGCGCGAGCGTCTTGCCGCTCCGGGCGGCTTTGTAGGCGCGCTCGCCCTGGTGGTGAACCGCGCTGTACGTCGGCGGGACCTGCCCGATCCGCCCCAGGAATCGCTCCCGGCTCGCGTGCATCTGCGCGAAGCTCACCCTCGGCAGAGGACCGGTCCCGATCACGCGCCCGTCGGCGTCGTCGGTATCGGTGGCGATGCCGAAGCGGATGGTCGCCTCATATACCTTGGCCCCGCCGCCGAGGTACTCGGCCAACCGGGTCGCCCGGCCCACAAGCACGAGCAGAAGCCCTGTCGCGCCGGGGTCGAGCGTGCCGCCGTGCCCGATCCGCCGGATATGCAGGGCGCGCCGCAACGCCGCCACCACGTCGTGCGAGGTAATCCCCGCGGGCTTGTCTATCAGGATGATACCGTCAGGTATCGTCACGCGATTTATTTTCCTGCGCGTCGTCTGGAGGCGCGACTTTCTTTGAAGCCGCAGGCTTTCTCTTTTCCGAGAGTTCGTCGAGGAGCCGGGTCATCCTGACGCCGGTTTCGATGGAGCGGTCGGCCTCAAACCGCAACTCAGGCGTGTGCCGCAAGCGCAGCCGTCGCCCAAGCTCCGTCCGGAGGAAGCCGGTCGCATGGCGAAGCCCTTCCAGGCTGTGGCCACTTGGCTGGCCTTCGGCGGGCAATTCGCTCACGTACACCCGTGCGAAGCTGAGGTCGTCCGACACCTCTACCCGCGTGATCGTCACGTACCCGACGCGAGGGTCGCTCAGCCGCAGGCGGATGATGTCCGCCAGTTCCTGTTGTATCCGCGCCGCCACCTGCCGGGGCCGAAAAGGCATGTCGCCGAACCTCACCACAAGCGCATCGTCACCGGAATTCTATCGTCGCGTCCAAGACCGACAGCCGCACGTCCTGTTCCACGAAGCGCGTGATCTGTTCGAGCACGCGTCGGGCAGCATGTCCGTCGGCGGCGACGACCGCGATGCCGAGCGTTGCCCGTTGCCAGAGGTCCTGAAAATCCACCTCGGCGACCGATACGTTGAACCTGCTGCGAATCCGGTCCTTCAAGCTGCGTATGACGTGCCGCTTGTCTTTGAGTGACCCGCTGTCGGGCACAAGAAATGCCAGGGTCAGGCTCGCCACAACCATGAACCGTCGCTCTTAACCCGCCACCGAATCGAGGGTCCGGGCCTCTTCCACGAGGGTGTACGCTTCGAGCACGTCGCCGACCTTGACATCGTTGAAGTTCTCGACCCAGATGCCGCACTCGTATCCCGACGGCACTTCGCGCACATCGTCCTTGAGGCGACGCAGCGTGCCGATTTTCCCGTTGTACACCTCGCGTCCGTCGCGCATGATGCGGACGCGGGAGCCGCGTGTGATGATCCCCGACCGCACTATCGAACCGGCGACCGTACCCACGCGGGGGACCCTGAAGAGTTGCCTCACTTCCGCCGCGCCGGTGATCTGCTCGGTGACTTTGGCCTCGAGTAGCCCGGCGAGCGAAGCCCTGATCTCCTCGATGGCCTCGTAGATCACCTGATAGAGACGGATTTCCACCTGCTCCTGCGCGGCAAGCTCTCGTGCCCGCACATCGGGCCTCACGTGGAAGCCGACGATGATGGCGTCGGAGGCGGAGGCGAGCAGGACATCGCTTTCGTTGATCGCGCCGACGCCACGATGGATCACCTCGATGGCGACTTCGTTGTTCGACAGCCGCGCCAACTCGTCGCTGAGCGCCTCGACGGAGCCGTCCACGTCGCCTTTGACGATGACCGGCAGGGTGCGGATTTCGCCTTCGGCAATACGGCGGTTGAGATCGGCCAGCGAGACCTTCTTGATGCGGTTGTAATCCTGTTCGCGCTTCAGTTGTTGGCGATACTGGGCCACCTGGCGCGCCTCGCGCTCGCTCTCGTGGACGATGAACTTGTCGCCTGCGGTGGGCACGTCGTCGAAACCGAGCACCTGCACCGGGCGAGAGGGACCGGCGTCCTCCACCGGGTTCCCACGTTCGTCGAGGAGGGCGCGCACGCGGCCTGCGTGCATCCCTGCGAGAAACGCGTCGCCGATCCTGAGCGTACCGTTCTCCACGAGCAGGGTGGCGACCGGGCCGCGCCCTTTGTCGAGACGCGCCTCGATCACCACACCGCGTGCTTCCCGATCCGGGTTGGCCTTGAGTTCGAGCAGTTCCGTCTCAAGCGCGAGCGTTTCCAGAAGTGCATCAATGCCTTTGCCGAATTTGGCGGAAATCTCCACCGCCTGCGTCTTTCCGCCGAACTCTTCGACCACCACGCCGTATTGCGTCAGTTGCTGTTTGATACGCGCAGGGTTGGCGGTGGGGAGGTCAATTTTGTTGATGGCGACGACCATCGGAACCCCTGCCGCACGGGCATGGTTGATCGCTTCGATGGTCTGCGGCATCACGTTGTCGTCCGCCGCGATGACGAGCACCACGACATCAGTGACCTGAGCGCCACGCGAACGCATCGCGGTGAACGCCTCGTGGCCGGGGGTATCGAGGAAGGTAATCCTGCCGTGCTCGGTGTCCACCTCGTACGCGCCGATGTGCTGGGTGATGCCGCCCGCCTCACCAGCGATGACGTTCGTGCGCCGGATGTAGTCGAGGAGAGAGGTCTTCCCGTGATCCACGTGCCCCATCACCGTGATGACCGGCGGACGCGGCTTCAGCGTCTCCGGCGCATCCACTTCCTCCTCCGGTTCCTCGATTTCCTTCTCCTCCATCTGCCGGATTTCGAAGCCGAATTCGTCCGCGATGACCTGGATCGTATCCATATCCAGACGCTGGTTCAAGGAAACCATGAGGCCGAGCTTGAGGCAGGAAGCGATCACCTCGGTCGCCTTGACCCCCATGAGGTCGGCAAGCTCGCTCACCGAGACGAACTCCGTCACCCTGAGGACGTTGCCCTCTTCAGCCTCCTCCTGTCCCTCGGAATGGGCCTTGCGTTCGTACGTGCGCTTCACACGGCCCCGATCCATCTGCGCCAGCGTGCGCTGCACGTTCGCCTGAATCTCCGCCTGCGAAATGCCCTGCTTCTTCCGACGCTTGCCGCGACGCCGACGCACCCCTGGCGTCCCCGACGATTTCGTGATGACTTCCTCATCGCCTTGGCCCTCGGAGACGCCCAACAATGTGTCCGGGCGCGCGCGTTGGCCGCGTCCGGTGACGACCTTGCGCTTGGACCATTCCTCGTATTCGGGGTCCACTGTCACCGCGTCGCTTTTCCGCGCCCGCTCAATGCGCTGGAAATCGCCGCTCTCGGAAGAGCGCTTCGGTCTGCCCGGACGAACTCCGGGCCTTTCCGGCCTCCCTGGTTTTTCGAACTTCTCCGGTCGTTCGGGCTGACGGGACACTTCCGGGGGACGTCCCTCCGCCACCGGTTTTGCGTGCGCCGGTTCTTCCCTCTTCTCTTCTTCCTTGGGCGGAGTGGGTGGTTGCTCTTCGGCTTTGACGGGCGGCGGAGGCGCCGTCTCGACGGGAGGCATGAAGATGCGCGCCGAAGGGACCTCCGGCGGCGGCATGATCGGCGGTAGGTGCTTCAGTTCCGAACCTGCCTTCCCCTCCGTCGGTTCCTGGGCGGAGATCTCCGATGCAGAGACGGGAAGGCCGCTCCGTTCTTCCGTGGGAGGAGCCTGTTGCTCAGCATCAGAGGAGGGCACTGTGCCGTCAGGGTACTTCTCAAACCATCCGTTTATCTGCTCCAGGTCTTCTTCTTCCAGACGGTCCGTGTGTCTTTTGACCTCGATTTCCATCGAGGCCAAAATCCCCATCAGTACCTCCGAGCTGACGCGATGCTCCTTGGCTACTTCATAAACTCGTTTGTGCTTTCGCACCGTGTGCATACCTCCC
>Ga0172366_10005212_pt1 | contig 10221 bp, 11 predicted proteins | sample LakKivSesite69cm_FD_114533 | JGI IMG/M metagenome (GOLD analysis project Ga0172366, IMG submission 114533) | Sediment microbial communities from Lake Kivu, Rwanda - Sediment site 69cm | ecosystem: Environmental > Aquatic > Freshwater > Lake > Sediment | place: Rwanda: Western Province, Lake...
CAATCGAGATTACAGAAAGAATAATCTTGATCCGATTGTACTGCTTTATCTCTTTTGTATCAGCTTTTGTTTTTTCAGAACTCATTTCAATAACACTAGCTTTTTCGTTTGAATAAATCCTTGTGCCTCAATCCGGTAGAAATAGATGCCGCTAGGCAAAAGGCTGGCATCAAATTCTACCTTGTAGTCGCCGGCTGGTAGCGTTTGGTCCACCAGCGAAGCCACTTCCCTGCCCATCATATCAAACACTTTCAATATGACAGGTGAGGATTTCGGCAAAGTAAACCGGATGGTTGTCGTTGGATTGAATGGGTTGGGATAGTTCTGGTCCAACTGAAATTTAACTGGAACCCCGGGAATTGTCTCAACCCCGGAGGTTTCCGTCAACACTGTTATAGCATCCTCGTGGCAAAACCACTTGCGGTTCTTTGAATCGACCCCAATAGAATTTACTGTGGGACAGAACATTTGTTGTTCAAAGTGGGACCACCCCCCCCGGGGGTCTAATTTATAGACCCCGCACGGTTTCTTACTGCTTCCAAACCATATCTGGCCGCTTGAATCAGCAGCCAAGCAGGTGAAGAATCTGGCATCCAGCTCGTTTGGACAGTCATTTGTAATGTCTAGCCACTTCCTACCATCGTTGGGGTCGTAAACATACACCCCACCACTTGCACCGTCAACAAGAAAAACCACTGACCAAAGTTTTCCCCTTGAGAAAACTATGTCTTTAATTGCATTGTGTCCTTGTTCATACACAAAATAGTCGCCTAAATCAAATTTCCGCCACTCTTTTTCCCCATATTTCCGGAAAAAGATTCCTTTGCCATAAACCCCTATCCAAATGCCTGTTGGGCTTTTGGCAAAGCATTTTTCTCCAGGCTGGTCCAATTCCACTTGCCAACCTTGGGGAGCAGAATAGGAATAAACTTTTTCTGAATCACCGACCCACAACACATCATCGAGATAAATCATCTCTTTGATGTGTTGGAAAACTGGAGTGTTTTTTAAAGAACTCCAGTTTTTTCCATTATCTGCGGAGACATATAAAGAATCGCCGCCACAAACAATCTGGTTGTTGACTGGACCAAAAACAATAGAGTAGATTGGGGTACCTACCAGAAAAACACTCCACTTATCCTCAGCAAAGTTAATTAACCTTGCCCCCCCTCCATCCATGCCAACAAAAGCCATTCCGATTGGATCAAACCCTATCGCCTTAATTTTTTGTTTTGCCACGGGTATCCCATTAAAATTTCCTAACCAATCCCACTGCTCCCCCGCCTGGGCCGCGTTGACCAGAGTCAGCAAAATCCACCACTTTAAAAAATTCCGTTTTATGCTTAACATTTTAAATCCCTCCTATTTATCGTTTTTTTGTGAAAATTAAGTTAAGTTATCCACTCCCTCAAATCAAAAACCTCCTGGGCGAGGGTGAAACAAAAACTTAGGGAAACGACAAATAAGAGCACCAAAGATAAAAACCATTTCCCTTTCATGGCAACATCCCCCAATTTGTCAAAAACCAATGCTTACAAATTTCCCAACTTCCAATCCTAATAAAAAACCCTTTTATCATCCCCAAAATCCAACCGCTCTTGCTTATCTTCATAAATCAAATTCCACTTGTCATCTCTACAATCTGACCTCTCTTGCCATCCCCATAATCTTACTTCCTTCTGTCATCCCGCGATTCTTTAGCGGGGATCCAATCCTTTCTCCAACCTCCCATAGATTCCCGATAGAGACATTCGGGAATGACAAACATTCTACAAGGTCTCTCACACAGTATCAAAGCTGGAATCCATTAAATAATTTGATCGTACAAATCATCCCAATTCGGATTCTGTTTCTCTATGAGATGAATCTTCCAGGCACGATTCCATTTTTTAAGCTGTTTTTCTCTAGTGATAGCACTGTCAATGTGAGAAGTTTCTTCATAATAAACAAGCTGATGTACGTCATATTTCTTCGTGAAACCATCAACCAGACCATTTTTATGCTGATACACTCTCTTTTTAAGATCAGACGTGACGCCGATATATAAAGTACCATTTCGCTTGCTCGCAAGAATATAGACATAGTAGGTTTTCATAAGTATGCACACTGCGGTCGTTTCGAGAATCAACTCGTTATTTGTATTTCCGTAATCTCACAACTCTTATCATACCTACAGCCTAACCACATCTGTCATCCCCGCAATCCTTTAGCGGGGATCCAATCCTTTCTCCAACCTCCCATAGATTCCCGATAGAGACATTCGGGAATGACATCACACATAACTCTACCATAGACATTCAAAAGCATTCAGCCCCCATTCATCCGATTAATCTTTAAAGGCTTTTTCCACGAACTGCCTGCATTTTTCCAAACCCAATATTTCCGCCACACCGGGAAGTTCCGGGCCATGAACCTGACCTGTCAGGGCAACCCGAATCGGCATCCACAGCTGCTTTCCCTTTATTCCAGTCTGCTTCTGAATGCGCTTCATGACTTCATTAAACGTCTCTTTTTCCCATTTTCCCACGGTGGATGTGATGTCTAAAAAGGACAAAAAAACCTGCCTTGCCTCCGGGGACTTTAGCACGGCCTCCGCATCCGCGTTTTCCGGAAGGACTTCTTCCTGAAAAAAAATCTTGGCCTTCTCAGAAATCTGAGTCAAGCGTTCCACTTTCTCTTGAAGCAGAAGAGCGATAGACCGGATCTTCTCCTTGGACGAAACAGAGAATCCTGCATTTTTAAGAAGGGGAAAAATAAGTTCGGTAAAACGATCCACATCCAGTTTTCGGATGTAGACCCCGTTCATCCAGTCCAGTTTTTCCACATCAAAAACTGCCGAAGATTTGGAGATGCGCCCGAAATCAAACCCCTCGATGAGTTGATCCAAAGAAAGAATCTCTTCTCCGCTTTGAGAAGACCAGGAAAGCAGTGACAAAAAATTAACCAGCGCTTCCGGCAGATATCCCAGCTCACGGTATTGGACCACCGAGGTTGCTCCGTGCCGTTTGGACATCCGCATTCGATCCTCGCCCAGAATCATGGGTATGTGCGCAAAAGCGGGCGGTCTCCATCCGAAGGCCTGGTAAAGGAGCACCTGCCTCGGCGTGTTGGACACATGATCGTCTCCCCGAACAACATGCGAAATGTTCATGAAATGATCATCCACGACACAGGCAAAATTGTACATGGGCAGACCGTCCGGCCGGATCAGGATAAAATCGCCGATGTTTTCACTCTGAAACGAAACGGGCCCTCGCACCAAATCGTCAAAAATCACTTGTTCCTCTTCCACCCTGAACCGATACGCCGGTTTACGGCCTTCGCTTTCCCATTTTTTTCGCTGATCCCGACTGAGCGTTCTGCAATGCCCATCGTAAACAGCGGACTCCCCTTTCTTGAGCCGATTCTGTCGGCGAATCTCCAATTCCTCCGGACTGCAGTAGCAGGGATATATCTTCTCTTCCTCCTGCAACTTTCGTATATGTTCTTGATATATCTCCAATCGCTTTGACTGACGATACGGGCCATACTCTCCACCCACATCCGGCCCCTCGTCCCAGTTCAATCCCAACCATTTGAGATCCTCCAAAATTGACGTCTCCGACGCTTCCGTGGAACGTTCACGATCGGTATCTTCAATCCTCAGGATAAATCTGCCCTCTCTATGACGGGCAAAGAGCCAGTTCATAATTGCTGTACGTGCATTCCCTATATGCAAAAGCCCCGTTGGACTTGGGGCAAATCGAGCACGTACTTTATTTGTACAAAAAGGGTAACCCAAGACTTATCTTCTTCCCCTCTTTCGTAAATACGCTCTCACCAAAAAAAACACTAAAAAAAATACTATGACAAGGAAAACCACGCGTTGATAATGTCGGACAATGACCTCCCAGTTTTCCCCCACCCACAGGCCCACTCCCATGAGAATGCCGTTCCAGACAAAACAACTGAGAAGGCTCAGTAGCACCACTTTTTTTGCATCCATTCCGACAATGCCAGCTCCCAGAGCGACGACGCCTCGAAATCCGGCTAAAAAACGGTTGACGCCGATCACGGCGTATCCATATCGGGAAAACCACTGTTCCACCCGTTCAAAATGTTCTTGGGTAAAAAAACGCCTTGGTTTCTTTTTAAAAAAATTTCTCCCCCACAAAAGACCGACACAATAGAGAATCATAAACCCAAGTACACTTCCCAGGGTTGTGGCAAGATAGGCGGGTAAAAACATCGTCTGTCCCCTACCCACCAAAAAAGCCCCAAGCACAACAAAGGTATCCCCCGGCAAAGGCGGAAACAGGTTTTCTCCCATGGAACACAGAAAAAGAAAGCCGTACACCCATCCACCCTGAAGTGATTGAAAAAAGTTCTGTAGCCCTTCCACGTTTATCAAGCCGTCTCCAGAAAGGCCACGGCATAGGCCACGATGGCTTCTCCGCGGCCAGGCGGACCCAACCTCTCATTGGTGGTGGCTTTTATTGAGACTCTTCCCGGATCTACATTCAGGGCTTCAGCGATATTCGTGATCATCATTTTACGGAAGGGAGATATTTTTGGCTCCTCGGCCACAACCGTTGAATCCAAATTAACAATTCGATACCCTGAACGGTCAACCTTTTCACCAACCTTTTGCAAAAGAAAAAGCCCGGACATACCCTTAAACGCAGGATCCCTGTCTGGAAAATGCTCACCAATATCACCCAACGCTGCCGCTCCCAAAAGCGCATCCCCAATCGCATGACAGAGAACATCGGCATCGGAATGACCGTCCAATCCCTTCTCAAAAGGAAGGATCACGCCGCCGAGCAGAAGCGGTCTCCCCTCCAGCAAGGGATGAATATCGTATCCAAATCCGATCCTTAACACGCTGCCTCGCGAATAAACATCTCCGCCAAAAAGAGATCCTCAGAAGATGTGATTTTAATGTTCCTCTCTTCTCCCTCAACGATTGCCACCCGGTGTCCCAAACGCTCTACCAAGGCCGCATCGTCCGTAGAACAATAGCGATCCTTTCTTGCTTTCTCGTAAGCTGCTCTCAGCCAATCCGCACGAAAGGCCTGGGGTGTCTGAATCTGGTACAACGTCCTTCGATTCAGGGTCTCACGGACCCACTGACCCTCCACTCTTTTAATGGTGTCCTTCACAGGAACCGCCAACACCGCAGCGCCTTTCTTCCGAGCAGCCATGATCACCTGACCGATCTTTTCCGCAGAAACAAATGGCCTTACCGCATCATGCACAACAATCACTCCCACATCCTCCGAAAGCAGGTTCAACCCATTCCACACCGAATCCTGTCTCTCGATTCCTCCCGTGGCAATACCCTGTACTTTACGGATATTCCATTGTGCAATTTTCGTTTGAACTCTTTCTTTCTCTTCTTCCTGCACCACAAGAATGATGCTGTCTACTTCAGAACAGAGATCGAACTTTTCCAAAGCATAGATGAAGATGGGTTTGCCGCAAACTTCCAAAAACTGCTTTGGTGTTGCTTTCCCCATTCGCTTCCCATACCCTGCTGAGGTTACAATGGCTGCTACTTTCTGTGATACATCGCCCAAACGCAACCCCGCTTTTACAGGATGAGCATGGCATCTCCGTAGGAAAAAAAACGATACTTCTCTCGGATGGCTCTTCGGTAAGCTTTCGACACAAGATCCTGCCCTCCAAAGGCAGAGACCAGCATGAGCATAGTGGAAGCCGGCTGATGGAAATTGGTAAGGAGAGCATCAACAATTTTGAAATCGTAGGGATGATAGATAAACTTATCCGTCCAACCCTTATCCGTTTTCACGCGCCCGTTGGTTGTGACTACGGATTCCAAGGCACGAACAACCGTGGTTCCTACAGCAATGATGCGCCCACCCGCCTCAATGGTTTCGTTGATGATGCGAACCGATCCTTCGGAAATCTCAAAATATTCAGAATCCATTTTATGACGGGTCAGATCTTCCACTACGATAGGACGAAAAGTTCCAAGCCCAATGTGCAAAAGAACAGGTACGATTTTAACGCCAAGATTTTCTATTTTCTTGACCATTTTTTTATCAAAATGGAGAACAGCGGTGGGGGCAGCGACTGCCCCACGCTTCCTCGCAAAAATTGACTGGTACCGTTCTTTATCAATATTCTCCACATCCCGTTTGATGTACGGCGGCAGCGGAATCCTCCCAATCTTATCAATAATCTCGTTGAAATCCCCATTGTACGTAAACCGGACGACTCTGCCACCGGAAACCGTGTTGTCCACGACTTCACAATTGAGCATTCCACCCACATTCAACTTGTTCCCCACCCTTACCTTTCGAGCCGGGCGCACAAGAACTTCCCACAGGTCCTTTTCCAACTCCCGAAGAAGAAAAATTTCCACCTCCGCATTGGTTTTATCCTTGATGCCAATGAGTCTTGCTGGAAAAACTTTGGTTTCATTCACAACAAGACAATCACCCTCTTTGAGATAATCGAGAATATTCTTAAAATGCTTGTCTTCAATCTGTTTTGTATCCCTGGTAAGGACCATCATGCGTGAATCTGCCCTTCGTTTGGCAGGATACTGCGCAATGAGTTTTTCGGGAACAGTGAATTTAAAATCGGAAAGTTTCATTACACGCTCCCATGATTAATGACTTCCATGACAAACAGCACACCTCGGCCTCTTAGTCAAAAAGTGTCTCCTGTCGTGAGCTTTTTGGAGAAACACCCAAAATACGATAGGCCATTTTTGTCGCTTCTCGACCTCTCGGAGTTCTCTTCAGAAATCCCTCTTTTATCAGATAGGGCTCATAGATTTCTTCAATCGTGCCGCTCTCCTCGCCTACGGCAACCGAGAGCGTGTTCAATCCCACGGGGCCGCCGCTGAATTTTTCAACAATGACGGAGAGTATCCGCTTGTCCATTTCATCCAATCCGTACTGATCCACATCCAGACGCTCAAGGGAGATGGTAGCCATCTTTTTGGTGATGCAACCGTCTCCTTCCACTTGAGCAAAATCCCGAACCCGCCTCAAAAGACGGTTGGCTACTCTCGGTGTTCCCCGCGATCGTGCGGCAATCTCTCGAACCCCTTCTTCTTCAACTTTTATCTGCATTATCCGGGCGGATCGGAAAAGAATCTGAGCCAGTTCGTCACATACGTAGTAGTCCAACCGATTGACCACCCCAAAACGGCTTCTCAAAGGAGAAGTGATAAGCCCAGCCCGTGTAGTGGCTCCTACCAAGGTAAACGGAGGAAGATTCAAACAAATACTCCTGGCATGGGGACCCCGATCTATCACAATATCCAACCGAAAATCCTCCATCGCAGGGTAGAGATATTCCTCTACGACCGTATTCAGCCGGTGAATCTCATCAATGAACAGCACTTCCCGCGCCTGAAGATTGGTCAAAATCCCCGCCAAATCTCCGGGTTTTTCCAATGCCGGTCCTGTGGTTGTTTTAATGTCCACTCCCAACTCATGGGCAAGAATATAGGCGAGAGTCGTTTTCCCAAGCCCAGGGGGTCCGTAAAAAAGGCAGTGATCCAACGCCTCGCCGCGCTCCTTGGCCGCTTTGATGAAAACCTTCAGATTGGAAACAATCTTTTCCTGACCCACGTACTCCTCAATGGCACGGGGTCGCAAGGACTGGTCAAAAACCTGTTCCCCATCCAAAGGTGTTGGATTTGTGATCCTTTGTGTTTCCATAGAATCTGACAGGATGTGCTAACCAATCTTTCTTAACGATTCAAGATCTGTTGCATCCATCTCTCTTCTCAGAGTATAGATTGAAACGTAATTCTTAACTGGACGAAGAATCTTTTCTAACCCCCAGATACCTCTCCCGAAACTTCGGGATCAGTATGACACCCCTCTTTCATAAATCGCCAACGTCCAGTTTTTAATATCATGCATTCAGATATCATGGATCAATATATAAAAAAGTTGCCCTTATAGGAAAAGAAGCATGAATCGTCATACTTAGAGATGTTTCAACGCACGCCGTACAACCTCTTCGAGCGTACACGATGCATTTTCTTGGAGCACTCTCTGGATGGCCTTCTGTGCCTGAGAATGTTTGTATCCCAACGAGATCAACGCCAGAACAGCCTCTTCGCCGACAGGACTTATTCCAGCAGGAAAGGCACCCATCCTTTCTCCCTCACCGATTTTCTCCCGCAGTTCTAAAATGAGTCGCTCGGCAGTCTTTTTCCCCACACCGGGGGCAGAAGTAAGAGCGGTGATGTCTTGCCTGCGTACCGCTTGCTTGAATTCATCCACAGCAAGCCCTGAAAGTACACCCTGAGCAAGCCGTGGCCCAACACCCGTGACAGAAATCAAAAGCTGGAATAGTTCCCTCTCCTCTTCTGTGGCAAAGCCAAAAAGTTGAAGAGCGTCTTCCCTTGCATGGAGATACGACAGAACGCGTACATTTTCACCCACTTCTCCAAGCGCTTTGTAACTCGAAAGAGGAATCCGCAACGTGAATCCTACCCCATGGGTCTCCACAACAACATAGGTGGGTGTTTTTTGTGTCAAGGTTCCCTGGATATAAGAAATCATTCTTTGACTCTAATAAATTTCTGAGGGGGACTTACAACTTCTCAGTCCGTGGCAGAGTGCAACGGCCAATCCGTCTGCGGCATCTTCCTGCAGTTTCTCCTCCTTCAGATGAAGCATTTGTGCCATCATCCATTGAACCTGGCGCTTGGAAGCTCCCCCTTTCCCCAAAACTGCCTGTTTCACCTCCCTCGGCGCATACTCTGCTATTGGAAGGTTCCTCTCCATCGCAGCTAAAAGGATGACCCCCCTGGCGTGTCCAAGTTTAAGCGTTGTCTTGGCATTTTGACTCACAAAGACTTCCTCAACAACAACCACATCGGGTTGACAACGATTCAAAAGTTCAGAAACAGCATCGTAAATCTGTTTCAATCGCTGGGGAAAAGCAAGCGTCTCGTCTGTCGGTAAAAAGCCGTAATCCACGGCACTGAAATGTCTGCTCTCCATTTTTACAAGCCCGTATCCAACCACATGTATCCCAGGATCAATGCCCAATATCAGCAAACTTTGCTTATCCTTCTATCTCTGTGTCATCAATATCAAAATTGGCATACACTTTCTGTACATCGTCTGAATCCTCTAAGGCTTCCATGAGTTTCAGAACTTGTTCCGCCTGTTTTCCCCTGACCTTGATTGTTGTCTTCGGAATCATGGTTATCTCCGCCGAGACAGTCGCAATCTGCTTTGCATCCAGCATTTCTTTTATATCCGCAAAATTTTCAGGCAGACATACGATTTCGTATACATCGTCCTCTACTGTGAAATCCTCCGCTCCTGCATCCAACGCCAATTCCATCAAACGATCTTCATCGTAGTCCTGCTTCTTGACTGCAATGAGTCCTTTTTTCTCGAACATCCAGGACACACAACCCGATTCACCCAGATTGCCCTGATATTTCGACAAGTAATGCCGGACTTCTGAGGTCGTTCTGTTTGTATTGTCCGTCAAGGTATCAATCAGAATGGCAACACCGCCCGGCCCGTACCCTTCGTACATTTTTTCTTCATAAACAACGCCTGGCAGCTCTCCTGTTCCTTTTTTAATTGCTTTTTCTATGTTGGATTGGGGCATATTGGCGGCTTTAGCAGCCAAGATTGCTGATCGTAGCCGTGAATTGGAATCTTCGTCACCTCCCCCTTGCCTGGAGGCAGTGATTATCTCTCGAATTAACTTTGTAAATATCTTTCCCCGTTCAGCATCGAGCTTTTCTTTTTTCCTTTTGATCGTACTCCACTTGGAGTGACCAGACATACAAGCCTCCTAGAATCTTAACTTTCGATAATTTAATCATTTTTTTCTGTTTTTTCAAGATCAAAAATAGAATTCTTAAAATAGAATTCTTTCTAACCCGATCTATTCATAAATACGCACTTCGTGCAGGGATTCGGGATAATTTGAAAAATTCATTTCGAAAAATAATCTTAAATAACTTCCAAGACGATTGCTGCTTATGAACTTGCAACTTCGTATTTATGAATTTTTCAGACTAAGTACAAAGGCGGTACTTCCTTGAGAGAAATACCGCCTGAACTTCGACAACCCCAAAAATGCATACATTAATAAATCGAGACTTCTGAAAAATGATTGATAAGAGTCACATTTCTTGTCACTCTGAACTTGATTCAGAGTCTATTAGGCTGAGATCCCGAAACGAATTCGGGATGACAATCCTTTTAAAATCATTTTTCA
>Ga0172366_10005213_pt1 | contig 10220 bp, 8 predicted proteins | sample LakKivSesite69cm_FD_114533 | JGI IMG/M metagenome (GOLD analysis project Ga0172366, IMG submission 114533) | Sediment microbial communities from Lake Kivu, Rwanda - Sediment site 69cm | ecosystem: Environmental > Aquatic > Freshwater > Lake > Sediment | place: Rwanda: Western Province, Lake Kivu...
AATATCGGACCTGAATGGCTGAAAAATCACTTTATTTTCGATTTTGAGTTCACGGGCGAGATCAACCGATGCTGCTTTAAGATCTCCGTCTCCAACAATAAGAAGAATAGTATTATCATCCGTTTCGCTGAGTATTTTCATAGCTTTGAGCATGGTGAAAGGGTCTTTCTGTACCGTTACACGAACAATAAAGCCAATTACAGTTTTTTCAGTTGTAATTCCGAGCTCAGACCGGATATCATTAAATTTATTGTCAGGATTAAATTTATCAATGTCAACAGCGTTATAGATAACTTTTGAGCGTTTCATATTGAACAGTTCAATACCATCCTTCTCATTGCTTTCAGATACGCAAACAGTCATGTCGGCTACTGATGTTAGAAAATGCTCAGACAGTTCCCTCATTCTTCTGATTGCATATTTCTGATCCTTATGAAATGACCAGCCGTGCACGGTATATATAAGAGGCAAATGAAGACTTTTTGCCGACCAGAACACATTCGACATTGCACGTGTTCCATGAGCATGAATAATATCAAACTTTTCCTCTTCCATAAACTTCTTCACCTCTCTCCAAACTGTTACATCAAAACCTTTCTCGGTATAAATAACCTTTGTTCTGATACCACGTCTGTTAGCCTCATCAATCATAGGACCGGGAGTAAAAGCAAGTATAACCGGCTCAAATTTTGTTTTATCGAGATTAGTAGCAAGTTCTAAAACATGTGTTTCTCCTCCGCCTACTTTGCCTTGTCGTATTGCTTCGAGAATTTTTATTCTTTTCATATAATTATTTTTACCTGAGTATTAACATCAGTCTATCTTATTCCGTGTGTAGTGTGAATGAATCTTTTATTTGCTCCTTTAATCTTTAGCTGGGCTACCATTGTAAGAATAAATGCATATGGCAATGTGAACAGCGATTTCAGCATACTCATATCAAATTTTGAAGCCGGAATTGAGATAAGCACTGCTAGGGCAGAAATAATGAAAAGCCCTGAATATGAGTAGAAGAACAATGACGGCATTACGGGTGCCGGAGAAAAAAGTAACAGAAGATTGATAAAAGCAACGGCAAATGAAAGTCCGATTGTAATTATTCTGGGGGGCAATAAAAACTGAATAAGTTTATCGAAAAAATCGAAGTTTCCAAATTTAAACAACTGCACAAATCCTTCTCCGATATTGTTGCCAAAATAGATAAACTGTGCCGATAACCAGCGCCTTCTCTGATTAATAAATGCGTCGGGCATCTGCACTTTTTCGTCATAAACAATTGCATTCTGGCAGTAACCTATGACATTGTTATTCTTAAGAAGAAGCAGTTCCAGTTCTTTATCAAATCCACCTACAGCTTCAACTTTTAGCATGAGAGTTCTGAAAAGCTTAAAATCGCAAATAAACCCGGAACCGATAAGCGCAGCTGAGAGTCCAATCGTCCTGTGTCCGCGTCTGAAAATTGAATTATTCACCTCTTCGCTTATTCCATCGAGAGAAGCAAATCTGGTATTTGAATTCTTTGCAGTCCTGTGTCCCTGTACAATACGAAAACCCTGTTCAGCCTTTTCAAGAAGCTGGTCTACAAAGCCCGGAACCATTATGTTATCTGCGTCAAGGATAAGTGCATAATCATAATCCTCAGCCATTACATTCATAGCATAATTAAGAGACTTTGCCTTTGTGCTTTGGTCAAATGAAACAGGAATTACACCAGCACCTGATTTCCTGATTATTTTCATCGTTTCAGGTTTAAGCTGGTCAGCAATTACATATATATCGGACTTTCCTCTTGAAACCTGGTGTTTCAGTGCAGAAAGTGCTGTTTCAATAATCACACTATCTTCTCTGTATGCAAGTATTAAAATTGCTACTGAGTATTGTCTTTCCAATGGCTGGCTGACAGGTTCTTTATAAAAATGTGAAGCCACAGCAAACAGCAGAAAATAGATTGCTGCAAGACCCAGATAAACGAACAGTATAAGTTCAGCTGACATTAAAAATATTTTTAATATTTCCATTGTTCTTTTGTTTTCATTGTTAAATTCCAGATAATTGCATCCCTGTATGCCAGCAGATGTTTAAATTCGGAGGCAAGCAGGTACTTAATAGTGTTTTTGGGAACAGAAACAAAAAGTATAAAACATCCGGAGACCAGTTTTTGAAACCAGCTGAAGTTCCTTCTCATATACAAAATCCGGTTTCTGTTTATGAAATATGTTTTTAGAAGACTGTTCTTTTGTACCGATATTGATTCTTTATGCAATACAAGTGACTCGGGCTTATAATAGATTTCATATCCGTTTCTTCTTATGGCTGTACTCCAGTCATGCTCCTCATAATACAGGAAGTAGATTTCAGGCATCAGACCAACTTTTTTAATTACTGAACGCGGAACCATCATAGCACATCCATGAGCAAATTCCGTTTCAACTGTTTTATCATGCTGGCCCCTGTCCTTCTCGCCGGAACCGATACCGTTCATCCTTAGAGTAAATGGATTCATTTTCGTAAAACCTGCATACTGGATTGTATCGGGCTGATAGTAATACCTGATTTTAGGACTGACAGCGCCTGCAAGGGGATGCTTTTCAAAGCAATCGACCAAAGGTTCTAAAAAACCCGGTTCAACTTCCGTATCGTTATTAAGTAACAGGATATAATCACCTTTGGCTATCTTAATACCGGCATTATTTCCGCCTGCAAAACCAAGGTTTTTGTTGTTTCTTACAATGGTTACATTTGAATAAGGATTGTTTATTTTATCGGCATCCTTTCCATGCGAGTTATTATCAACAACAATTATTTCAACTGCAGGCCATGTAACTTTTTGCAGCGATTCGAGCAGCTGGTTTGTTACCTGCGACTGATTATAATTAATTGTGATAACTGATATGAGAGCTTTCTTATTCATCACCTAGGAGTTTTTAATTACTGTTCTGAAATAATCTATTGTCTGTATTAATCCTTCACGCAGTTGTACAGTTGGTTCCCAATCGATATATTTTTTAATAAGTGATATATCAGGCTTTCGCTTAAAAGGATCATTTTCAGGCAATGGAAGGTAAATTATTCCCGACCTTGAACCGGTCAGACTTACTACCATTTCTGCAAGTTCACCGATTGTGAATTCGACAGGATTACCGATATTAACAGGACCTATTATATCATCTTCCGTATTCATGAAACTGATCATTCCTGATACCAGGTCATCAACATACTGGAAACTCCTTGTTTGAGAACCATCGCCATAAATTGTAATATCTTTATTCTGTAAGGCCTGTACTATAAAGTTTGAAACGACACGCCCATCGTTTGGCTGCATTCTCGGGCCGTAAGTATTAAAGATTCTTACTATTTTAATCTTCACATTATTCTGACGGTGATAATCCATAAACAGTGTCTCTGCACATCTCTTACCCTCATCATAGCACGATCTGATTCCGTTTGGATTTACATTTCCCCAATAATCCTCAACCTGAGGATGAATTTTAGGATCACCGTAAACCTCACTTGTTGATGCCTGCAACACCTTGGCTTTAACACGCTTAGCCAGACCAAGGACATTTATGGCACCCATAACTGATGTTTTGGTTGTTTTAATAGGGTTGTACTGGTAATGAACAGGAGATGCAGGGCATGCAAGGTTGTAGATTTCATCCACCTCCATGAAAATCTCTTTTGTTACATCGTGGCGAACGCTTTCAAATCTGCTCTCTGATAATAGATGGGCAATATTCGATTTGGAGCCTGTAAAATAATTGTCGAGACTTATCACTTCATTATTCCCCTTCAGTAATTTCTCACTGAGATGAGATCCTATAAATCCTGCACCTCCTGTTACTAGAATTCTTTTCATTATTACAAACTTATATTTGCTGTGTGTTTGTTATCGTTGATTGTGTTGTTCTTTCTTCCAATACTGAAATAATCAAAACCATACTCTGACACCTCTTCCTTTTCGAGAATGTTCCTGCCGTCGAATATTGCAGTGTTATTCATCAGTTTCGAAAGAACTTTGAAATTCGGTAATCTGAACTCATTCCATTCGGTTGCTATGGCAAGAGCATCTGCTGATATAACAGCTTCGTATATATCTGATACGTATTCAATTCTGTCGCCAAGGATTCTTTTTGCCTCGTGCATTGCAACGGGGTCATATGCTCTTACATTAGCACCTGCTTCCAAAAGCTGGTTTATAAGTACTACCGATGGTGCTTCCCTCATATCATCAGTTCCGGGTTTGAATGATAATCCCCATAAACCGATGGTCTTTCCTGCCAGTTCACCCTCAAAATAATTGCTGATCTTATTAAAGAGTATGTTCTTCTGAGAGTTATTTACATTCTCAACAGCCTGCAGAATCTGAAGATCATAATTAAAATCATGTCCCGTTTTAATAAGAGCTTTTACATCCTTTGGAAAACATGATCCTCCGTATCCTATACCTGCATAAAGAAACTGATTGCCAATCCTTGAATCAGAACCGATACCTTTTCTTACAGAATGTATATCAGCACCTACTATTTCACATAAATTTGCTATATCGTTTATAAAGCTGATTTTTGTTGCGAGCATTGCATTTGCTGTGTATTTAGTCATTTCAGCGGATGTAATATCCATAAATATCAGCGGGTGATTGTTGAGAACAAATGGCTTATACAGACGGCTCAGAATCTTCTGGGCTTCTTCAGAATCTGTTCCAACAACTATCCTGTCAGGTTTCATAAAATCATCAACAGCATTACCCTCCTTGAGAAATTCAGGGTTTGAAACCACATCGAATTTAACAGAGAGATTTCTTTCGCTGAGTTCCTTCTCAATAGCATTGCGTACAAGTCCTGCGGTACCTACGGGCACTGTACTTTTTGTAACAACTACCGTATAATGTTCCAGATTCCGACCTATTTCTGATGCAACACCTGTCACATATTTAAGATCTGCACTGCCATCTTCATCAGGAGGTGTACCAACCGCAATAAATATAATATCGCTGTCATTTAGTACTTTCCTGAGACTGGTTCCGAAGAAAAGACGTCCCATTTCAGCATTCCTTTTCACGAGTGGTTCAAGACCCGGCTCATAAATTGGTAGAATTCCGTTATTCAGATTCTCAATCTTTTTTGCATCGATATCGATACAATTGACTGTTGCTCCTGTTTCAGCCAGACATGCTCCGGTTACCAAACCTACATATCCTGTTCCTACAATTGTTACATTCATTTTTTAAGTTTTTAAGTTATGCCAATAATTATGCAACCGCTGTGCCAGCTTTCGTATGTTATTGTATTTATGCACATTAGACAGGTTGACTGAAAAATATTCCAGATATTAACCTTCGTTTATGAAGACTTTTTACAATTTTTTTCTCAAAATTGAAGAGTTAAATTTTATTTCACTCCGGAATAAAAGTGACAGGAAAAAACTAATTTTGTGTAAATTAAAAACCTGCATTATGAAGACAGCCAATCCAAAATCCAGATCTGATTTAAACATTAAAAGAAACAGCAGGGTACTTGAAGTTGGAGGGGGCCATAACCCCCATCCGAGATCGAATATGGTTGTTGACAAGTTTATCGATTCCAATTATCACAGACATGCAGATATTAAAGTTTTGAAGCATCAGGAGTTCTTACAGGCTGATGGGGAAAACCTCCCTTTTGCAGATAATGAATTTGACTATGTAATCTGTAATCAGGTTCTCGAACATGTCGAAAGTCCTGAAGCATTCCTGAAAGAACAGATGCGTGTTTCAAAATGCGGATATCTTGAGACCCCATCTCTTATCGGTGAGTATCTTTTCCCAAAAGAATCTCATCGGTGGTTAATACTTGAACTTGATAATAAGCTGGTGTTGTATGATAAAGAAAAATACTGGTTTAAGACAGGAATGGATTTTGGGTTTCTGTTTCTGACTTACCTGCCAAAGACTTCGGTTGCATATAAAATGCTGATTGAGACAAAACCCAATTTTATGACTGTCAGGTATGAATGGAAAGATACAATAGATTATGTTGTTAATCCGGAGAATCCTGAATATTTGAAATATTTTACAACCTATTGGGATGAAGAAATGGTCCGGAAGTTTTTCCCTCATAACGGCAACGGTTCGGAATTCTATAATTCTTTCAAGTCGTTTATGAAGATCTTCTTCAGGGGTATCGGGGGAAAATATCTTACAAAACGGGATTGATTGTATAGTTAATATAACCTGCCATTTAGCTTTATAAGCCTTATCTGAAATAACCGGACCACTGTTATGCACAAGTTTTTAGATCTCTACAGGAAATTTCGTACTAATGGCTGCATAGTACTTGTAGTTCTTATTAAATATCTTTATTACAGGACAAGAGGAAAAAAAATTGTAGCTCATCAGAATGTATCGATAGATGGATCGAAAAATATAATAACAAACGGAGAACTCCGGATTGGCATCAGCTATGTGGGCTACATGCATAAATCAGACAGAACCTATCTTAATATAAAAGGCAAGGCAGTTTTTGAAGGTGAGTATTCTATAGGCAGAGGGTGCAGAATATTTGTGGATAAAAACGCGGTACTCAGAATCGGAAAGGGAGGGTTTATAAATGCCAATTCCTTGATTAATATTGTTCATGGTTTATCAATAGGTGAAATGTGTGTTATTTCATGGAATGTCCAGTTCCTTGATGAAGATTACCATCGGCTTGAATATGAGGGAAGGCATACTAAGGATAAGAAAATTATTGTAGGTAATCATGTTTGGATTGGTTGCTCGACCTACATCTATAAAGGATCGGTGATTCCCGATGGCTGTGTTGTAGCAGCAAATTCTGTTATCAGAGGGGTGTTTACTGAAAAGAATGCTATTATTGCAGGCAATCCTGCAAAAGTTATTAAAAGCGGGATTTCCTGGAGTTGATTGTGTATCTGCAGAAAAACAATCATAGCGGCATCAGATGCTCAGCCTAAATTAAATTGTGATCCTGATCCTTATAAGTTTTTGCAGTTGTGAAATACTCCTTTATTCTTTTTGATTCCCTTATTATTCTTTTTGTTACCATCTGAAAAAGATTACCATCTGAATCGAGAGTACGGCTGCTGGTCCAGGCCCTTGAATTGTTTTCAAGAATGAAATGCAGCTTCCCGTATTTTTTTAATCCCAAAAGCATAGATCCGTCTTCTCCTCTGCGTAAATCGGTTCTCCAGCCAACACTGCAGCCATAATCCTTTCTGAATGCAAAGTTTGCTCCGCCGACACATAATTCCGGTCTTTTAACAGATCTTATCAAAACTGCAAGATCTCTGAAGTATTCGTAAATTTTGAGAGCAGTTTCTGATTTTTCACCGTCGGGTAAAAATGAATAGGTCCCGTATACACCTGCGGTACCCTCTTTTTCAAGATGTTTTACCATAGTGTCGATGTATTTCGGAGGATAAAGAGTATCTGCATCGCCGCATGAAATATATTTGCCTCTGGCAGCATCCATGCCCGCCTGTCGTGCAAATCCAACTCCCTGCTGCTTCTCAATAACTGACCTGACACCGCACTTATCAAGGACAACCTGTGTGTTATCCTTTGAATTGTTATTGACAACTATCACCTCCATAGGAATCTCAGTCTGTATTGCTGCTATGGAGGAAAGGCATCTGATAATTCTCTTTTCTTCGTTATAAGCTATTATAACCATCGAAATCAGAGGATTATCACTGTTTTTTTTCTTCATTTCCGTAGCTATCATGTTATAGGTTTCCTGTTCTATCTGGTCGTAAGGAACCATAGGATAGATATGATCTCGCCACCAGTTACGTGCCGGGTTTATCGATTTATTCATTATCATTAGTATTAACTAGTTCTTTTTCAAATTTCCGTGCCATAAACAGAAATGCCATGCTCATATAAATTATAATTCCTGTCGGCATCTGTCCAATAAGTCCACTGCTGTATGAAGCTACCATGATCCCGAATATTCCGGCGATCAGTGCCTGCATCTTTGTTTTAATCTCTTCATTTTTAAGCCTGAACATGGTGATAAACGAGGCTTTTATTAAAATATAAAGTAAAATAAAGAGATGAAGAGATAATCCAACAATTCCCTGCTCTGCCCAAATTGAGGTATACCATCCATCAGGGGGTGTTGTCGCCAGAAAAGTATCGGGAGAGAAGCGCATTCCCCAGTTCCCGCAGGAGCCTATCCCCCCTCCAAAAGGTCTTGTTGAGAGGTAAACTCTGAATTTCTGCTGATTTGCCTCTCTTACCTGAAAAGAAGCTTCGTTAGGATCAAAAGCTGTTCGCATTCTTCTTATCTCTGCATTCCCCTGTCCGATTGTAGTATATTTAAAAAATGAAAAAGCAAGTGCAATAAAAATACCGCCAAGAATCAGCATTTTAAACTGCTTTCTCAGAATAATATAAACTACCGATCCGGCAGCAGGTACTGCGATCGACCCTCTTGTACCTGAGATTAACATTCCGTAAAAAGCGGCAAGAGATACAAAAAAATAAAATCCCTTCCTCATCCGGTTTTTTTCATTAAGCCCCAGAATACCGAATACCAGTCCGGCAAATCCCATGTTTCCGCCGAATTGCCCTGCATCAGAGAAAAATGAAAATATGCGTAATTTTCCGAACAGGATATGTGTAATAGCTCCTCCCTGATTTAGCCAGCGCTGTTCAAAAGGGTCAACACCAAATTTAAACTGCATCACACCTTTTGCAACACCAAGTAAAGTAAAAACCGACCATAAGGTGAAAAAGAGTCTCAAATCCTTAACCTTTCCGAAAAGAAGGAATGTTAGAGGAACAGTGAGGAAAAAATAAAAAGAAACCCCGCGCATAGCATAAAACCAGGCTTCCCTGCTGACAGCCTCAGGATTAAATAACTGGAATATGGAATAAAGAAACCATATTGATGCAAGAAGAGTAAGATCGTTTTTTGCCGGACTCCAGTCGGTTTTTATTCTGAAGCTCCTGAAAAAGACAGCGATATAAACAATGATAAGCATACCATCAATAACAAGACCCAATGGTCCCGGCAAATATCGCGTCAGTCCTATTATAAAATAATTTATAGTAAAAGTAAAGATGAGTCCTTTCCGCGGGTCTTTAAATACAAAATAAAAAAATAGTCCGATAAATGGCAGTGCAACTACAATAAATGCAGGAATCAGCCCTCCACCCTTAATTGAAAAGGCTATTATTACCGCAGCAAAAACAATTGCAGTAATAATTGCTGGCTTTCGAAGCCGCTCTGAACCTGACAATTCTGTAAAAGCATTCATTTTCAAATACTTCTGATTTTAAAAATCATATTCCTGTAAAACCCAATGCTTTCTGTAAATACCGGTTTATAATTTAGTCCAATTCTGTTTCTAATCATTTGCCAGCCTGCAATTGCTCCGAAAACAGTAAAGACTACGGTTGCAACAGCAACGTATTCAACAGAACCAAAAACAAAAACTGCTATCAGATCACCGGCTATGTTCAGACCAAGCATCATTAATATTTTACGAAAATTCATCTCAGGGCAATTCAGGCTGTCGAGCATAATTCCGCTCATTCTGTCAATTGGCAAAATAAGTCCGTAAATACTGAATATCCTGAATATGAGAGTCATTGTCCTAACGTCAGAATAATACTGATCTCCCCCGAGCAATAATACAAGTTGTGGAGCAAAGATAAAACTTAGAATTACCACAGGGATAAAGATACTTGTAATTACTCCGGAATAGGTATAAAAAATACTCTTCAGCTGGCCTAAATTATTTTTACTGAAGGCTGCCGATAATTTAGGAAAGGCTGTTGCAGAAAAACTGCGAAGAGGGATCTCCATTATCTCAACAAGTTTCATTGGAATTGAGTAAATGGCCACCCCTTTGGGTCCCAGAAACGGAGCAAGACCTATGATAAACGTATCGGCACTTCGGAGAAGACTGCTGCCCAGAAAACTGCCAACTGAATATTTACCATAATTATAAATCTGCAACATTCTTGTCTTTTTTGCTTTATGAATATATGGCAACCCATCGAACTTACCAAAGAAACTCAGTACCGATGATGCTAAGTTGGTCAGAATAAAAAGCACGACAATATTTCCAAATCTGTTGATGAAGGTACCTGGCAGGATTAGAAGGAAAAGGACATATAATCCTGAATTCAAACTTCTCATAACAAGAATTGACTGAAATTTCATTCTCGCCTGCAGTACAGATACTCCGTTTGTCCAGCCGATATTGCAAAGAGC
>Ga0172366_10005215_pt1 | contig 10216 bp, 12 predicted proteins | sample LakKivSesite69cm_FD_114533 | JGI IMG/M metagenome (GOLD analysis project Ga0172366, IMG submission 114533) | Sediment microbial communities from Lake Kivu, Rwanda - Sediment site 69cm | ecosystem: Environmental > Aquatic > Freshwater > Lake > Sediment | place: Rwanda: Western Province, Lake...
CTTACATTCTTTTAGTGGGGGATTTAATTAATTTTGCTACTAAAAATTCTGTATCTTCTCCCTACACTTCCAGAGATCCTAGAAAAGAAATAAAAATCATATCAACAGAACTATTAAGAGTAAAAAACAAGATTCTTGGGGCTGTGGGGGGAAACCATGATAAAGATAGGGGATTACGGAGTGATGGCCTGGATCCAATGGATGAAATTATGGCAATAATTGGATTGTCGGATTTATATTATTTTAATATTGGGGTTTTAAACTTAAAACTTTCTAATGTCAATTATTACACTGTGTTTGCACATGGAACTGGTCGGGGTATTTCTAGGAAAAAACCGTCACAATTAAACTCATTAGAGTATTTACATCATATTTATCCTTCTGCTGATCTGTATATTACAGGCCACACCCATTTACCCGGACTATATCTTACCTCCATAAGAGACATAGACCGTATAGAAACAAAAATTAGATCTATAGATCAATATTGTATTTCTATAGGCTCTTGTATGGGATATGAGGATTCTTATGCGGAAGCTAAATTGCTGGAACCCCAGCCAATAAAATTAGCTCATATTTTCCTGCATGATCATTTGGATAATCACGGTGGAAAAATTGTAGATGTGAGGTTTAGGAATTAATAAAACATACCAAGGAGAAAATAATTTTGTACCAATTTATTGTTTCTGATGAGGAAACTTTAAAAGCAATTGATAATATTAAAAAACTAAAAGAATTTGGGTTAGATTGTGAAACTGATGGATTAGATCCACATAAAAATAATTTGATTCTTCTTCAAATAGGTGATGAAGATCAACAATATATTTTTGATTGTAGAAAAATAAATATTCTGCTTTTAAAAAATATACTGGAAACATCTATACCTAAAGTGACCACTAATGGTATTTTTGATTATTGTTTTTTAAAAAAGAAAGGGATTGAACTAGAAAATATATTTGATATTTCCTTAAATGAAAAAATATTATTAGCAGGAAGAATTAAAATGTGTGCAAAAGGTTATTTTTCTCTTGCTTCGCTATCTAAAAAATATCTAAATATTATTTTAAATAAAGAATTACAAACCTCTTTTTCAATTGAAGGTGATATTGATACTAATCAATTAAAATATGCCTCATTAGATATAATCTGTCCTTTAAAAATAATCAAAAAACAAATAGACCTTTTAAAAAAAGAAGGGTTAATTCAAACTGCAAAATTAGAAAACAATGCTATTCCTGTTTTTGGAGATATAAAATATAATGGGTTCTATTTAGATAGTACGGCTTGGAAAAAATTAATAGACAAAGTAAATAACCGAAGAAATAATATTAAAAATAATCTAGATAATAATTTTAGAAATTATGTGTCTTCTACCCTATTTGGAGAATTATTGATAAATTATGATTCTCCCGAACAACTATTATTTACTTTAAACAAAATGGGATTTAAAATAAAAGATACAAGAAATGAGACTTTAGCTTTACTAGAAAATAAAAATTTATCCAAACTATTAATAGAATATAGATCCTTATCTAAGGCCATCAACTCATTTGGAGAAAACTATCTTCAATATATAAATCCAGTAACAGGTAGAATCCATCCAGAAATAAATCAAATTGGTGCTTCTTCTGGAAGGGTAACTATGAGCCATCCTAATCTTCAGCAACAAATTAAAAAAGATATGGGTGAAGATATATTAGGAAAAGAATACCGTGAATGTTGGAAATCACAAGAAAGTAATAATTGGCTAATTATAGCCGATTATACTGGGCAAGAATTACATATTATGGCAGAATTATCTGGAGAAGAAAGCTGGATAGAAACTTTAAATAAAAAAGAGAATCTCCATTCCATGATAGGAAAAGAAATCTTTGGATTTGAAGTGTCTAAAAGTAAAAATAAAAATTTATATGCTTGTGTAAAAGCAATTGTATTTGGATCAGCTTATGGTATGAATAAATATAGGTTACAACAACTTTACCAAAAAGCTAATATAGAAAAATCTATAGAAAAATGTGCAAAAGACTTAGAATCCTATTACAATTCCTATCCAAAAGTTAAAAGAATGCTTGATGATGCTTCTATACAAGCACTTGAAGAAGGATGGGTCTCTTCTATTGGAGGAAGAAAAAGATACTTTAATCCCCCTCCATATAAGTTGATAAAGAGTAAATATGGCAGATATATTCCAATTCCACTACAATATGGTAATATTGAACATAAAGAAAAACTATCTTCTATTATGAGAGAAGGTGGAAATCATATAATCCAATCTACTGGTGTTGATATTACCAAAAAAGCTTTAATAAACCTTAGAAAAGAAATAAAGAAAGGTATACCCTTATTACTGGTCAATACCATACATGATGAAATTATTACAGAATGTCTTAACAATTCCCCAAAAGCAATTGCTGAACAGGTAATAAGTCCATCATTACTTGATGCTGAAAGTTTCTATTTAAAGAAAGTTAATTCCGAAATAGAATATTCTATAGGTAAAGAATGGATCAAATAAATAAAAAATACTATATGCTAAATTCTACTGATACAATAGAAAGCATATTTGTAGAAGAAGATAATTATACTATAGTATTTATAAAATTTAAACTCTTGCCCGTACCATTAGCAATCCCAATATTAGAGTTAGCAGAATTAGCCAAAAATTTACCACAAATAATTTATACAATACAAGTTGATGCAAATAAAAGCAACGAAGATCATTTAAAAAATGTCTACGACTATTTAATGAACCAAATTAATAAAAATAAAGGGTCCAAATGATAGTAGGATTTAAATCTCCAACAGGTAAATTAATTAGATTTGAAGATTATAAATCTAGATTAGATGAACTAGATTTTCCAGAACCACTATTAAATCTAATGGCAAAAGAAATAAATAATAATCCCCATCAAGGTAAATATGTAAGTGTCACAACTATTATTGGTTGTCTTAGAAATACCTATTTGTCTAGAATATATGATATATTTATAAATCCTAGAAACGCATGGTTTACCATGAGAGGAACCTTGATCCATTCTATATTGGAAGGTAATAAAGAAGATAAAAATTTCTTAATAGAAAAAAATTTAAAAATTAATATGGATAATAACCACCCCCTTTATGGTAGAATTGATAGATATAATATAAATAAGAGACATCTAACCGACTTTAAAACTGTTGGTGATAACGGATTAAAATTCATTTTGCAGGAAGGTGCTAAAAAAGATCATATTAAACAAGTAAATATATACCGTTATCTTCTGCAAAAAAATGGGTATCCAGTAGATACAATCTCCATTATATATATGAGTATGATGGACGTAGTGGAAACTGGTAAGAAATTTTTCCAAATAAAGAAAAACGAGGTTATAGAATATAATATACCCAACATAGAATTATATCCAACAGAAAGTATTAAATCATTTTGTGAAAAAAGAGCTAACCTTTTATATTCTGCATTTGAAACAGGACTTCTTCCTCCACCACCAGACAAAGAAACTCAAAAGTGGTTGTGCAGTACAAAGTATTGTTCCACTACAGATATTTGCCCTTTCTATAATAATAATATTAATAAGGAGTTATGATGGAACAAAGAGATTCTATTCCGATTTATATTAGGGGTATACATAATGAAGAATGTGAGTACATTAAAGTAAAAAGGGATCGTGGAAGTGGCATTTATATTTTTAATTGTTTGAATACTGTTTTAGTTAAGAAAAAAAGGATGATCTTAACTTGTAAAAATTGTAATTTTTTTAAAGCTAAGCCTTAAAGGAGTAGAAAAATAATGTATGATATAATGTTAATGTTAATAGCATTAATATATCTTTATTTTTTATTATATCCAATAATTGATTTAACTGGAATATTTAATGTTCTTGAATCATTTTTTAGACGGAGAAAATAGTGTCTATAGAAGATTTTGCTTATAAATTATTTCAAGATAGGTATGCAGCAAGAGATGAAAACAAAATTATAGAAACAGAATTCTCCCAAATGTGGGAACGTGTCGCAAATTTTGTTTCTAAAGAGGTAAAAAAAGATTATGAATTATTTAGAGATGCTCTTTGGGATTTCAAACTAATTCCGGCAGGTAGGATTTTAGCTGGTGCGGGAATACAAAAGAAATTAACTTTTGCGAATTGTTATTTTCTCCAAATTGGAGATTCTCGTGACGAAATTTATCAAGCTTTACATAATACGGCTAACATCTTAGCTGCTGGTGGTGGAGTAGGTCATGATTTTTCTTTACTTCGTCCTGAGGGTAGTGAGGTAAAAGGTGTAAGAGGAACATCTTCTGGTCCTATTGGATTTATATCAGTATTTAATCAATCAGCACTTACTATCTCTCAAGCAGGAGAAAGAAGGGGTGCACAATTAGCATCCTTATCCATTAACCATCCAGATATTTATAGGTTTATAAAATATAAATCTGAAAATCCTGGAGATTGGAGCACATATAATGTTTCAGTAAAAATCACCAGCGAATTTATAAAAGCCTTAAAAGAAGACGGAAAATTTAAACTTTTTCATTTAAAAGGAGAACCTAAAAAACATAATAAAATTATAGATGCCAGAGAATTGTTTGAAGAGATTTGCAAAATGGCATGGATATCTGGTGATCCAGGTTTATTATTTATAGATAAAGCCAATGAAATATCCCCCTTAAACGGGGTTGTTGAGTTGTCTGGGTCTAATCCTTGTGGTGAGCAAATTCTAAATAATTATGGGGTTTGTAATTTAAGTTCTGTTAATCTAACTAAATTTGTGACTGAAAATAAAACATTTGATTTTGATGCTTTTTCTTATTATATTAGAATCGGTGTTAGATTTTTGGATAATATAATAGATTTGAATTATTATCCCATAGAAAAAGCGAAAGAAATTGCTCAAAGTACAAGAAGAATTGGATTAGGAATGACTGGAATTGCTGATGCAATGATTATGTTAAAATTAAAATATGGTTCTAATGATTCTTTGAAGTGGTTTGAGAAAATTGCAAAAACATTTTTCTTCAATACCATTGAAGAAAGTATAAATCTTTCTCAAGAAAGAGGAGCATTCCCCCTGTTTAATCCAGACATTTATTTGAAAACAAAATTTGCAAGAGAAAAATTAACTGATGACCAAAAAGATAAAATAAATAAATTTGGTATTAGAAACGGGGACTTAACTGCTATTGCACCTACTGGTTCTATTAGCCTACTTGCTGGAATCTCTTCTGGAATAGAACCTAATTTTGATTCCAGGTACATTAGAAGAGACAGATTGGGCGAGCATGAGATTATACATCCTTTATATAAAGGTAATGAAGATGTATTTGTTACAGCTAATAAATTACCAATTGAATCTCATCTTAAAATATTAGAAATTGCACAAAAATATATAACTAATTCCGTAAGCAAAACAGTTAATCTTGCTTCTTCTTCGAGCATAGAAGACATAAAAAAGGTCTTTCTTTATGCTATTGATTCAGAAATTAAAGGGATAACTGTTTTCAGGGATGGATGTAAAAAGGGAGTTTTGGATAGGGGTACAAAAATAATACCTGAGAAAAAAAAGGAAATTATAAAAAGCAGACCAGAATGCCTTACTGGATTCACATATCAACAACCAACACCTTTAGGTAAGGCACTCATTACTATTAATGAAAACAGTGATAGAGAACCTTTTGAAGTAATTATAACTGTGGGAAAATCAGGCTCTGATATTGGTTCTCTTGGTGAGGCAATAGGAAGACTAATCTCTTTTAATTTAAGAACTGAAAGTACCATGGTTACAGAAGAAAAATTGGATGAGATTATTAATCATCTGCAAGGAATAGGTGGAGCGGGAGGAATAGGATTTGGAAAATCTAAAGTAAAATCTCTACCTGATGCTATAGCTAAAGTATTAAGTAAATATAAAAGCAAACATATAGATGTAAAAACTATAGATATATGTCCTCAATGTGGAGTAGCCTCATTAGTTTCAGAAGAAGGTTGTGTAAATTGTAAAAATTGTGGATATTCTAAATGTTAAATGAAAAAAGTTTAAATAGGAGAAACTAAAGTGGTACCAAACTTCTCCAAGACAGAATTGGAACCTCATCACCCCAAAAAAGTCTATAATATAAATACCAATAATAATAAATATAAACAACTAAAAACTGAATTAACTGACAGCATACTTATATGCCAAGATGAAATCATTTATCTTAAAAAAGTAATCACTGAGCTACTTAACTTATTACCTAATAAAAAATTCTCTACCAAAGAAATAGAAATAATAGAAAAAGCTAAAAACAGTATTTGAAATAAGTTAGAATTATTTTAACAGGAGAAAAAAGGAATGACAAATAACGATGTGGTAAAATGTAAACCTTTCCTTTTAAGTGGAGTAAATTCTGCTATAAATTCTATTGGATTTTTTCCAACAGCTTTTCAGAAAAAAGATTTAATACAGGATGCTTGGGTTAAAATAATTTTATTTTATAATAAAAAGCCTGAAAGCTATTCTTATAAAACATGGATAAAAATGCTAGCTTTTTTTGCTACTTTGGATTCTCTTAGAAATCATATTGATAAACATATAAATATCATTCCCTTTGATGAGGAAATATTTGGAGAAAATGATAATATTAATGAATTATTTATAACATTAGAAATTAGTAATATATTACCTGTCAATACTGTAAATCAAAGAAAATGGAAAAAAAGAACTTTAAAAATTTTAAAGGATATTTCGCTTGGAAAATCAAGGAAAGATTTAGCCAAAGAATTAAAATTTTCCCAACCCCGAATAACTCAAATACTAAAAAATTTGAGAATAAAATTAATTGACATTGAAAAGTAAACTAAAATTAAAAACTAAACAGGAAAATGATATGGCTACCATCCAAGAATTTGAAGCCACATTAGATGCTATAAAAAGACAATATGGAGAAAACAGTTTTTTCTTCGTTAATGAAAATTATAATAGAAATATTTCAGTTATTTCTACTGGTTCAATTGGTCTCGATTACATTACTGGTGTGGGAGGATTACCACGAGGAAAAATAGTAGAGATATTTGGTGATTATTCTTCTGGAAAATCTACCATATTATTGAATACTATTGCTAATGCCAACAAAATGGGGGAGATGGCTGCTTTAATAGATGTAGAAAATTCTTTCGATCCAAATTACGCTGAAAAAATAGGTGTATGCTTTAATAAAACTCCTATATTCCAACCAGACAGCGCAGAAGATGCGCTAAATCAAATGGTTAGTTTAGTTTCATCTGGAAGTTTTGGTATAGTTTGTTTAGATTCAGTGGGTGCTCTGGTACCCAAAGTAGAAATAGAAGGAAATATTGGGGATTCTAATATTGCCATAACCGCAAGGCTTATGGCTCAAACTATGAGAAAAATAGATGTTGCTGCTGCAAAAACCAAAACTTTAGTTTTATTTGCTAATCAAATTAGAGACACCATGGGGTTTGGACCGACAACTACTGGTGGTAGGGCTTTAAAATTTTTTTCCAGTATTAGAATAGATATTAAACAATTAAAAAAACTAGCAGAAAGGGGAATGGTGGTCGGAATATATTCTCGTGCTAAAATAGTAAAAAGTAAAATATCTCCTCCTTTTAAACAAACATCTTTTACTATTTTATTTGGAAAGGGAATTTCTGTTGAAGATGAAATTATAGATTATGCAGCAGAATATAACCTAATAAAAAAGGGAGGTTCTTGGTATTCTTATAATGATACCCAAATAGGTCAGGGTCGGGAATCTGTTAGAAAATTTTTAAAAGCAAATCCAGAAATTATAATAGAGTTAAAAGAAAAAATAATAGCAATATTAGAAAGTGAATATATCTATTCTCTAGAGGAATAATTGAAACAAATATTAGCAAGTGCAACTCAATATTACTATGAGTCCTTATCATCTCCACACGGCGATGAAGCAAGAAAATTTCTTAAAATGCGTGGTATATATAAAGATACAACTATAAAGTACTCCTTAGGGACATCCTATAGTCTATATGGTCTATATTTTTATTTGAAAAATTACTTCTCAGAAGAAGAAATGATTAAATCTGGTCTTTTAAAGTCTTCGTTGAAAGAACCTTATAAATTAAAAGATACATTTAAAGATTATGTAACAATCCCAATCCTCAAAAAAGGACTTCCTGTTTCCTTTACTAGTAGAAATATAAAGAAAAATTCTAATTTTCCCCATAAACATCTACAAGGTGAAATAGAATATCTTTTTAATGAGGATTTGTTAGATAAATATAATAGTCTAATTATTTCAGAAAAACCAATAGATTGTATGATCTTAAACCAGGCAAACTTACCATCAGTAAGTTGCTTTGGAGCAAATTCATTTAAAGCTAAACATGCCTTTAAATTTTTAAATAAATCTTCTATATATATATTATTTGATAATGATATAAACAAGGCAGGAATTAAAGGGGCTTTAGAAGTGGCTTGGTTACTTTTTGACTTACAAAAAATTAATGCCAGAATAGTAACCCTTCCCATAATAGGAGATGTAAATGATTTGTGGCTATTATCTAAAAAAGACTTTAGATTTTTAATTCAGAAAGCAATGGCTAAAGCACAATCCTATACAGAATTTCATGAACACTTTAATTCTCATGTTAAAAATAAATTAAAAAATGAAAAAAAAATACTTAGAAAATATGCAACTTTAGACGATATAAAGAGTACAAAGATAAGTTTGATAATAGAAAAATTTGTACCAATATATAAAGTAGGAGATAACTGTTATAAGGCTTTATGCCCTTTTCATAAAGATAAAAAAACATTGTCATTATTCATTTATAATAAGACAGGGACATTCAAATGTTTTGGATGTGATATTTGGGGGGATTCTATTGAGTTTGTAAAGAAAATAAAAAACATAAATTTTAATGAAGCTATAGAATTTATTAGAAAGGAATTTATAAATGATAGATGAGGTTGCAATAATTATGTTTGAAAACACTGTCATTTTAGGAATAGTAACTTTAGATCAAATTAATAATACTATAGAAATGCTATGTAAGTCTGGATATAAAAGGGATGAATTGACTGTTCTAAATTATACTTTAAATAAGTTTAAGTTGTTAGAAAAAATTAGATTGGTTTCTCCAGCAGAAATATTAGAAGAAAAGGAAGATTAAATGACATCAGAATATGTAAACAAAATTATTAAAGGAAATTCTTTTGAGGTAGTAAAAGATTTAGATGATAATTCTATTGATTTAATTTTATTTTCTCCACCATATTGGCTACAAAGAAATTATAATACTGATCCTATAATCTTAGGAGGCAATACAGGATGTGATCATTCTTTTGTGGAATATAAAGGTATTAAAGTCTCCCCTGATACTTCATATAAAGAACGTAAGTTTACACAAATATATAAACTGTGCAATAAATGTAATGCTTTTGAAGGAGAATTTGGGCAAGAACCTTCTGTAGAAATGTATTTGGAACATTTTTTAATCTTATTAAAAGAATTATACCGTATATTAAAACCAACAGGAGGATTGTGGATAGAGATTGGAGAAAAATATTACCCCAGTCCCTACAAAAAACATTCTTCACAAGCAAATGTACCTGAAAAATTAAAAATAATGATAACTGATAAATTAGAAATGTTTGTAAGGAACACTATTATATTGCATCGTTACACAGTAAGACCAGAATCATTAAAGACCAGGTTTTCTAAAAAATATTCTTATTTATATTATTTCACTAAATCACCTACAGGAAAACATTATTTTAATTTAGATGCTGTAAAAATTCCATCAAAAATAGGGGCACCAAAAAATCCCGGAGATGTTTGGCAAGTTCTTGCTAACAAAATCAAAGGTAGTAATTCTGCTTCTTATTCTAATGATATTGTAGATAGAGTAATTAAAGCAGGTTGCCCTAAAAACGGCATTGTTTTAGATCCATTTTCAGGTATAGGACATACTTGTTATGTGGCTAAAATTCTAGGTAGAAAATTCATTGGTATCGAACTGGCTAATAATAGTTACCTAAAGTCTTCAAGTCTTATAGAGGAAGTATTAATATAAATTCTTTAAGGAGAAAAAATGATCCTAACAATAATTATTTATTTACTATTAGTATTATTCTTTATAGGTTTTCGGGAATATAAAGCAATGAGAGATGCTGTTGTTTGGTACGGTTGGGCGAGATTTAATCTACAAACGTACCACAGTTTGCCATTAAAATA
>Ga0172366_10005216_pt1 | contig 10213 bp, 2 predicted proteins | sample LakKivSesite69cm_FD_114533 | JGI IMG/M metagenome (GOLD analysis project Ga0172366, IMG submission 114533) | Sediment microbial communities from Lake Kivu, Rwanda - Sediment site 69cm | ecosystem: Environmental > Aquatic > Freshwater > Lake > Sediment | place: Rwanda: Western Province, Lake Kivu...
AGAATGGCCGGCGCCGATTTCAAAGCAGATCTCTCGAATTACAGCATAAAGATTCAAGCAAATGCTTAAAACGAGGCAAAAACAAGATGAGGTGTATCATCATTCGTCGTTAAAACGAGTCGATCTACGGACTTAATCAATACAAAAGAACATGATGGCCATCCTTTCTTTTGTATCACCCCCAAGGATAAGTAATCGTCGAAAGATTTAAAAACAATTTCGGATCTAATGTTACCGGACACGACAACGCTGAAAGTCGTTCGATATATCGATCTATCCAGAACGATGAGATTTCATTCTTCAGAATTGGCAGATTGGAGAAGTGTTACCTAACCTAGCTCCGTCTGTGAGAATGAAATCTTCAGCACTGCATCGATCAATCCGCTGGAGACCACCCCAGGCAAGTCAACAAAGAAGCTTGATCACGATGGAATCTGCCATTAAATATAGACACCGAATCCTCGAATCCGTTTCGGAGATAAACCCGTTCCGTTCAGAATTATTCAGCTTGGAGCAATTGGAACACTTGGGATATGAGCTCGCTGGCTGGCACGAGATAAAAAAGAAGAACGTATCCCTCGATTTGTTGGATGTGTTGGAAAAAAATAGGCAGACACTGGAATCCGTTAGAACCTTGTTACAGAACGCTGTGGATAACAAATATAGTATTAGTCCCGCGGGGGAGTGGATCCTGGACAATTACTATCTCATCGCGGAGCAGATATCCACGATCAAGTATGATTTCCCGATCGAATACTTGATGAAACTCCCGCAATTGGCTAATGGTGATTTCAAAGGTATCCCGCGCATTTATGACATCATCGTTGACTTGTTGGCTCATACGGATAGCAAGATCGACAAAATAAACCTTCAGAGTATCATTTACGGCTATCAGCGGAAAGTGGCGCTCACGCTCGCCGAGCTTTGGGCCATTCCCGTGCTCTTTCGAATCGGGTTGATTGAAAACATCAAGCGGATAGCGGTTGCCGTTGCATCATCAAGGAGGGAGTATGACAAGGCGGCCTGGTGGATTGCGCGCCTCGACGAGGTGTCTGGAAAGGATCCAAGCCAGATCATCGTCGTGGTCGCGGAACTCGTAAAGGCAAAGCCCGACCTTACCCCAGCGTTTGTCACGGAGTTCACCCGCCAGCTCAGGTCAAAGGATATGGGCATGGTTATATCATGGCTAAACCAATACTTGGCGGTTCATGGTAAAGACGTGGATAGCCTGTCGCAAGTGGACAACCAGAGGCAATCGATGAATCGGATTTCGATAGCAAACTGTATGCAAAGCCTTAGATTCGTCAGCTCTGCTAAATGGAATGAATTAATCGAATCTTTCAGCAAAGTCGAGGAAATTCTTCGTTCAGATGCCGATGACGTGTACACTTCGATGGACTTTTCCACGAGAGACATGTACCGGCACGCGATCGAGGAGATTTCCAGTAAATACAGCGTTGACGAGGTTACTGTTTCAGAAGAGGCTGTTAAACTGGCCCGAGTATGCCGGCAGTCGAGCGAGAAGGAGGATCGCCACGCGCATGTAGGATACTACTTGATCGACGAGGGCTATCCTGAGCTGTTGCGCGCTCTACACAAGAAGATGGACCGGAGAGAAGCCGCGGTTCGCAACGTAAAGAAACACCGCCTTTTCCTCTACATCGCATCCATCGTCATTTTCACACTTGGTTTCGCTTCTCTATGGTATATCATCGAGAATCACTTCGCCTTGGACGTCTGGAAACTTGCCTTTTACGGTGTCATGGCGGTGTTTTGCCTTTCCCACGTGGGCATCTTGCTCGTTAACCAGATCTGCATAGTAATCGCAAGGCCCAAGGTCATCCCCAAGATGGATTTCGATAAAGGGATACCTGACAATGCTCGAACGCTGGTCGCCATACCCATGTTATTGTTGAATAAAGAAGAGATCGACGAGCAGCTCAGAAAAATCGAAGCCATTTACATTTCCAACAATGATCCCAATTTCTATTTTGCTTTACTGACAGATTTGCCCGATGCGATGGAAGAAAACATTCCAGGGGATGAAGCATTGATAAACCATGCTGAAGAAGGCATCACCCTTTTGAACGAGAAATATGTCCTTGAAAGAAAGGACATCTTTTTCTTTCTTCATCGAAAACGGGTTTGGAACCAAAAAGAACGAATATGGATGGGATGGGATAGGAAGCGCGGCATCATAATGGAGCTCAACCGGGCGATCCAGGACCCGCAAGCACTCAATAGATTCCACACCATCGTGGGAAACCCTGATACCTTCCGATGGATAAAATACGTCATAACGTTGGATATGGACACGTTTTTACCATTCGGTAGCGCAAAAAAACTCGTCGGATCCATGGAACATCCTTTAAACAAGCCAATTTTCGATGAAAGGCGTAAACGTGTCGTTAAAGGATATGGTGTTATGCAACCAACGATCTTGATGGACTATGCCAGCTCGCGCAAGTCACGGTATGCCAGGCTTCTAACAAGCGACACGGGAATAGATCCATACACGCAGCAAATATCGAACGTATATCAAGACACGTTCGACGAGGCGTCGTTCACCGGCAAGGGAATCTACAACTTGGATACATTTATGGAAGCGTTAGACGACAATATTCCAAGCAATCTCATTCTTAGCCACGATCTATTGGAAGGGTGCCACGCGCGCGCTGCCCTCGTGAGCGACGTGAGGGCCTACGAGGACGGGCCATCAAACTACTTGAATGATATCCTACGCCAACATAGGTGGATCCGGGGTGACTGGCAGATCTCCCGTTGGTTGAAGTGGAAGGTAAAGGATGCGAAAGGGAACTCCATTCGAAACCCGATCTCCGGGTTGTCTCGATGGAAGATTCTGGATAATTTGCGGCGCAGTTTGTTTCCAATGGCACTCCTTTGCATGCTGATCGCAGCGTGGTATTTGTTTGACGATCCATTGTTGTGGACCGGCATTTTTTTATTCATTTGCTTTTTTTCCCCCATTTTGATGTCATTTCAAGCACTCCTCAGCCGGCCAAAAAGAGTTGCCATGGGGGCTCATTTACGGGCGATTAGGGCGCCTATTAAAAAAGCGTGGGGCATTTCCTTCTTAAAACTCACCGTCCTGCCATTCGAGGCATGCTTCTTTATTGACGCGATATTACGCGCGATCGTTCGCCTCACCATTACCCGGCGCAATTTATTAGAATGGATCACCTTCCAACAGACCCGATCCCAGAACCGAACCAAACTCTCATCATTTTTCAGAGTAATGTGGATGGGCCCGCTCGTTTCAGCAATTTTACTCATCGCGACCATTTATACCCGTTTGCAACTGCTCCCCATCCTTTCGATCATCTCGTTTCTCTGGCTTATCTCCCCCATCGTCATGTGGAGATTGAGTAAACCGATCTCTCAGACCAAGGCTCAGTTTTCCGCTAGCCAGCGGACGACGCTGGGGAAACTGGCACGGAAGACCTGGAGTTATTTCGATACGTTCGTGGGCCCCGGTACCCATTGGCTCCCTCCCGATAATTTTCAGGAAAACAATGGAAAAATCATTGCAAACAGGACATCTCCAACGAACATGGGACTCGCCTTGTTGAGCAGCCTTGCAGCATGGGATCTTGGATACATAGGGCTTGAGACAATGCTCTCGCGGTTGTTGAACTCGATCGCGGTGATGTTAAAGCTCGAGAGGTATCGCGGACACTTCTACAACTGGTATGATATCGAACGGCTCGAGCCGTTGAAGCCACTTTACGTCTCGACGGTTGATAGCGGGAACTTGGTCGGATATTTGCTCACCTTGCGCCAAGGTTTGCTCGAAATTCCAGAACACGCGTTCGATATAGCACGCTTTACGAGGGGTGCCACCGATGCGATCAACTTGACGTTTGAATTGTTGGAGAAAAGCAACGTGCATCAAGAGAAAAGGATATCCGCTGCTGTTGGGAGGAATTTACAGCTTTTAAAAGAAATCAAGAAAAAAATTGCCGAATTCCCGGTAGATGCTGAGGACAAGTATTTCAAGCTCCAAGAAATTGCGGGGGATGTTGGCAAGCTCGATTCTTTTGGCGTCATCGGCGAAGAGGCGGAGGAAATCACAAGATGGATTGATGCGTTGAAGAATCAATTAACCGACGCTGTTGGGGACATCAACAGACTCTTTTCGTGGATCCGTCCCTTATCATCGGTCCGGTCATTTTTAAGGGCGATAGAAAGTGGCGAGCAACCCGGAAAAGCAACTTTTCCCGCCACTGCCGGCGCTTCCCTTCAAGATCTATTTGATACCTGTACGGCCGCTTTGAAGCGGCCGTCATTGTTCAGCATAATGAAAAAGAAAGATAAGATCCTTTCTATTGTTAAAAATATCATTGTTGATGAGGATCTTCAAGTTTTATTTCATGAAAACGCGTCATTAAAACAATCACTTCTCGATTTCCAAGAACTCTATGAACGTGCTATCGTCCACGCTCTTCAGCACGTTGAAATCATCGATCAACTCACCCTGGCTTGCAAAGAGTTGTCCGATATTGAATATGCTTTCTTGATTTCCAAGGATACAAATCTCTTCTCGATAGGTTTCAACGTTGATTTGCACCGCCTTGATGATGGGTCATATGATCTGTTTGCTTCCGAAGCCCGTCTCGCAAGCTTCATCGCGGTCGCATATGGCCATCTAGACATGGCCCATTGGTTTGCATTAAACAGGGGCCTTGTATCCGTCCATGGGAACCGCGCCTTGATCTCTTGGGGCGGAACTATGTTTGAATACTTGATGCCCTTGCTTGTAATGCCGAATTACGAAGAAACTCTACTTGACATGACCTATAAAAGCGTCGTTGCAGCCCAGATTGATTACGGTTCCCGGCACGGCGTCCCGTGGGGCATCTCGGAGTCTGGATACAACATCACCGATGCACATGGTAACTATCAGTACCAAGCGTTCGGCGTTCCGGAACTAGGTTTGAAGCGCGGATTGGAGAAAGACCTAGTCGTTTCACCATATGCATCTATAATGGCTTTAATGGTCTCCCCACAGCGAGCGATGCGAAACATAGCGCGTACGAACAAAGAAGGATTCGAAGGGAATTATGGGTTCTACGAAGCAATAGATTACACGGAGGCAAGGAAGCCACCCGGGGCTTCGTTCGAGTTGGTCCGGTCATTCATGACCCACCACCAAGGTATGATTCTCCTATCTATCACGAACGTTATTCTTGACCGCGTGATTCAAAAGCGATTCGAATCGGAGCCTCATTTCAACTCAGTCTTGTTACTCCTTCAAGAAAAGATACCAACCTATGTGCGTAATTTGGAAATGATGTATGTACGGTCGAATGAAGAACGAAAAGCCTATAAGGAAAAACCCTCAATCCGGGTATTCGATACACCCAACACTCCATACCCCGAGGTACAGCTGCTTTCAAATGGCCGGTATCACGTCATGATCAACAACGCGGGCAGTGGATATTCCCGATGGAAGGATCTATTCCTCACGCGATGGCGTGAGGACATCTGCCAAGACATGCTCGGTTTTTTCACGTTCCTCAGTAATTCCAAAGCTCGCAGTACGACATCGGTTGGATATCAGCCCGTTGTCCACAAGTCTTCAAATTACAAGGTGGTATTCTCGAGTGGAAGGGCTGAGATCTTCAATAGCGACGAAGTCTTGAGCACGCACACGACCGTCGTCGTATCGCCAGAGGCGGATCTCGAGATGCGACACATCGAGATCACCAACACGACCAACGATCAAACACAAGTGCAAATACTAACTTATTTAGAAGTCGTGCTTTCCAGCCTGCACGAAGACGAGGGACATCCATCCTTCAATAAACTCTTCATTGAGACCGAAACATATCCCGAATTGTGGACAGTCATAGCCCGGCGACGAAAACGTAGCCCGGATAAGAAACACCCTATTATTTTCCATTCTTTCTTCTCAACAAGCGATTTCCATTCTGAAGCCACCTATGAAACGTCACGAGAGCGCTTCATCGGGCGCTATCAGCAATTAAAGGGCCCGTCGGCTGCACGCGGTACCGTGCGATTGTCCAATACCACCGGGAACGTCCTCGACCCGATCATGTCCATCTGCCATTCTTTCGTGCTCGAGCCTGAACAGAAGGCGGGTTTCTACGCGATTCTCGGCGTTGCAGATTCCGTAGATCACGCGCTTACGATAATCGAGCGATATCGGAACAAGCACATCTCAGATCGTGTGTTCGACATAGCATGGGCATTCGAGCAACAATTCATCCGGCAGCATGACATCGACGAATCTGATGCGAGCATGTTCGAGCAGCTTGCCGGGTCCATAGTGTATGCAAGTTCCAAGCGGCGTGCTGATGGGAGCATCATTTTGAAGAACAAGAAGGGACAAGACGGCTTGTGGGCGATAAACATATCGGGCGACCTCCCTATCGTCCTCGTAACGATCAAGGATCCATCGCGTATCAACTTGATCCGTCAAGCCGTGAAAGCGCACGAGTATTGGCGTGCGAAAGGCATCGATGTTGACATGGTGATCGTGAATCAAGATTACAGCGGATACAGGCAGGTTTTGCACGACCAGATCCTTGGCATCATCGCGGCCGAAGCAAAGGGGGAAGTCGTGAACAAGGGAGGGGGATATTACATCTTCAAGGGGGATCAACTCTCCGAGGAGCACAAGATCCTTCTGCAAGCGGCGGCGAGGATCGTGTTAAGAGACGAGGAAGGAACCTTGGAGGATCAGACCAGCAGACAGCGTGTCATGGAGCGGATGCCACGAAAACCAGCGCGATTGTTGAAAAAAGCCAAAGAAACTCCGCGCAAAGTCGAGATGCCCTACCGGGAGTTGATCTTCTTTAATGGAACCGGGGGGTTCACCCCGGACGGAAAGGAATACGTGATATTCGTGATGCCCGGCACAGGCACACCACGCCCGTGGATAAACGTGCTCGCAAACGAGCAATTCGGTTCTATCGTTTCGGAAAGCGGCGCATCATACACGTGGTTTGAAAATGCACACGAGTTCCGTCTAACCCCCTGGTATAACGACTGGATCTCGGACCTATCTGGAGAATCGTTTTACCTGCGCGACGACGAGACCTTCGCTTATTGGTCACTTGCACCACTCCCTGCAAGAGGTAAATCTCCATACACTTGTCGGCACGGGCTAGGATACTCCGCTTTCGAGTATACCGAAGACCAGATCGAATCAGAGATGTGGCAATACGTGCCACTCCACCAGCCAGTGAAGATCGTTCGGATAAAGGTCAGAAACCGGGGAAGCAAGGCTCGCGCGATTTCCATCTTCAGTTATGTCGAATGGGTGATGGGTGATCATAGGTCAAGAACGAACATGCACGTGACCACGACGCGTGACATCATTGCACGAGGTATCTTTGCGAATAACCCTTTTCACGTCGATAGTTCAGAAAAAGTTGCATTCTTGGTCGTAAATGAGGGCGAATTCGCCGTCACCGGCGATCGTGCCGAGTTCATCGGTAGAAATAGGACGTTAAAAAACCCGGCAGCCCTTGAGCGCGATCGCTTGTCAAACCGTGCGGGTGCTGCGTTCGATCCTTGTGGTGCGATCCAGGTGCCCGTTCTATTGAGCCCCGGTGAACAGAAGGAGGTAGTCTTCACCATTGGTTGCGCGCGGACTGCCGAGGCCGCGCACCAGCTCGCAGCGGTAACTTGTGGAATTGAGCCAGCACGGAGATTCTTGGAGGAGATCTGGCATTATTGGCCATGGCTTTGTGGATCCATCTATCTCGAGACTCCAGATCCAAGCATCAACGTCCTCGGAAACTGGTGGCTGCTTTACCAAGCTATCACATGCAGATTCAAGGCACGCTCCGGCTTCTACCAATCAGGCGGAGCTTTCGGCTTCCGAGACCAATTGCAAGACGCAATGGCCTTTATCCACGCAGATCCGGGCATCACCCGCGCACACATTCTCACATGTGCCTCGCACCAGTTTGTCGAAGGTGATGTCCAGCACTGGTGGCATCCACCTTCTGGTCGAGGAGTCCGCACGGCCTTCTCCGACGATTTGCTCTGGCTGCCGTTCGTGGTGTGCTTTTATGTCCTGCGAACGAAGGATGTCGGAATTCTTGGTACCCCACTGCCGTTCATCGAAGGCCGCCTCCTGGCGGATGGCGAAGAATCATACTACGATCTTCCAAGCCGCTCCACGTTGGTAGCTCCATTGTACGAGCATTGCAAGCTGGCTATCGAGCGTGGCTTTCAACTGGGAGTTCATGGGCTCCCGCTCATGGGTTGCGGTGATTGGAACGACGGAATGAACCTCGTCGGCAAGGATCGAGGCGAGAGCGTATGGCTCGCATTTTTCTTGAATGCCACGCTGAAAGAATTCTCGAAGATTGCCGTGCTATACGGGGACGGGGCATACTCGGATGCTTGTATGGATCGTGCAAACAAACTCGAGACGCGTATCGATGCGACTGCATGGGACGGGGGATGGTACAAGAGGGCATTCTTCGGCGACGGCACCCCGCTTGGCTCTATTACGAATAGCGAATGCAAGATCGACTCGCTCCCACAAAGCTGGGCAGTTCTATCTGGATCGGGCAAACCACAGCGGGTCCAACAAGCGATGGATTCCGTTTATCGATTACTCGTTGACAAGGGCGAGCGCATCGTTAAACTGTTCGATCCGCCCTTTAACGTGAGCGCGTTGGAACCCGGTTATATAAAAGGGTACCCGCCCGGCATACGGGAAAACGGGGGCCAATACACGCACGCGGCTATCTGGGTCGCCATGGCATTTGCCAAGCTAAAGGATCGCGAGAGGACTGGCGAGCTCCTCTCATACATCAACCCGATCCACCACGGCGACACGCCAGAGCGGGTGCAGCGATACAAGGTCGAGCCGTACGTTATGTGCGCTGATGTTTACACGCACCCGGATCATGAGGGGCAAGGTGGTTGGACGTGGTATACCGGCTCCGGGGGTTGGATGTACCGGCTCATCATCGAATCGATCCTCGGGATCCAACTTGAAGGAGACCGGCTGCGTTTTTCCCCGTGCATCCCTCCAGGTTGGACCACGTTCAAGATACATTACCGGTACCACGAAACGACATATCACATCACATATTCCATCGAACTGGATGCAAATACTATCGAGAGTGTCATCGTCGACGGGATGGAAAACCCAGGCAACGAGTTCCCGCTGATCAACGACCACGGGGAGCACGAGGTCAAGCTAGTCTTCAGCCCGAACGATAGAATCACCAAACAGAACAAAGAGGAAAAACAACGATGAAAGCAATAATTCTTGCAGGAGGCTTTGCGAAACGCATGTGGCCATTGACAGAGAACCGTGCAAAAGCATTGCTGCCGATAGCTGGAAAGCCGATAATCGAGCATATCTTGAAGAAATTTGAACATATATCCGCGATCCATGATTTATATGTCTCCACGAACAAGAAGTTCGAGAATGACTTTAAACGGCGGATCGCGAGGGTGAAAACGACAAAAAACTTGTCGCTGATCGTCGAACCCCACAATCGAGAGGAGAATAAGATGGGTGCCATTGGCGGGCTCAAGTTTTTCATCGACACGTGCAAGATCGACGACGATCTCCTCGTCATCGCAGGTGATAACTTGTTCGAGTTTGATATAGACGAGCTCCTCGATTTTAATACGATGACGACCGACTCTGTCGTGGCGCTATATGATATCGCTGACATCGAGACGGTTCGGAAGAGATTCGGGGTTGCAGTGGTGAACGAGAAGGGAAATATCGTCGCCTTCGAAGAGAAACCTGCAGAGCCCAGCTCGACTTTGATTTCAACAGGGATCTATGTATTCAAGAGAGCCGACTTGCAATTAATCCACGCTTACCTGGACGAGAAGATGAACCCAGATGCACCAGGTTTCTTCATAAAATGGCTCACGGCCAAGCGAACCGTTAAAGGATTCATATTTACTGGATATTGGTTCGATATCGGGTCGTTCAAACTCTATGCTGATGCAAATACTACGTTCAAGCATGAAAAGAAAGGGAGATTCAGCTGGCACTTGAAACGGCACGACGTGCGATGGACTCTACCGCAAGCGTAGGTCGATATTAAGGTGTCCTTTTTGAGAAAAAATCCTGGCGAGTAAAGAACACTCGCCTCAAACCTTGTCCTAATTTTCTCGCAGGGCGCGATCAAGTGCTTCACTGAAGTAACTCGCGTTTTTCGATATCATCTTTAATTCCTTG
>Ga0172366_10005217_pt1 | contig 10213 bp, 8 predicted proteins | sample LakKivSesite69cm_FD_114533 | JGI IMG/M metagenome (GOLD analysis project Ga0172366, IMG submission 114533) | Sediment microbial communities from Lake Kivu, Rwanda - Sediment site 69cm | ecosystem: Environmental > Aquatic > Freshwater > Lake > Sediment | place: Rwanda: Western Province, Lake Kivu...
ACAAGCTCTGGAAGCCATGGGGCGGCAAATGATAAACCATCGCGGACCGGAATTCGGCAAGATTCTCAGTTCAATAACGGAGAAGCTAAAACAAGCGTTTCAGACCAAGGGAGACATTTTCGTGCTTACCGCTTCGGGCACCGGCGGTCTGGAAGCGGCCATCGTCAATACTCTGTCGCCGGGCGATAAAGTCTTGTCCCTCGCCAACGGATTCTTCGGTGAGCGCTTTGCCGACATCGCCGAGGAATATGGCGCCGATGTGACCCGTTTGAACTTTGAATGGGGAAGACCAATTAATCTTGACGCGGTAGAAAAAGCATTGAAGACAGATAACGGGATCAAGGCGGTGCTGGCAACTCATAACGAAACATCCACGGGGATGACCAATAACATCGGTGAGATAAGCACCGTAATCAAGAAATTCGATAAACTTCTACTGGTTGACGCCATCTCCAGCCTGGGCTGCATCGATTTGCCCACCGACGACTGGAATTGTGACATAGTCGTCACTGCTTCACAGAAGGGATGGATGGTGCCTCCTGGATTGGCCATGGTTAGTGTAAGTGAGAAGGCCTGGCAGGCTCATTCCAAGGCGAAGATGCCGCGCTACTACTGGGATTTCGGCAAAGCCAGAGACTTTCTCAAGAAAGGGCAAACGCCGTGGACACCGGCTATCTCCCTCTTCTATGCTCTTGATGTTACTCTGGATTTGATGCTACGCGAGGGACTCGAGAATATATTCGCCAGGCATGCTCGGGTAGGCCAGACAGCGAGAAGCGGAGTCAAATCATTGGGTCTCACCATTTTCCCCGATGAGAAATATGCGTCCAACACAGTGACAGCAGTGAATGCCGCTGACAAGATTGACGTCGCAAAACTGATTCAAGTGCTCCGGGATGAACATAATATAATCCTTGCCGGGGGTCAGCAAAAACTATCGGGCAGAATCCTCCGCATCGGGCATCTTGGCCTCGTTTACGAAAAGGATATTAAATCCGTGTTGGAGGCATTAGACAAAGCTCTACCTCAAGCAAGGAAACACTAGGCACTCAATACAAAATGCTGGACAATATCAAAACCAGAAATCCGGATAACCAAAGCACTTAGAAATCGGAATCTGATCAGAATTTAGACATTAGGATTTAGGGTTTATGCTTGAGATGATGAAGATTTTAGTCGCTGACCCCATTGCTCAGGAAGGAATAGAGATCCTGCGCAGCTATGCTCAAGTCGATATCAAGGCTAAGCTGGAGCCCGAACAACTTAAAGCTCTAATCGGTGATTACGATGCTTTGATTGTGCGTAGCCAAACTCAGGTGGGGGCAGATGTTATCGAATCAGGGAAAAAACTCAAGGTGGTTGGCCGAGCGGGAGTAGGCACGGACAACATCAATGTCGACGCTGCCACCAGGAACGGCATCGTCGTGGTCAATGCACCCACAGGCAACACGATCGCCGCTGCTGAACACACCATCGCACTCATGCTTGCCCTGGCGCGCAACGTATCGCAAGCCGATGGCCAGCTTAAATCAGGCAAATGGTTAAGGGAGAAGCTAGTTGGCACTGAACTCAGGAGCAAGACACTGGGCATTATCGGCCTGGGCAATGTGGGCTCGGAAGTAGCTAAGCGGGCTCAGGCCTTCGAAATGCGTATCCTGGCCTACGACCCCTTTATCTCCAAAGACTATGCCCACAACCTGAAGGTACAACTTGTGCCGCTAGATCAGCTTCTTACAGAGGCTGATTTTCTCACTCTACATGTCCCGCTGACGGCGGCTACCACGAAACTGATCGGTACCAAGGAGTTGGCAAAACTAAAGCCTACGGCTCGCATTATCAATTGCGCGCGCGGCGGATTGGTTGATGAAGAGGCGATAGTCAAAGCAATCAGGACTGGCAAATTAGCTGGCGCCGCCTTTGACGTCTTCACCAATGAACCGGTAACGGATAGTCCTCTGTTCAGAGAGGATAAGATAATCGTCACGCCCCACCTTGGCGCCTCCACAGTTGAGGCTCAGACCAGTGTAGCCAGAGACATCGCTGAAGAAGTCCTGGTGGTGCTTCAAGGACAATTCAGCAAGTACGCCGTCAACGCTCCGCACATAGCCCCTGAACTAGTACCCTTCATGAAGTTAGCTGCAACTATGGGCAACCTGGCCAGCCAACTAATGGAGGGACAGATTAGCTCAACACATATCAGATATAGCGGTGGAATAGCCAACTACGATTGCGAGCCCATTAAGACAGCACTCATCAGCGGGCTGCTGCAACAAACAAGCGAGGAAAGAGTGAACGTCGTCAACGTTGGTTTCATCGCTACCCAGCGAGGTCTGAAGGTCAGCGAAGAAAAGGAATTGACCCGCCAGAACTACTCGAACCTGCTCGCCCTGGAGGTCAGTACCAATGAGGGAACCACCACCATATCGGGCACGCTGAGAGATGGTGAGATACATATTGTCCAGGTTGATGACTTCTGGATGGATATTGTCCCCACCGGGGAGTATTTCCTATTGTGCGATCATCTTGACCGGCCCGGACTCGTCGGCACGATAGGCAATATTACTGGCAAGGCCGATATCAACATCAGCTCAATGCACCTATCGCGACTCCAACCCCGCGGAAAAGCGCTCATGATTCTAGCTCTAGATCAGCCACTGGGTGACGAACAACTCCAAGAAATACGTGCCTTACCAGGTGTTTACAGCGCCAAAGCAGTGAGACTGTAGCCACCCCTTCCTCCGACCTCACTCAGTCCAGGGAATTGATAACCAAACCGGCGGGGACCTTCGGGTAAAAGTAGGTCGATTTGCCTGGCATCCTGTCTCGAGCATCGGCAACAGCCTTGACCATTCCCAGCTGCGCAGGATGTAACAGAAAAGCCAGCTGATACTTCCCTATCCTTATCTGCCGGTGGGCTTCCTCCACGTCTATCGTGTAAGCGATCTCCATATCTTTCGGTCCGCTCAGGACGCGATCAAAAACAATATGATTAAGAATGCTAACGTCAAATTCGCGATAGGCTTGCGACCTATCAGAGGGCAACATACCCTCCAGAGAAATGTCCTGACGTTTATTCAACAAGATCAGTGCCCCAGGCTTCAAACCCAGGATTCCCAAACAGCTATCAGTCGGCAGCCTCAATGCTTCAGAGCTGCTAGCCTCTAAAGGGACAGACTCCAGGGCGAAGAAGCCTCTGAGTCTGTCCGCCAGCCCTGCCAAGACGGGAGACTCCATACCTCGCACCAGCCTGTGTACAGGCAACACGACAAGTCCCGGATCAGAAAACTCGACTAACTCCATCATCACATAATTAAAGGCCCCATTCTCGACTCCAGACTGCGCCTGCCCCATCTCTTGCTGATAATCCAGCGCCGTCTCGTAGCGGTGATGACCATCAGCGATGTAAATCGGGTGGTCGGATAGAAGTTCACTTAGCTCCCGTTTGATTCCCCGGTCGGTTACTCCCCACAGGCGATGAGCTTCGCCAGAGCCAGAAAGATTGGTCCACCAGGCTGGTGCTGACACCAGGGGTTTTTCTTGTGACACATCGTGCAGCATCGCGGCAACTTTCTTCTGCTTAGAATCCTGGTAGAGGGAAAACAGTGGGCTGAAGTTAGCTCGGCAGGTTCGCATCAACCGCAGGCGGTCACTTTTGGCCTTAGAAGACGTTTCTTCGTGCGGATATATGCCTCTGCCCCATGGTTCGAGTCTGACGCGAGCTATCAGTCCACGCCTTACCATCTTCTCTTTCAAATACTCAAAATGATGGTCATGCAAATAGAAGCTTGATACTCTGTCGACCTGAAGAATTCCCTGCCTCAACCATCGGTGAAAGATACCAGCCGCTACTTGGTATTTATCGCCCGCCGGCTCCGGGAATTCCAGCCGAATGGCATTGTAATCGCTCTTTTCGTAGTAAAGTCTTTGCTGTTCGGGACTGATCACATCGTACGGAGGGCAGATAACCCGGGCTAGATCACCAACCGTCCCTTGGTCGTAACGTATACCTCGAAACGGAGAGACTTCCATGGTCCTCAGAAGACTGACAGTCAAAGACAGAAATCAAACCGACAACTCAAAACCAAAAGTGTATTGGCTTTTCGCCCCGTATTTTCACGCTTCGTTCTTTCAGTTTTTCGCATCTCACCTATGACCGCCCAAGGCCACCTTGCCAGCCCGATGCCAGCTTGGAGCCGTGACTGCTAATATCGGTATCGCCACAAAAGAATAATGGCGGTCCTATCTTACCGCCATTGAGCCGCAATTTAGAAATCTCGCTCGCCTTCTAAGCTCGGCGCGCAGCAAGCAACTCCGATGTTATTTCGCTGACTTCTTTGCCGTCAGCCCTCCCCTTCAGCTGAGGCATGAGCTGAGCCATCACTTTGCCTTTATCACTCGGGCCCCTAGCTCCAACCGCATCCATAGCTTGTCGTACCGCAGCCGTTATTTCCTCACGGCTCATCTGTTTTGGAAGGTAGCTCATAAGGACAGCCAATTCCGCCTCTTCTTGCGCCACCAGATCACCGCGATTCCCCTTGCCAAAGGCTTCGATGCTCTCCCGACGACGTTTTACTTCTTTGCCAATGACATCAAGCACTTTGCCATCGTCAGCGGGCTTTTGCTGCGCAATTTCAGCATACTTTATCTCAGACAACAACAACCTTAGTGTAGAGACCTCCACTCGTTGCTGCCGCTTAAGAGCACCCTTGAGAGCTTCCTGAATTCTAGCCTTAAGTGTTATTTCCTGGTTACCAGCACCCATGGAAGTTCCATCCTCTCCGCAACAATCACCTCGGGAATGCCAATGGACAAATGGCGGATCCTACGAAAGTCGAACTGTCTCCCTGATGATTATCTGAAGCTCTTGCGCCTCTTCGCTGCCGCTTTCTTTCTCCTCTCTTCGCTAGGCTTCTCGAAGTGTTTACGGCGGCGAACTTCAGCCAGAATACGATCTTGCTGCACCTGCCTATTAAATCTGCGCAGCAGCGCCTCGAAACTCTCACCTGAACCAAGCTTTACATCAGCCATGTCAAAACAATGCATTCTACTCCGGTCAGTGAACTATGTCAATCAAAGAAGGCAATTCCAGTTTTGACAAATAGCAACAAAAATGCTAAGAATATTGGATCCGGGAGAGAGGACATGCCAGAGGACATGGCAGTACAAGAACGAAATTCGAGGTTTGATTCCATAGCTAGGTCTCTGGCGAAGAGGGGCTTCTCTTTTCTTGTCAGAGCGGTAGATAAGTATGCCCCGGACAGGCTCCTCCTCTTTGGCCTTAACTTCCTGGATAAGCGTGTACCAAATAGAGTGATTTCCTTTGCAATCAGGGCGGTCGAGAGATTAGCCCCCCGTAGGCTCCGTTCCACTGCTATCACGGCGGCCGACGAGTATGTCCCTGATGAAGTGGCCAACTCAAGAAAGGTCTGCGCTGTCATTGCTGGAGTAGGGAAGTACATTCCAGATGAGATGATCCCCCCGGAATCAGTAGGAAGATGGGAGAATCTCAGAACGAAATTCCATATCCCGAAACTGGTGTCGAGTAGGCGAAAGTAAGCCCGGCGGATTGATGTAGCTATCCGCGTTATAGCTTCTCACGATACCGATGAGATAGAAGTAGAGTATTGAATGCAGTACAAGAAGGTCTGCGTCGAGTCTTTTGGTTACGAACTCCCTGAGAACATCGTTACATCAGTGAGCCTGGAAGAAAGACTGGCTCCGATATACGATAAGCTGAGTCTTCGCTACGGACGCCTGGAGATGGGGACCGGGATTCGCGAACGGCGATTCTGGGAGGATGGGGTGACGCCGAGCCAGGCCGGCATAAAGGCAGCGGAAAAAGCTATTACCAAGTCTGGGGTCAACAAAGAGGACATTGGATGCCTGCTTCACACTTCGGTATCTCGTGATTTCCTGGAGCCGGCCACAGCTACGGTAGTCCACGATTCTTTAGGTCTCCCGCCCACAGCTACCATCTTCGATATCTCCAACGCCTGCTTGGGTTTTATTAACGGCATGGTGACACTGGCAAATATGATCGAGTTGGGTCAGATAAAAGCAGGAATCGTAGTCGGTTGTGAGAACAGTAAACCCATAGTTGACGCAACAATCAGCAGACTCTTGAAAAACCCGGATGTTGGCAGAGATGAGCTCAAATTCGCCTTTGCTACGCTGACTTTGGGTTCAGGCGCAGTAGCAGCGGTATTGACGCATTCCTCTTTGTCACAAGACGGCCACAGGCTTCTGGGTGGGGTAACACGGGCTGCTTCCCAGCACAATGATCTCTGTCGTATAGAAGCCGATGCCTCTTTCCTCGACCTGGACGAACTCCCGAACATGCGCACCGACTCGACGGAGCTACTTAAGAATGGAGCAAGATTGATACCTGACACCTGGGAGGGCACAAAACAAGAGCTCGGATGGAAGAACTCCGACGTAGATAAATTCTTTACTCACCAGGTCAGCGCCGGGCATAGCAGACGACTGTTCAGAACCCTGGGACTGGATAAGACAAAGGACTTCACCACTGTTGAATATCTGGGAAACATCGGGTCGGTTTCCCTGCCCATTACTATGGCTATCGCAATCGACCAGGACTGTCTTAAACGTGGCGATAAGGTCGCCATGATGGGGATTGGCAGTGGCATAGTCTGCCTTATGCTCGGTCTGGAATGGTAGAGAGAATAACTCTGGCAAAGTGAAGTCAGGGAAATACTCCCTCTGATAGCCAAGCAGCCGAATAATTCCCTTCAACGCCCAGGCATCTGCGTTTCTGACAGAGGTGTTGTCTCTGCCAGCAAACAAACCTAATAAACCCGAATTGTGATTGCTGATGTTGGGCTGATCAAGCCAGGCACGAAGAATTCGAGGCAATTGGGAAGGAGCTCACTCCCTATCAAACTTGGGATACAAAACTCAGTATGTCCTATGCCGAAAGGGATTCGCGTCAGGACTGCAAGGGCAGGTTCTGGTCACTACGGATTGCCCGCGACCAGCAATGTCTGGTGCTAGATCAAGCCCTGTTCACCTTGACCAATAAGGGATGCGTATCCACCATGTGGCAAACTGGCGCTGGGCTATAACTGGTGGGAGGTCTACCCTGTTTCGAGGACTATATCTCCCATACCACAATTAATCCAGACCGCCTAGAGCCCGAACGGCCTCATGGCCATCCGGTTTCAACGACCAAAAAAGTATTGACAAGATTGACTGTATATTGAATAATTCCTTCAGAATTCGGGACATCAACTGAGTCGTCATTGTGGTAAGACTTGAGAAACAAGACCCAAGGTATTATTCGATGGCAAATGGGGTGTGCATCGCCAGGAAACAAATCCGAGCTGGTGTTCAAGGAATCGTGACGCAAGTGGTTCCAGACGAAGAGTTGAGCAGATCTAAGGGTCATATCTTGATGCGACAGCAGATAGGTCTGAATTCCGTGGACTTCACGGGTAGCATTATGGAACTCCGAGAAACCTGTCATGTCAGAGCCTCCGCCGATGACTACGTAAGATCAGCAACCCTAAGCAGTTCTATAGGTTATCTCGGGCCACAGATGAATTGACTTTACACTAAAATGGTATTGACTCTGTTTTTCTTCGGGCCGGGTCACTGCCGGATTAAGCAGACGCAGCTCCAGCAATCCCAGTGGATACAGGACAGGAGTCGAATACGAACATGACCATTGTGTCCAGGAGACAGCGTGACATCGCAACCGCCACGATCTTTTTGGCCACGTTAGCCTTGATTGCAGGTATGGTGGGCTGTACTCTCCCTCCTATTCAGGTAGATGATTGGTATGACTTGAATGCCATCAGAGACAATCCAGCCGGTCGCTATCGTCTGATGAACGACCTCCATTCGGGCTCTCCCGGATACTGGACGCTGGCAAGCAGGATATCAAACTATCGAAAGGGCTGGCAGCCTATTGGAACTCCCGGCAACCCTTTCACGGGGAGTCTCGATGCGCAGGGATACCAGATAAGCGACCTGTTCATCAATCGTCCCGATGAGAATGATGTCGGGCTGTTCGGTTGTGTTGATGAGGGAGGGGTCGTCGAGGATGTTGAAGTGGTGAATGCTGCCGTGACCGGCAAGCAATACGTCGGTGGGCTGGTCGGGAATAACTCAGGCACCATCAGCGACTCATACTTCAGCGGCAGCGTGACCGCAGAGCATTCTCTCGGGGGCCTGGTAGGACTGAATGTCGGGACCGTCAGCAACTCCCACTACAATTACGGCGACGTTGTCATCAACCAAGTAAACATGATTACAATTGGCGCCCTGTTCGCTGAAGATTTCCAGGAATGGCTTTACAGTGGCAAGTTTTTGGACGTCAATCGAAGGCTTTCTGAGGAAAACGCCTGCTATCTGGTGAATAACGTCAGTGACTTGAAGGAATTGCTCGCCTTTGGTCAGGATAATTCCCTTAGATTCAAGTTGACGAAGAGTCTGGACTTAGCCGGTGAAGCAGACTTCTATATCCCTTATCTGGCGGGAGAGTTCGATGGCAATGGACATAAGATCCTGAACCTGACCCTCAACTCCGATTCTGCTTCGCAGGTCGGATTGTTCGGATATCTTGCTCCGGGTGGCAAGATCACTCAACTGGGTATCGAGAACGCGGACGTAGGCGGTGCTAATGTCGTTGGCGGTCTAGTGGGAGGAAATAACGGCATTGTGAGCGACTCTTATTGTAGCGGCACCGTAGCCGGCGACGATTGCGTTGGCGGCACAATAGGACATAATTGGAATGGCAGCGTGACCAACTCTTATTCGGCGGGCAGTGTGGCTGGCAAGAGCGATGTCGGTGGCCTGGTCGGGATTAATGAGGGTGCCTTGAACAACTGCCATTCGAGCAGCGGCATCACTGGTTCGTACTCCGCTGGTGGTCTGGCCGGCACAAACAAAGGCAGCGTGGCCAACTCTTATTCTAGTGGAACTGTCACCGCCTGGTATTCCGTGGGTAGTCTGGTGGGAATCAACGAGGGCAGCCTGAGCAACTCTTATTCAAGTGGCAGCGTCACCGGCTGGTATTCTGTTGGCGGTCTGGTGGGAGTCAATTCGGAGACCTTGAGTAACTCGTGTTCCCTGGGCAGCGTGACCGGCAGGTCAGATGTCGGCGGTCTCGTGGGAAGTAATCGCGGCCCTGTCAGGTACTCGTATGCAGCAGGCAGTGTCGCCGGCGAGCAGAATGTTGGAGGTCTGGTGGGAAGTAATCACGACACTGTGAGGAACTGCCACGTCGCCAACACCGTGACCGGTGAGTGGAATGTCGGTGGTCTGGCGGGAGCCAATTACGGAGCTGTGACAGACTCCCATTCCGCAGGCAGCATGACCGGCAACTACTATGCTGGTGGTTTGGTAGGAGGGAATAATGGCACTGTGAGCAACTCCTTTTCCACAGGCAGCGTGGTTGGTAACTACTATGTTGGCGGTCTCACCGGATCTAATTCCGGCACTGTCAGCGGCTCGTATTCCACAGGCAGTGTGACCGGCTCCTCAATTGTCAGCAGTTTGGTGGGGATCAATGGTCGGGACGGCACTGTAAGCAACTCCTTTTCCACAGGCAGCGCGGCCGGGAGCTATTATGTTGCCGGCCTAGCAGCGGTGAATTTCGGCACAGTCGACAACTCGTATTCCAGCGCCAGCGTGACTGGCTATGAATATGTTGGCGGCCTGCTGGCAGTGAATTGGGGCGGCAATGCCAGTAGCTCGTTCTGGGATACAGAAACCAGCGGACAAGTTGCTTCAGCCGGCGGCACGGGCAAGAGCACTGCGGAAATGCAGAGCATCATCACATTTCAAGGGGCAGGGTGGGACATATCCGCAGTCGCCCCCGGCACAACCAACGCCGCCTACATCTGGAATATCGTCACCGAGCAGACCTATCCTCTCCTGAGCTGGCAATCCGCCACTTGATATCAGCAAAGGTCGGCACCTCTCTACGCCGGGTCAACCAGGATCGAAGCTTACAGGCTGCAGGAACGGCAGACTTGTGCAAATTCGTCATGTCAGCGTCCACACAGTGCAAACCTGCTAGACCGTCACGTATCTCTCGTGGTATAGCTTCGCCTGATGTACAAAGGCCTCTATCCTTGTCTTTGCGTTGGTTTGCTGTAGTCCGTCGTATATCATGTTGAGCACAGGAATGCGGTTGTGCTCGTTTTGTATGCCTCTATAGATAGCAGTGGATAAAGTCCCAAAGAGGCAA
>Ga0172366_10005222_pt1 | contig 10209 bp, 7 predicted proteins | sample LakKivSesite69cm_FD_114533 | JGI IMG/M metagenome (GOLD analysis project Ga0172366, IMG submission 114533) | Sediment microbial communities from Lake Kivu, Rwanda - Sediment site 69cm | ecosystem: Environmental > Aquatic > Freshwater > Lake > Sediment | place: Rwanda: Western Province, Lake Kivu...
CCGTCGGGTCGGCGGTGTAGTTGTACAGCCTGTAAGATTTTTTGGCTCCAAAGTTCGCGTCGAAAATTTTCTCGCCATCATCGGCATACGTGGTTATTGATGTGTCGCTGATTGGTGTATCTGAGTCTGTAACGTTTTTGCTGGTTGATGTGACGCTGTAGGTTTCGTGGTCGGCTAGTACAGACGTTTGAAAGTCTACGATGCTCATCTTGATTTTACCGTTCTGTACGAAGTCGTAAATGGTGTCGTTTTGCACCTTTGTTCCGAACAAGTATGTTCCTGTGCTGTTGAAGTGAACCCAGAATGGTCCAGCGAAGATCAGAAGATCGCGCATTCGTCCAATGACGTGGTTTTCGGCTAAAGTTGCAGTGTGCGTTTCTGGAGATATTGTTAAGTTGTATGTGAAGGTTAGTTCGTCGTAGACTGTTAAGGCAACGGGCCAGCCACCTTCAAAATGCGGATTAACTGGGTTGATCCATGTCCTCCACCATAAAGCCGTGAGATTCGTGTACTTCATACCCCATGTCCATTGAAGTTTATCGTTAGAGTGTTCTAGTGGGATGGTTTCCGTTTTGCTGTTGAGGGTTGGAAGTGTCACGTTCAGGGAACTCAGATCGAATCCCAAGCTGAAAGACGCACACAGCTCGTCGTCCATATCAGGCGAATCAGGAATCAGCGAGTTTTCAGTTTCGTTGAAAGCCATCAGCATCAAGAATGTTGACGCCATTATGACGTCACGCGTGCGATTATCAGTCTTGTAATGCATAATGAATGATTGCATAGGAATTCTCAGGGCTTCTGATCCTCCGAACGTTACGTTCTCCAATCCCGCGTAAAGCAGGTGGAGACCACTAGTGTTTACGTAGGTCATGTACACGTTGGCATGCCAACTCCCGAATCCTTGAGGGGTTTCAATACCATTGAGCGTGGCATACGCCCTAACATAATCGAAATAGTCAACTGTTTTCGCCCAGCTTTCAAGCTGAAAATCTGTTTTGAGCAGTGTATCTGCGGAGACTGATGCTGGTATTACGCTTGCCAAGGCGATGCTGATCAGCATTAATCCAACAATATTTCTAATTTTCATGGAGTGCTCTCCATTGTCTTTGCTCTCATGGAAACCTACGCGCGTATAAAAAAATTGTGCACTCTGAATATGTATCCAAATAGCTTTCGCCACGTGAACAACCAAACAAAACAGTGTAAACAGTCACTTATTTTCTGCGTAGACTATATTTTTCTATTACGTCTTTTGCTTTTTCACGTCTTCTACGGTGTTCTGCGAGGAATTTGTTGAGCCTTTCTATTAGATCTGTTTTGCATTCACCGCATAAAATTTCGCCTTCTTTGCACCGTCGTTCTCTTTCAGCCAGTTTTTCGTCTTCTTGCTCAAATAGGTAGAAGAAGTACTGGAAGACGGTGCAGATGGTTGGGTCGGCGCCTGTTTCTCTTTGTTCTGCAGCTGTTCCTTTTCCGCCTGTGAACGCGTTCCAGATTTTCCGTTTTACAGCTTCCGGTGGATCCATGGTGAATATGCTTGTTTCAGGTTCAGAGGCGCTCATTTTTCCGCCCACCCCTAGACCTGGGAGAAAGCGACAGTGGATCTGGGCTGGCTTGTAGTAGCCGATTTTTTGGGCGATGTCGCGGGTGACTCGCCAGTACGGATCTTGGTCTATAGCTGCTGGTATTAGCGCTGGAACGTTTTCGCCAGATAATTTCTTGTGGATAAAGCACGGTGCTGCTTGGATGGCTGGCCAGAATATCCAGCCTATGTTCGTGCTCTCTTCGAAGCCGAAGGTTGCTTTTGCCGTTGAATAGGTTATGCGTTTTGCAACTTCTAAGGTTATGTCATACAGAAAGTCAATGTCTTGGGCGTCGTAGATTATGAAAGTCCTTTCTGGTTTGAAGCCTAGGGCGATTAGGTCTAAAGCGTTCTCGTAGGCGTACTTCTTCGTATATTCGAGTTCCAGTTCGTCTTCTGTCAGGAATTTTTCGTCATCGGTCATTTGGAAATAAAGTCTGGTATCGAATTTTTCTTGCAGATGCAACGTGAAAATCCATGGGACAAGATGTCCTATATGCACTGGACCCGAGGGCCCACGACCGGTGTATAGAACGAATTTGGTTCCTTTGTCGTAAAGGTCGAGCAGAGTGTCCAGATCGCGGTGGGAAAAGAATATGCGCCGCTGGAGTTGAAGGTGAAGCTTACCAGTGTATTTTGCTACTTTTTTCAGTAACTCCTCAGTTAAGGGCTGAGTGCCGAACTCGCGTATCAAGCGTTCGTAGTCAACCTTGCCCCTAACTTCCCAAGGAGTGACAACCATTTCGTTTTTCTCTTCATTACCCAAATTACAGTCCGCCTGCAAGTGTTAGGTCGTTATAGAATCCAACGAAACCATATTAAATTTTTGTGTGAACTCAGACCTTCACAGTGATGCCTCAGAATAGTTTATTAATTATCTCTGCATTTCTGATTGCATACGGTGAAGGGATGCCCCGCCAATTTCCTTAAAGCGTCACGCTTCTTTTGAACGTTTTTTAGCGGAGCATCAGCATGCTTTTATTAAGAATTCAGGAATTACAATAACGAAATTGAGTTATCACGTTTGCGAAGGGAAAGGACGTGGTTGATCTTAGGACACACGAACGCAAAATACTCTCGACCTTGCAAAAGTTAAGTGGAAAAGCGTCTGCAGAACAGTTGATAAGGGAGAGTGGTTTGTCTGATGCTGCCATCATGCGTGCAGCTTTGACGTTGCGAGAGAAAGAGCTTGTGAAGGTGCACGAGGAAAAGCAAGCAATAGTGAAGTTGAATGATGAGGGGAAAACCCACGCCGAAAAGGGTTTGCCCGAAAGACGCTTGCTTAACGCATTGAAGGAATTAGGCGGAAAGGCAAGTTTCGGAAAAACGGTTGAAAAGGCTGGCTTAGACAAGCAGTTTGTGCAGATAGCGTTGGGGTGGATCCAAAAAAAGAAGTGGGCAACACTAGACTCAAAGGCGAACACTTTGCGGCTGCTTGGAAAACCCAGGGATGGACACGATGAAAAACTGCTTCGGTTTCTAAGCGAAAAGGGGCAGATAGCTGTCACTCAATTAACTGGGGATTTGCAAAAAGCAGTTCCAACCCTGAAAAGGAGAAAACTCTTGGAGATTGAAGACAAGACCAGAAGAATCTTAGAGATAACGAACGCGGGAAAGACCTCTGCAAAGGAAGGTAGACCATTGGTCGAGGAGGTGACACAACTCATGCCTGAACTCATTATCACGGGTAAATGGCGAAAGGTTAAGCTCCAGAAATACAACATTGAGGCTCCAGTGGCTAAGACTTGGCCTGGCAAGAAGCATCCTTACCTGAGTTTTCTTGAAGAAGTCAAAGCTAAGCTGGTCACTCTCGGATTTAAGGAGATGACTGGCACAAGCGTTGAAACTTCGTTCTTCAATTTCGATGCACTTTATACGCCGCAGGACCATCCAGCTCGGGAAATTTTCGGCATTTACTTGGTGAAAACTCCCGTTTATGGCGGTTTGGGTGCTTACAGGAAAGCATTAGCGAATGTGAAAGAGACACATGAGAACGGGTGGAAAACTGGTTCAACTGGGTGGGGATACAAGTACTCGGTTAAGGAAGCTAGGCGTCTGATTCTTCGCGGACACGGCACTTGCCTCAGCGCCAGAACGTTATTGAGTAACGATTTAGAGATTCCGAGCAGATATTTCTCCATTGCGCGTTGTTATAGACCCGAAGTCGTGGATAAGACGCATCTTTCGGAGTTTAATCAGGTTGAAGGCATCGTGGTTGACGAGAAACTGACGCTTCGGGACCTGCTTGGCGTCTTGGAGAAATTTGCCCTTGAAATTGCTGGGGCGGACAAGGTGCTGTTCAAACCTGATTATTTCCCGTTCACTGAGCCGAGTGTCGAGCTCAGCGCGTACAAAAAGGATTACGGTTGGATCGAATTTGGCGGTTCAGGAATTTTCAGGCCGGAGGTGACTCTGCCTTTGGGGGTCAAAGTGCCCGTGATCGCGTGGGGTTTGGGCGTGGATCGACTTTTCATGATGAAGGCGGGGATAGATGATATTCGTTATATTTTCACGCAGAATCTAGACTGGATTAGGAGGAAACAGGCGGTTTAGGTATGCCGACTATAAACGTGGATTACGCTGACTTTGAGAAGACGCTCGGCGTGGAACTCCACAAGGATATGGAGAAGCTTGACGAGATCTTAGCCTTTGTTAAGGGCGAAGCGAAGCTTCTCGACGAGAGGGAAGGTATCGTGAGCGTGGAGATCAAGGATACAAATCGGCCGGATCTGTGGAGCGTTGAAGGTTTAACTCGGGCTTTGCGTGGTTTCTTAGGTCTCGAGAAGGGATCTAGGCATTATGTTGTTGGCAAGCCTGTGGTGGAGGTCAACGTTGACCCGCGACTTAAGAATATTCGGCCTTTCATAGGTTGCTCTGTTGTGAAGGATGTCAAGCTTACTGATGTTGTGATTCGTGGGCTTATGCATTTGCAGGATAAGCTTGACATGACTTATGGGAGGAATAGGCAGAAAACGTCCATTGGGATTTACGATTATAGTTTGATAACTCAGCCGCTGGATTACGCGGTTGTGAAGCCCACGGAGATCGGTTTTGTGCCGCTGGGTTTTGCAGAGGAGCTGAATCTGGCGGAGATTTTGGAGCGGCATCCGAAAGGTGTAGAGTACGGGCATATCATTAAGAAGTATCCTGTTTATCCGATATTGTTGGATTCGGAACGTAAGGTGCTTTCTTTTCCGCCGATTATAAACTCGAATGATCTGGGGCGAGTGACGGAGCAGACTAGGCATGTACTTATTGAGGTTACAGGGACGGTTCACGAAACTGTGCTTAACACGTTGAAGTTTGTCACTCTGTCTTTGGTTGACCGTGGGGGCAAGGCTTATGCTGCGAGAGTTCATTATCCAGAGCAAGATTTAACGGTGGTAACGCCTGACTTTGGGGCAAAACGGGTGGAGTTGAGCGTTGACTACACGAATAAGGTTTTGGGTTTGCGGTTGACATCTGCAAGGATTGCTGAGCTGCTTGGCGTTACGGGTTTTGACGTTGAAAAAGTTGAAGACGCCAAGTTGACCGTTCAAGTGCCGTGTTACAGGATTGACGTTATGCATCAAGTGGACCTCATAGAAGATGTAGCAATAGCGTATGGTTACAATAATGTTGAGCCGCTTTGGCGTGAATTGCCAACCAGTGGCGGCGTGAAACCAGAACAACGTGTGCTGGATGTCGCAAGGGAGCTGATGATTGGATTAGGGTTTCAAGAAGTCTTAACGTACACCATGACGAATCCTGAAAACCTCTTTACAAGAATGAACTGCAAGAAAGGGCACGTGATTGAAGTAGCCAATCCGAAGGTGCAAACGTTCACGTGCTTGAGGAACTGGCTCTTGCCCAGCCTTATGGAGTTTCTGGGCAACAACCAGTCGGTTGAGTTTCCGCAGAAAATTTTCGAGTTGGGCAAAGTGACGTTGGTGGACGAGGAAGAGGAAACGAAGACGAGGGATGAAGAGTGGCTTGCTGCGGTTGTTTCCTATGCGAATGCTGGTTTCACAGAGATTAAGTCAGTTTTGGATGCTTTCTTAATGAACTTGGGCTTGGAGTGGGAGGTTAGGGAGACGAATCATCCGAGTTTCATAGAGGGACGTGTGGGCGTAGCGATAGTCGAAGGAACAAATGTCGGGATAATAGGTGAGATAAGCCCTAAGGTTTTGGAAGCTTGGAAACTCGAAAATCCCGCTGTAGGCTTCGAAATAAACGCACAGAGGATAGTCGAAATCAAACAAGCCATAAATCAGCTGTGAATTCTCCCTTTCTGTTCTCTCTATGGGGTGGTGTGTTGGTTTCGTTTCTTTTTGCTGTTGAGAAGTACTGGCGCGCAAAAAAATATACCCACTCTATATAGGCAGAACCAGTGTTTGACGGTTGCAAGTTTGGCTTTCGCGTCCCTACGGTGCCTACCCCTTCACTTGTGAATAGACACCTGACGTTTGAAATCAGTTATTGAAGTCGAAATAAAGCGGTCATTGAATCATCTGCAAAAAGTAGCGTTTCGACGTGTTCGTTGTAGAATCAATTTATCCACGCCACTCTACGATGCGAGGAAGGCTCTTCGCCAAAATATGCTCCGCTTCTATGTCCACTCCATACGCATCCCCAAGATAAACATGGCTTCAGTTTCAAATGCTGTTTTGAAAAAGAACTCTGCTGCCTCATCTTTGAGCTATTATCATGGCGTGCGCTTTGTCGTAAGGCTCCAGCTCCACAACTTCTTCAACGGTGAAGCCTCGACTTCTCAAAACTTTAACTTCCCCCTGATAAACTTCAGAAGGCTTCTTCGTCACATCAATGCTCTGTGCTTTGACAGCGAGCATTATCCACCCGGACTCCTTCAGGAAATAATCAGCGTTGTCCGCCAAAACCTTGGCTTGTTCAGACTGTGCAATGTCACAGTAAACATCATCAACTTTCCCGGGAATAAACGTGACGTACTTCTCGGGAAAACGCGCATCCTCCAAAAACGGCGACATATTAAGCCTGTAAGCACAAACGTTGTTGACCAATTCTCTTAGGGATCGGGAAGCAAACTCAACACAGTAAACATGGCCCTCCTCGCCGACAATGTCCGAAACGTGACTCGCCGTCGTTCCAGAGGCTGCACCCAAATAAAGAACGCTGTGGCTTGGCTTTATCGGAACCGTCTGCAAATTCTTAAGTATGGCAGCCGCAAGCTTACTCCTAAAAGCATCCCAAACCCGATACTCAACACCTTCAAAGTGAATAAGACGCTCACCATAAACGTTCCTTCTGGGCACCAAATTTCGTGTAGCTAACCTTTGAGCGCCATCTTCAAGCGTTAATTTATAAATTCCCGCAAACTGCGGGTGAGGCCTAACCCTTACCCGCACGCCTTTTCTTTCTCCACTTCTTTTGGCGCCTCGGTTTCCGTTCCGGAACCTTAGGCGGCTCAGCGTACTTTTCACGAATTTCCTTGATCCTCTTCTCCAAATCTGCCTCCAACTCGTCACCCACGTACCTATCTCCGAAAGCATCAGCCCTCACCGCAATGGCCAGTTTCCCCGCCAGTGCCCTCGCAATTTTCCCCCTCTGCCATTTCTTAGCATCATGCAAAAGCGTATGCTGAAAAATCAACCCATGCTTCGGAGGTCGAGCCCCAGTCTTGAGCGAACGAAACAAAGCTTTCTCCGCGCCCAACACTTGGATCGTGCTTGCCGGCTTCACAGCCAAGCTTGTCAGACCCCCAGAAATAGCTATCAGACGCGCTCCCAAAAGAGAACCGACAAGACCCTTCGTATTAGGCGCAACCTCTTCCATTGCCTTGTCCAAATAGCCTTCCAAAACTTGCCGCAACTCGTACAGACTGAGCACGCTTCGGCAGACGGCTTGAATTTGGGACAGATCTACCTCTGACACGTCAGCGCCCATCGAAGTCTCAGCCATATTGGCTATTCTCTCAGCCTTCTCTTTTGGAACCTCCTCTTTCTCAAGCTCCTCAACAGTAAAATTGTCCCTATTGCCCAAGTTCAAAACCAGACGCGTGTAAGTTTCATGTTTTTCAACCAGACGATCAAGCTCCGGAAAGTGAATGCCGTACCATTCCCTAATGCGGCCCATGAACAAGTTCACAGTCTTATCCAAATCGTCAAGGGTCTGAATAGCCTGAGCGACTATTAAGTCTCTCTTCTCCACTGCACCCTTAACTTTAAGCTTAGCAATTTCCATACTAACATTATGGATCCAGAGACCAAACTCTTCCGCATTCTTGACAAAGCCCGCTTCAACAGCAAACTTCTCCATGTTAGAGCGAAAAATCTTCCCAGCTTCAGAAGGCTTGGAAACCTCAACTTTGATGCCTAGCTTCTCTTCAGCCTCAGCGGCGAGGGGTGCATTTTCAAAAACAAAACTGTCATATCCACTACTCTGAAGCAAATCAATCAACGCTGCTACTTCATCCACCGTTTTTCCAGCCTCAAGTTTCGCAAGGGTCTTAGCAACAACCTGCGGCTTCTTAGGAAACAAGACCTTCCCTACCAGCTTGCTCTCTTCATCGAACGCTAAAATTCCGAATAGACACTCAATTACTGCTATCTTCATTCTAGTGCCTCAGCACAAACTAACTATTCCCTGTTCTATCTTAATAAATAGTTATTGCGTTAATGCCTCATGGTCAAGATTCATGATAGGAAAATAGAATGCCATATGCTTTTCCGCAAGTACCATCAAACGAACAAACAACACGTTCTGAAAGGAATGTTGCGCTGCAAAACTTTTTAACAATGGGCAGACAATAGTTCCCAGCATGTAGGAAGGTGAAATTCCTGACCGAAATCAAAAGAATCACGGTCTTAGGCGCAGGACTGATGGGGCACGGAATAGCCCAAGTAGCCGCGCAGTTCGGCAGATATGACGTCACGATACGCGACATTGAACAAAAATTCATTGACAACGGCCTCAACATGATCCGTGAAAGCCTCCAACGTTTCCTCAAGAAAGGACAAACAAGCGAAGCTGAAATGAACGAAATCTTAACGAGAATCCACCCAACGCTAGACCTCAAGTCGGCAGTTTCGAACGCTGACCTAATAATCGAGGCAGTGCCAGAGAATTCCGACTTGAAGAAACCCCTCTTGCGGGAAGCAGACGGTTACGCTCCGCCCCACGCGATAATAGTCACGAACACGTCTTCAATCAGCATAACAGAACTTGCTTCAGCAACAAAGCGCCCAGAAAAATTCTGCGGAATGCACTTCTTCAACCCACCGCAACTCATGAAACTCGTCGAAATCGTCAAAGGCGCAAAAACCACCGACGAAACCACACAAACCGTTTTGGAAGCAGCCCAAAGGATGGGCAAAGAAACCGTCCTCGTAAAGAAGGACTGCCCAGGCTTCATCGTCAACCGTGTACTCACACCCGCATTAAATGAAGCCGCTGCCTTATACTGGGAGGAAGTAGCGGAAAGAGACGACATCGACAAAGCCATAAAACTCGGCTTAAACTGGCCCATGGGACCACTGATGCTGATAGATTACATTGGCGCAGACACGACCTTGGCAATCGCTGAAGTCTTACAGAAAGAGCTAGACCCCAAATTTCATCCGAACACGGGACTGAAACAAATGGTCAAAGCACAACTTCTGGGAAGAAAAACAGGAAAGGGCTTCTACGACTGGACACAAAAATAGGAGGACACAATACTAATGGAACTCAAATACGTAATCTACGAGAAAAGCGAGGGAATAGCCATTATCACGCTGAACCGACCTGAAGTATTAAACACCTTCAGCAAGGAGCTCATAGACGAAGTTTTGCAAGTCTTGGAGGACGTCAAAAACGATGAAAGCGTGCGCGTAGTTGTCTTAACGGGCGCCGGTGAAAAGGCATTTTCCGCTGGAGCAGATATAAAGGCCATGAAAGGGATGAACGCACTGAGAGCAAGAGAACTGTCGCTGATGGGTGAAAAGCTCTGCGGTTCCCTGGAAAATCTCCAGAAACCAGTCATTGCAGCAATAAACGGGTACGCCGTAGGCGGCGGTTTAGAAGTTGCAATGGCCTGTGACTTTCGCATAGCCTCAGAAAACGCTCGCATGGGGCAAACAGAAATAAACATAGGCTTCATCCCAGGATGGGGCGGAACCCAGAGACTCACACGCCTAGTGGGCAAGACAAAGGCGAAAGAGCTGGTCTTCACCGGAAAAATGATTGACGCAGAAACGGCTGAGCAGCTCGGCATACTGAACGCCGTCGTACAAGCAGACAAGTTCAAGGAGACCGTACGACAATACGCTGCAGAACTCGCCGCAAAGGCTCCGGTAGCCCTAAGGGTGGCTAAAGCCCTGATCAACAAGGGTGCAGATATTAGTTTGGATTCTGCCCTAGCCCTAGAACGAGAAGGCTTCAGCGCTGTCGCTTCGACAGAAGACCTGCAAGAAGGCGTTGCTGCGTTCACCGAAAAAAGAAAACCCACATTCAAAGGAAAATAAACAAAATTTCTATTTTCTTCCATGATTTTCCCTTATTCTTCAGAGCGGTCACCTTTCAATTTGTGCCGTAGAGAATTGCCCATCATTTTCGTGAAAAAGAACTGACAAGCTGAAAGTCTTTTCGTTTCAAAAAAGGGAACTTACAGGCGCGGAAGATAGTTTAACAGA
>Ga0172366_10005223_pt1 | contig 10209 bp, 6 predicted proteins | sample LakKivSesite69cm_FD_114533 | JGI IMG/M metagenome (GOLD analysis project Ga0172366, IMG submission 114533) | Sediment microbial communities from Lake Kivu, Rwanda - Sediment site 69cm | ecosystem: Environmental > Aquatic > Freshwater > Lake > Sediment | place: Rwanda: Western Province, Lake Kivu...
ATAAAACTGATGCTTGCGGCAGTAACCATCCCGAACGAAGCGAAGAATCTCACTCATACAAATAGGGCGGTACTTTTTATGGAGACCACCATTGAGAGGATTTAATTTTTGGAATTTTATGGCTGAGTCTAATATACATCCAGCACTCGGCGAGGATCCGGTACTCAGTGAAAATGCTGTAAAGGTTCTGCAGAGCCGATATCTGATTAAGGACGCTCAGGGCCGATGCATCGAGACACCTGCCCAGCTTTTCAGCAGGGTCGCGACTTTGATAGCCGGAGCCGAAGCCAAATACGGGGCTGGCAGCAGTGAAATCAAGCAGTGGCACAGGAGATACTATGATTTAATGGCGTCGCTGAAATTCCTGCCCAATTCTCCCGCCCTTATGAACGCGGGCCGGCGCGGAATGCTCAGCGCCTGTTTTGTGCTGCCCATCGAGGACAGTATTGAGGGAATATTCGAAGCGATTAAGCAGACGGCCCTCATCCAGCAGGCCGGGGGCGGCACAGGATTTTCCTTCGACAGGTTAAGGCCGACCGGCGACCGCGTTGCCTCCAGCGGTGGGACGACCTCGGGACCTATTAGTTTTTGGCGGGTCTTTTCCGAGACGACAAACGCGATTCAGCAGGGCGCTTTTCGACGCGGCGCCAATATGGGAATGATGAGTGTCGAGCACCCTGACATATTGAAATTCCTGTACGCCAAGCAGAACCTGGAAGCATTTACCAATTTCAATATTTCCGTAAAGATAACTGATAGCTGGATGAAGAAGGTCCTCAAGTCCGGCAAGACTTTACACATCGTGATAAATCCTCGCACGGGCAAGAGGTATTTGTTACCCCGCCGGATTGATATTGCGAATTATACAATCAGCGACCTTTATGCTCTCTCCGGCAGAAGTAAACCTGACTCTAAGGGGGCCGGTAGTTTCTACACCGTCAGCGACGTATGGAAAATGATTGTAAATTGCGCTCATAAAACCGGCGAGCCGGGCGTCGCTTTTATTGATAGGATCAACCGCGATAATCCGACTCCCTCGCTCGGGGCGATAGAGGCCACAAATCCCTGCGGCGAACAGCCGCTGCTGCCTTATGAGGCCTGTACGCTGGGCAGTATCAACATTGCTAAATTCGTAAGTTTTAATGATAAGACGAACGCCGTAATGGATTGGCCGGCACTGGCTGAGACCGTCGAACTTGCCGTGCGATTTTTGGACAATATTATTGATGTCTGTGATTATCCCGTTAAAGATACCGTCCACCTGGCTCACGGCAATCGAAAAATCGGCTTGGGTATTATGGGCTTTGCCGATTGCCTGTTTGAGCTGGGAATCCCTTACGATTCGCAGCAGGGAGTCGAATTTGGAACAGAACTGATGAGATTCATAAACGAAAAAGCACACGAGGCCAGCGCTGAGCTTGCCGAACAGCGTGGATCATTTCCCAATTGGAACAGCAGTATTTGGCAGGATGGGAAAACTCGGGAAATTCGCAACGCAGCTATAACGTGTATAGCTCCGACCGGCACGATTAGCATTATCGCCGATTGTTCTTCCGGCATAGAACCCGTTTATTCGCTGGTTTTTCTCCGTCAGGTATTGGATGGCTCGAAGTTGCTGCAGATAGACACGGTTTTCAGACGAATGGCGGAAAAACGGGGGATTTACAGTAAAAAGCTCGAAAAACAAATTGCCAGGACAGGCAGTATTCAAGACGTAACCGCCATTCCCGCTGGTATGCGCAGGATATTTCGCGGGGCGTACGATATCAAGCCGGAATGGCACATTAGAATGCAGGCAGCTTTTCAGAAACATTGCGATGCCGCGGTCAGCAAGACCATTAACTTCGGTGAAAAAGCGACGGTTTCCGATGTCGAAAAAGCCTATAAACTGGCCTATCGGCTTGGCTGCAAAGGAGTTACCGTTTATCGCCAGCACAGCAGAAAATTACAGCCGATGAGTCTTTATTAAGTATGCGTTCTTATTAATATCTTCAAAAGCAAAATACAAGTTATATTATTTTGATCCCTACCCGGTATTTTTTGGCTTCTAAGCGATTTTGTATTGACTAATTAAAGTAGAATTTTATAATTTGTACATTATCGGAGCCTGTGGTTTTATTCTTATTCTCATGGCCGGTTTTAATACATTGGCGCTGCATTGAAAAGAGGGCAAAGTCAGTTCATAAGACAATTATATTGCACAGATTATGATTCCCGGTCGATATTAATGTTTTATAAGCTTTCATTGTGTTTCGGGGTAATTTTCAGTTATCGTAACCTTTTTTCAGGAGGACTCTTATGTATAGAAAATTCATTTGTACAGTTTCATTTATTTTTGTCCTGGCTTCGATGTGCGTTGTTGGTAGAATTGATGCTGGAGTTCCCAAAGCTTTAATAGTTGATTTGAGGGCTGAGGACCTGCCGTATAGCCCAGGAGTCAAAACTTGGCCCAACCACGGTTCCCTTGGAGACTTTACTGCAAATGGCTCCCCTCTCGTGCAGGATGTTGCCGGTAAGAAAGCCGTGACTTTCGACGGCAGTTGCTGGTTCAGTGGACCGACGTCAATCCCGGGCATTGAAGGCGCCGGAACGCGGTCGATTGAAGTATGGGCATACAATCCATCAATACCGGGGGAAGAAACTTTGGTTTCCTGGGCTCATCGCGGTGGCCCGGCAGGTACTAATATGGCCTTTAACTATGGTAATAATAGTATGTGGGGTGCAGTTGGGCATTGGGAAGGCGGTACGCACGATATGGGATGGTGGGGCGACCACTCGCCGGCGCCTGCCGCCAATACGTGGTGGCACCTTGCTTATACCTATGACGGTACTGCCGCTCGTGTCTATGTTAATGGCCAGCAGGAAAGCGTCAGAGACCCGATTGCGTTGGGCACCTATGGCGGCACTCCCATCAGGGTTGCCGCTCAGGCTGATGGTACAGGAGCGAATGCGGATGCTACGTTCAATTTTACCGGCTCCATTGCTGAAGTACGTATCTATGACCGGGCTCTGACGGCAGCACAAGTAGAGAATTCTTTTAATGGTATCCTCCCGACATGGTTAAAGGCTGAGAATCCAATCCCGTCTGATGGTTCCATGCATAAGGATACATGGGCGAGTCTAAGTTGGACGCCGGGAGAGTCTGCGAACTCACACGATGTTTATTTCGACGACAATTTTGAGGACGTGGACGCTGGAACCGGAGATTCGTACCGGGGCAACATGACCTTGCCGTATTTTGTTGTCGGCTTCCCCGGGTATCCCTTTGCGGACGGTCTTGTTCTCGGAACAACCTATTACTGGCGAATAGACGAGGTCAATGACCTGAATCCGGACGGTCCGTGGCGGGGCGATGTCTGGAGCTTTACCGTACCGCCAAGGAAGGCTTATAATCCAGTTCCCTCTGACAATGCGAAATATATAGATACGGATGTGACTCTTAGCTGGACGCCAGGGTACGGCGCGAAAATGCATGTTGTCTATTTCGGCGAAGATTTTGATACGGTAAAAGATGCCTCTGGAGGCGTTCCAGCAGGACTTACGACCTATACTCCAGGTGCGCTCGAGTCAGGCAAGGTTTACTATTGGCGAGTCGATGAGCTCGACGGCGTCAACACGTATAAAGGTGACATCTGGAGTTTTAAAACGATACCTGTCATACCCATTACAGATCCGAATCTAATGGGCTGGTGGAAGTTCGACGAGGGCGCCGGAGCGACCGCTTTGGACTGGTCGGGCCACGGCGGCCATGCCATGTTGATGGGAGGACCAAAGTGGATAGACGGCTATGACGGCGGAGCTCTAAAACTCGACGGTAACGACGATTATGTAGTGCTGCCAATTGGCGAGCTTATTAATTCATTGTCAAGTGCAACTTTCACTACCTGGGTGAATTGCTTGAACGTTGGCGGGGCTTGGCAGCGTATTTTCGATTTCGGCAGCGGCACGGGAACTTATATATTCCTATGTCCGAGAACCGGAACAACAGGGCCGATGCGACTGGCTATTACGACCAGTGGTGGAGGCGGGGAATCTCTGATAGATGCTCCTACTACGCTGCCCTCCGGCTGGCACCATGTAGCAGTGGTCATAAAATCAGGAAATATGCAGATTTATCTTGATGGAGCAGTGGTTGCCAGTGGATCGACGTCTGTAATACCGAGCGATCTCGGCCGAACGGGCAGTAACTGGCTCGGCAGGTCGCAGTATGCTGCTGACGGATACTTCAACGGCTCTCTGGATGATTTCCGCATCTACGACTATGTATTGTCGGCCGATGAGATTATTATGACGATGAGAGGCGATCCTCTGCTGGCATGGGGTGCAAAACCGGCGGACGGCACAAACCCGGATATACGGACGGCGTTGCCTCTAAGCTGGTCGGCGGGAGAAAAGGCGTCCCAGCACGATGTGTATTTTGGCACAGATAAAGATGCGGTCGATAACGCTGATACATCTACGCCGGAGATATATCGTGGTCGTCAGGCCGCAGCAAGTTATACTCCGCCCGAGGGCGTCGAATGGGGCGACGGGCCGTACTACTGGCGGATTGATGAATTTAATACCGACGGCACGATAAGCCGAGGCAGGGTCTGGAGCTTTACGGTGGCCGATTTCATTCTCGTTGACGATTTTGAGTCATACGATGCCGGAGATAACCAGGTATGGTACTCATGGCACGATGGGCTTGGCTATGGCGCTCCGGGAACCGAGCTTTATTACGCCGGCAATGGTACAGGTGCTGCGGTAGGCGATGAAACCACAGGTTCCTATATGGAGGAAACAATTGTTCATAGCGGCGGTTATTCGTTGCCGTTGTTCTATGACAATAATAAACAGGGTTATGCCAAGTATTCTGAGACGGAGCGGACTTTGACGAGTCCGCGGGACTGGACAATTGAGGGCGTGGCTGAATTGTCGCTTTGGTTCAGAGGCTACCCGGCATCCGTCGGCAGCTTCGTCGAAGGCCCTGTCGGCACCTATACGATGACCGGCTCCGGCGCCGATATCTGGAACGATTCTGACCAGTTCCATTACGCCTTTAAGACGCTCACCGGTCCCGGCTCGATTGTTGCGAAAGTCGAGAGTATTAGCAATACGGACCCCTGGGCCAAGGCGGGAGTAATGATTCGCGAGACTCTTGACGCCGATTCGAGACACGCAATGATGATAGTCTCGGCGTCTTCGGGTATTTCCTTCCAGCGGCGCTTCGATACAGGCGGCGCCAGCTCCGATACGACAACCGGCGGAATTGCTGCTCCGTACTGGGTGAAGATCGAGCGTGATTTGTCGGGCAACTTTACGGCTTCCAGCTCATCCAACGGCTCAACCTGGCAGATGCAGGGCCAGTCGGAGCCATTCCAGATGGGCTCGAGTGTGTATATCGGATTAGTAGTGACCGCCCACAACGCTGCTCGAACGTGCGAGGCCAAGTTCTCCAACGTCACGATTACCGGCAACACAGGCGCGGCATGGGCCAATCAGGATATCGGCATACAAAGCAATAATGCCGAGCCGCTGTATGTAGCTTTGGCCAACAGCGCCGGCAATCCTGTTGTAGTAGTCCATGATAATCCTGATGCGGCGTTGATTGACACGTGGACAGAGTGGGTAATTCCTCTGCAAACGTTCGCAGATCAGGGCATAAACCTTAATAATATTGACAGGATCGCGATTGGACTTGGGACTAAAGGCAACACGACGACGCCGGGAGGTGCCGGCAAAATGTTTATTGACGACATCCGGCTGTATAGGTCGCGTACCGTTTCAGAGTAGCAAAGTAGTAGTTTTATTAAAATGATATAAAGTGACATTAATTCGGGGCTTATACGGCCTGGTGGCACGGGCTTCCAGCCCGTGAAAGACATGGCCAGGATGGCCATGCCACGTGCCGTATAGGCCCTTTTTAATATGAAAGTCATGAGTAAAATTGTTATTGTTGTTTCAATGGTTGTTATAATGAATCCCACCATTTGTGTCGGAAGCGATGCAGAAGTTCTCGTTTTTCAGGGTGCAAGCGATGCATCGGCTGCTGTGGCCGTGAGCGATGACATCTTCGTTATGGCCGATGATGAGAACAACGTATTGCGGATTTACGAAGCCGGCAAAGCCAGCCAGCCGGTCGGTTCCTTTGATATGACTTCGTTTCTTAATATTGAGCTTGACTTCCCAGAGGCGGACATCGAGGCAGCGACGAGAGTCGGTCATCGTATCTACTGGATAACATCTCACGGCAGAAACAGAGATGGCAAGCCCAGACCGAACCGCTATCGATTTTTCGCTACAGAGCTGCTCGTAGAGGGCCGAAGCATAAAACTGCTCCCGGCGGGAAAACCCTTCGAGAATCTTGTTCATGAGCTTTTGAAAACTCAAGATGCCCGACGAATTGGTTTGGATAAAGCAACCCGATTTGGCGAGGAATTGAAGAAAAAGGACAGAGAAAGACTCGCGCCGAAAAATGAGGGGCTTAATATAGAGGGGCTTTGTGCTTCGCCCGACGGCGGCACGCTATATATAGGCTTGAGGAATCCGCGCCCCAGGGACAAGCAGGATGGCCGTGCGAAAGCGATTGTTATACCTTTGCTTAATCCGGCCCGGATTATTGATAAGGGCGAGAAACCGGTTTTCGGTGAGCCGCTGCTATGGGATTTGGCCGGCCTCGGTATCCGAAGCATGGAATACTCCCCATTTCACAAGGCGTATTTTATCATTGCCGGAGGGCCGGACGATGACAATGAGGGCGGCTTTGTTTTATACCGCTGGTCGAGTAAGCCGGATTCTCTTCCGGTGCCGGAGCGAAAATTGAGCCTGGGAAAGAGCAAATTCACTCCTGAGGCTTTGATACCGTTTGAGAACTCGGGACGGCTGTTGATGCTCAGTGACGATGGCAGTCTGGTCGTTAAGGTTGCCGGTCCACACGAGTGCGCCGAAGGTGAGTACCGCAAAGATGGCACAACCTTGAACAAATATCTGGCGAATCCTGCGAAGAAGACCTTTCGTGGAATCTGGCTGGAATTAGACGTCCCATAGCTGGCTTTCGAGGTCAGCCGTTTACTATTTCGATATCATCCATAGATCCGAGCAGGCCGTTGGCGAGAGTCAGGTAGGGCAGTTTTTTGGGGTTGTGGCCGAGCAGCTCGCTGCCGACGGTATCGACGGCGACGGGATCGAAGCCGGCCAGGATTAGCCCGATGTTCTTATGTCTTCCGGCCAAATGCATGCCCTTTAGTGCAACCGAAGCATCGACCACCGACAGGTCAGGCTTTTTATACGAGCAGATATCCACAACGGATTTGTCCGTCGACGGGCTGTGCAGCTTTGCTTTGTTCCACGAGCCGGCGTAAAATTTGCCCGGCGCAAGGCCGAACATGTTCTTCATCGCGATAGTAGTCTTAGTAAAGCTGTGATCTTTTAAGACCGGCAGCGAAATGATGAAAGCATTCTCTGCTATGCAGGGCAGATAAAAATGTTTCAACTGCAGGGCGTTAGCATTATGAAGGATAGTAGTTTCAGCCTCGTTAAAGTCAATCAATTCAAGGCCATATTTTTTGGACATGTCGGTGTAACCGAGGGCGGCGAAGACCTCCAGAGTCCTGCCGGAGCCGCAGCCTTCGCCGATAACGATTTCTGCCTTCGTGTGGGCTTTACAATAAATGTAAACTGCCTCGGCTGCTTCGGCGCTTGTTGTGACTGGCGGCGGCGAGGAGTTCGTCAGGTTCGGCTTGATGATAATCAATCCCTGCTTAGGCAAACGGGTATTAACACCGGCAAGATCAAGCGCCCTGGCTATACTGGTCCTATAATCAACGAAGCTTACTTTAACTACCTTGCTCATTAGCAAATAATGATAGTAACCATAAGAGGTTCTGAGTAAAATATTCTTGAGAGGGGTCTTGACTGTCAAGAATTTTTGAGTAAATTTGTACGTTTCCGTAAAAGAAGGGGAGATGGCGGGGCGAAAATTGGTTAGTGTTATCTGGAGATGGACATGATAGAAGTTAAAGAGATTCGGCGTAGTTTTGGGCCGGTCATCGCTGTTGACGGCATATCATTCAGTGTTAAAGAAGGAGAAGTCCTGGGTCTTCTCGGGCCAAACGGGGCCGGTAAAACGACCGCAATGCGCATTCTGGCGTGTTTTCTGAAACCTGACAGCGGCACGGCGACAATTTGCGGGTACGATATTTTGAAAAGCCCCACCGATGTCAGGAGGTCTCTCGGGTACGTGGCGGAAAACGTGCCGGCGTATAATGAAATGACGGTGGGAAGCTTCCTGAACTTTATATGCGACGTCAGGGAGATAACCGGCAGGAACCGCAAGGAGACGCTCGACCGGATTGTCCCGATGTGTTCGATTGAGTCGGTTTATCATCAGAGTATCGAGACACTGTCGAAGGGATACAAGCGCCGCGTGGGCCTGGCCCAGGCATTAATGCACGACCCGGACGTGCTCATTCTCGATGAGCCGACTGATGGCCTGGACCCCAATCAAAAACATGAGGTCAGAAAGCTCATTCAGAAAATGGCAAAGAACAAGTGCATTATTGTCTCGACCCACATCCTTGAAGAAGTAGAGGCCGTCTGCTCGAGGACGATAATAATCGCCAAAGGACGGATACTGGTCGATTCAACGCCTAAAAAGCTGAAGGAGGAGTACCAGTGCAGTCTTGATAGCGTATTTCGTAAAATTACCAAGTCGGAAAGTGCATCGTTAGTATAAATGCCAATCATGCTGTGCTTAAGGCATGGTCTGGCCATTGCGATTTTATATGGGAGCAACAACATGAATAGTTTTAAGGCCGTATTCAAAAGAGAACTGAAAAGTTATTTCACTACGCCTCTTGCATACGTGTTTCTCGTCATCTTCCTGTTTTTCTCAGGATACCTGACGTTCAAGCAGGGCTTTTATGAGATGCGGCAGGCGGATATGAGCACGTTTTTTATGAATATGCCGCTGCTTTTTGTTTTCATGGTGCCTTCGACGGCGATGCGTTTATGGGCCGAGGAACGTAAGATCGGCTCCATCGAGCTGCTGTTTTCACTCCCGATAACGATTACACAGGCGGTCCTCGGCAAGTTCCTGGCGGCATGGCTGTTTTTGGCGATTGCATTGGCGCTGACTTTTCCCATGGTGATTACAGTTGCGTACCTTGGCGATCCCGATATCGGCCTGATTATCACCGGCTATCTCGGCAGTCTGCTCATGGCGGGCGGTTTTCTCGCGATCGGCTGTTTCTTCTCAGTGGTCAGCAAGAACCAGGTTATCAGTTTTGTCCTGTCGGTGGTGGCTTGTGCGGTGCTTGTTTTTGCCGGGATGCCGACGACGCTGAGCTATTTCTCGACGTTCCTGCCGGCAGGGATGGTCTCGGCTATCGAGAGCATGAGCTTTCAGAAGCACTTCGAGTCAATTCAGAGGGGCGTGCTGAAGTTTGGGGACCTTACTTATTTTGTGTTGTTGATTATCGGGTGGATTGCCGCCAGTGGTATTGTTTTGGATGAAAGGAAGGCCAGGTAATGAACAGAACGATACGAGCAATTTTGGGGGCCGGCTTTGTCCTGGTGATTGCATTTTCTGCTATCAGTATTTGCCAGAATATTGGAAAGCCGTTGAAGTTGGATATTACGGACCAGAAGCTTTTCACGTTGTCGGATGGAACAAAGGCGATTTTGGCCAAGCTGAACCAGCCGATTCGAGCCAGGCTTTATTATGCGAAGACCGCCGCTTTGAAAGGACCGGACCAGATTCGGTATTTCAACAATTATTACGAGTTTGTCAAAGCGTTGCTGGAGGAATACGTTGCGGCCTCAAATGGAATGGTGGAGCTGGAAGAGATCGACCCGAGGCCGTTTACGGATGATGAGGAGCAGGCGCTAAAATACGGGCTGCATCGGTTCCCGATTACTGAAGAGGAGAGCTTTTTCTTCGGCCTTGTCGTGCAGACTCAATTCGGAGTGGAAAAGGCGATACCGTTCTTCTCGCCGGACCGGCAGAATTTTATCGAGTATGATATAAGCTACCTCATAGATACGGCAGTTACCCGGCAGAAAAAAACCATCGGTATTTTGAGTTCCCTGCCGGTCATGGGTGATGACGTCAGCGGGTATATGGCCCAGATGATGATGCGGCAGGGCCAGCAGCCGAGGCCGGCCTGGGTATTTGTCGAACATTTGCGTAAGCAGTATGAGGTAAAAACCGTCGATACGGATGTGAAT
>Ga0172366_10005229_pt1 | contig 10204 bp, 12 predicted proteins | sample LakKivSesite69cm_FD_114533 | JGI IMG/M metagenome (GOLD analysis project Ga0172366, IMG submission 114533) | Sediment microbial communities from Lake Kivu, Rwanda - Sediment site 69cm | ecosystem: Environmental > Aquatic > Freshwater > Lake > Sediment | place: Rwanda: Western Province, Lake...
CGCGTACAGGGCGGTTCGGAGGCCGCACCCAGGACCGCGACCACGGAGTGCTGCGTTCCCGGTTGAATGGTCGCGTAGAAGGCGCCGCAGGTGTCTTCGCTGCACGCGGCGATCACGCGTTCGCAGCTTTCGTTGATGTCGCAAAGGAGAACGTTCTCGTTGCCGGTGTGGCGCACGAGCAGGTCGGTGGCCTTGCGCAGCCAGCCGCCAGAGTTGGCGACGGCCTGGTCCGCGGCGTGCACGATGCCGATGCTGCTCACAGCATGAGCGAAGTGCAGATCGCGACCGCGGCCGACAGCACTGCGCACATCGGCGAAGTCGAAGCCGATGAGCCCTGGAACCAGCACACCCTCGGCGATGTGCTCGATGACCAGCGTGGAGGTCGGCAGCAGGTCGACCGCCGGCACGCGGAGCGTGGAGAGGTCGGGATGGGGGCGATGACCGGCGGGCAAGACCGCGAGCCCAAGGCTGTTTTCGCCGAAACGCCACCTGCCAGCGTCCGGGCCAGCCACGATGACGAAGTCGGCGGGATCGTCGGGCGCGTGCCAGCCCCCGCACCAGCACGCGCGTCGCGATGGTGGAAAGCAGACGTGGACACCGATGCGGTATGGCTCAGGGATCGCAGCGGGATCGAGATCGAGACCCGCTGCCACGACCATGATGAGCACGGGGCCGTGCGCCTGCTTCTCCACCACGATCCGCGGCGGGGCGACGCCAAGTTTCAGTGCTGCGCCGAAAGAACGGGGGAGGCGCAGCAATCCAACAGTCCCCGCAGCGACCGCGCACAGGAAGCACCGACGGTTGAGGTTGACCATGGCTCGGATTGTCGGCTGGGGACTGACATGCTTTTCCTCCTACGGGTTGTGCGCAGATGATCCCTCCGAATCCTCCTAGTCGGGGTGAATCGTCACGCTACGCCGAACGAGAGAAGAGCTTGGCAATCTTCCGCACATTCGGGAGGAGGAAGGAACCACGGTCTAGATTGCCAACCAGGACAACCGAGCCGGGTCTATTCAGCCACAGCCAACCAAGCGCATAGGCGATTCGCGCATCAGCCTCATCGTCATCGTCGGGAATCGAATCGAAGACGCGCCGAGGAAGACCAGAGGTGTGCGTCTGCTTCTGAAGACGTTTCCACAACCTTTTACGCAGCTCGCTCTTCTGCTTGTATTCCCAGTCCTCTTCCTCTTTCTCCTCGCGCTTGCACCAAAGCCAAAGCGCAACCGCCGGGTGCACTTCAACGATGCAGCGGCCGTCGTTCGGTCGCTGCTCGTCGCTGGCGATATGCCGAAACGGCAACGAGGCGTTTGTGTCGAATGGCCCGGTTCTCGGAAGCCCAAGCAGAGAACGCGAAAGCGCCCAGTGAGGGCACCCGGAGTATCCCCGCACCGAGATTCCCTTCGGCGTCTTGAAGCCGGTCTCCTCCCGCGAGAAGAAGCTCTCGATGAATCTCTGGGAGAATGCCGATCTTGACACCGGCCCTCCATTGACCACGCTACTTGGCGGACCGGAGAGCGGCGCATCCCAGCACACGAGCGTATCTGATGGCAGATTCTGGAGGAAGCCTCGGGCATGTTCGAGACCCACATGTTGGTATTGTCGTCCATCGAACACAGCCAACCCTTTGGTCGGAGCCGGATCAATGCCAATGACTTTCATCCTGCGTGCCTCCATGTTTGATTTGTAACTCATATAAGATACTTGACCATCTGTCACCAAGCCAACCTTGCCTCGCCGCTTCCCGGCCAGACACCTTGCGCCACCCTCGCTTCGGCCGCGATCGCCTACAGCCCATCCTCGTCGTCGAGAAGGCGGCCGTGGCCCTTATGCTCCAGCCACCAGTAGGTAAAGTGCTTCGACAGCCAGCTCGCGGCGCGCTCGGCGGCCAAGTCCGCGACCTGCGAGGTGTAGATGATCGGAATGCCGAGGCGTGCCTCGATCGCGTCGAGCGTGCCGAGCACGGCGTTGGGGTGGGCGCGCGGCTCGGGGCCTATGGTCTCGCCGTACGGCAGCTTCATATCCTCGTAGGTGGCCTCGACCAGGATCGCCTTCCAGCGCAGCTTGGCCAGGCGCTCGCACGCGCGCAGGAAGCGGGCGCGCCCGCCGATGGTGCTGCGGACCACGTCGGTCAGCGACTTCCGTTCGATCGCGAGCACTTCTTTCATGCCCTCGACGGAATAGTCGCCGACGGGCAGAGCGACGCGCTTCTCGCCGCCGATCCAGGTCGGGTGGTTTTCGCGCAGCGGCCACGGCGCTTGCTCGCGCGTGTCGATCAAGACCACGGGCTTGGGGATGTCCCACTCGCGGATCATGAGGTGCCCGCCGCGCTTCACCGCCAGACGGCGCTCGGGCGGGGCGAGAAAGGCTTGCGGGAACTCTGCGCTGTCCCTCATGTCTCTCCTTTCACGCGCGGCTTGGCGGCGATCTCCTCCAGCTTGCGGACGATCTCGATCATGCCCTCGGTGTCGAGGGCGCAGTACTTCTCCAGCGCGGCCCGAACGCGGCTGCGCTCGGCGGCGGAGGCGTCGCCGAAGGTGACGCGCATGAACTCCAAGTTGGCCGCCGCGCCGTCGGCGATCTCCATGCCTTCGTAGCTTTTTCCCGTCAGTGCGGGCAGCACGGCCTTCAGCGAGGCGCTGCCGAGCTGGTCGGGGTGGTAGTAGTGGAAATTGCGGAAGGGTGTGAACAAATCGACGACGCGCGGCTCGGTGCGGGCCCACCAGTTCGCGTATGCGGGATAGGCCTCGGTGCTTTGCCTTAGCACCTGGCTCTCGAACTTGGCGTTGTAGGCGATGATGGAGCCGCGGCTGCCGAGCAGGCCCTTGAGTCGCTTCAGGATCTGGGGGCGCGGGTCGGCGCTGTCGTCGGCCAGGTAGGCGTGGTGGACGGGCACGGCGTCGGGCTCGCTCACGATGTGCAGCGAAAACTGGAACGGCGCCTGCTGGTACGGGCGCGTCGTGTCCCAGATCGGGATGGCCGGGCTGATGGTCTCGAAATCGAGAAAGGAGAGCGGGTATTCGAGGCGGTCGAGAAACGCCGCCAGCGCCTCGCCGTCGACGTGCGGGCGGCCGCTGCGGATGGCGGCCATCTGGACGGCCTGTTTGCCGCGCAAAGGCTCGTCGCGTGGCAGATCCTGCAGACGGCGAAAGCCCTGACGGAGCCAGGCGAACGCCTTGTCCCCGACGCGCGTGAGGGTGAAGACGTTGTGCTTGGGCATGGCCTTCCAGCACAGATCCACCAGCGGACATCCATGTGGAGCTTCGCAGTGGGGACCGATGTCCACCTTGGGCGGCCGCGGCTGATCGAGGACGCGCGCCATTTCCTTCAAGTTGTCGTCGACCTCGGCCGCCTGGCCCTCGACGTCGTCGGTCACGTCGGTTGTCGAAAACAACGCCGATGGATCGATCTCGCCCTGCCGCACATACTGCGGGTTGAGGTGCATGATGGAGCAGCGGCGGATGGAAAGGCCGGCCCCTTCGTACACGTGCCGCTGCACGGCCACGTCGGGCAGGTGCTCGTCCTTGAGCCTGGTCGTGCTCTTCACCTCGACCAGATCCCACTGCCTGCGGCCGACCGGCACCAGCACGTCCGCGCGCGCGAAGGCGCGGCCCGAGACGAAGCCCGCCTCGAACAGGGGCCGCCGCTCGGCCAAGGCCGCCCGCGAAAGCTCGTCGACCGCCCGGCGCTCGACGACGCCCGCGCCGATTTCGAGGCCCGTCGGATAGAGCTTCTTGGCCAGCGCGCCGACCTCGGCGCCCTGGTCGAAGATGGCCTGCGTGGCCGCGTCGACTTCGGGGAAGACCTCGGGTGTGTTGACTTTGTGCCAGAGGAGCTTCGGGCACTGCAAGCCGACCAGGTAGGTGGACTTGGAGATGATGGGCGGCGTGTCCGCCCTTTCCGCGGTTTGCGCTGTCATGGTCTTCTTCATGATAGGACGAGTTTGCCGGGTCGGTCTGACATGGAAGTTGCGCACGGCCAGCCGCCGGCCGCCGCGCGCCAGGCCGAGGAAGCAGCAGCGGCCATGGCCAGGCGGCGGTAGTCGCCAGTCCGCCGAACCCATGTCAGCCCCCCATCGCATTCTCGGGGCATGTCCGGGACAGATCTGCTCGTGGACGCCAACGAGACGTCCCTGGTGTTTCACGATCCTCCTTGCCCGGGCTGGCGTTCGGGCAACGATCAGATCCTGCCGCTGCGCACAGCCGAGGAAGTGCTCGCCGAGGGAAACAAGACGCAGAACTGCGTGGTCAGCTGAATTCCCGACGTACTGGCCTGCAAGGCCGCGCTTCACCACGGCGAGGTCGGCGGCAAGGGCCTGACGATCCAGATCGAGCCGTCCCTCTGGGGCGACCGGCTCGTCGAGGCCAAGGGCGTCGCGAACAAGGAGCTGAGCCGGACGCAGAAACGCGTGCTGGGGGAATTCCTGCGGCAATTCCAGGCGGGGTGTAGGTGCGGAGGAGCGAAAGGGATCTGACCGGACCAGGCCCTCACGAGGGTTCGACGATCCGTTCCAGGCTCGCGATCAACGCCGGGAGGTCGTCCAATCTCGAGGCGTCGTCACGCGGCGGCATACTCGACGAATGCTTCGGCCTGCACGCGGCCGCGGAATGAAGGGTGCAACTCAGCGGGTGTGCGGAGATCAACGGTGCGGCCAATGATTCCCGAGAGCTCCTGTGACATGCGCGCGATGGCGAAGTAGCCAACGCGGACGCCGGGGCGAAACTCCACCAGCATGTCTACATCGCTATGGGGACGGAAGTCGTTGCGGAGCACGGATCCGAAGAGAGCAAGCCTGCCGATCCCGTTCGTCCGACAGAACTCGGCGATCCGTTCGTGCGGCAGATTCAGGAATGGTTCGGGCATTGGGCTTGTCTTTCTGATGAACATTATAGCGCGACTCGATGCTACCTCGTAGTGGCCTGGCAAACTCCACCCGTCTCAAGAGCGCGCAGGCAGCAGCCCGATAGGCTCGATGACCACCAAGCCCTGGTGCTGTTTCCCCGCGGCGGCGGTGGGGAAGAAGCGCTTGAAGTTCTGCATGGGACCGATTCTCGGCACGGCACTGACGTGGTTTCGCGCCAATCCATGTCAGTCCCCTTTGCGAACCTGTGGGTAGGGAGAACTGTGACTCTCGACGAACTCCGCGCCCGCTTCTGGTGGCTTGGTCCCAGCCGCAGTGACTCGTACATCGTGGCCCTCGAGGGCGACACGGTGACGATCAAGGTCATCCAGTGTACGTGGAACCGGCGCACGCAGAAGTACGAGCAGGCGGTAGCGGCGGACTTCGCGGCGCTCGGGCTCAAGGTGAAGTGGCAGCCGTTCTGGAGCGAGAAGCTGCGGGACGCGATCAACGAGGCCCGCGACGCCGACATGAAGGCCGGCCGCCTCTTCGACGAGGGCGCCTTCATCGCCAGCCAGCGCGAGGCCGAGCACCGACGGGGGACGGGTGGATGATGTCGGTTCAAGTGGGCCGCCGCGCCCCTGGCCGCGTTGACGGCACCTTGGGATCGGCCTACCGTTTTTGCATGCAGGCCAAGAAGGCGAAGCGGGCCGGAATCATAGCCTCGGATGCGGATCGTCCACCCGACGAGCGGATCTTGTCCCTGCTGATGCTGTTGCTCGACGCGCAGGGGCCGGTGTCGCGCGCCGAGATCTTCCAGCGCATCCCCGCCTACCGCACCACCAACCCGACGGCGGGCGAACGGAAGTTCGAGCGCGACAAGGACGAGCTGCGCGCCCTGGGCGTGCCGCTCGTCGAGCAGCAGGAGAGGGGCGAGGTCAGCGAGCAGGCCATGTACCGCGTCTCGCGGAGAAGCTACGGCATGCACCCTGTCCAGCTCGACGACGACGAGCGCATCGCGCTGATTCTTGCGGCCGAGGCCCTGCGCGGCTCGGAGGGGCTGGTGTACCGCGAGCTGGCGGACGATGCCCTCCGCAAGCTGACCTTCGACACCGGCAAGCCGCGCCTGCCCGCGCAGCTCGGCATCACGCTGCCCACGCGGGAGGAGAGCAAACGCATGCGCATGCACCTCGCGATCCTCGGCACCGCGATCGAGGCGCGCAAGCGCCTGACCCTGACCTACGAATCGGGCGGCGGAACCACGGCGCGCGTCGTGGACCCGTACGCGGCGGTGTACGTGGACGGCAACTGGCAGCTCATCGGCCACTGCCACCTGCGCAAGCAGCCACGCACCTTCCGCGTGGACCGTATTCGCAAGCTCGAGATGGCGCCTTGCCCTGGCACGAAGGACTTCGAACGGCCCGCCGACTTCAACCTGCGCACCTACGTGCAGCGCTCGCCGTGGGTCTTCCAGGCGGGCGAAAGCGCGCTGGCCATGGACGTGGTGCTGGACATCGGGCCCGAGCGCGCGTGGATGGCCGACGAGGATTTCGGTCCGGGCTCGACACGCGAAGCGCTCGGCGGCGATGAGGCCGGCGGCGAGGGCTGGACGCGCGTGCGCTTTCGCTCGGGCAATCCCGGCTACATCCTCACGCGCGTGCTCGACGCGTGCGGGAACCTGCGCGTGGTCGCGCCCGCGGAGCTGCGCACGCGGGTGCGCGAACTCGCCGGGCGCATCGCGGGTGCGAATTCCGACGGCGCGGGTGGAGGTGCAGCATGAAGAGCCAGACGATGCGCCTCCGCCGGGCACTGTATCTCGTTCCCTACGTGCTCAAGTTCGGAGACAAGGGGATCCTGCTGTCCGAGCTGGCCGCGACGGTGGGCATCGCGCCCGCGGTGCTGGAGAAAGAGCTGCGCGCCCTGCTCAACGTCTCCGTGCCCGAGAGCTGCGACGTGGTCAGCACCGATTCCGTGCGCATCTACATCGACGGCAAGGGCAAGAACGCACGCGTGTCCGCGATGCCGTGCCGCCTGCTGCAACGCCCGCCGCGCCTGACCACGCAGGAGGCGCTGGCCCTGCTCATCGGCGCCGAAGCGGTGAAGGCCACGGGGATTGGCCCCTTCGACGAGGCCATCGGCCGCGCGGCGGCCAAGATTCGCGGCGTCCTTCGCCGGCAGGACGAGGCCGAGTCAGAGGACGAATCCTGCGGGCCTGACCCGATCGATCCTTCCTCCGTGGTGTTGGCGGTGTCGGGAAGCGAACGACGTGCCACCGTGGCCGCGCTCTCGCGCGCCTGTCGCGAGCGGCGCGTGGTCGAGCTGGACTACGCCTCGGTGTCGAGTCAAAGCCGCAAACCCATCCGCGTCGAGCCCTACGGCCTGCTCAACCACAGGGGAAGCTGGTACGTGCTCGGCAACAGCCTCACCCACCTGACCCCCGATCGCCGGCCCGCGTCGCCCGACGGCGGCGATCGCGGAGGATCGAAAGGACCCTCGCCGGGGCCTTCCTTCGGAAAGAACCGCATCTTCATCTTCAAGGTCGAGCGCGTCCTCGGCGTCAAGGTGCTCGACCAGAACTTCGCCGCGCCCAAGGACTTCGACGTGCGCAAGTACCAGGGCAAGTGCATGTTCATCACCGACTGGAAGCCCACGCGCGTGACCCTGCGGCTGGGCGCGGCCGCCTCGGAGCGCCTGTGCGGGCGGATGCCCGAGGGCAAGCGCGGGCGCGACGGTTCGAGCATCGTCACCTTCAAGGACCACATCACCGGCTGGCTGGCTGCGTGGATTTTGCGACAGGGCGAGGGCGTGGAGGTCGTCGAGCCGGCCGAGCTGCGCGAGTGGGTGGCGAAGCTGGCGACGAGGGTGGCGGAGGCCCATGGCCGTCAGCCGACGGACACTGCAAGCGAATCGGGTTAGACCAAGGGAGAAGAGCGAATACGGCACCCCGGCCGTCGGTGAGCAAGCGGGCATCCGTGACGACAGGCGAGCCAAGGCGTGGTGATTCGGCGCCGACCAACGCGGGCAGGGTTCTGCACGCCACCGGCGCCCGCTCGAGCGGGATATGCAAGGGCGCCCGATCGGCCGCGAGGCGTATCTTCTCGTCAAGGCTGCCGAAGCAGTCGATATCCCTGGTGGGCCTGAGAGCACCATACGCCAGCAGCGCCGCAGCGCCGCCGATGATCTCGATGGCGGCCGATTCCGCCAGCAAACCGTCGACCTGCTGGAGGAACGCGACCAACTCGTCTCGCCCAAACGTCTTCACTTTCTTCCCTTCTCGAACATCGACGCGAAGCTGTCCAGGGGCATGTTCATGCGAAAACCCCAACGCTTGGCCGCCTCGGGCGTCCGCAGCTCGGCGAGCTGGCGTTCGCGCGCCGATGTTGGCCGAAAGAACTGTACCGCGCGACCTGGCGGTTGCGCGCGCAATCTGGCTGCAAGCCGACGCAACCGGGCATCTCCCGAAAGCTCCGCCGTCAGATCGAGGAAGAAGCCCAGCGCCTGGGTTTGGTTCCTGCGCTCCGCCTCCTCGCGCAAGGCGACGAAATCGAGCGACTTGCGATTCTTCCAGAACGCGACAGGAAGTGCCCGAGCCAGCGTGGCGTCGCGCCGGCTGGCCGACAGCCCTTCGGCCAGGACCACCTCCGCTTTGGGGGCCCTCCGGCCATCGAGCGCAGCCGCCCCGTAGAGCGGCGCCCCGTAGAAGGCAAGCCAGCCGTGCAACTCGTCGCGGTCGACCCCGACGCTGCCGGCAGGAAGCTCGACGAAGCCCAGCCCCAGATTCACCGCGCGCAACAGCCTGAGCAGCACGTCCAAGGTTGGGTTCGACGAGGTGTCGGTCAGAAGCCGTCTCACCGTCTGCGATCGCAGCCGGCTCCGCCGCGCAAGCTCGGCTTTGCTAAGGCCGCGGGCCACGCGCGCTCCTTCGAGCGCGTGCAGCACTTCGTTGGGCGATGCGGCGTTCATCACCCACCCAGTGTAGCATAAAGGCTACACTCTGTCACCTGCAGTCACTCAAGTGCAGTCGCTCAAGTGGGTGCAGCGGGCGGCGAGGCGGATCTTGAGGGCGTATGAGCACAAAACACCGCGTACGCCGACGGTGTAGAATCAGCCATGGCTCGCACCACGAAGTCGAAGATCCTCGCCTTGCTGGGCAGCATCGAGCGTCCTGGCATGGACCATTTGATTGCCTACCTTGAATCGTCGGACTTCTTCACCGCCCCGGCGTCGACCAGATTCCACGCCGCCCACCCAGGCGGGCTGGCCGAGCACTCGCGCAGCACGTACGCGCTCTTCGCCGAGAAGGTGAAGACCTACGGCATCGACCTTCCGGCACATTCCGTCAAACTGTGCGGGCTGCTGCACGACGTCTGCAAGATCGGCCTCTACCACCGCGGCAAGCGGAACGTGAAGGAAGACGGCAAGTGGGTCGAGAAAGAGGTCTGGGTCGCCGAAGACGAGCTCCCGCTCGGCCACGGCGAGAAGAGCATGTACCTGATACAGAAGCACGTCCAACTGACCGACATCGAAGCGCTCACCATCCGCTGGCACATGGGCTTCACGGAGCCGAGCGAGCACTGGGATGTCTTCGACACCCAGCCCGCCATCGTGGCCCTGCATCTCGCCGACGTGGAATCGTCGTACTTGGCGGAACAGCAGGGGGCGGAGGAGTGACCGGAAGGTCCTGTGGGCGTGCGGACCCGTCGGTGAAGCGGGGCCGTCGTCACCAAGGAAACCTGCTAGAATTCGTCCATGGCGTTGGCGTCGAAACTTCCCAGGCCGGCTAGCTACGAGGACATCCTCGCGCTGCCGGAACACCTCGTCGGCGAAATCGTCGACGGCGATCTGGTGGTTTCCCCCCGGCCCGCGCCCGCGCATGCGCTGGCTGCGGCATCCCTCGGAGCTGGCATCGTTACTCCATTCGGTCACGGCCGCGGCGGCCCGGGCGGCTGGGTCATCCTCGGCGAGCCCGAGTTGCACCTGGCCGCAGACGTCCTGGTACCGGACCTGGCCGGCTGGCGCCGCGAGCGCATGCCAGCTCTGCCCACCACCGCCTGGTTCCAGCTTGCGCCCGACTGGGTCTGCGAGGTGCTTTCGCCCGCGACCGCAATCGTCGACCGAACCCGCAAGCAGGAAGTCTACCGCGCCCACGGTGTCCCCTGGCTGTGGTTCGTGGACCCCGCCGCCCGCACCATCGAGGTATTGCGCAATGGCGAGAACGCCTGGCTGGTGGCGGGCACCTTCGGCGGCAGCGCCGAGGCGCGCATTCCGCCGTTCGACGCCGTCGCTCTCGACCTCGGCACGCTCTGGGACCTCACGCCGCCGCCCGCGCCGTGAGCAGGCGCACGTTTCGCGTTCGGTAAGGACCCG
>Ga0172366_10005230_pt1 | contig 10203 bp, 9 predicted proteins | sample LakKivSesite69cm_FD_114533 | JGI IMG/M metagenome (GOLD analysis project Ga0172366, IMG submission 114533) | Sediment microbial communities from Lake Kivu, Rwanda - Sediment site 69cm | ecosystem: Environmental > Aquatic > Freshwater > Lake > Sediment | place: Rwanda: Western Province, Lake Kivu...
CGCCGACCCCGCGGCCGGGATGCAGGTGCTCATCGATTTCTCGGCGCCCGACGGCACGGCCGGCCTCGTCGATTTCTGCGCCGCGCACGGCATCGCGATGGTGATCGGCACCACGGGCATCGAGGGGCTCAGGCAGAAGCTCGCGGACGCGTCGAGAAAGATCGCGATCCTCGCCTCGCCCAACCTGAGCGTCGGCGTGAACCTGCTGTTCCGCATCGCCGCCGAGATCGCCCGCAACCTGGGGCCCGACTACGACATCGAGATCGTCGAGGCCCACCACCGGTTCAAGAAGGACGCCCCCAGCGGCACCGCCCTCAAGATCGCCGAGGAGATCGCGAAGGCCACGGGCCGCAGCCTCGAGAAGAACGCCGTCTACGGCCGCCACGGCAAGCCCATCGAGCGGGCACCGGGCGAGATCGGCATCCACGCCGTCCGCTGCGGCGACATCGTGGGCGAGCACACGATCACCTACTGCACGTTGGGCGAGCGCGTGGAGCTGAAGCACACGGCCCACAGCCGCGAGACGTTTGCCCGCGGGGCGCTGCGGGCGGCAAAGTTCCTCCACGGCAGGAAGCCGGGGCTCTACACGATGGCCGACGTTCCCTGACCGGTCGCACGCGCGTCCCTTGAAAACGAACCGGCCCGGGTGAATCGCCCGGGCCGGTGTCGTTTCGTCTGGGTGCAGGTGCCGCTCAGCCTTCGTCGCCGCCGCCGCCACCGTCGCCTTCCTCGCCGTAGCCGCCCGAGCCCCGCATCGACGTGCTGTAGGCGCGGGCCGAAACGGATGCGTTGCGCTCGGTGCAGTGCGTGCAGATCCGGTTCCACGGGCCTTCCGACAGGAACCTCTTGCCACAGGAGAGACACGCGCGGATCCCCATCTTGGCGTGGCGGAATCTGATCGACTCCCTGTAGGCTTCTTCCGCTCGCACGGCGGCCGTCTTTCGGTTCATCGCCTTGCTGCATTCGCTGGAGCAGTATTTGCGCCTGCCCAAAGGAATCTCGTTATTACAACCTGGTCGCTTGCAGATCATCACGCAGCTCCTCGTCGTACTGGGGGTCACAACTTCGACTGCGCCCGGAAGACGTGCCCTCTATACTTTTAGTAACAGTTCGAGCCGGAAAGTTTACATATTTTGCGGCTTTTCGCGGTCGGCTCCCGCCGCACCAGGCGGGCGAGCGTGCACGGTGCGACTTCCGGGGCGTGCCTGGAAATCTCCATCTCTCCAGATGGCAGATCAAATCCGGGGCCGAAACAGGCACGCTTAATATGAACAAATCGCGCCGCCCATCTGTCGGCCGAAATCCTCGCTTTTCGCAGGGCCATCAGCCAAAAAGCTCCTGCTGCGCCCCCTCGCCGCCAGCCTTCAGGCCGAGGTGAGCATACGCCGGGCCATTCGCCTTGCGCCCCTTGTTGGTCCTGCTGATGAAGCCGATCTTCAGCAGGTAGGGCTCCACCATGTCGACCAGCGTATCTGCCTCCTCGTTGAGCGCGGCCGCGATAGCTTCCACGCCCGCCGGGCCGCCGCCATACTGCCTGATCAGCGTCGTCAGGTACTTGCGGTCGAGGGCGTCCAGCCCCTGCCCGTCGATCGCCTCCATCGCCAGCGCCTTCACCGTGCAGTCCTTGTCCACCGTGCCGTCGCCGCACGCCTGCGCGAAATCGCGGACGCGCTTCAGCAGCCGGTTGGCGATGCGAGGCGTCCCCCGCGCACAGCGGGCGATCTCGTGGAGGGCGTCGGCGGCCGTCTCGAGGCCCAGCACCCGCGCCGACCGCGCCAGTATCTGCGCGATCTCCTCCGGCGGATAGAAATCGAGGTGGTGGAAGATCCCGAACCGCTCCCGGAGGGGGTTGGTCAGCAGGCCGGCCCTCGTGGTGGCACCCACCAGCGTGAAACGCTTCAGCGGGAAGTTGATCGGCTTGGCGAACGCCCCCTTGTCAAGCGTGAAGTCGATGCAGAAATCCTCCATCGCCGGATACATGAACTCCTCAACCACCGTCGGGAGGCGGTGGATCTCGTCGATGAACAGCACGTCCTTCTCCTCGAGGCTCGTCAGGATCCCCATCAGGTCGCCCGGCCGGGTGACGGCCGGGCCCGACGTCTGCACCAGCTTCGAGCCCATCTCGGCCGCGATGATGTGGGCCAGCGTCGTCTTGCCCAGGCCCGGCGGCCCGTAGAACAGCACGTGCTCAAGCGGCTCGTTGCGTCCCGCAGCCGCCTGCAGCGAGATGCGCAGCCGCTGCACCGTATCCTTTTGGCCGATGAGGTCCGACAGCCTGCTGGGGCGCAGCGACCAGTTGAAATTCTCGTCCTCGGGCGAAAGCGGCTCGCCCGTGACGATTCGTTCGCGCGTCATAGTGTGGCTCTCTGGGTCGCGGCCGCGTCGGCGGCCGCCCTACCGCCCCGACCGCTGCAGCCTGAAGACCTCCTCGAGGATCTCCTTGACCGTCTTGAGGTCCTTGTTCTCCCTCAGCACGCGCGCCACCATCGTCTCCGCCTCGGAGCGCGTGTAGTGAAGCTGCAGCATCAGGATCTCGCGCGCCTGCTCGGCAAGCTCCGAGTCCGGCAGGGTCTCGTCCGGCGTCTCCGGCGCGGGCGCGGCAAACTTCGCCAGCTTGCCCTTCAGCTCCGCGATGATCCTGTCCGCCGTGCGCGGCCCGATCTCGGGCAGTTGCGTCAGCAGCGGCCGGTTGCCGCTCTCGATCGCAAGCACGAGCTGCGCCGTCGGGATGCTCAGCGAGCGCAGCGCCTTGCGCATCCCGATCCCCTTCACGGTCGTGAACACCCGGAAGAACTCGCGGTCTTCTCTTGTCAAAAAACCGATCAGCCGCGGCACCATCGCGCCGCCGCCTATGGCCCCCTCAATGTAATGCACCGTGAAGAAGCTCGCCTGCTTCTTCGAGCCGTCGAGCTGCGCGGCCAGCTCGCCCCGGCTGTAGAGCGGCACAAACACCTGGTAGACCAGGCCCCCGGCCTCCACGTAGGCCGAGTCCTCGTCCACACCCGTGAGCGTGCCAACGACCTTCGATATCACGATGCACCCCGCTGCGCCCGGCCGGAGCCGAGGTGCCCCAGCAGGTCCGCCCGCGACAGCACGTTCGCGTGGCACATCGCCGCCGCGAGGGCGTCCGTCACGTGGTCCGGCTGCTTCGCCCCCGTGATCTGCAGCAGCGACTGCACCATCCGCTGCACCTGGCCCTTCGACGCCTGGCCGTTGCCCGTGAGGGCCTTCTTGATCCGGGTCGGCGAGTAGCTCACCACCGGCAAGCCCGCCTGCGCCGCCGCAAGAAACACCACACCGCGGGCGTGCCCCATCAGCGTCGCCGTGGCCGGGTGGTCGTAGTGCGTATACAACTCCTCCACGGCCACGGTATCCGGCCCGAATTCTTCGATCACCTGGCGAATCTCGGCGTGGATCCTCAGGATGCGGACCTCAAGCGGGTCCACGGCGGCTGTCTTGATGATGCCCGCCTCCAAGAGCTTGCACGACCTGCCCGCCGTGCTGACGAGCCCATAGCCGGTTGCGATAAGCCCGGGATCGATGCCCAGTATCTTCACCAGACTTCAGCCTTTGGCGGCCGACGGCTCGACCGTAGATTATACCACATGTAGAGCTTCATGTCAATACCAAATACTAAATATTCGCATCGCGGATGACTGCCTGCCCCCTGTATTCTATCGGCAGCGCCTGAGCATATCTTTAGAGGTGAGAGCGTTTTGGCGTGCCATTTTCACGCAACAGAACCGTCCTCCCTGCGAAAACATCTCCGGCGAGTCCTTCCCTCCCCGCGATCAGTCCGCTTCGGCCGTGCGATCGCAGAGTTCCGCGGCAAAATCCGCGGCCTCCTCCAAGCTGCCGAAATCGTGCGGACGCGCGTCCGACAGGTAGAACACGTCCGCCAGCACCGCGCCGTCCTGCTTCCAGAGGAACGCACGCCCGTCGCACGACTCGACGTACACCGCCATCCCTTCCTCCAGCGCCGCCTTTATCTCCTCGTAGCTTCTTGCCTCCACGTACTTTATTCCTTCAGGCACGCGGAGTTTCATCGGATGGTCGGCTTGATGGTAGACCTGCGGCTGCGTCCTGTACTTCATCCCCATGGTAGCTCCCTCCGCATGTTGGCAACAGCGTCTTCCCTAATATATACCATTGAGCTGCCGGAAATGGCGCCAAGGGCCGCAAGACACGGCACCATTACCAAGTGTACGATCTCTCGGAAACAGGGTGAGGAATTCGTCAAGCCAGCGGGGCAGCCTGCCAGAGACCACCGCGCCGCGCCTCCTCGCCTCCACCGGCCTCGCGCCGGTGGGGCGGACGATCTCAGCCAGAGACCTGCGTCGCCCGCATCTCGCTTCTTCCGGGACGCCGAATCCGCCGGCCCTACCCCAGGTGCCGCCGCAGCCGCCAGACAATTCCCGCCACGCCGCACGCGAACACCGCGAAGCCGATGCTGAAGTTCACCGGCACCGACAGCTCCCGCCCGCCCCGCACCTCTGCGAGGAGGCGGTCCGCCTTCCCCGCCAGCACGTCCGCCGCGGCGTCGGCCGCCGTGCCCGAGACCACCGCCCGCTCGGCGTCCTCGATGTAGCTGCGCACCTGCTGCCAGCCCTCCACCGTCGGCTCGCCCGCCGCGTGGGGCAGGGCATCCAGCGGCGTGCGGGCAAGCGGCGACTTCGCGAAGAACTCCCGCAGCGTCGCGGTCTCCACCGCCGACTTGCGCACCGGCAGGTAGCCGCTCTTCGTCGCCCACTCCGCCGTCACCTCCGCCGACGTGAAATGCTTGATGAACTCCCACGCCCCCCGCTGCACCTCGGGCGTCGTCTTCAGCATGCAGATGTTCGCGCCAAACATCACCGTCACCGGCGCCACCCCCGGCGCGTGCGGGATGATCGCGAGGTCCCATTCTGCGCTCGGCTTGCCCGCCTTCTTCAGCTCGTCCACCTGCATCTCGAGGAACGGCCGCGTCGTGCTCGACCTGATCATGAACGCCGAGCGCCCGTTGGCCAGGTCGATGCGGTCGTCGTCGCTCTTCTCGAGGATCATGTAGGCGAGGCGGTCGCGCATCATCAACTCGATGAGGCGGTAGACGGCCCGGGCCGGCTCGCCGCCCAGCAGCGTGCGCGAGTCGTCGTCGCTGAGGAGCTGCCCGCCGAAGCTGTAGACCATCGCGTCGATCGTCGAGGCGTCCACGCTGAGGGCGTAGCCCCGCTTGCCCGCTTCCTTCGCGGCGCGGCAGATCGACACGAACTCGTCCCAGGTCTCGGGCGGCCGCTCGTAGCCAAGCTGCCGCAGCAGGCCCTTGTTGTAATACATCATCAGCACGCTTTTCGTGAAGGGGAACGACAGCAGCTTGTTGCCGTAGCGCCTGAAGCGGTTCCTCTCGATGAATTGCGGGTAGATGTCGGCCAGCGACTCCGCCGTGAAGCCGCACTCGGGGTCGGTGAGGTAGCGGTCGAGGTCAACCACTGCCCCCGCCTTGTGGTAGTCGACCACCATGCTCTCGTAGGCCACCACCAGCGCGGGGGGCTTGTTGGCGCGGATGCTCACCACCATCTTGCGGTAGATCTGGTCGTAGCCGCCCACGTACTGCGCGACGACGCGGTAGCGCTCCTGCGAGCCGTTGAAACCGGCGATGATCTTCGCGAGGGCTTCCTGGTTTGTGCCGCGCTGCGTGTGCCAGAAGCTCACCACCACGCGGTCGTCGCCCTTCCTGCCGCAGCCCGGCGCCGCGAGGGCCGCCAAGGCCGCGGCCGCGAGCAGCAGCGTTTTCGCGAAGCCCTTCATCCCTTGATCCCCACCCCCGCCACACCCTCGATGAAACGCCTCTGCGCCAACAGGTAGAGCACCACCACCGGCGCCGTCACGAACACCGACGCCGCCATCAGGTAGTTCAAGAACGACTGCTCCTGCTCGAGGAACGTCGACAGCCCCACCTGCACCACCCGCATCGACGCGTCGTCCGTCACGATCAGCGGCCACAGCAGCGAATTCCAGCTCCCCAGGAACGCGAAGATCGCCACCGTCACCAGCGCCGGCTGCACCATCGGCACCGCGATCCGCCACAGGAACTGCCACTCCGTGCAGCCGTCCACCCGGGCGGCGTCATGATAATCCTGCGGCAGCGACTGGAAGAACTGCTTGAGGAGGAATATCGAAAAGACGTTTGCCGCCCACGGGAGGATGAGGGCCGCATACGTGTTCTGCAGCCCCATCCGCTGGATGATCAGCGAGTTCGGGATGAGGATCACCTCGAACGGCACCATCATCGTGGCCATGAACACGCCGAAGATCAGCCCCTTGTGCCGGAAGCGCAGCCGCCCGAACGCGTAGCCCGCGAGGATCGACGTGAACAGCACCGCCAGCGTCACCGCGGCCGACACCGCCACCGTGTTGATGAAATACCGCGCGAACGCCGCCCGCCGCCAAGCGTCCACGTAGTTCGCGAACAGCAACTTCGACGGCCACAGCGTGATCGGCACCGTCTCCGTCTCCACCTTCGCCATCAGCGACGTCGCGATCATCCAGAGGAACGGGAACGCCATCAGCAGGGCGCCGATCGCCAGCACGATGTGGCTGAACAGATTTCGAACCTTCATCTCTTGAGCCCCGGCAGGGGCGGGTTTTGGTTAGCCTGCGGTGAAGCGAAGCGAAACCCCAGGACAGCCGGCCCCCGCGCATCATCAAGCCCCGGCAAGGGCGGCTCATTTCTTATTCAACGCCGCCGCCAAGCTCTCGCCCAACTTCCGGCAGGCATCCATGCTCTCACCGGCGGGCGCACCCTGGGCCAGCACCCCCGGGCACACTTGCTTCAGGCCCACCGCCTTGGCCAGCTCGTCGATGCTCTTCAGCACCTTGCCGCCCCCGCCGTGCGAGCCGAACGACACGCAGGGCTTGCCCTTCAGGCTCGCCGCGTGCGGGAGGGCGCGGTCGAAGAACGTCTTCAGCTCGCCCGCCATGTAGCTGAAGTAGTCGGGCGAGCCCAGCGCGAAGCCGTCGGCCTTCACCACCTCCGCCACGTTCGCATCGTTGCCCACGACCATCTCCACCTGTGCGCCCCCGCCCTTGGCGCCTTCCGCCACGAGCTGCGCCATCTTCCGCGTGTTGCCGCTGCCAGAGTAATACACGATCGCTATCCTTGCCATCGCTGGCCTCCTTTCACGCTCAATAGTGCGTCATCCGGCCCAGTACACGCATCTGGAAAACCGTGAGCACCATGATGATCACGAACAGTATGAACGCCGCCGCCGAGCCGTAGCCGACCTGGCCCGAATTGTAGAACTTCGAGAAGATGAACATCGTCACGTTCTGCGCCGCCGCGCCCGGCCGCGGCCCGATCATCACGTAAATCTGGTTGAACGCCTGGAACGCACGGATCACCGACACGATCACCAGGAAGAAGATCGTGGGGCTGATCAGCGGCAGCGTGACGTACCGCGACATCCGCCACCCCCGGGCACCGTCGATCTGCGCCGCCTCGTGCAGCTCGGCGGGCACCGCCGACAGCCCCGCGAGGAAGATCACGATGTTGAATCCCAGCGAATGCCAGATCGAAAACACGATCACGCAGAAGAGGGCCACGCTCGGACCCGCCCAGTTCACGTCAAGGCCCACGATGCCGCCGAACGCCTGGAAAATGCTGCGCGGATCCTGCACCCACGCGATCGGCTGCGACGGCTCGCGGCCCAGCGCCGCCAGCAGGGCATTCGCCAGCCCGCGATCGTCCGGGTGGAAAATCCACTTCCACACCGCCGCCGCCGCCACCGTCGACGTCACGTACGGCAGAAAGTATATCGTCCGATACATCCCCCGCGCCCGCAGCTTCTGGAACAGCAGGACCGCGATGATGTAAGATAGGATCAATCCCGCGGGAACTGTGCCGATCACATAGTAGAAGGTGATCACCAGCGATTCGCGGAACTCGGCGTCGGCAAAGGCCTTGTAGTAGTTGCCCAGCCCCACGAACCGCTCGTAGACGATCCCCCAGCGGCACAGGCTCACCACGAAGCCGTAGAGCAGCGGGAAGATGCTGAACACGCCCAGCAGCACCGCGGCCGGCAGCAGGTAGAGCCACGGCCGAAGCCTGTCCGATCTGGTCAGGGCCATCCGGGGAAGCATCCTTCTGGGGACCTCGTCGCCGATCCCACCGCGCCGCCTCGCGGTCTTGCCGCGGCGAGGGCCGGCGGACGAGTTCTGGGCGGACGCATACGGGCGGACGCGCAATCGTATCACGGGCTGCACCAACGTTCAAGCGGAAAAGGCACCCGGCACGGCTCCCCCGGGTCCGAAGCTCCGGCCGACGCCGTCGCCGGCCGGCTTCCGTTTTCGCTTTGTTTTTCCCGCGCGTTGCGCTATCTTGAGGAACGCCTGCCCCCTACGGACGGAACCCGAATGAGACAGGATGCTCCAAGCATGCGATTGGTGTCAGCCGACAGCGCCCACTACGTCCACGGCAACGTGCTGCACTTCTTCTCCAACGGCGTAGAAGCCGCCGAGCTGTCCCTCGCACCCGTCATCGACGGCCTGCCCCTCGAGGTCAACTCCTGGGAACCCACCGCCGGCGGCCTCGTCGGCCGCATCCGCGGCGGCGGAGCCATCCACCTCACCGCCCAGGGCGGCCACCTCGTCTACTGGGTGCAGAAGAAGTTCGACGCCGTCCGCTCGGCCATCCTCTTTCCGTCGTCAAATCTCCTCGCCACCGAATACCACGCGTTCGTCTCCGACTGGGCCGACAGGTCGTTCGGCATCTCCGAAGACAACGAGATCGTCGCCTCCACCGCCGTCAGCCCCCCCGCGCAGGGCCGCGAGCGCCCCCGGCAGCAGAGCTGGATGATGGCGCCCTCCCCCCGCGACGTCGCCTTCCGCAGCGACGGCCCCTGGTGGGGCATCTGCATCCCCGGCTCCCTGCCCGTGGGCGAGACGCGCTTCGCCGTGCGGCGCGGGCGGCTGTCGATCGAGCTGCGCAACTACATCGCCGCCAACGCCAACGGCACGCTCCCCCGCGTCGTACTCGCGGCCGACCTCCCCAGCCCCTACGACATCCTCGACGTCGACGTGCAGTTCTGCCGCGAGCGCCGCGAGATCGCCGCCCACCGCCGCTTCTGCCCCTGGTGGTCGCGGCCCATCTTCTGCACCTGGGGCGAGCAGGTCCAGACCGCCGACGCACACGCCGCCCTCACCGCCGCCAACGTCCGCCGCTGGACCGCCATCGTCCGCGAAAAGACCGGCCTCCCCGACTTCACCGTCATCATCGACGCACCATGGTTCGACAAGCACGGCGACTTCATCGCCAGCGCCGGCCGCTTCGGCTCTACCGAGGGCCTGCGCGCCCTCATCGACGAACTCCACCGGGCCGGCCACCGCGTCCTCCTCTGGTTCACCCCCTTCAAGATCGACTTCGACTCCGACATCGCCACCACCGAACCCGACTGCCTCCTCCTCGACCACGCAGGCAGACCCCTCCGCTGCGACGAACGCAGCGGCTTCCGCGACTTCACCTCCGCCGTCGGCCGGAACACCCTCATCAACAACCTCCGCTACTGCCTCTCGCCCGACGCCGACTGCCTCGATGCCGACGGCCTGAAGATCGACTTCAACTACCACAACCCCGACCTCGCCTCCGCGCGCCTCCGCAACCTCCGCTGGGGCGCCGGCGACGAACACTGGACCAACGTGCTGCGACACCTCCACGAGGACGCACACCGCATCAAGCCCGACTGCCTCATCACCACCAGCGGCGTCGCTCCCTACCTCGCCGGCCACACCGACATGCTCCGCCTCAACGACCTCTTCGACGAGGACCCGACGCTCTGGTTCAAGCGGGCGCGCCTCGGAACACGGCTGATGCCCGGCACCCCCATCGACGCCGACGGCTGGCCCATGACCCACGCACGCTGCAACGCTTCCTGGATGGTCTCGCCCGTCTACGGCGTGCCCGACCTCTACCACGCCACCCTGTTCGACGGCCGCGAGAAGCTCGATGAGGCTGACTACCGCCGCCTCTCCGCCGCCTGGCACGTCTACCTCAACGCGCCCCTCGCGCCCGACATGCAGATCGCCATCGAGCCCGAGACCGGCACCTTCCAGCGGCGATACGGCTCGGGCCCCCTCAAGGGCCAGCTCGCCGCCGTCTGCTTCGAGCGCGCCTGCCTGGCCACCTTCTCGCCGCAGTGCGCCAGGATCGCCGCCGTGCGCGACATCCACGTC
>Ga0172366_10005237_pt1 | contig 10195 bp, 4 predicted proteins | sample LakKivSesite69cm_FD_114533 | JGI IMG/M metagenome (GOLD analysis project Ga0172366, IMG submission 114533) | Sediment microbial communities from Lake Kivu, Rwanda - Sediment site 69cm | ecosystem: Environmental > Aquatic > Freshwater > Lake > Sediment | place: Rwanda: Western Province, Lake Kivu...
CTGATCTTATCTTTCCTGTACAGTTCAGCCATTTTCTCCGTCTGGTCTGCCAGGCTGGAGGCCGCGGTGATGCTTATACCCACCGGTGTGCTTACCTCATGGGCCACACCTGCGATCAGTTCCCCCAGCCCTGCCATTTTCTCTGAGATGATCAGTTGTGCCTGTGCTTTCTGAAGTTTCTGCAGGGTATCCTGCAGCTCCTCATTAATAGCCTGCAGTTCCTCTTTCTGCTGTTCCAGCTCACCCTTCGCGGCCATCAGCTCTGCTTTCTGGTTCTCGAGCTTCCTGGTACGTTCACTGACCTGTCTTTCGAGCTCTTCCTTCTCATTGCTCAGCCTCCATGTCCTCAACCTGATATAGAAATACAACATGCTGATGGACAGGAGCAGGTATGCAATGTATGCGCTTGCTGACCGCCACCAGGGCGGGCGTATGATGATGGACAGCCGGCAGCCTTTCTCGTTCCATACCCCATCATTATTGCTTCCTTTACATACAAATGTGTACCTGCCGGGGTCGATGTTCGTATAACGGGCTTCACTTTCTGTTCCTGATATAATCCAGTCCTTATCAAATCCTTCGAGCATGTAGGCATATTGATTTTTCTCTGACCTGGTGAAACTCACAGCGATAAAATCTATTGAAATATTATTTGAATTATAGGGAAGCCCTACCTTTTCCAGGTCCATCACAGGTTTGTCAAAATGCACCGGCCGTTCATTTATTGTTATACCGGTAATATATACCGGTGGGACAAACGGATTACGGCTGATCTTTTCAGGATTGAAATAATCCACTCCTTCGGGGCCGCCGAAAAACATAATTCCTGATCTTCCGGAAAAAGCTGTCCTGAAAATAAAACCATTGTTTACCATACCATCCCCATGATCAAGGTTCACGACAGATCCATCATCAGGATTGAATCTTGTGATCCCCTTTCGTGTGCACAACCACAGGTTGCCCTTATCATCCTCTCCTATATAGAAAATATACTCATCAGCCATCCCGTCTTTCTCCCCGAAGACCCTGACATGGCCTGTTCCCCTGTCCATCAGGTTCAATCCGTATTCAGAGGCGGCCCATAGCCTACCCTGCCTGTCCTCGTAAAGAGCAGTAATATTATTACAGCTTATAGAACGGGGATCAGCAGGGTCAGCCCGGTAGACCTCACATATACGTGTATCCCTGTTGAGTTTAAGCAGGCCTTTCCTGGCAGTAGCGATCCAGAAATTTCCCGACACATCCTCATAGAGCTGGTTGATCCATAACCTCGAATAATTGGTGTGATCCCGGGCATAGATGTCTACTGTCTTTGCCGTTCCTGTGGCCCTGTCAAATATTGCCAGTCTGTCACCGAGTCCGATCCACATAATTCCTTTCCTGTCCTCATACACAGGTGCAACTGTAACGGGAGCGACCAGGGAATGCAGATGGCGTCTGAAGGTACCATCTTCCTCAACATATTCATCAAGGCCGTTTTCTGTGCCTATCCATATAGTCCCCTGCCGGTCTTCAAAAAGATCGATGATGCTGTTACTGCTGAGTGTTGCCCTCCGCAGGGCATTATGCAGGTATCCTGCCTCCTGCTGCAAAAGCTGTCCCGGACCAATGGAGTACCTGACAAGACCTGCACCGCGGTGGCCGATCCATAACCTGTCCCTTGAATCAATAAAAGGTATATAATAACTGGCTATACCCTGTACGGTCCTTTCATAGGGAATCAGAGACTTCACTGGTTTCCGTATCACCATGGCACGGTCAATGCCGGGATACAGGTGGTTGATCCATAAAGCACCCTCATCGTCACGTTCCATTGAATAGCACATATTCCTCAGCATGCCTTTCTCCTCTTCCGCGACAGCATAACAGCTCAGGTCATCAGAAAACTTGTTGAACCTGCACAGTCCCCTGGAGGTTGTAAACCAGAGGCTCCCGGGATCTTCAATTATCTTTCCGTATATATTCAGTTGTCTCAGCCCGGCAGGATAAAAATAATCGGTGAGTGTCAGATCCGTACCATTGACTTTAACGATCCCATCCTGGGTGAAGACCCATAACGTATTCTGTTGGCCCGGATAAACAGTGACCAGGTTCCCTTTCAGCAGTTCACTGTTTCCCATACCTGAAAACTTTGTCAAAACACCGCTGTTTCTGTCTGTGATCCTGTATAACCCGCCTGATGCTGTAGTGACCCATACCATTCCTGCCGCATCCAAACTTATATCCTGGATGACGTTATCACCCAGTCCGCATGCCGGGTCACTGCTATCAAAATGATCCACTGACTGCCCGTCAGGGGTGATACGGAACAAGCCGTTACGCGTGGTCCCGATCCAGATATTACCTTCCCTGTCCTCGAGGAAACGCTTATAAACATTATAATCAATATTTGCCATCCGGTATTCCTCAGGGAAGCCTGCAGAGATATCAAAAGCAGTGTAACCGGTGAAGCTGTTCGTTCGTGTATCAAAGGCATACAGGCCTGCACCTGTGAACAACCAGAATCTGCCAGCCCGGTCTTCATGGGCAGCAAATATAACATTGGCAGGATTATATGCATCTGTGTTCACAGGCGTCCAGGTCATGAAGCTTTCATCCGCACGGTTATGCCTGGAAAGACCATTACCCGTACAGATCCATAGTATGCCTGAATGATCTTCATACAGGGAATTTATCTCTGCTTTTGGCAGGGACAATGAATCACGGCCATTATTCCTGAAAGTTTTTATGTCTGTACCATCATACCGGTCGAGGCCATTATTTGTGGCTATCCAGATAAACCCGTAATGATCTTTCAATAAGAAATAGGTTATTCTGGATGAAAGGCCCTCCTCTTCGGTAAGATGTATTATTTCCAGATCGCCTGGATTTGTTGAGACAGTAAGTGTGACAGGTGGCGGATTTGCCGTTCCGTAACTGGCTGACAGATAGATTATAAATGTAAGACAGACCAGCCGTTTCATCTCTGATACCGGATTATACCTTAACTTTTGAACAATTTACGAAAAATCCATAAGCACTCGTTACAGACGAGTATATCATAGTCACTCGTTTGGAAACGTGCCATCATTGTGAAACCAGCGAGAAGTTTTTTGCAACCCATCGGATGGCCTGGGGCCATCCGATGGGAACTGGGCACAGCGTGGGGAGGGACGGGAATAACGAGTAGGAAGAAGGTTGTTAGGCTGTAGGCTTTAAGACTGTTAGGAAGAAAGGAGAATTTGGAACCAGGAACTCATAGCTCTTTCTTCCGATTCACGATTCTTTGAACTTGGAACCTGGAACCAGGAACCAGGAACTTCTTCTTCCTATCTCTCCACCTCTGCCAGGCCGTTATAAAAATACCAGGCATGGGAATATTTTGGTTCGATGATCATTTCTCCCCTTTTATCAATGAACCCCCATCTGTACCCGACCATAACTGCTGCCAGCCCTTCTGAGAATTCCTTAACTTCAGTGTATTTAAACGGCACACAAACATTACCTGCGGCATTGATGAAACCCCATAATCCTTCTTTATTTTGAGCAGCGCAGAGTCCATCCGAAAAATTATAAACCCACCGGTAAACGGGCTGTATCACATACTCGTCCCTGTGGTTGATGAATCCCCAGCCATCAGTTGATTCCACTGCGGCTATGCTGTCGTGGAAATCCCTGACTGATTCATACCGGGGTTCAATAACCCAGTTACCGCTCAGATCAATGTATCCCCATAGCAGGTGGTCAGGATCAGCCACATCATGTGCACTGGAGAGGCCTTCATTAAAGCTGAGGCTGTACCTGGAATATCTGAAAGGTATCAGCTCATTGCCAAGGGTATCAATGACAGAATAATGGTTTTTTTTTGTTACAGACGCCAGCCCATTTTCGAAATCTGATACATCGTCGTATTTCGGCACAACCACTGTCTTCCCTTTTTTATTGATAAATCCCCATTCCCCCGAGCTGCTCACTTTTGCCATCCCTTCAAAAAACGGTAATGCCTTATCCCATACCGGAGCTATTACCGTTTTCCCGTTTACGTCAATATAACCCCATTTAATTATCCTATGGGTAAAGGTTGTTTGTTCAGCCTGAGAATAGCGGGATTCGGTTCCCCGTACAAACCCTACCGGTGCCAGGCCTTCGTTAAAAAACCCCGCTCCTGCGTACCGTGGCTCGATCACAACCTTTCCGGTGGAATCCAGGAATCCATAGTTTACATTACCCTGTTTATCTGGACTGGTCTTGAAAAGTATACGATTGCCGGAAGATAGCGTCCATGCCCAGTCTTCAGGAAAGGATTTTAACGTTTCATTACCCTGCCTGTCCACCAGGGTAACCTGTTTCATATTCTGTGCAGTTGACAAGAGACCAACAGCCAGTAAAATAATCAAAAAACCGGTTTTTTTACCTGTGATCTTGTTCATGTTAGGGGATTTGATTTACAGTAATTAATAATCAACAGACTTACAAGCCGGTCTGTATTCCCAGCCCTGTCCTGATGCTGTCAGCCTTAAAATCTGCCTTTTTAAAAGGATGGGCTTCTGTGCTGAACACCCAGTCACGGGGATTGATCCCGCTATCCTGCGCAAAAACAAGATAGAAATATTTCATTGTTTCGGCAATAAAGAAGGTGGACATGTGGTCGGACTGTTCTTTGGTGATGATATTTTCAATATGGGCATAAGCTAAGGGAGTTCGGCAAAATTTTTTTATGTCTGTGTAATATTTCTCCGCCATTTTTTGCCAGGTGCTGTCACCGGTAAAATAAAACAGGTAATATGCAGATTCAGTGATCTCCGGATTAAGGTAGTACCGTGGATTCAGTATGGAATCCTTTCCGTAATCATAGATCATCGGCTCGAGGTGATGTTTGTCCCAGAGCCTGTCCCAGGTCTCCTGGCATTTTGCTGCTTTTCCCACATCACCTGACAGAGCAAGCAAAGCAGGGAAATAAGCATCCCAGAGAGTCACTGTTTTGCTGACCTCACGGCCTGTAAAGGCATTCACTTTGCGGTACCAGAGGCTGGTGTCTGATTCATCAGCAATATACTGATGCACGGCCGGCAGGCTTTTATCCCAGATGTTTTTCAGTTCGGGATCGCGGAACAGCAGCCAGCCTTTATAGACATATTCATACCATGAATCTATGCAGGCGCCTATATGACTTATGCTGTCGACTGGCTGTCCTGTTTCCACATTCATATTTTCGCTGAATAGCCCAAAGGGTGACCGTATTGCCCAGATCCCGCTGGCAGCTTTTTTAGCCAGCTGGTAGTAGGTCGGATCCTGCGTATAATAGCTCAGCACACCCATTTCAACCAGGAATGTGCCGGCTTCAGCAACATTCACTGTATCTCCCCGTACCTGTCCTGTTTTCAGGTTGACCCAGTAATGAGGGAGGCCGGAACCAGAATTAAATGCAGGCATCAGGCGCCTGCCGAAATCTTCTGCCTTCGCAAGCACACCGGGATCGCCCGAAAGGCCGTACATGCTTAACAATCCTCCTAGGACACGGATATTGAATTCAAATGTTTTAACGAAGATATCTTTGTCGAAATCCAGGGTCCCTGTAACATACTCTTCTATCCTGCGGGCTTCAGCATCATAACCCATGATCTTAAGGGTGCTGTACGCATCAATACCCTGGATGAATAAAGGTTGTCTGTACCAGTCCTCATAGGAGTCTGACAGCGGTTTCAGTTCGTCATGGCCCCAGGCATATTTTTCATAAGCTTTCCAGGAACGAAGTGTCTCCAGCCTGACATCCTCATACCGGCCAGGAATGTTATTGGCAGACCGGTCTCCAAGGTGAAATGACCGGCATCCGGTCAGTGTCAGGATAAACAGAAGTGCATATCTGTTCATAGAAGATTGAAGTACAAGTATTTAATCCGCCTTCTCTGTCGGGTGGCGGATTCAGGTTCCAGGGCTTCCGCGAGCGCTGTCCGTGTGTCGCCGAAACTTAAGCAGAGGCACAATCCGCCAACTGGCGGAGGAGGCGCTGCCCCCGGGTTTATGCCAATCGATTCAGTTCGAAAGACAGAAGAAAAAGCTTCCGTCTTCGGACTTCCGTCTTCGGACTCCGGACTTCCGTCTTCAATTAATCATTTCTTTACAACAACCTGTGACCAGAAACTGTCACCCAGTTTCGCTTTTAACAGGTACATGCCAACCTCCAGATCTTCGATATCAACGGTATGAGAGTTACCGGTAAAATATTCATTCCTGATTACCTGGCCAGTGATTGTTGTCAATGAAATAACATTCACAGTCTGACTTGCCGAATAGGTTTCGACTGTAAGATAATTCTGAGCAGGAACCGGAAATATATTTACCATTGCCTGCCTGGTGACATCAGCCAGGCTGTTTGCATAATCCGGGTCAACCAGTATCATTAGGCCAAAATAATCTGCATTTTTATACATATCATTTGCATGGGCTGATGTCATGTACATGGAGCCTATAAAATTTTCCCGGGCGGTTGTTTCATCATTGTCGCAATAGGCTATAGCCAGTCCCATTTTTTTATCATGCGTCAGTGTCACACGGCTGGCTTCCGGATTGCCAGGATCAAATGCAGCAGAGTATATTTTAATGGCGAATTCCCATAAATAGGTATCTTCGCCGATCGTATCCATATCTACCTCAATATTATCCTTATAATTTATACCCTGGCCTGATGAATTAAGATCCACGGCATCATAAAACAGACTTACGTGATAAGCAAATGCATTGCAATTCCGTTCATGGTCTCCCTTTGAACGGTCCTCATCAATGAATAGTTCAAGGCAGTCATCATCCCACCAGTTCAAAAGCGGGTCAGCATGGTCGTCAGAAAGGGAATCGTCAATAACCTCCACCAACACATACAAGTATTGTTCGTCCCAGGCAACCTTAAACCTTCCCGCAAAATCCCCTTCTTTCATTGTTGCGCCATAGGGTATCCATACCTGGTCAATCGGGTGCCACACGGCAGCTCCCCAGCATTCCTCATTTGCCTGACCGTCAACTGTTACCGGCGTATTTGTATGGTAACAAAAAATAGTATCTTTTTGTGTCTGGCTCCAGGCACAAGCCGCCAGGGCAAGGCAGGTGGTTACAGATGCAATATATTTAATCATAAGGTTCTTTGTATATTATAAATAATTGACGCATTGGCTGCAAACAGACGGCGATAAGCCAGCCGCGACAATAATTTTTCTGTCAGACAATTTATGCCGGTCTCATTATTCCGATTATTCTTTCCTGATGACTTTACCCATGAAAAGTGCACGGTTCATATTATCGCGAATTTTGTAAATGTACAATCCGTCAGGAACTTTATTATAGTCTGCATCGGTACCATTCCAGATTAAAACTTCTGATTCCTTAAAGTTTAACACATTGATCAGCTGTCCCTTAATGTTATAAATCTCAAGTTTTGAATCATGAAAGATCTGCTCCGGCTTTCTGAACCGGGTATAGTCTGAGAACGGGTTTGGTGCGGCGATATTGACATTTAAAGGGGAATTTGATGAAATACCCGTGAACACAGTTTTATAATAATCCAATTCAATGCCATCGCCAGTTCCCAGATTGCGTGAGTATTTTCTGTCTGTGGGATTATTCCAGTGTTCAAAAACACCAAGGCTGCCTATTGGTGTTCCATCACCTTCGGGATCATATTGGATGCCTGCGGGCCAGTAGTCGTTGCTGGCACACTGCGAAAGGTAATCAGCGACCTCGACTTTCATCTGGATAGGATAGCTGTTTTTAGTATTGTCTTCGACATATTCTTCAAACAGCACATCAAAACCCACCGATTCCAGGGCTACAGGATCCTGTCCGACAAATATTGAGTTCGGATAATCATTATTGAAAGGGGCCGATTTAAACTTTTTAATATATCCTTCCCAGCCTTCACCTCCCCAGATGCCATCAATGATATAAATTAATCCTTTCCCGCCGGTGTCCTTATGTCCCATATAATCAACTGTATGCCTGTATTTGCCGGAGCCGGAGCTGTTTGCCGGAAGGCTGTAATGCATTAATATCGCATACTGACTCTGGGGGGCGTCACCTTTGGCAAGATAGGAACCCTGGTGGTTTTTGGCTATCAGGGTAATGCCTCCTTCATTATGGGTTTTCAAACAGGGGATGTTAATCATATAGGTCGCATCCAGATAGTGTTGCGGTAAGGTCGACTTGTATTGTTTGTCACTGAAGACCAGTACTTCATCAGAGGACGGGACTGTCAGGTGAATGCCATTGGCACCAGTGCCATCTACATAGTATACACCAGGATATTTGCTCTTGACAATGTCCCTGTATTCTTTCCTGAATTCACGGTACGGGTCGCCGAGTGTTATATCTGATTGTGCCACTCCGACAACATGAACCAGCTGGTACAAAACAGCATTCAGCAACTGTGGTGTGGCATCCATCCTTTTGGGTCTATCATAGTAACTTGTGCTCTCATTCGTTAGATTGATCTTAACAGCAATTTTTTCTCCCGCGGAATATCCCACTTCCCCCCTGCCGTGCGACTTATTGAATGATTTAAAGATGGCATCCCAGGCATCAGTAAGATCATCATCACCTGCATAATTGGTTATTGCAAAGGCAAGCATGTTACTGATGACGTTTGAATCCAAATTATTGTTACTGTACCAATAGTTACCGCTACCATTGGTGGGGACAAAGTTCTCATTTGTCGCTCCATCATCATGCACCCAGACAACCCTGCCGGGGAATAATCCTTTTGCCTCTCCGACAGGGCTGTTTGATGCAACAGGGAAAGTATTATCTGTCGGGTTCAATGCCCTGGCAAAATTTACCCTTCCGCTATACAGGGTGATAAATGCAAGCATCAGGATTGTAACGATCAGGAAGGCTGAGCCGGCAATATACCTGGAAGAAATTACGGACTTCCTGAACTTCCTGAATGAGATTGTTGTGGCACCGATGCCCAGCAAATAAATTACAAATGATGACATCAGGGGAGCTGCAACCCGCATGCACGGGTACTGTGCACGGCTTGGTTTTGGGATTACCCGTATCAGGAACCACAAGGAGGCTGATAATCCAAGCAGGAATATGAACGTTTTTGATAACCTGAATTTTGTCCAGAAGGATTGTTTTTTCATTTGGATCGAGGTTTAAAATAAGCCTTTAAGATAGGTATATTATTTTGGTTCAGAAAATAACCGTGGAAGATGTTCATGGGGGAAGGACTCAAAGTTAATGGGTTGATGCGTTAAAGCGTTAAAGCGTTGAAGGGGGAAAGGGCGTAAGGGTACAAGGGCACAAGGGTACAAGGGCACAAGGGCACAAGGGTACAAGGGCACAAGGGTAGAAGGGAATAAGGGGAAAAGCGTTAATCGTTAAGTCGTTGAGCCGATGATTTGTTGAGCCGTTGAGCCGTTGAGCCGTTTATGCGTTGATGCGGAATAGTGGAAAAGGGTTAAAGCGTTGATGCGTTAAAGCGTTTAAGCGTTAATGCGGAAAAAGCAGAATAGAAGATAAGGGTATGAGAGGAAACAAAAAAAATCTTATCTGACCTATGACTTACGACTTCCGTCTTCTAACTCTTTATTCCCGTTCCTCCCCACGCTGTGCCCAGTTCCCATCGGATGGCCCCAAGCCATCCGATGGGTTGCAAAAAACTTCTCGCTTGCACTATTCTGCTGGCGCTCGTTAAAGGCATATGAATCGTGATTCGGGGAGGGAAATACCAGTGGTATGCGCTCATTTATAACGAGTGCCATCTGGAAAGAAGTTCCTGGTTCCTGCCCGCCCAATCCACCAACTGGCGGAGCGGGGTTCAAAATTCTTATTTCTTCCTGACAGTCTAAAAACCTACAGTCTAATAACCTTTTTTCGACTCACGCCTCACGAATATTTTTTCTGGATTCCGGATTCAGGATTCCGGGTTCCTCCTAATAGTCTAAAAGCCTTCAGCCTAACGGCCTTCTTTTTACTCACTACTCACTTTCTTCTTCTTCCGGTTTCTGTCTTCCGTTTTCTGTCTTCCGTCTTCTGACTTCTGACTTCCGACTTATTCCGAAACATCTCAACACGCAAACAGTTCTTCCAACTCACTACTCACTTTCTTCTCCGGTGGTTTTGTCATTATAGACGGAATGATTAGATTTCGTATTCCAATATTGAGCAGGAGAGATGCAGAAGCCTGAAAAAAATAATGATCCGGATGCCCTGAGTAAGCCAGGAC
>Ga0172366_10005238_pt1 | contig 10194 bp, 13 predicted proteins | sample LakKivSesite69cm_FD_114533 | JGI IMG/M metagenome (GOLD analysis project Ga0172366, IMG submission 114533) | Sediment microbial communities from Lake Kivu, Rwanda - Sediment site 69cm | ecosystem: Environmental > Aquatic > Freshwater > Lake > Sediment | place: Rwanda: Western Province, Lake...
ACCCCTAACACTAAACATAAGAAAAGTACGGCAGAACGAAACCTAAAAACCCAGACCTTAAGTTGCCACGTCCTATTCTGGCTTAATGACAAATGTTAGAATGATTAGGGATAATTTGGCACAACACAATAGAGAAAAATTTAAGACGAGGTAGATAATAGATTCATATCAGCTAAGTCTCAATCTTAGAGGTAAAAAACTTTGGATAAAGTTAGTATGCACAGTCTTACTTCCGGACAAAGAGCCTACCTTACAACCAATCTTCAGAATAAAGTTTTTACTCCAAATCAAGCTGCCGAATATGCGAAGAGACAGTGGAATATTGATGTGGACGTAGGGTCAATTGAGGCTTATATGAAAGGGGAACCAGACCCTTTGGCCCCACAATCTACATACGCAGAAGCTCAACAATTCCCTGAGACTGTAATTTCTTCTGCTCTCGCAAAAGACCTCGACGTAGTTGGAAATGACCTAACTCTAGTAAAACACCAGTATGAGCTAGAATCAGGGAGCAGAATAGACATCCTTTGCAAGGATAAAGAGGACAACTGGGTTGTTGTTGAAGTGAAGAAGTCTGCAACAAGAGATGTCATAAACCAATTGCTAAGTTATATGGCTGAACTGAAAGAACAGCACCCAGAAGATGACGTTAAAGGAATCGTAATGTCTAATAGCTATGACGCGGACCTGGACAGAAAAATTAGATTACTTAAAGGAAGTGGAATTGAATTACGCTATTACAAGCTCAAAGTTCTCCCCTCTTCTGAAGATGAAGTTATGAAAGCCTAGATTAGTCTACCATAACTGATTTAGTTATGTTCTCTTTACACTTTTGTGACAAAAGATTTCATACAATGGCACAACATATTTTACTGATCTAACACAGTGAAAGACTATTGAAGTTAATAAGAGAGATTAAAGGATACTGTCTTAGTATTCGATGATAACCCTTTCTCTAAATTTGTTGTAGGTAAGGAATTTAGAGATAAGTCTTTTGGAGTTTAATACTCTAAGGGTATAAGGGTCTATATAGTAAAATCTAAGGGTAAGGTTAGGGTGGTAAAATGAGTGAATACCCTTCCCAGTCAGCAGATCATTCTTTTATGAAAACTATTTCGTCTAGTCCTTTGAAATGTTCGTCGCCAGTGATGACGTTTCCCTTAGCAACTCTCGCCGTGCACAGGATTATGGAGTCTGCAAGCCCCCAACCCCTTCTTTTCTTTTTCATTTCCAGATCAATCTCACCCGCCCTGATTGCAATCTCAAAATCTAAGTTAACTATTTGAGTGGCTACCCTCATGAACTCTAAACGCTTCAATCTTCCCTCCTGAGTCTCATTTCCAAGCTCAATTTCCCTCAGCAGTTTCCTGCTAATTTCTGAGACAACTACTGTTGGGGTTGCCGACTTTTCACTTTCTATATATCGCTTGGCAACCTCTCCCGATTTGGAAGCTCTGAAATACTCTATCCAAGCGTAGGCATCAATAACGTACCTATAACTCATGTAGCTCAGCCTCATCCTCGCGCGAGAAAGGTTTCAGCCTTGGATTAGATCCAAACATCGAATCTGAAATACTCTTTCTCTCCGAAATCAGCGTCTTTATAACCTCGTCATGGCTCCTTGCCCGCATCTCTTCCTTCAGCTTATTAAGCATCTGAAGGGTCTTTTCGGATACTTGAACGGTTGTTGGCACGGTCGTCACCGATTGTGTATAATTATAGTTATAGAATATAAACTTATACCGAAAGAATGTACGGTGCACTACTGCTAATACGCGAGGGACAGGACTTAACAAAGAACTCGCTTAAACGTGAAATGAATACCGAGAAAACTATCAAATTGAATGCGATTAGTAAAAGGCAGAAAAGATGGTGTTTGCGAGCCTACTGAAAGACTTCAATTTTTTCCGACGTCGGATATCTTTACAACCTAAAGATGAATAATAGATAAAAGGATTGCTAGCAGATTCTAATTCAGGCTTGGAATTCTAGCCGTTGCAGCCATATTATTCGAAAACTCTTTTGACTAATGGGATTCTGTCGAAGTGGTGGTCGTTTGAGTATATCTCTTTTATTCCAAGCCTTTCCATGACAGCTGCGATGACGGCGTCGTCCCAGTCAACTGTGAAATCTACGTCTCCTAGGATTTCAATGGCTCTAAGCATGTCTTCAACAGTGTAAGGAACAATTCTGAGGTTAACATATGAAAGTATTGAATAAAGAACAGTTCGGATTTCTCGAACTGAATACTCCTGTTCCACATGAATTAAAACCTCTTCTAAAACTAGGGTTGAGGAAACGGTTTCTTCACCCCTTTCGACACGCTGCAAAATCCTCTTGGATGTTTCACCGAAAACTGGATTCTTATCAATATGGTATATGAAGACGTTGGAGTCGATGAACCGGACCAAGGCTACTTCTCTCTCAGTCGACCCTTTCTGATCTTCTCTTCAAGCTCTTCAGGCTTGGTCACCATCTTTTTAGGGGCTCCTAAACTTGCTAGCCTCTCAGTCGGATCCTCCACAAGCCAATGCGGCTCTATGATTAGTCTTCCATCATCCAAGATTACGCGCACTTTATCTCCTTCTTTTATGCGAAGCTTCTCGCGTAACTCGGCTGGTATGGTTATCCGATACTTCTTTTGAACAACTTCTTCAACAGCCAATTAACCCACCAAAATAGTGTAACATTAAAAGATACATAAAAACTTATCCACTAAATATGATACTCAAACCATTCATAAAGCTACAAGAAAAAGAAGAAAAAAGAGAAGGTTATGCGACTTGTTGAAGAGCAATGCCGGAATCCGAAGGCAGATAGCTTTTCAACCTAAAAAAAATAATCCTAGGATAAAAAGGATCAGCCTCTAGCTTAATAGCTCTAGCATTTCGGCAACAGTTACTATTTTTATTTCCCTGAATTCTTTTAGTGAAAGTAGGTGTTCATCACCAGAAACAATGTAGCCAGCTTTCCCGTCATATGCCGTTCTTAAAATCACGTCATCGTTTGGATCTTCAACAACTTTAAACCTTGACTTCATCTTAACAATTTTTGCAACGCTACCGACGACTCTTAGGAACTTCACTGCATCCTCTTCTTCAACATACTTTCTTATTTCAGGGTCTCCAAGAGTTCTGGCAAACTCATCTAAAATTTCCATAGAAAGGATTAGCTGAGCCTTCCCTTTTACTATTTCATAAAATAATTTTCTAGGTTTTCCTATTTTAATTAGAGCTGAGATAAGTACATTAGTATCCAAAACGATTTTAATCATCCAAAAACCTTATTGTATCTTCTATTTTCTATACTTCTGCACTATCTCATTGACCTTTTCTTCTGAAATTTCACCGTACTTGGCAATTCTAGTGTCAATCCTTTCATAGAGTTCTTCCAACCCCTTTACCAAATCGGGGACTTCAAGTTTCTTCATAATTATAGCGTCCTGATAACCATAAACAAGTAATTTAGTCTTTGGACCAATACCCAACTTCTCCCTTATGCTCTGTGGAATTACCACCTGACCCTTACTACTAACCACCACAATATCGGACTTTTCGTAGCTTGCCATAATGCTCACCCATGCTTCACACTCTTACTTTCTTACCTAATAAACATGTTGTACAGTTAACATAGAAAACGAATGAAAGTTTACGCGGCTCGCTGAAGGGAAGATGTCGAATCCGACCGAAGTGATTGCTTCAATCTGAAAACAAATGTATAACAAGAGCCATGGAAATATTAATTCTTAGTTAATATTTTTCTTGTCGGTTTTAACTTAATCATAGAGCCATTTGAAGCCGACTTTAATGCCGCCTCAGCTATCTCTAGAGCCTTTAAACCATCTAAACCTGTAACTAGGGGCTCCTTATCTTCCAATATGCACTCTACAAAATTCTGGAGTTCCAGTTTAAGCGGTTCCTCCCATTCCTGTCGAGGCGTCAATGTTTGACCTGCAGTTTCGATAGTTACCTCCTGTGTAATATAATCTAGCGAGATTATAGCTTCGCTTCCCGTGATGATCAGTCTTCGAACCTTGTAGGGAGTCAACCAGTTTACCTCTATGAAGGCTGTCTTTCCCCCGCTGAAGGATAGCATTATCTGGGCGTAATCATCGAACTCTTTATGCCTAAGGTTTCCCGCCTTAGCGTAAACAGCTATGGGATCCTCGGCGAAAATATACCTTGTTATGTCTATGTCATGTATGGCGGTGTCTTTTACAACTCCGATGTCGCCGATTCTTTCAGGCCATTTTGAAACCCGCTTAACTGTGGCAGAGACTAGGGTGCCTATATCGCCATTCTCAACCGCTTCCTTAACGCGTCTAACACCTGGATTAAACCTTTCGATAAAACCTACAGATAAATGGGACTTCTTCTCTTGAACTAAGTCGAGGATTCTTCTTGCCTGCCGAGTGGAACTTGCCATAGGCTTCTCAACCAAGACATGTTTCCCCATCTTTATCGCTTTCAGGGCTTCGCTGTCGAGGCTCTTAGACCACACGCATATAGTTGCGGCATCTATCTTCTCTTCTCTATACATTTTTAGGCTGTCTGTGTAAGCTTTTACTCCGAATTTCTCTGCAACTGCCTCAGCTATTTGAGGGTTTATGTCGCAGACCGCTATAACCTCTGCCCCTGGGATTTCATCGAGGACTCTAACATGATTTCTACCCCAAAATCCTACACCTACAACCGCTAAGTTCAGTCGGGTCATTTCTTCCATACACCTCGTCCAAGCCCACGATATACCAATCCCTGTTTCTCCACAATAAAGGGATTAAGAACATGCCCCAAATCAACTATGGCAGCTGGCTTCTTCACTAAGAGCACAATCTTCCGAAGATTTAAACGGGTAAACCTATCATGTCCCACAGCTATAATTATGCAGTCTGCCCCCTCAACGGCTCTCGTTAGGGTTCTCTCGGCTGGATATCTCATCCCAATTAGCTCCTTGTAAGAGAATAGTGGATCATAAACTCGAACCTTTATTCCCTTGTTGATCAGAATGTTTACAAGTTCCTCAACCAGTGAATCCCTACTTTCCTTTATGTTTGGACGGTAAGATACTCCTAAAACCGAAACTTTAGCCCGTCTAACACTTTTCCCGCATGAGTACAAAGCATCCTTCAATAAATAGAATGCTTGTTTCAATGTAGCATCATTGATCTTTCTGGCCAGAGTTACCATTGGAAGCCTCACGCCAAGGTTTTCCGCTTCTTCGAGAAGGAGATGAGGGTCCTTCCCTATGTGGCCACTCACAATCCCTGGAATAAGCAGGTGGCAATACGGTTGCGTGTTAGCTGCCTCTCGGGCCTCGATGAAGTCTATTCCCGCCTTCTCGCAGAATTGAGCGAGCTCATTTGCTAGGGCTATGTTGGTGTCGCGATAGAGATTCTCAAACAATTTGATGGCTTCAGCCGTTTTTATACTGCTCACCTCGATTATTCCGCCCTTAACCATGGTGCCTAAAACTGCTTTGGCAGCTTCTAGGCTCTCCTTATCGATTGCTCCGATAACTCTTGGATAGCTAGCTATATCTTCTAAGGCTTTACCCGCAGTTGCACGGATAGGACTGTAGGCTAAGCCGAAGTCTACCCCAGCTTCTAGGCCAGACGACATCTCAAAAGTATCTTTAACAAGAGTCTCTGTTATCCCTGGGCCTAATGTACTCTCAATGATGATTAAGGTTCCAGACTGGAGATTCAAGCCAGCGTCTCTGCATGCCTTTTCTAAATAGGAGTAATCCGACCTTTTCTTTTGGTCAATTAATGCTGGGACAACAAAAACAATGATGTTACTAAAAGGAACTGATTCCTCCATGACTACTGTTGCTGTAAGACGATGTTCTCTAAGATTCTTTTTTAGAAGTCTCTCAAGCCCCGGTCCAGCGAAGGGTGAGAGACCCTTTTTCACCATATTTACAACATATGGATCCGCATCGACACAGATAACTCTGAAACCTGCCTCTGCAAATAGGCATGCAGTAGGTAGACCCATCCGTCCGCATCCTACTATACTTATTGTGTAATTACCACGTTTTTCCGGAGTATCTAGATCGTTCTCTCTAAGCCTCATAGCTCTTGACATCTGTTCATTCACTTCACTGTAATCTTAGTATCATTAAATCAAGAAGCCAACAACATTAAAAGCTTTAAGGAACAGTGAGGGATGTTTCAGCGTTTCCGTACAGGTTTCTTTCTATCTCTCCCGCTATGATCTCTACTGGATCTTCAAATTTCTCGGTCAGCTTCCATGCCTTTTCTGCTTGTTTCTTCCTAGCTGAACTTATATTCCCAAGTTGATCCAGTATCTTTTCAGCCGCCTTCTCCGGTGTAGTTTCGCGGATTAATAATCCTTTTTTAATCAAATATTTTTCGATTATGAAGGGTTCGCCGGGATAGCAGGAGAAAGTAGGCACTCCGAGCAGTGCCGCCTCGACGCTCATTGTTCCTCCAGCCCCAACGAATATTGAGGAGTAAGCTAGAAGACTTGGTCCGTCAACAATGGATTCACAGAGCGAAACTTTTCCTTTAAAGGTTTCCTTAAGGATTGCCGTCTGTTCTTTATATCTGGGTATAATAACGATTTGGAGGTCCTCTTCGAGAAGCCTCATAATTATTGGAATGACAGTTGATTTTTCTGAGGCTTTGTTCAGGAGATAGGCTGCGAAGGTTTCCTCCGTCCTGAATGTTACTATGGGCTTAGACCGGTCTAGTTCCAACTCTTCAAGTATCTTCTCATTAGGTCTGAAGTCTTTAAGCCAAGCCCATGGGTCAAGGGCATAATACTGAATGATTCTTTCAGCTGATATGCCATATCTTGTCCATGCTTTCTTAGGTATCATTTTGGGCGTTAGAAGGCTCCTTGACAATGGAATAGTCAGCCTTGCAACGGCTTCTGCGTGAGGTGAGTCGTTAATGCAGATATGAGGTATGCTGAGTCCAAAGGCAACTCGGGCCATTTCAGGAGAGGAGAATGAAACAGCTATGTCGGGTCTTACATCATTAACGTAGGAAGCTAATTTTATTATCCTCTCTGCATTTGCTCTTAATTTACCATCCAGAGTTCCGCCGCCATGCCTTCCAATAATCTTTGCATCCATCCCCTTGAGTTGGAGGAGCTGATTCACCTCACGGTACCTTCGAGTCGTCAAGAAGACTTTGCATCCTTCCCTTTCAAATTTGTTTGAAAGCTTAGAAAAAAGCATACATTGCTTAGGTGTTAAGATATCAATGATAATCTTCATTTCTAACATTACAACTCCTATTTTCCTCTTTCTTAATATAGTGTGTCTATTCAAAAATTATTCGAAAACTGGTTTCTATAGGTTTCTCAACCTCTAATTGTTTTCGTCGTCACTTGATAATAAACTTCCGTTTCCTCCAGGTTTCATTGCTTCAAAGATCCTCATGTTTTTCATTTTTTGCTATAAAATAATAAAAGGAAAAAGAAGAAATTAGAAGGGAAGCCTTCACAGAAATTGGCAATCCACCATCAGTATGGTCCATAAGAACCAAGAAGTGGAAATTCATAAAATCTCAAGGTTCACGTGTAAGAAGAGAAGAGGAAGAACTTTACGACTTAGAAAACGACGTGGAGGAGATGAACAACATATCAAGTCAGAAGCAAACCATCGTAAGAGACCTTAGAGAAAGACTGTAAAGATGGATAAAAAGCTAAGAGTTGATTAACCCTCCTATTTTTTAATCATTAAAGGCGGCTGAAAACTGGGTGAATCGGGGAGGTCTCTCTCAGATTAGGAAGGTTCTTTCTTAACTGTATGCCAGAAGAGTCTCTTCGCGATTTCTCTCCATAGCCAAAGCCACAAGAGAACAAGCATGGTGCCGATTAATACCTTTATCGTAGAGGTTAATGCTGCACCTATCAGTCCTGGGATGGGTAGCGTTAATGGGACGACTAAGGTGTCGATCATCCATAGTCCAAAGAGCATGCATGTCCAGATGAAGGAGAGGATACAGACCATGTCTACGAGTCTACGGATCATGATGTCACTACCATCAAGTATGTCGTGAAGAGCGCAAAGACTCCGGATATGGCAGATAGGGCCATGAAGACCTGTATAGCTTCACGTTCAGATAGGGGGCCTCTGGCTAGAATCAACCGGGCCATAGTTATAGGTGCCTTTGGATTCACGCTTGCTGCCAATCTTTCATCTTCTAGGAGGACGACTGGACGGGAGACTTCTCTGCGTTCAAAGAGTCTGCCGATGGTTGCTAGGCCATAGAAGGCGTTCATTATCTGTGGCATGAAGGCTACAACTGCTATGATTTCTAATTGGCCGATTATTGCTATTGCTCCCAATGCCGCGCCGATACTTAGGCTTCCAACATCGCCCGAGAAGACCTTTGAGGGATACCTGTTAAAGTAATAGAACGCTAGGAGGGAACCCAGTAGTCCAACGCACATTATAGCGGCGTCACTGCGGCCTAGAATTATCGCGGAGATAAGTAGAACAAGAGTAATTATGGAGCATGCTCCGGACATTGTTCCGTTGAAGGGGTCCATCATATTAACGGCGTTTGAGGATACAGCTATCGCTATGGGTATCATTAATGGATAGACTATGGTCAGGCGGGTTTGACCTATTATTGGGAGTACCATTCGAGGGCTATATGTGTTCATGATGAGGATTGGTAGGCTGGCCAGAGTAGTGAGGAGAGGCTTAACCTTTGCGCTTAAAGTCTTTAGATCATCTATTGCGCCTATGGATCCAGCTATAAGGGTTGTGGCTGTGAAAGCAGCGAAGATTCGGGCCTTTTCTGGTAGAAGTATCGAGGCGCCTATCATGCTGGCCGCTAATCCTATTAGTACTGCGATGCCGCCCATCTCTGGAATGAGAGGCTGATCCTTCTTATGGACATCTGCCCCGGTGATCCCAGCCTTCCTCATCCTATTCATAACCTGCGGAGTGCCTATAAAGCTGGTGACGAATCCCAGAGCCAATATAATTATCCAGATAGCATATTCAGGCATTATAACTCCCTCATTTCCTTTTCATGACGTTGCAGAGTTGCCAGCCACTCTCTAGTCTCAAACTAGTATATCTCTTAGAATTAATCCCTATATTTAAAGTAAGTAATCAGGGTTCCCAAAGAAGAAATCAATAAATTTAATTAAACGTATATAGGTTAATGATCTAGGTCAAGCGGGGGTTGCCAAGCTAGGTCAAACGATTAAAGGAAGACAAGAGGCGCAGCCCTGAGGCGGCTGTCCCATAGGGGTTCGTGGGTTCAAATCCCACCCCCCGCACCACCTGAAATTGTCTGTTTGTTCCTGTTTTTTAGCGGTTTTTCCTAAATAATCCCAAATTATTCCCTTTCAGTTTTTAGTTGGCTTTTCATTTCGGAAGAAGGTTTAAATTCTCGGTTTTCAGTATTTTTGTGAAAACTTGCTCCACCATCAAGGAATAGTTTAAATTCCGGCCATGACGCTTTTTACACTTTTTGTGGCGATGGCTTTCCATTGGTCTTTTTTATTGAGAGCAGTAATGTTTAAATAGTAGATGTATACTATTTCTAACATGGTGTTAGAAATATTTAATTAAAAGTTAGAAATATGTAATGGGGTGTTTGAATGTTTGAGAAGAATGAGCCGATTAGAAGTTGGCAATACACCTTGTTCATACTAGGAGTGTCACTGTGTTTGCTAGGAGCCTTTTTGATGGTAGTAGGAGAGGGAATTTTGGCGGAGAACCATAGTGGCATCGCAGCTGTGGTAGGAATATCTGGAATCGGTCTAATAGCGCGCGCAAGGAATTGCGGAAAGAAACAAGAATAGCGGAATAATCAAAAGGGTGATTGTATGACTGATCTAATGTGGCCGATTACAAGCGTTGGGATAGTAGCCATAATCGTTTTGATCGCCATTTTGCTGGTCTGGAAAATATACAAAGAAAGAAAATCAGGCTTTCCAATGCAAGATGAGCGAACTTCAAAGATCATTGGAAAGGCAGCAACCTACGCCTTATACATAGGCTCATACTTCATCATAGCAGTTCTGTTTGTGCTTATTATTGGAAAAGAATTTTATGGTTTGCCTGAGGTTTAAGCTGGTTATCCGCTAATAGCGGCACTGTTAGTCTATAACGTGTCTTTCCTTGTATTACGCTGGCATCTCGGAAGAAAAGGAGAATAATGATGAAGTTTAGAACACGAATTAAAGAACTAAGGGCAAG
>Ga0172366_10005239_pt1 | contig 10194 bp, 9 predicted proteins | sample LakKivSesite69cm_FD_114533 | JGI IMG/M metagenome (GOLD analysis project Ga0172366, IMG submission 114533) | Sediment microbial communities from Lake Kivu, Rwanda - Sediment site 69cm | ecosystem: Environmental > Aquatic > Freshwater > Lake > Sediment | place: Rwanda: Western Province, Lake Kivu...
GATCTGGTGCATGACCTGCCCGGGTTGCGCGTGCATTTGCTGTCGGGGCTCCAGGCTGGCCTGTTGGAACGAGCCCTGGTTGATGTCGAGTTCAACCCCGGCACGCTGATCACGGCTTGAACTTCGCATCAATCAGGAGAATAGCACGCTATGATCGGGGGAAATTGGCCCGACGCACAGGGGGACAAAGATGTTGCAGGACAGACCTGTAGATATTGAAGGTATAAGGAAGAGGTGGGACGAGCGTGCCAAGAGATATGACGAATATTACCAGACGCTCAAAGGCGCCGTTGAACACTATGTGGACTGGGAGTTGCTAAAAGGGTACCTCCCCCAAAGCAGAGAGGCGAGGATATTGGATGCCGCTGGCGGTACTGGGAGGATAACACTGCCTTTGACGAAGATGGGATACTCGGTTACCCTATGTGACATTTCTCCCGGGATGCTGGATGTAGCAAGGCAGAAATTGCTCAAGGAGGGGGTTCTAGACAGAGTTGAGATCGTGGAGTGCGATATTTGCCAACTGCGTTTCACCGATGAAAGTTTCGATTTTGTGCTCTGCTGGAATGGAATGATCGAAGCCGTAAGAGAGGCTGTACGGGTGACAAAGAAAGGGGGAAGAATCTCAGTATTTCTAGTCAACCGATGCAGGGGAGCCATTGATCTGTTCTCGGAAGATCCTAGATCGGCTCTTGCGCTTATCAAATCGCATTCGGATTATGTCTACGATGAGGATGAGAGATACAGGGCTGTCAACCCAGAAGAGGCCAGGGAGTTGTTTGAAGCCCTGGGGGTCCGGGTCCTTGCTATATATGCTGTTTGCGGCTGGATGGATCTGCTTCCTATTCCCCAGGAACTTCGCGAGTCTAGCAAATGGGATGAAGGATTCTTCAGCCAGGTGACTGAAATGGTGTTAAGATTGAGCCAGGAGCCTTCCGTCAAAGGGATGTCGAGACACCTGGTTGTATATGGGGAGAAGGAGAGCTATTCAGCAAATTCAATACAGATCAATTCCCAGAGCTAAAAGCCTGGCGCGAATACGTCATAGCAAGATATACGTGGGTTACTGGCTGGTCTAAACCCGTCTAAGCCGCTTCACAGTGGCATTTGTGCTTTTTTGCACTATTCGTCAAAGCCGTGTACAATGTGCGCGGCTGCTTTGTTCCCCAGCAGCCCAACAAGACATTTGCCCCACCATAGAAAGGACATGCCGAGTATGAGCGAAAAGAGCGACCTGCCAACGCTACCTAAGGAACCGCTGCCACCTTGCGTGGTTGCCTGTCCAGCACACACCGATGTACGGGGCTATGTCAACGCCATCGCACGCGGAGACTTTGAGGAAGCCTACCGACTGGCGCGCGAGCCCAATCCCCTGCCATACATCTGTGGCAAGGTGTGTGCCCACCCTTGTGAGACAGAATGCCGACGTAGTAATGTGGATGAACCCGTAGCAATCTGTGCCCTGAAGCGTTTTGCCACCGAGCGACATGACCTGCGCAAAGGCCATGCGCCAGGCCTCTCGGTGGCCGAACCCAAAGAGGGGAGAGTGGCCATTGTAGGTGCAGGCCCTGGCGGCCTGACGGCGGCCCATGACCTGGCCCGTATGGGCTACAAAGTAACCGTCTTCGATGCCAATTCCAAGCCTGGAGGTATGCTACAAGTAGGCATTCCTCTGTACCGCCTGCCGCGTGAGACGATAGAAATCGAAGTAGCCCCGCTGAAAGAACTGGGGATCGAATTCATCACTGACAGGCGCATCACCAATGTGGATGCGCTGCTGGCAGATGGCTACAAGGCTGTCTTCCTGGCCGTTGGTTCGCACCTGGGCCGCAAATTGCGCCTCCCCAACGCCGACCTACCACATGTCTGGCTGAACCTCGAATTCCTGCGTCGGGCGGCCCTGGGCGAGAAGATTGACCTCAGCGGTCGCCACGTGTTGATACTGGGAGGGGGCAACGTGGCCATAGATGTCGCCCGCGTTGCACTGCGCCTGGGCGCTGCTGAGGTTGCGATGACTTGCCTTGAAAGTTGCACTATGCAGCCTGCCCATCCCTGGGAGATCGCAGAAGCGCTCGATGAGGGCGTGCAGATGTTCCATGACCGTACGTTTAAAGAGATCGTGGCCGAGAACGGCAAGGTCAAAGGCGTGCGTTGCGTGAAAGTCAATTTCCGTGGCTTCCTGCCCGATGGCCGGCCGGATATGGACGAGTTCCCGGAGACAGAACATGTCCTTCCTGCTGACCTGGTCATCTTTGCCATCGGCCAGGCCCCGGACCTGAGTTTCCTGCCACAGGATGGCTCCGTGGCTCAGACCCCGCGCCGCACCATTCAAGTAGATCCACGTACGCAGGCCACCACCAAGCCCGGGGTCTTTGCCGGCGGAGATGCAGTCACCGGCGTCGGCTTTATCATTGACGCAATTGCGGCTGGTCACCGTGCGGCGCGTTCGATAGATGCCTATCTGCGCGGCATTGACCCGGCCACCGTACAGCCCCCAGAGCCCGAAAAGCTGGACGATCTGCAGCAAAAGACCATTTCCCATGTCCGCCCACTCAAGCGCGAGGAGATGCCCAAGCTGCAAGTGAAGGTGCGCAAGACGACGTTTGAGGAGGTGGACCTGGGCTATACCGAGGCGCAAGCCATCCGTGCTGCCCACCGCTGCCTTACGTGTGGCGCGGGCGCGTCGGTAAACACTGACAAATGCATCGCCTGCCTTACCTGCGTGCGGGTCTGTCCCTACGAGGTGCCCGGATTGGTGCGTGGTACGGCTAACGTACCGGTAGACCAATGCCAGGCCTGCGGCCTCTGCGCCGCCGAGTGCCCGGCCAGAGCCATCACCATGAAGCTCTATTCAGACGAGGACATGATCAAGGAGATCAGGAATGCTGTGCGCAGGGCCAAAGGCAATGGCGAACCGGCCATCGTTGGCTTCACCTGCCGGTACTGTGCTTATGCTGGCGAAGACGCAGATGTAGTGAGAGCCAGGCTGCCCAAGAATGTGAGGACAATTGACGTGCTATGCAGCGGTAAGGTAGATGCACTGTACCTGCTGAAAGCGTTTGAATTGGGTGCTGATGGCGTGTTCGTCGCTGGCTGTCTGGATGGCGAATGCCACAACCACAAAGGCAATGTACATGCCGGGCAACGCGTGGCCCACATCAAGGGACTGCTGGATGAGATCGGACTCGGTAGTGCGCGGCTGGAGATGTTCAAGATGTCCCCGGCACAGTGTGCCGATATGGCGGCAGCGGTTGGCACGCTGACCGCCAAGGTCAAGGAATTGGGGCCCAGCCCGGTGAGGAGAGATTAGGATGATAAAAGCAAAACAGAAACCCATCGCTGAGATCAAGGAGATGATTGCTCCGTACAAGAAGGTGCTGATCCTCGGCTGCGGCACCTGTGTCACGATCAGCTTCGCTGGTGGCGAGAAGGAAGTGGGGCTGCTGGCCTCCAGCCTGCGCATCGCTTCAACAATGGAGGGTCAGGACAAAACCTTCGCCGAAGCAACAGTGCAGCGTCAGTGCGAGTGGGAGTTCATTGACGCAGTGGCGGATCAAATCAAGGGCGCCGATGCTGTCCTTTCCATGGCCTGCGGCATCGGCGTACAGGCTCTAGCAGAACGCTATCCCGACAAGGTAGTCCTGCCTGCAGTGAACACGACCTTCCTGGGCATGGCCGTGGAGCATGGTGTGTTGGTGGAACGATGCAGGGCCTGTGGTGACTGCATACTGGGTCTGACGGCCGGCGTGTGCCCTATCGCCCGCTGTGCCAAGAATTTACTGAACGGCCCCTGCGGTGGCTCACAGAAGGGCAAGTGCGAAGTTAACCCAGAGCTCGACTGTGCCTGGCAACTCATCTACGACCGACTGGGGAGGCTCGGACAACTCGACCGTCTGGCTAAGATCATGGTTCCCAAGGACTGGTCCAAGGACTACGATGGCGGTCCACGCAAGATTGTAAGAGAGGATCTGAAACTATGAAAGCTGGCAGCAATCTGGAAAAAGTCCTCACCAGCGGCTACTTTGCCGCTACTGGCGAGCTGGGCCCGCCAAAAAGTGCAGACCCGCAGGTCATCCGGCACAAAGCCAGCCTGCTCAAAGGCCATGTGGATGCAGTCAATATCACCGACAACCAGACGGCCATTGTGCGCATGTCGAGCATTGCCGTAGGCATCATGCTACTGCAATTGGGGCTGGAGCCCACTATTCAGATGACCTGCCGTGACCGCAACCGTCTGGCTATCCAGTCGGACTTGTTGGGTGCTGCTGCGCATGGGGTCAAGAACCTGCTTTGCCTGACCGGCGACCATCTGCGCTTTGGCAACCACCCCACGGCACGTGGGGTGCACGATTTGGATTCGATTCAACTGCTGGCGGTGGTCAAAGGGATGCGCGACGACAAGAAATTCGCCAATGGCGAGGAGATAGAGACGGTCGAGCCACGCTTCTTCATCGGCGCAGCGGAGAATCCTTTCGCCGACCCCTTCGACTACCGACCCTATCGTCTGGCCAAAAAGATTGCCGCCGGCGCGGACTTTATCCAAACGCAACTCATCTACAACGTGCCCAAATTCGCCGAGTTCATGAAGCGCGTCTGCGACCTGGGCCTGGACAAAAAGGTCTACATCCTGGCTGGAGTAGGCCCCATCAAGAGCGTCGGTATGGCCCGTTACATGCAATCAAGTGTTCCGGGCATGGATGTGCCGGAAGAGATTGTGTCCCGTCTCAAAGGCGTGCCCAAAGACCAGGTGCGCAGGGAAGGCATCAAGCAGTGTGCAGACATCATCCGCCAGGTCCGTGAGCTACCCGGTGTAGCCGGCGTGCACGTCATGGCAATTGAATGGGAAGAGGCCGTACCAGAGATTCTGGAACTGGCGGGGCTGCAGCCAAGGCCGCAGGTATAGGGTTCACCGTGGAGAGAAAGAGGAGTCGTGAAGCCTGTTGCTCTTTACGTACTCTTGCTTCGCTCCACGATGACTACCCAGTGGCTGTGCCGGCGATGTTCCTCGTCCTCGAACTCATCCGCATACAGCGTAACGATGATGAAATCCGCGAACAGATCGCGCAAACCTGCTTCGTCGAAGAAGTGGTGCGGGATGCCAGTGTCTGCACCATGCTCCGCAACGAAGGTGTCAGGTTCTAACTTTTCCCCGTGGCCATAATGGTAACTGCGCTTCGACTGTAGAATGAGCAGCGCTCTGCCTCCGGGAGCCAACACCCGGTACATCTCGTCCACGCAGCGCCGGATATTGTCCAGCGTATTGTGGTGGATGACATAGGTGCTGACGATGGCGTCAAAGTACTGATTGGGATAAGGGATGACCGTCATATCGCTAAGCTGCAGGTCAGCCCGCAAGCCCTCTTTCTGCAACCAGGCCTCTGTGTATTCTAACCCTCGTGGCGATATGTCCGTGCCACAGACCGCAAAGCCCTCTCGTGCCAGGTAGACCACATGCCGTCCTGCGCCAAAGCCCAGGTCCAGCACGCGCCGAGCGCCCCGCCGTTTCAGTTCCTGAGCAAAAGCAACGACTTCTTCGGCAGGTTCCGGCCAGCGGAAACGTTCATCTCTGAACAGTTCATCCCATTGGGGCACAATAACTCCTTGGTAGCGGTAGCCAGTCGCCAGTTTCCAGTAGGCAGTGAGGAGCTAAGCGTCCACCCCTTGTCCCGCGCACCTATGGTTCACTACTCCCTGCTTCCCACAGAGATAGCCGCTTGAAAGCTTCCAGTTTGTCACGTTGCCCCAGCTTGGCCCGACGGATGGCTGTGCGCAGCGTCTCGATGGAGCGGTCGTAGGTGGCTCGATCCACCGGATACGGATACCCGTCTTTGCCGCCGTGGGCAAAGCTGAAGCGGGCCGGGTCGCGCGTGCTCACTTTGGCACCATAGACGATTTCGGAGAGCAGGCTCAGAGCGCGAATAGTCTTGGGGCCCACGCCAGACATACCCAGCAGCGCTTCAAAATTCTGCGGCTGCTGTTCGTAGGTGGAGAGGAATATCTTTTCCAGGCGCCTGGGATCCACATCTGCCAGCCACACCTGGTGACGGCTAGGCAGTTCCAGGTCCTGCAGGCGCTGCAAATCGCTGACCAATTTACCTGGCATTTCCCGTGCCAGCAATGCGCTGACGTGACGCGCCTCTTCGCTTTCCTGAGCGACCATGTTCAGCACTTCGCCGCGCTGGTCGCAGCAAATGGCACTGTGTGGCTCGACGACAAAGTCGCGCAGGCCCTCACTCAGCCAGTGGTAGCGGCGCGCATAGTGCCGGTCCACGTTCATGCCTTGCTGCACTACGCACCAGTGCCCCTGCTGATCAAAGACAAAGGTGTGATGATAGATCTGGTAGCCATCCTGCAGCGCAGTGTTGTCTACCTTAGCCGCCATGCGGCTGGCGTAGACCAACGAGGCTGGGGCCACATCCAGATGTGTGCCTTGCATCTCGATCTCCTGTGGCGTCCGGCGGGACGTGCCGCCCTTGCCCCCAGCTACGTACAGGCCAAGTTCGTGCTGTACGCCCTTGAGCCCTACTTTCAGTGCGCCACAGACAGTAGTGGTTACGCCACTGGAGTGCCAATCGAAGCCCAGCACGCAGCCAAAGGACTGGAACCAGAAGGGGTCGGCCAGGCGACGCAGCATCTCCTGTACGCCGAACTCGGCAACAATGGCCAGAGACACTTCGCGCGCCAACAGAGCCATGCGCTGAAAAAGCCAGCGCGGCGCCTTCCCATAATGCAACGGCAGATCTGCTGTGCCTGTTTTGGGCATCGAGCCTCCTGAAGTCCCGCTGAATTGATTATAGCCATGCGCGGACGATTTGAGAAACTGGCCATATCCAGGTATACTCAAAGTTGCAGACATGCATCAGCCATCTTGTTTACCATTGGTGACGAAAACAACGAGCCATCCTATGTGGAGCCACTATGTCGTGTCAACTTTCAGTCATCCTACCCACCTACAATGAATGCGACCACATCGCGGAATTGCTGACCTCAATTTGCCGCAGCCTGAAGACGGTAACGACTTCCTTTGAAGTCATTATAGTAGATGATGATAGTCCGGATGGCACTGCCGAAAAGGCCGCTCAAGTCGGTGAGAGCCAGGTGCAGGTTCTGGTTAGGCATGGAGAACGCGGCCTCGCTGGGGCTGTACGCTACGGCATCGAACGCAGCACAGGTGATGCACTGTTGATCATGGATGCCGACTTTAACCATTGCCCAGAGGACATGCCCCGCCTTCTGGCCGCCTTGGATACGGCGGAGGTTGTTGTGGGCTCACGGTATGTGCGCGGCGGGGGCATGCATGGACCTCGTTGGCGCTACTGGTCAAGCTGGCTGCTGAACATGTGGATACGTCTGTGGGCTGGTTCGCGCATCAGGGACAACACCTCGGGGTTCTTCTGCATCAAGCAAAGCATATTGCGGAACCTGGACTATGACCTGGTTTTCATTGGTTATGGTGACTACTGCATGCGGCTGCTCCACGAATGCCAGAGACATGGGTGGCGCATCGCGGAAGTGCCTGTGGTGTATAGCACGAGAAAATCAGGAATCAGCAAGACCCGTTTTCTGAAGTACTCCTGGCAGTATCTGCGCACGGTGCAGCAGCTCAGAGAACGTTCGCATTGAGCGCTATTCTGTATACATTCATTGTGCGCCCGTACAGAGAAAAAGTCCTCACCAATTCGTGATGCCGTGCCCGGTGCCAGGCGTTGATGACGCCATGCGCTTCGTCCACCGTGGTGATGATGTGCGTCGCACCGCGTCGCCGGGCTTCGCTGGTTACCGCCGCCCAGAGGAGTGAACCGATGCCTTTGCCCTGCCAGTCCCGGCGCACGCCACGCGAAAGGCTCTCGGCCTCCCCCGCTTGCTCCTGCACTACCGATGGGTAGCGCAGCGTCTCGATCAGCTTGGGCAGTATGGAGGGATGGCGCAGTACCTGACGTAGCAATGCAAAGGCTAACGGCACAAATCGCCGTCTCAAAACGTCAGGAAACAACCTGGCATTGCTTTCTGTCCCCACCACGAAGCCGACAACTTCTTCCCCTTCCACTGCTACGAAGCCAAAGCCATATGGCGAGCGCACCGTATAGGCGAACAACTTGGCCACAAACTCCGGACCCAGACTGCTCAGAAATGTGTGTGGCTGCCCCTCGATGTGGATCGCTGCGGCTTGCAGGGTGTCCTTTGGCTCCATCGCACGGATTTCGACCATTTGGCATCTCCTGCAGGGCATGAATCCCTTCAACAAAGAGCACTGGAGCGAGCTTATTTGTCGTATGATTCAATAGCAATATACTATCCGCAACACACATAAACATCAAAATCGGTTCGTTTGAATCGGGAAGGCTGATGCATCCTACAGATCTAGGAGAACACGGAAAATGATTCCTATCGCTGAACCTGCCCTGGACGGCAACGAACTCACTTATGTCACCGATTGCATCCGCAGCGGTTGGGTCTCTTCTAAAGGCGCCTACGTCAAACGCTTCGAAGACGCCATGGCTGCCTGGTGCGGCATGCGCTACGGCATCGCTACGTCTAGTGGCAGCAGTGCACTACACCTGTCTCTTCTGGCTCTCGGCATTGGGTCTGGCGATGAAGTCATTGTACCTGCGCTGACTTATGTGGCTACAGCCAACGCCGTCGCCTATACCGGAGCCCGACCGGTGTTCGTGGATGTAGATTCTTGTACATGGAACCTCGACCTGGCGCAACTGACAGCGAAGATAACGCCACGCACCAAGGCGGTCTTGCCTGTGCACCTCTACGGGCATCCTGTGGATATGGATGCAGTGATGGCTATCGCCGGTGAACATGGCCTGTGGGTCGTGGAGGACGCCTGCCAGGCGCATGGCAGCGAATACAATGGACGACGCGTCGGCGGGTTGGGCCATGTGGGTTGTTTCAGCTTCTATGGCAACAAGCTCATTACCACCGGCGAGGGCGGTATGTTGGTGACCGACTCCAATGACATCGCTACTACAGCGCGTGCGCTGCGCAATCAAGCCATGACTGCAGAGTCCTATTGGCATCCACAGATTGGCTTCACCTACCGGCTGACCAATTTGCAGGCCGCAATTGGATTAGCCCAGATGGAGCGCATGGCGCAATTTGTTGCTGCCCGTCGGCAAATCGCACGCCTGTACGATGAACTGTTGAGAGGCACACCGGGGATCGTTCTTTATACCGAGCCCAGTTGGAGCCAAGCAGTTTGCTGGCTGTATTCAGCGCTGGTCGAAGATGAGTTTGGCCTGAGCCGCGATCAGTTGATCGCGCACTTAGCAAGGCACGGGATTGAGAGCAAACCATTCTTCGTGCCGTTGCCACGTCTGCCTATCTACCAGGATGGACAGGCTTATCCCATCGCCGAGCATCTGTCGCAGTGTGGCATCAGCCTGCCGACTTCGGTGAAGCTACAGCCGGAGCAAATCGAGTATATCACTCAGGTGGTCAAAGAAGCTCAGTGCCGCATCTAGCCATCCCCAACGCCACCATGGAGAGGCGGCCTGGCTCAGTGCAGATGCTCATTTATCCCTCGTACTATGGGAAGATCAATCCAACGGTGAACTTCTGCGCAGGGCAATCACTGGACGAACTTTACCGGCTGCGGTGCGTTCCAGCGTGTTCACAAAACGGATGTCTACCTCACAGACGAGTCAGTAGCATAGATCTTCCCTACCTCACATTCGAAAGCCCCCTCAGAGCCATAACTCGCCACTCGCACGTTATTACTTGCTGCTTGTGCCCTTGCTGCTCACTGCTCAGTAATAGACCGTTCGTGTTCTGTGGCGTGGCTGGGCTTTGTAATATGGCTGCTGCCCTCGATTCCAGAGCAGATAATCCAGCTTCATGGCGGTAACATTCCGCCCCGATCGGCGCAACTCTGCCGTCAGCAGCTCCACTGCATGGACTGCACCGGCTCTGATCTCAACCTCCTCGGCCGAACCTGATGGGATCAACTCTTCCCGGTCTATCCGAGCAGCCAGACCCTCTTCGTACAGCAGAACTCCGTCAACGCGCAGGACATGAGGCACCAGGTTGTCGGCAAATATGGTCAGGCGGGCCAGGTCCTCAAAGTGGCCTGGCCCCTGCTCATCAAACGCTATCCACAGGTCTGCCGCCGTAATCTGCGCCCGCTTGTAGAAGGGCACTGCCAACGCGCCGTAGGACTCGACGTCATTGAAGTAGGGCATCTCA
>Ga0172366_10005240_pt1 | contig 10194 bp, 16 predicted proteins | sample LakKivSesite69cm_FD_114533 | JGI IMG/M metagenome (GOLD analysis project Ga0172366, IMG submission 114533) | Sediment microbial communities from Lake Kivu, Rwanda - Sediment site 69cm | ecosystem: Environmental > Aquatic > Freshwater > Lake > Sediment | place: Rwanda: Western Province, Lake...
TAGCAGTCAAAGAGAATCTCGTCCCCCGCACTTGATTTATTTCAATTTCTCTTTTTAGTACTGGATAGGTTTTTCTCTTTTTAAGAGAAAAAAGTTCCATCTCGTCCCCCGCATACTTTCTTCAGGGTTTTTCTTTTGATTTTCTAATTTAATCCGTATAATTCAATTAATTTTTTAACTATTGTAACTGCTTGTTCTTTAATTTCATTTAACGAACTGCCAAGGATTTTTTCATCCTTAAACAATAAAGTGAATAAGACTCCTTCGTGCTTTCCGTAGATAATAATATTCTCTTTAGCATTATCATAATTAAAAGCAGTTAATCCGAATAGGTTCTTATCCTTGTGCTCGTCCAAGAAGTTAATTAGTTTATTATACAAGTCTGAGCTTGTGAAAACCCTGTCAGCAACTGAACAATTAGGCATTTTGAAATTGCCAAGCTTGCCAGTGCCGGCAGGAAGTTTTAAGTGATAAAACCTTAACTTTTCTTCAAGCATTAACTCTAGTTCATGCCGCTTATCAACTGTTACTTCATTGTTAACTTTCTGATAACCCCTGATTTTAAAAGAATGGTCAATAAATGCAATGAATCGGCCGCAGTCATTACTGTTAGGGTGCCCTGTTAATAAAGATGAAATGCCTGCTTCATCGTCAAAAGCTATCTCTTTAGGATTAACTTCTTGCTCAAAATTATTAGAACAATAAGGGCATGAGAATCGCACGCTTTTCTTTTCTCCAGCCATAAAAAGCTCTAAATAAAATAGTAGTATATAAGATTATAGCTAATGAATTAATAATTTAACCGAAAATCTTTTTAAGGCTAATTAAACAATAATTTCTTATATGCCAAGCAAAGCTAAACTATTAATTGATTCATCAAAAGGAAGTAAAGTGATTGTGCCTGTTGATGGATTAGCAATAATTGATTTTAGTATTAACCATGTTTTCAGCCCTTATGGTTTAAGGATTAATAGTGATAAACAATCAAGACCGATTGACTTAAGATCGGTTGTCGAGGGCAGCGGCAGTTTTTTAATGATTAAGTCTGATAATTACCACTCGTGCATTGGCTTTTCAGCTTACTGCGAAGGCATTGGGTTAATAGCTCATATGAACCCTTCACAATATGTTGTTAAGGGCAGGGACTCAATGATACGAGGTATTGTTAAGCCGGGTAATGAAGGAAGCCTTATTGAAACAGTTCACGGTGCTATAAAAGCTTTCAAGCATCATGATTTTAATGATAATTTCATAAAAGGTTACTTAAAAATAATGAAAAAAAGTGGTTTTTGCCCTGAGGCTACAAGTATTGTAGTGTGCGGCGGCAACCAGGCGCTGCATAATTCATTAACTCTTTTTAACAGTTTGTCAGAACTGCTTGAAGATAGGGGTTACTCGTTTAATTGTTCAAAGCATTGTTTTAGCAGCAGCGGTCAAAACTTAACATTAACCAGTAATGGCGTGGTTGTTGTTGAAACAATAGCGTATTTTGGTAACAGCAGGGTGAAGGAATATTTTTATCACAATTATTGAGCAGTCTTTTTTTTATTAATTAGGTGCTTAAGTAGCGCTCGCCCCTGTCAGGCAGAACAGTCACTACATTATGATACTTCTTGCTTAATTCAATAGCTGCTAAGAAATTAGCTCCTGAACTAATGCCGACTAGAATGCCGTGCTTGAGCGCTAATTCATCTTTCATCTTAATAGCGCTCTCACTGCTAACTTTAATGACTTCATCAATTAATTCCTTATTATCAGCAACTAGTTTTGGTATGAATCCCTCGCCAATGCCTTGGATCTTGTGAATGCCTGGCTTGCCGCCAGATAGCACTGCTGATTCAGCAGGTTCAATAGCAGCAATCTTGATTTTTGGGTTAAATTCCTTCAATGCTTTAGCAACGCCAATCAAAGTGCCTCCTGTTCCTATTCCTGCAGCAAAAGCACTAATCTCGCCTTTAGTTTGTTTAATTATCTCAGCACCCAGTCCCAGTCTATGAGCTTCAATGTTATCAGGGTTCTCGAACTGCTTAGGAAGCCAGGCGTCAGGGTATTGGCTGGCAAGTTCTTCGAATTTCTTTATTGCCCCTGCGATATCATCCTTAGCCGGTGTTAGCACTAATTCAGCGCCGAATGACTTGATCATCTTCCTGCGCTCAACACTCATTGACTCAGGCATTACAGCAGTGAATTTGTATCCTTTAACAGCTGATATCATTGCAAAAGCAATACCAGTGTTGCCGCTAGTCACTTCAATAATCCTGCTGCCTTTCTTAAGCAAGCCACGGTCCTCAGCTTTCTTAATCATGTAATAAGCCATTCTGTCCTTAACACTGCCTGATGGGTTAGTGGTTTCAAGCTTAGCTATTATATTTCCTATCTTGATTAACGGTGTGTTGCCTATTGTGCTTAAGATATCATTGGTCATTACTCTAATTTAATTGTAACCCTATTAAAAAGGTTATTATAATAAAAAAAATATAGAAAAATAGAAATCAATTTTTAATTTAGCTTTGGAACCATTAGTTCAAGCGCTCTGTCCTCAAGATCTGAGCTGCCTATTATTCTAGCCGCACACCAGACTCCAACACACATTTCGTGTGAGCGCTCAACAAAATCTTTCTTTTCTAAAGCACTAATTTGCTTCTCCAAGGTTTGGCCAGCTATTGCAATCTGCGCTCTCATGCCTGTACCGACCATTTGCTTGTAAGCGCTTACGAATTTCTTAATGTTATCAGATAATAAGTCAGCGCCTAATTCAATTAATGAATCTCTTATTAAGTCCTTACCAAGTGGGTCAGCGATTATTGTCTGAGGCACGTATGCTTCTGAGCTGATCATCCTACTGTATACTGCAACCATTTTTTATTAACACCTCCAATTCTGATATATGTTAGTAACTAATATATGTCAAAGGACGTATATAAAGGTTGTGTCTCCACAGGAAATAAAGCTCAATAAGTAGGTGATATTACTTCCTTGCCCTTATTATCAGGTGCTTCGGCAAACAAACAACTCAAGAAAGACTCAATATTTCGATTAATGTAAAAACTATAAAAATCAAACCCTTTACCCCCATTGCCTCTTGGTGAGTGCGGCACTAAATAAAAATAAGCACTAAGCAATTCAAATTCATTATTAAAATCAATCCTCTTATCATAACTAAACTCCAGATCAGCAGGGTCAGACCACTCATTAGCAATTAGATCACCATTTAATTGATAACAAACAGCTCTTTTAGGGACCTTTTCCGAATTATCAAATTCAAGTGTTACAACATAATTCTTATTAGAATAATTTAAAAGATACGTCAGTATAGCTCCGTTATCCTTACGCCTATAATTTAATACATTAACTGGAATTTCGTTTTCTAGTCTTGAGAATAATCCTTCAGTACTATCTGTAGGCCCAATCCTTTTTTCAAGAGAAGATATACTAGCCACCATAATTGTTCTTCTAAAAAAAGTGATTTATAAAGCTTTCGTTATAACAATTATTGCGCTTAATTAAAAACAAAAAAAGAACTATTCCTCTTCTACGCCTGAACTCTCCTCAATAGTGTCCTCAACAGCTTCCTCATCAGACTCCTCCTCAGCAGTAGCGCAGTCAAAGCACAAGTTCTTCTCTACGTAACCGCACTCACTGCAGAAGTGAACTCCGCACATCCTGCAAGCAACTGTTTCAGACTTCTTATCATCACAAACTTCGCAAATAGGCATAATTGATTAATTAGTCAAAAAGGGTTTTAATAACTTTCTAGTAACTGTTATGGGAAAGAATAAATAATAATAAATCAATAAGATAAGATGTGATTAATGGGGGTGCTGTGGTAGAGCGAGCTTTAAGCGAGTTAAAACTGGCTGACCACATGATATTCGTAACCCTGCCTTTGCTTAATGACAGGATGATATTCCTTAACGCAGTCACGCACGTTTATAACGGCATAAAAATGGTTATTGACGAGTTCCTGCAGAAAGAGTACCGTTATAAGAGGCTTGAATCAATACCGCCTGATGATGATAAAATAACTGCTTTCTTAAAAAATTATATCAACAGGCTTAAACTTAATGCTTACGTAGAAGCAATCAATAGGATTGACGCTTTCATCAGGGTTAAAGCCAAAAGCAGTGTTAGGTTAAGGAAGGATGATAAATTCGTTCTAATAACGCCAGATTACGAGACAGTTAGTATAAGTGAATCTGAGATAAAAGGTTACATTAAAAAAGTAGTTGGGTTTATTAATAATATGAGGAGTGCGTTAAATGAGGGATGAAATAATCAAGGGTTTAAGGGATCTTGATAAAGCCTGCTGTGAGATTTACAAGTTTAACGGCTATGAACTGAAGAGCTTAATCTTAAAGTCAATAAGCGTTTTTGATAATGTAGCGAGCGCGATAATACACGAAAAAACCACTCTTGAGAGGGATTACCTTACAATTAGCAGGTCAAGAATAGTTAGTGATGATAAAGCTGAAGCTGATTTCTATAATAATTACTTTTACTTAAAAGGATTAATTAACAAGGGAATTAAACGGGTTGATAAGGATAAAATACTTGTTAAAGGCAGGAAGAGGACTGAAGTAATGAATAATGAAGACCTAGTTAATGCACTAACAAGCGTTAAGACTGTTGCTGAGCGGGTAATACTAATCTGATTTGAACTTCATTAAGAAATAATTAATCACGAAAAGAACTATAGCGTAAACCATCAGGTAATTAAATAAAGGTGATTGGGTTAAACCAAGAACACTAACCTGCTTAAGCAAAGCTGACTCCATCCTTAATGGAAATATGTTGGCTATGAACTGCAAGTAACCTGGCATGAATTCTAATGGGACTAAACTCCCTGATAAGAAAAGGAAAGGCAGTGTGAGCAAAAGCGAAGTTAGTACTGCGATATTCTCAGTCTTAGCGAAAAGGCCTATTAACAATCCAAGCATCGTGTTAATAACTGTTATTAAAATGAACGTGCTTATCAGGGCGCTAAAATCAAAGTAGAAAACAGCTCCTTGGAGCAGCATCAAAAGCATTATTATAACAAACTGGAAGATTGATATGCACAAGTACAGAATTACTTTAGAAAACAAGTATAATGGTATTGGGGTCTTAGTCACTCTTAAACGAAGCAAGTAATTGTTCTTCTCATCAAATAAGTACCCTGTTGAGCCAAGCAATAACAGGGTGAAAAGTGATACTATGCAGAATGTTATGCCGAAATTAAAACCATAAGTGTTAGTTAAACCGTAAATAGTTCCCTGCCTAAGCAATAATGGGTTAACTAGGAAATCAACTTTTAAGTTCTGAATAAAAGCAATCCTATTGTCATAAGATGTTAACTTGCTGCTTAAGTCTTTCAAATAATTACTTAACAGCGGGTAAGCCAAGCCTAACAAAACTTTGTTAGCCTCAACAGAAACCAGGGTAATATTAAGCAGTGTTGTTATCTCATCAAGCCTGGCCCTAGCTTCGCCAGCCATTTCATGAAGATCAGACTCTGACTCAGCCAATACACTGCTCTTATAATTAATTAAGGCATTATTAAGAACTAGTGATGCTATTGAAGCTAAAGCTGGTTCTGACTCATCAACATAATAAGTTAGCACTGCCTGCTTAGCGTTTGACAATTGATTAGTAAAATTAGCAGGCACTTCAAAACCAATTAGTACACTGCCTTGTTTAATCAATGATTTTAACTGGTTTAAGCAGTCATTTGAGCTTACAACAACTAAGTTAAAACGATCCCTTAATGAATTAAGCATATCCTGAACTGACAAGCTATTATCATAATTGCAAACTCCAACATTCATTGCTGTTTGGGGCCCTGACAAAGCGTTAACAGTGGCAGTATAAATTAATGACAAAACTAAAGGCAGCAATAAAACTAATAGCGGAGCTCTTTTCTTTCTAATTAACAGCCTGAACTCCTTGTAAAGCAAACCAGTAATCTTAAGCCTGGTTAAATGCTCTCTCACTTTGAACTCACCATAAACAAGTCATTTAATGTGGGCGGCCTGTACTCAATTATTGAGTAATCTAATTTTAACTTCTGGAAGTAATCCTCAAGCTCCTTCTTGAATAATTCATTTGGTATTGAGAAACCGGCGTAATTAGCAATTAATTCAATAATCATTGAATCCCTCTTTGAACAGAAATCCTTGAGCTTAGCCAGGTTATTCTTGTTCAAGTAATCAAAACGAACCCTCATGTAATAATTAAAATTAAACCTGCGCTTCAAAGCGTTTATTGAACCAAGAGCGAATCGCCTGCCATTGCTTATTATTAGTATTTGATTGCAGTACTTCTCAGCTTCATCAAGCAAGTGAGTTGTCAGGACAACAGTCTTACCCCTGCGCCTTAATTTAAGTATGAAATACCAAAGCAATGACCTGTTTAAGAAATCAAGCCCTGCAAAAGGCTCATCCATTATAATTAACTGCGGGTCGTGAAGCAATGACAGTATTATGTTAAACCTCTTCTTCTGGCCTCCTGATAACTCTGCTGCTGGTTTATTAAGGGGCTCGTTAAGCATTAAATCCTTCATGTAACTGTTTAAACGGTTGTTTATTGTGTTATTATCAACTCTTAATAACGAACCCATGATTAAAGCGTTATCCTCTATTGTTAAGTCTTCAAGGAAAGCATTATCCTGAGGGCAGTAACCTATTCTTTTGATTTTATCTGAGAATTCTATTAACCCGTTATACCTAACTAGTTTCATTAAAGCTTTGAGTATTGTTGTCTTGCCTGAACCTGATAAGCCAATAATACCGAAAATATCCCTATTATCCAAGTTAAAACTTACTTTGTCAAGCACTTTATGCTTGCCGTAATTAACTGCTAGTGACTTAACATTTATTAAGTGATCCCTCTGCCCGTCCTCGAATAACTTGAACTTCTTCTTAAACCAATTGATCATTAGAAAAAATTAGTCAATAGTTTATTAAACTCTTTTTGGTGTTTTTAAGGCGAGCTAATATAATGATAGCGGCTAATAGCCTTGATAATCCAAAATTAAGAGATTACTTTTTCTTAACTGATTTCTTAACAGGCTTATTAGCTGTTTTCTTAGCGCCTACTTCCTCGTGGTGTATGCAATTAACCGGGCAGCTCTTCTCAGCTTCTTCATTGCAGCCTAGTGACTGGACTTGCGTCTTTACTGGTTTTGCTTTTGTGCGGTCAGCATTCCAAGCCCAATTATTGCATAGTGTTATGCACAAACCACAGCCAATGCATACGTCAATGTCATTCCATATTTTGTAAGTCATGATTAAATCACAATTAATTTTTTTACCTGAACTTCTTTCTCTTCGTAATCTTGAAGTAAATGTAAATGAATATTACTAAACCAACAATTATGATCACGAGCATTTGATCCTGTGTTAGCGCAAAAGGCAGGGTGCTTATAGGGCTTAATTCCCTAGTAACTTCAACAGTGCCGTTAAGCCCTTCATAAATAATTTTAGCGCTTACAAGAGTGCTTAATGGCAGGGTGTAATTTAATTGTATTAATTGGCCGGCTGGCGCGTTAATAGCGTAATTATAATTGTTAAATCCCTGGGCTTGAGTGTAAGTTCTGATGGTTAAGGTCGCGTTAAGGTCCATGTTGCCTTGGTTAGTTAAGTTAATATAAACATTAGTGTAACCATCCTGAACATAAGCGATGTTATCAATTGTTAGGTTAACAACCGGGACGATTATGCTTACATCACTTAATTCAAAAACCCTTATTGTGTTGTACTCGAATATGAAGTTGATTGTGGCGTTATAATCAGCTTCTGGTTTTGAAGCAGTAACTGTCAAAGTCTTAGTCTCATTTGGTTTTAATTGGAAGCTCTGCGGGTTAATGTTTAAGTCTGATTGGGCCTTAGTAAGGTATGTTGTCACGCTTAACTTGGTGTTGCCTGTGTTCTGCAGGTTAATTAAGCCTGTTGCAGTGTTATTTATCATGTAAAGCTTGTCGAACAAGTCGTAAGTGTAATTTACTTTAGGGTTAATGACTACTAGGTCTGGAGCTGATTCAGTTAGGTTCATTGAACTGCTTATTACTTGCAGGTATAATTCGTAAGTTCCTGCTTCAGTATTAGTTATGTTATAATCTAGTGATCCATTAACTTGGTTTATTAAACCCTGGTAATTGTAGATTATTATTTGATTGCCAGGCTTTAACAATCCTATTGTGTAATTAACTTCTGCCGGCGCATTCAAGCTTATTTCATAGTATATATTGACTTCGCCGTTAATAGTTAGGTTATAATCGTCAGCAGCTACGTTGATTGATAATGCCATTGCAGGGCTCAAAACCACCAGTAAAACCAATAACAAGCTTAATCTCATATATCATTATTATAAGGAAAAAGTTGTTTAAAAAGTTACTCAATTAGAAAAGAAAAGCTTATTAAATAAAAAAAGAATAAAAAGGATTATGTCAGTAGATGTTCAGCAAGTTATTAAAAAACTAACTGAAAACGAAATTCCACATTGCAGTAAGACCATCAAAGACGAGAGAGGGATACCTATCACTTGTCGAATGATACCAATACCTTATATGTCGCAAGTAGGTTCTGTAGCTGTTAAGGGTTCTATTTGTATGCCTAAAGGTCAATTCGAGTCGTGGGATGCTGATAGGCTTGACAAAGTCATAGATGGTATTATGGACGCAAGAAAAAAAGAGGTTGAACTTTTAACCAAACCTGAAAATCAAGATCAAAAAGCAGCTCAGAATGTAGTCAAGAAGTCCTCTGAAAAATTATTCGAAATTCTAAAACAAAAAAAATAATTACTAATTTATCCTGGGCACTTTGTTTATCAATTCGCAGATTAGAGTGTAATATCTTGTTGCGTTATTGCCAAGACAATTAAACCTTTCCAGCAATGGCATGAATTCAGGCGCGTTTAATTGAATAGCTTCCTTGTATAATCCAGCAATTCTCTGGCTTTCTTCGCAGTTTTCAGAACACCAGAAGTGCTCAGTAAAAGTCTTGCGGATAATTGGTTTATTATTATCAAAAACTTCACAGCAGCAAAGAGGGTAGCCGTAAAAAATGCCTACAGCAACATCATCATTGCCCATGCCTTCATTAAACTTAATAACACGCTCAAGAATATCATCCTCTATTGAATTGTTATAAAAAATTATTCTATCACCTACCTCTTGGAATGCTAAGTATTCTTTTGATTCTAATTGACTGAAAACTTTTTTGAAATAATCCTTAGTGCCATCAAGTTCGTAAGCCTCGATTATATCGCCAGTCTTAACTCCTGATGCTACAAGCAATAGTTCAATGCCTGTTTTAGGGAATTTAGTAATTAAATCATTAAGTAGATTGCAGTCGTGATCGCTTAGTTTTATAGCGTGAAGAGGCAGTCTCATAATATAAAGCCTGAAATCAGATCATTATAAATCTTTTCATTTATAGATATTTTCAAGGGTTTTCATTGAATCAGGAGCGTTAAGCCGGACTGCTTGCTTGTACAAATCAGCTAGTTTAATGCTGTAAGCGCAGTCATTAGAACACCATTTGTGCTCAGTGAAAGGCTTGTGGCCGACAGACTTGCCATTCATGTAAGCAATACTGCAGCATTGAGGGTAGCTGTGAAACTTTCTAAGTAATGGTATATTATCTGAATGCTCCCTGAACATTGATTCGATCTTGTCAACTAATTCAGGGCTGATTAATTCATTAAATAATACTAGTTTATGATCATCGCCTTCAGTGAATTCAATACTGCTCAACGCCAAACCGCTGTCAAGACCATTTGCTATTGACCTTAAATGATCCTTAGCTTGAGTAGAACAATGATTAACAACGTCACCAGGCTTAACGCCTGTAAGCACAAGAAGCGCTTTAACACCCATTCTAGGGTGTTCTTTTATTAACTTACTTACTAAGCCTTTATCAGTCTCAATTAATTCAATAGGTATATTCATAACTTAAAGGACAGGTTAACCGTAATTTATAAAGCTTTTCTTAAACTAAATTAATGCTTATGGAAGTTAAACCAGGCAAGTACTTGCATTACAAAGGCAAGCTTTACGAAGTAATAGGAATTGCAAAGCACAGTGAGACGCTCGAGGAGATGGTTGTTTACAAAGCTCTTTATGATAAAGGAGGGTTATGGGTTAGGCCAAAGAGCATGTTCACTGATGAAGTGATTGTTGACGGCAAGCGAGTGCCTAGGTTTAAAAAAGTTGATTAA
>Ga0172366_10005247_pt1 | contig 10185 bp, 8 predicted proteins | sample LakKivSesite69cm_FD_114533 | JGI IMG/M metagenome (GOLD analysis project Ga0172366, IMG submission 114533) | Sediment microbial communities from Lake Kivu, Rwanda - Sediment site 69cm | ecosystem: Environmental > Aquatic > Freshwater > Lake > Sediment | place: Rwanda: Western Province, Lake Kivu...
AAAATACCTTGGCGGATGAGGTTTCTCCGTCTCCAGAGAGCGGTCGTCGCGGGAGGCAGCTCGCTTGAGCGAGCTTCGCTCTTCCGTAGCCCCCGGATTTATCCGGAGGCGACGAATGCGGACCTCGTGCCAGAACATGAGGAAATGGCCTTCCTTCATGCAATCGCCCTGCCCTCACCGGCTCACGATTTGTCCATGGCCTTCGTTCCTGAGTATCTTTGAGGATTGTGGTATCATGAAGCGAAGACACTATTCTCAGACCCTCAACTGCCCATGGTCCTCGTCCAGCTTGATCACGTGTCCAAGTCGTACGGCGCGACCGACGTGCTTGTTGACGTTTCGTGGCAGATCAAGGACGATGCCCGCATCGGCCTGATCGGCCCGAACGGTTGCGGCAAGACGACGCTTGCAAAGCTCGTAGACGGCGAGCTTTCGCCCACGAGCGGCACGATCAGCCGCGTGCAGGGCGCAAGCATCGGCTACCTCCAGCAGGAGTCCTCCGCGCCTCCCGGCTATACGGTGCGCGGGTACGTGCTGGAGGCTAACCGGACGCTCGTTGACTTGCACGCCCGGATCGTCGAATTGGAGCATCGGATCGCCGAGGGCGCGGCTTCGGAGGCCGCTCTCCGGACGTACGGTTCCCTGCGCGACAAGTACGAGCATCGCGGCGGCTACGAGTACGAGTCGCGGTGCGAGATGGTCCTGAGCAGGCTGGGGTTCGGCTCTGAGGAGTACGACCAGCCGGTCGAAGTGCTGAGCGGCGGCCAATTGAGCCGTCTTGGGCTTGCCGCGCTGCTCATCCGCGAACCGGACCTGCTCCTCTTGGACGAGCCGACCAACCACCTCGACATCGAGGCGACGGAGTGGCTTGAAGGGTTCCTCGGCTCCTATTCCGGCTCGGTGGTCATCATCTCGCACGACCGCGTCTTTCTCGACCGCGTGGTGACGGAGATCGCCGAACTGGAGGACCATCGTCTTGTGATCTACCCCGGCAACTACTCGGCGTACACCGCGCAGAAGGCAGAGCGTCGGGCGCAGGAAGCGAAAGCCTACCGGTTGCAGCAGGAGATGATCGAGCGCACGGAAGAGTTCATCCGCCGCAACATCGCCGGGCAGAAGACCAAGCAGGCGCAGAGCCGCCGGAAGCAACTGGAGAAGCTCGAACGGCTTGCGCCGCCTGCGTTCCAGCGTTCGGTCCGCCTCTCGTTCGTCTCCAGCCATCGCGGCGGCAATGAGGTGCTGGAGGTCCGCGCCCTGAGCAAAGCCTACGGCGACCTGCGGCTGTTCGACGGCCTCTCGTTCCTGGTCCGGCGCGGCGAGCGCATCGGCGTCATTGGGCCGAACGGATCGGGCAAGTCCACGCTTCTGCGGATGCTCGTCGGCGAGGAAGAACCGGACTCCGGCATCATCCGGTTCGGCGTGGGAATCGAAGCGGGCTACTACGACCAGCGCCGCGAGGGGCTTGACGAGAGCAATCGGGTGATTGACGAGGTCTGGTCCGTCAAGCCCGCGCTCCTGACGGAGCAGATTCGCTCGTATCTCGGCTCGTTCCTCTTCAGCGAAGACGAGCAATTCCGCGTGGTCGGCACGCTTTCCGGCGGCGAACAGAGCCGCGTGGCGCTCGCCAAGCTCATCCTCGGACAGGTGAACTTCCTCATCCTCGACGAGCCGACCAACCATCTGGACATCGTCTCGCGGTTGGCGCTGGAGGACGCGCTTGAGCGCTACGAGGGGACGTTCCTCGTCGTCTCCCACGACCGGGCGTTCCTGAGCCGACTCACCTCGCGCATCCTGCGGATTGAACGCGGGCAGACGAAGATGTACGAGGTGGGCTATAAGGGCTATGAGGCAAAGCTCGCCGAGGAGAAAGCTCGTGAGGCGGAGAAGGCCGCTCTTGCGGCTCTCCCTTCCGTTCGGACGACCGACGCGACGCCGAGCGATGTGCCTGCCCGCCCTGTGGAGAAGGTGGAGCGGATTGCCGCGTACGAGAAGAAGCGGCGAGACGAGCGGAAGCGTCGCCGCCGAGCGCGTCGCTTCGCCGAGATCGAGGACGCGATCATGGGGCTTGAGAACCGCATCCTCGAAGTTGACGACGAGCTTGCCTCGCCCTCGAACGCGGCGAATTGGGCGAAGTTGCGCGACCTGGCCCGCGAACGCGAAGAGACGAAGAAGAGGCTCGACGCGCTCTACGAGCAGTGGGCGGCGATGGAGAAATCCAGTTCGGTGGGGCTGGAGTAAGGAAGCTCCGCACCGTTGCCAAGCGCGGCGAGCGCGCACGTGCCCTTGGTTCTGCGCTTTTCTCCTATGGGCTGCCTCCCACCATAAACCTCCTTTGAGGAGATGCATAGGGCACGCGCATACGCATTGACACCCTTGACGGTGAGCGTACCCTTAAGCTTCACACTTGTAGAATCGGTGTAGCTACCGCACGTACGGCCCTTTCATGTGCCGCAGAGGAAGACCGAGCGAACGCGGCGCGAGATCATGGCGCCCGAATACTCTCAAGGAGGGTGATCGGATGTCACAGACTACCTGGAGCGCCTCGATCAGGCTGGGTGACCCCATCAAAGCCGACGGGATGCGCCTTATGCAGGGCGCAGCCGAGAAGTGGCCTGCGCCCGACAAGACGGTCGTTCCCGCGCACTTCGGCGGCAGGCCCTGCCACCGCACCGCTCCCACGAGCACACCGCGCAGGTTCATGGGCTACTGGCGCGGCGCGAACGACGAGGTCGAGGGGACGGTGGATTCGATCTGCTTTGCGCTCGAAACGCCTCCCGCAGGACTGCCCGAAGCGTACGTGACCGTCGAGTTCTGCGAGACGGAAATCGGCTGGTTGGCGGTCCACTACGCCAGAGCGGGCGAGGGGTTCGTCCACCACGTCTGCACGCCCGACAGGCGGAGTCCATGGGATCATACCTGGGTCAACACCGCCGATACGAGGACCTGGCAGCGCGCCACGATCAGGCTCGTCGAGCCTGTCTTCGACGGCTCCGGGCCGTTGGGCGCGGACATCCGACTGACCGCGTCGGGGCCGATGCACCTCAGCAGCGTGGTCATTTCGACCGAGCGACCGCCGGACTTCGACGAGACCGACCAACTGTCACACGCACGCCGCATCGAACGCCTCCTGCGCCCGAAGTACCCGAAGGCAGCTGTCCCGGTCTCCGTCGGCAACATCGGCGGCATCTTCGGGAACGCGGACATCGCCCACGCGCAGGACGTGACGCCCTGGCTGCCGATCTATAAGGCGATGGGGATCACCGCGATCCAGTCCTACGTCGGCTGGTGCAACATCGAGAAGACCGAAGGCCACTGGGATTGGTCGTACTACGACTGGGTGGTGGAGCAGGCCAAGCGCTTCGGGCTGAAGTGGATCGCGTTCATCATGATCGGCCCCTGGTACGCCATGCCGAAGTGGTGGCTGGAAACGCCGAACAATTACCGGAACAAGTGCCTCGAACACGGCGAGGAGAGCTGGGTGCAGTCCATCTGGAACCCTGTGCTGCTCGATTACGTGGACCGGTTCATGAAGAAATTTGCCGAGCACTACCCGGAGGAGATCATCGAATCGGTGATGATAGGGATCGCGGGCGACTACGGCGAATCCACGACGAACGGCGTGTTCATCGGGCGCAACTACCATACGCACGTGGGCTACTGGTGCGGCGAGAAGGTCGCGGTGGACGACTTCCGGCGGAAGATGCGCGAGCGCTACGGCAGCATCGCCGCACTGAACAAGACGTGGAAAGCCTCCTACTCCTCCTTCGACGAGGTGAGACCCCTCCTCCACGAAGACGCCCCTTCCGACCGGATGTGGCTCGATCAGGTCAACTGGTACGTGGATCGGATGACGTGGTGGTTAGCGCGCTGGGGGGAGATCGTCCGTGCCGCGCTGCCGAACACGGTGATCTACAACGCCGCAGGCGGGCCAGGCGATCCGCCGCACGCGGGCACGTGGTCCGGCCAGACGAAGGTGCTCGTGCCGACCGGCATCGGGGCGCGCGTGACCAACGAAGGGGGCGACTACGCGCACAACTTCGCCTACACCTCCTGGCAGGGCACGTGCTGTCGCTTCTACAAGACCCCATTCGGCAACGAACCCTGGGGCGGCGACATGTCTGGCGTAGGCGACCTGGGGCGAATCTACAACGCAATCACCCAGCACGCGACCAACCTCTGGTTCTACGACGGCCACGTCAGGCCGCCGAACGGTCGGCTCGCGCTCCAGCGAGGGTTGGCGTTCCTCGACGGGCAGTACCGCCGCACGAACCGCGTCGCGGTCTATTACCCCTGGACGCACTTCATCCTCGTCAACGAACATGGCTTCTCGGACCGGGGGCCACGCGACAAGTTCTGGCCGCAGGTGGAAGAACTCCGCGACATCATCGACTTCGACCTCGTGGACGACCGGCTCGTCGCCGACGGGATCATGGCCGACTACGACTTCCTCATCGTGCTCCAGGGGATCGCGTACGAACGGGAAGAGCTTGAGCGGCTCGCAAAGTGGGTCGAGGGCGGCGGCATCCTGATCACCCACAACCAGGGCATACCGACCACCGTCGAGGGCGACCTCGGCCTCGGAATGCGGCTCATGGCGTTCGCTTCGGAGCCATCGGAGGTGGAGCGGAAGCTCGGTGCACGCATCGCCAAGGTCGGCAAGGGCAGGACGGTGATGTACAACCGCTCGGCGAATCTCAAGGGCTGGCACGGCGACGACCGTTGGCCACGCGACTACAAGGACCATCCGGCGACGCATCCCGGCTTCTGGACGACGGTCTCGTCAACGCTCGCGCACGCCTCCGCGCTGGGAACGGAGATCGGCGATTATCCGGTGATAGACGGCGAGAAGGACGAGGTATTCGGCGCGCTCATGGAGCACGGCATCCTCTACTTCAGCCAGGTCGAGCGCGAGGTGACCAAGCGTCCTTGCGTGCCCGGCAAGGGGACGGCGGAGGTCGTCGTGCCGCCGGGCCAACTGCTCTTCGTGCCGTTTTCCGACCTCGCATAGCGGAAGCGGGGCGCGGCCTTCGAGCCTCAATCCTCCAGGCGGCCCATCACTGCCTGCGCGTGCGCCCGCAGACCTTCCGCTTCCGCGAGCGCGGCGATGTGCTGCCCCATCTTCCGGAGCCGTTCGGACGTATACGCCACGAGGCTGCTTGACTTGATGAAGTCGTCCACGCCGAGCGATGAAGCGTACCGCGCCGCACGCCCCGTCGGGAGGATGTGGTTTGTCCCGGCGAAGTAGTCGCCCACCGGCTCCGACGACGCGCCTCCGAGGAAGATCGCTCCGGCGTGGCGAATGCGGTCCAGGAGCGCCCAGGGGTCGGCAACGTGCGCTTCGACGTGCTCCGGCGCGATGCGGTCGGAAAGCTCGCAGGCGGTCGCAAGATCGGGGACGACGAAGATCGTGCCGTACGAGTCGAGCGCCTTCCGCACCGCTCCTTCTCGCGGGAGGCTTGCCGCCTGTCGCTTCAGTTCGCCTCTGATCTTCTCGGCGAGCAGCGACGATGTGACAATCGCGACGGACGCCTCAAGGCCAGTCCCGTGCTCTGCCTGAGAGAGCAGATCGGCGGCCACCCACGCCGGGTTTGCCGTGTCGTCGGCGATGACGACGATCTCGCTCGGCCCGGCGATCATGTCTATCCCTACCGTGCCCACGACGGCCTTCTTCGCTTCCTGCACGTACGCGTTTCCGGGGCCGACGATCTTGTCCACCGGGCGGAGCGTCGCCGTGCCGTACGCCATCGCCCCAATGGCCTGCACGCCGCCGATGCGATAGACCTCGTCCACGCCGACAAGCGCCGCCGCCGCGAGCATGGTCCGGTCCGGCTGCCCGTTCGGGCCGGGTGGGGTGCACATGACCACACGCCCTACCCCAGCCACCTTCGCCGGGATGCCCGCCATGAGCACGGTGGAGAAGAGCGGGGCCGTCCCGCCGGGGATGTAGAGTCCGGCGGAATCGAGCGGCAAGTACCGCTTGCCGAGGATCACCCCGTCGCCGTCGCTCACGAACCACGACGTGCGCTTCTGGTGCTCGTGGAAGCGTCGGATGTTCTCGGCTGCTTCTCGGAGCGCTTCGGCGAGCGTCGGTGGGAGGCCGTTGAGCGCGGCGGCGCATTCGCCCAGCTCGACGCGGAATTGTGCGGGCGTCAGTGCCGCTTTGTCCAGCTTCTTCGTGTACTCGGCGACCGCCTCGTCGCCGCGTTCGCGCACGGCGGAGAGGATTTCCTCAACGGCGGCACGGACGGCTGCGGACGCCGTCTCGCCGCGAGAGAGGATCGTCGCCAGCCGAGTTGGCGTCTGGCCGGTTTCATAAGGGATGATCGGAATCACGTCAGCGTATCCTAGTTGCGTCCGTGGGAAGTCACCATCGCCGATGCGCGTAGATCGCCTCAAACAGGGCCACGACGTTTGCGCACGGGGCGTTACGTCGCCAGTTGGAACTCTACACTCCGGGGGCGGGTGATCCTCCGCGTGGCGTCGAGAATCTCCAACGAGACGATGTCTCCTTGCTCGTCATAGTCGAGGATGACTCCCGGTTTATCCTCGTCGCTTTCCACAACGGGAGTCTCCTTGAGGATAACCGTCATGGTGTCCGTCTTCGGGTCGAAGATTACTCTCATGTATCCCTCCAGTACTTGACGAGTTTGCTCGTGCAGTAAACGGTGACCACTTCAACCGGGTTTCGATCCACATCAACGAACACCCGGGTAAGATACTCACGCCCTGACGATCCCAGAGCGATGCGGGACTGGTACACCCACCGTCCGGGCCGCACCGTCACGACCTGCTCCGGCGCTTTCAGCACCTGGCGAACGTGCTCTTCGGTGATGCCGCGCCGTTCCATTTGGAAACGTGCATGGTCCGTCACGACGTACTGGGCGAGCGGGTGCGGCTTCATGTACCCCCCTATCTGTTCCCCCACACTGCCTCAAACAACGCCACGACGTTCTCCCACGGGAAGCCAGTGTCAATCTCAATATACCACCATGCCCCGCCGTCGGGCTGCCGGAAGACGCTCGCCACTTCCGCCACCTTTCGGCGCACCTCTTCCGGCGTGCCGTAGGTCATCAGGTGCGAGCGGTCAATGTGCAGCGTGACCGCCAGGCCCAATTCGCGGCACGTGCGGGAAAGCTCCGCAGGGTCGTAGAGCGGCAGTTGCGGCCAGATCGAGTTCACCCCCAGCTCGGCCAGATCGGGCAGGAGCGGCAGGACGTATCCGCACGAGTGGAAGTGGATGTCCTTCCCGGCGGCGCGGATCGGGGCCATGAGCCGCTCGTAGCGAGGCTCGAAGAACCGCCGCCAGACCGGCAGGCTCAGGATGAGCGAGCCTTGAGTGCCGTAGTCGTCTCCGAACGCGACCCCGTCCACGTCGAGCGCGAGCGCGTGGGCGACCTGCTGCTCCCGGCAGCCGAAGATGATGTCCGCGATGGCGTTGATCTCGTCGGTGTCGTCCTGGATGTCCATGAGCACGTCCTCAAACCGGCGCACCGAGTGCATGATCTCGAAGACGTTCCCGGCCCCGCCCCAGAGATAGAACCGCTCCTTGTGCTCCTCCGCCTGTCGTTTGGCGCGCTCGAACTCTGGCCCGGACATCGGCGGGGGCGGCGGAGCCTTGAAGTTCGGCAGGTTGGAGAGATCGTCGAGCGGCCGCCGGTGCGGGTGCCCCCACGCGCCGAAGATGTTGTGCTCCCATTCGATCCCCCACTCGTCCGTGCGGAAGGCGTGGTAGCGCCCCTCCGTGTCGTAGTCCTCCGGCGCGGGATGGCGAACCGGTATCCCGCTCAGGTCGCCGAAATCGCTCGGATACCGCCGCCAGAGGTCGCGCAGCTTCTCCCCGTGTTCGTGCAGCCCGGTGGGAGACGAGTGGCACTCCACCGGCATCATGTCCGGGTATTCGAAGCGAATCGTCCGGCGGACACGTTCTCGAGAAGTCATCGTTAGTCCTCCGCTGCTACGTGCTGCGGTGCAACGTGCGGCGAGGGCTTGACTTCAGCGAAAGGATGAAGAGTGGGACGCTGAAGATGAAATATCCGAGATCGAACCCATCTGCGAACACGGCTTGAAGCAGGCCATCCTCGACCGCCTCAATGGTGAAGGTACACGCCACTGCGATGAACAGGAGTACGCCGGAGGAAAAGATCACTTCGCCCAGGTCCGAGGCCCACCAGCCTGCACCGCATGCCAGCAGGACGACGGCCACAGCAATCGGCAGCGGAAGGTACTGTGCTTGGAGTGAGAATGGGCCGCTCCTAAAGAAGAGACCGCCACCCCAGATGGCGAAGGGGGCTATCGTCAGAGTGAAGACGGAGAGAGTGACTGCCGAGAAGGTTAGCAGAGTGCGGTGCTGCTGTCGCAGTCGGAAGGCTACGTATGCTGCCAAGACAACAGCAGTAACCGCACGGGTCGAAAGCACCAGGCCGAACATGGCTGCGACGAGATAGCACGACAGACCGGCGCAGTCACGAGAAAGCGTTCGTTCCGCGATCGCCAGCGCCCCAAGGAGAAGGCTCATGGTGAGGAGCAGATCGCTCCGTACCACCACCTCATATGCGAACGTCGGCAGGAGCAGTACCGCGCTGAATCTCGGCCACAGGTCTTCACTATGTGGCCAATGGTAAAGCACAAGACCAAATATCAGGACACCCGCCACCTCACCGTAGCCGAGATTGCGGGCAATGTAGAACGGGGCATTCAAGATGAAGAGCATGGGGAACCCCGAAGGTCGGGTCGAGGCATTGTAGGGGTACAAGCCGCCCAGGAAACGTTCGATCCACTCTTGCATTGCAGCCAATCGGCTTACGGCGGTCTTCTCGGGCAGTAGGATGATGGCGACGCCGGATGCCAGCACGAACATGGCGTACGTCGCAATGAACAGGCGATTACTGGCAGCTCTGGATAGTGGGATGCGAACATGTCGCATGACGATGGTAGCAGCCAAGAACGTAGCCGCATAACCAGCAGCGAGCATTCCGTACAGCTCGCTCTGCTCAGAGCTGTATTTGGCGACAAAAAGACTGCCGACGAACGTGAGAGCACCAGTGCTTACGGCGTTTCGCACGCGATGCGAAATCATGGCCAGTTCCCGTCCTGACCTACCCTGAGCGGGGCGGCAAAGTGGGGGTTCGATGCACAATGTAAGCAGCTTGTGGCAGCGCTGTCAGTAGATGATCTTGTTCAACGGATACTCGATGATGTCCTGCCCGCCTGCGCGTTTGAGCGCGGGGATGAGCGTGCGGACCGTGTTCTGCGGGAGGATGACCTCGATGGCCGACCAGGGAATCTCGTTCCCCTCGTGGTCGCGCAGGGGCGAGACGGTCGGCATCTTCCCCTGCGGCAGCGCGGCGATCACCGCCTTCAGCTTCTCGTTGGGGACGTTCAACTTCAGGCCCACGCGCCCCTCGGCTTCAAGCGCGCCCCGAAGTAGCATCGCCACGTTCTCGATTTTCTGCCGCTTCCAGGGATCGTTCCACGCCGCCCGGTTGGCGATGAGCTTGGTGTTCGTCTCAAGCACCGTGTCAACCACCCGCAGCTTGTTCGCCCGGAGGCTGCTGCCCGTCTCGGTCAGGTCAACGATGGCATCAACAATTTCGGGGACCTTCACCTCGGTCGCGCCCCAGGAATACTCCACCTCGGCGTTCACTCCATGCCCGGCGAGGTACTTCGCCACGACGTGCACGAGTTCGGTGGCAATGCGCTTCCCTTCGAGGTCTTTCACCGACTTGATGGGCGAATCTTCCGGCACGGCGAGCACCCAGCGCGCCTTCCGCGTCGTGGCTTTGCTGTAGACGAGGTCTGCCACCTCCACCACGTCCGATTCGCTGTCGAGAATCCAATCGAGGCCGGTCAGCCCCACGTCCATGATCCCCCGCTCGGTGTACTTGGCGATCTCCTGAGCGCGGAACATGACCGCCCGCACCTCCTCGTCGTCGCAGACGGGGTAGTACGAGCGTGTGCTGAGGGTGAAGGTGAAACCGGCGCGCTTCATGAGGTCGAGCGTCGCGTCTTGAAGGCTCCCTTTGGGCAGCCCGAAGGTGATGAAATTCCCCATGTGACATCCTGTGAGTTCATGGAGTTTGCTCGAACTCGTGGAGTTCGCCCAAACTCGCAGAGTTCACTCTCCTTTGCGCGATGAGAGGGTGCCGCATCGGTCGTCCGACGGCATGCGGTACGCAATACAAGAAC
>Ga0172366_10005248_pt1 | contig 10184 bp, 20 predicted proteins | sample LakKivSesite69cm_FD_114533 | JGI IMG/M metagenome (GOLD analysis project Ga0172366, IMG submission 114533) | Sediment microbial communities from Lake Kivu, Rwanda - Sediment site 69cm | ecosystem: Environmental > Aquatic > Freshwater > Lake > Sediment | place: Rwanda: Western Province, Lake...
AATGATTTTTCAATAGAACATCTTGAAAAAAGATTACAGGATGAAATTAAAGAATATTTTGAAAGTCATAAATCAGATGAACTTCTTGATATAATTAATCTTGCAAGTTTTATTTGGTTAGCATATTTAAATGATAAGGTGAAAAAATATTAAGAAGGTGAAATAGTATGGGAAGAACTGGAATATTATTCGGATGTTTTGACCTGTTCCATTATGGTCATGTAAGAATTATAAGAGAAGCACAAAAGCACTGTGATATACTTTGTATAGGATTATTCACAGATGATGTCGTTAGACACTACAAGTTTAAATCACCTGCTGTAACATTTCAAGATAGAGCCACACTTTTAATGGAGTTATTTCCAGAGTGTATAATAATACCGATTGATAAAAGAGAACCAATGGAGTTAGATGATAATATAATATTATTTGTAAGTAATACTATGAAGGATAAAAAATTATTTATGGTTAAAGAAACATTTAAAGGTAAAATTATTTATATAGATTATACAACTGAAATAAGTAGCTCTGCAATAAGGAGAAAGATAGAAGCACAATTTGGTGCATCGGGATATGGGTGTTAAATATGGTCAAATGTCATGTTTGTGGTAAAGAATTAAGAGAAGATGAAATGCGTAATGAAGCATGGTCTTTTGATTTATCAAGATGTTACTTGATATGTGACAGATGTAAGATAGAATTACAGGATATCATTGAAAGATTTCAAGTTTTTTCAGATAAAAATATATTTCATCTTGTTATTGGTTATGGTGGCTTTTAATGGGTAAACTTCCAATAAGAGCAAGCAAACAACCAACTAGATTGCAACATTATCTATATATTATACTTCGTGAGATATTTTGGAAAGTAACAGGTTATGTAAGTTTTGATAATTATTTCTCTAGCGGTCATATACATTTTGGTAAAAAAGTTGCAATAGCGAGTGGTGTTAAAATAATTTCTAGAAACCATGATTTATATGATGTGTGGAAGCATATGGATTTTAAAGATATATATATTGGAGATTATTGTTGGATAGGTGCAAATGCTGTGGTATTACCAGGTGTTACTTTAGGTCCTCATACAATAGTCGGTGCGGGTAGTATAGTTACAAAATCATTTCCTGAAGGCTATTGTGTTATAGTTGGAAATCCCGCTAGACTTATAAAAAAGTTAGATAAGGAAAAATGTGTAGAGAATAGGTCAAAAACTATTTAAACAATGAAATATATAATATATGGTGTTTACTGTGCAAATAATTAAGGCTAACGATGAAGAAAAAATCATAAGCAATGAATTATTAAAAGATGCTAAGAAAAGCAGATTAGTCGGATTAGCATTAGATGATATAATAGTTGTAAAACCCTGGGGTTTTGAATATATGAATTATGAATCTCCCGATAAGAAATGCTGTTCATGGTTTTTACATATCAATAAAGGCATAGGTACATCAATGCACTGTCATACACATAAAAAAACATTACTTCATGTTATTTCTGGTCAGATTTTATTAATACTTTATCATAGAAAAATAATGATTTTCAACGCAGGTGAATCGATATCTTTTGATGAAAAGGTTTTTCATGCTATGTATGCATTGCTCGAAGATACCAGATTGATAGAAGCAGAAACACCATCTGATAAACCAGATGCTGTTAGATTATTAGATAACTGGAAACGTGTTTGTGAACCATACGAATCAAAATGTTTAATTATGAGATATAAGTGATAAAATGACAGAAGATATAAATATATCTGAAGAAATAACAGTTATTGCATTGAATGAATATAATGAATTAATTAAAGAGTTAAAAGAAAAGAAAACAAAATATATAAAGGGCAAAAAAGTAATACCTAATAATCTAGCAGGTGATATAATATTTAAAGATTATAATCCAGAAACAGCATCTGGTATAAATAGAGGATTTCTTGTAATACACGATAAAACAGAGGATATATATAGATATGATGCAAGAGAAGGTATTTATAAAGATGACGGATTATTAATGATAGCAGCTATCGTTAGTATAATATTAGATGATAAAGCATCCAAACATTGGATATTTGAAGTAATAGCAGCAGTTAGACGTTTCTTAGATATAAGAATTAGAAGAGAGGATTTAAATAATACTGGACTAGTTGCATTAAAAAATTGTTTATATAATCCAAAAACAAAAGAAATATTAAAATTTGACAAAAAATATCATATTACGAATAAACTAAATATTGATTATGATGAAAAAGCTGAATGCCCAAAGATATTAAAATTTCTTAGCGAAATTCATAATGAGAATGATATATCAATTATTCAAGAGTTATTCGGTTATTGTTTATATCCAAAATATGAATATCATAATATATTCTTTTTTATTGGTAATGGTAGAAATGGTAAATCAACAGAGTTGTCACTCTTAAGACGATTCATAGGTGATATGAATGTATCATCTGTATCTATACATGACCTCATAAACTGTCCTTTTATGTCAGCACAATTATTTGGGAAATTAGCTAATATATCTGCCGATATAGGTATGACACGAATAAAAGACGCAGGTATAATAAAACAATTATCTGGCAATGATAAAATATTAGGTCAGCATAAATTTGGGCAACCCTTTGAATTTATTAACTATGCTAAACTTATATATGCTTGTAATGAACCACCAATTATAGATGATAGAAGCGATGCAATATGGTCTAGGATGATTCATATAACATTTCCAAATACTTTCATAGGTGAAAAAGCAGACCCAAAAATAATAGATAAGATATCAACTAAAGAAGAATTAAGCGGATTATTTAACTGGGCAATGATTGGTTTAAATAGATTAATAACAAATGGTAAGTTTTCTTATTCAAAAACAACCGAAGAGAATATACACGAATATGATAGAAAATCAAATCAAATATTAGCATTTGTAGAGGATTGTTTAGAGTTTTCTGAAGATTCATATGAGGAAAAGGAAGCAGTATATAAGAAATATATAGAGTGGGCTAAAATAAATAAAACAAGAGTTGTTGCAAATAATAAATTTCCAATATTATTAAAAGATACTCTACCAGGTATTTATGATACTAGAAAAATGGTAAATAATAATAGAATAAATATATATATGAGGGTAATGTTTAAAGGAACTGAAGGCAATAGTATAGAGGATACAACGCAACAAAATAACGAAACACCACAAACTAAAATAGAAGATATATTAAAAGAAAGAGAAAATCAGATGGAATCTTTACAGGATAAAATTAATAATATTAAAAATGGTATAGAATATAATGGTGGTTCAATGTCAATAGATGATTTATATAGAGATTTTGGAAATGATATTATAGATAAATGTATATATGAAGGAATATTAATAAAATTACCAAATGGTAATATAGGAGTTGGATGATATGTCTAAAAAAATATATTTGCAATGTGGATATGAAGATAAATGCAAACATAGAGATTGTTTAAGATGCAGAAGATATATAAAGCTAAAAGATGGTAAAATAACATTAGCTGAAGCTGTATGCATTGAAGATTTTGCTATGGTAGATTTAAACTGGTGGATAAAGCATAACCCAAAAGATTTAGATTTATCACAAAAAATAATGTTTAAACTAATGAAAAGATTAAAATGGGGTTAAAATGATTTGTAAATTATGTGGTAGAAAAAGAGAACCAAAACGATTTAAGCATTTTTTTATAAAAGGAACATTAGTAAAAGCCTGTGAATATTGCTATTTAGATTATAGGGAATCTCTTAAGAAAAAACCAGATAAGGATGATGATATACTATAACAGGGCGAAAAGTATATAAAGGATGAGTGATATATATAAATAATAAGGATAGATTAAAATGTAATAAATGTGGCAGATATATGTTGTGGGTTAAAGACACATTATTATGCCCAGAGTGTGATAAATTGACAATATATGATATTATGGGTGCGTTTACTAAGAGTGAGATATATGAGTGGCTTAAAAAAAATAGAACATACTAAATTAATAGGAAAGTGGATTGCGTTTTTAGATAAGAATCAAGCATTTAGAGTTAATAAGGTAATTAAAATAGTTGGAAATAGATTAACAGTAGAGAACGGTATAGGTCAAAGAATTAGAATACATCCAACAACAACTAAAATAATTGGTATGTTAATAAATGGAAAGGGTAAAGATTTTATACCAATTGAATTTGGTGAATTAAAAAAAGGTAAAAATATAAATAGATTAAAGCGAATTAGAGATGCGAATAATATACAAGCAGCAGCATTAAAAAATAAAAGGAGAAGGAAATAATGGCATGTGGTTGTCGTAAAGGTAAATTAACTAAACCTAAATCAAAAAAACCTGTATCGAAAACACAAAAAAGGCATGTATATATACATATATATAAAGATGAACATAAAGATATGTGTTCTTTTATTGAAAAACCATTAAAGGAATCTGGTATTGTTTATGAGTTTAAACTAGATAAAAAGGTACAAAATAGACCCTATCCATTTATAACAGTAGATGATACATTAATATGCTTAAGAAAACTAATATCAGTAAAACAAAAAGGTGAATTATAATGACATATATAGAAAAATATGTATTTTATAATTTAGATATAAATCAAGTAGCTATGCGAATACACTCTACTATGAAAACATTGCAGGGTATTGACGAGTATCGTTCAATAATAACGCTAATAGAAAAATCAAAAATGGATACAAGTGAGTATGATAATGAAATAAGAATGACACAACGATATACTCTTTTAATTATTGCATCTAAATATGAATTAAGAAAAGATGATATTATTAAAATATTGAGAAAATTGCCACAAGTAGATATAGGTAGGTCGTGAATATAATGGGGAAAAGAAGTGATGAAGAAATTAAAAAAATAAAAGATGTAATATTTGAAATATCTAAAATTGATTCAATAATTAAACCAACTGGTGATTTTAAAACGACTAAAATAATGAAGATATTAAAAGAAAACTATAATCTAGATATATCTAGACCAACTTTAATAAAAATATTGAAATCAATACCAACAACTGTAATATCTGGTGAATTAGATGAAACAATAAAATGGTATGATGATGAGATAATAGCATGGAAACAAAAAAGTATAGATGCAAAGACATATAGAGATAAAAAAATAGCAACTGAAGCTATTGATAAATTAATGATAGGTAGAGAAAGATTATTAATGATGCGTAAAGAAAGTCAGCAATCTAAATATATTGTAAGATTCGGCACACCAGAAGAAATTAAGCAAAATGATAATAAAGAAAAAAAAGAACCATTTTTTAAAGTAGGTAATGGTCAATCAACAATACCTATTGAGGATGGTGATAAAGATGGGTAAAAAAACGGATGAGTTAAAAGAATTAGGCATAAGTAGATTGGGTAGATTCATATTTTGGATGACAGCATGGATACCTATATCAAGATATTCGATGTTTAAGCATCAATTATGTATATTGAAAATAATCGAAGGTCTTAGAGAATCCGATTCGCAGCATTATTATATAGAAAAATCTTTAATAGATGAGTTAAAATCATTAACAGATATAGTTATAAAGAAAAAAGAAGAAAATAAAGGAAAAGGTAATGGAAATGGGGGTATGTTTGGATGATAAACTGGAGTAGTTTAAAGAAAAATGATTATGTATATATGGCAACACATAGATGTAAACATAAACACACCTATTTAGAACACCCATCGTGTTATATTAAGGATAAAATGGGTGATTTAAAAATAGGCTATCTAGATATAGAATCTGGTGGACTTAAAGCAAATTTTGATTATATGCTTACTTGGGCTATAAAAACAAAAGGAAAGAATGAATATAAATACGGAAAGATTAAAAAATCGGAGATTAACGATTTTACATTTGATAAAAGAATAGTTAAGGAACTGATACAGGCGATGCTTGAGTACGATGTTATAATAACGTACTATGGTAGTAGATTTGATATACCATTCATTAGAAGTAGAGCGTTATCACATAATATGCTTTTTCCAGAATTCGGTACTTTAAGACATATTGATGTTTATTATATGGTTAAAACAAAGATGTGTTTACATAAAAATTCACTTGATTCTGCATGTGCATTGCTAGATATAAAAGGAAAAACACACATTAAGGGCAATTATTGGATGAGGGCTGTAGTTGGCGATTCTGTGGCTTTAAAGTACGTTCTTGACCATAATTTAGCGGATGTTAAGATACTTGAAAGATTACATAATAAACTAGATAGGTACTGTAAGTCTACCAATAGGAGTATTTAAATATGTCTTTATTCTCATATAGATTATGCAAAGTGTGTTTCAGGGATATATCATACAGACACCCAAATGCGACAAGATGCGAAGAGTGCCAGGCTAGATATAGAAGATATTATAAAGCAAAGAATAAGATTAAAAATAGACAAAAGCCTGGAAATCCGCAGCAAGATAAGGAGATATTGAATTTTATAAGAAATAAGAGGAAAAACGAAGAGTTTAAATAGTGGCGACACGTGTCCTATATATATATGAGGATATATATTATAAGTTACTCATGTGTTACTTATAAATTATCTGGTTACGGACCTTTTAAACTCTCGAGAGGTTGTTAGTCCGATATGCAAGAAGAAATTATTGTTAGGCGACCACGTTGTTTCTTACCGAAACAGGTGCAGGTTTTCAATCTTGTTTTTAATGAGAATAAAGATAACAAAGGTAAGACTATAAACAACTATGTTTTATACTCAGGTGCTTTTGGTAGTGGTAAAACACTTCTTTTAGCACACGTTGGTATAAAAGCTGCATTAGATTATCCTGGTAGTATAGGATTCGTTGGTAGTTTAACATATAATCAGATTAGAGATGTTGTTTTTAGAAAATTCTGTCAAGAAGTTGATTTATATCAAAAATCTTTAGATGAAGCAAATATACCTGTTAAAATAGTAAAAACAATTACAATGTCACCAGGAAAAATGAATATTGTTTTTAATAATGGTTCTGAGATATGGTTCAGGTCATGTGATAATGAGAGAAACTTAGCAGGTAAAGATTTAGATTGGTTTGCTATAGATGAGCCTGTTGATGTTGATGAAAGCGTTATGACACAGTTAATAGGAAGATTAAGACATGATAAAATGTCATTTCATTTTGGCGTTTTAGCAACAAATCCAGGTGCTGAGAATCATTGGCTTTATAAATATTTTTTTATGGATAAAATACCAGGATATTTCGTTGTTGAAACAAGTACATATGATAATATTTTAATACCAAATTATGATGCATATATAGCCAGCATGAAATCAAGATATGATGCGGATTGGGTTAGACGTTATTTAGAAGGTAAATGGGGTGCATTTTCTGGTCAGATTTATAAAATGTTTAATATGGAAAAACATGTTAAAAAATTCGATATAGAAGATTTTACAAATATTGATAAATTTATAGCTGGTGTTGATTTCGGTATTCGTGACCCATGTTGTATTTTAATAATAGCACAAACTGTAAATAATAATTTATATGTTGTTGATGAATATTATGAATCTGAAAAATCATCAACTGAAATAGTTAAACAATTAGTATTATATCATAAAAAATACAAATTTAATAGAATATATTGTGACCCATCTGCTGCCGATTTAATAAAACAGGGATTTGATAGAGGATTACCAATAGGTAGATTTGAAGGGGATGGTAAGGTTATATCGTTTGCAAATAATCAGGTTCTACCTGGAATATCCCTAGTGCAAGCGATAATAAAAAATGATAGATTAACGATAAATTCTAAATGTAGAAATTTAATAAGGTCATTATTGGCATATAGATATAAACAAGATGGCGAACAACCATTTAAAGACGATGACCATGCTGCTGATGCTTTAAGATATGCTGTTAGTGATTATAAACCATTTTCAGATTCTATATTTTTTAGTTGTGGTAAATGGCGTAAAAAAAGGTGGCATTAAAAATGGGTAAAACATTAATCGACATATTGAGTGAGTTTTCTACAAAATATATACGTAAAACAAAAGAAGAAAAAAAGACAATAGAAGATATTTTAGCATTACCATCAGAGTATAATTTAAGAAAGTATAAAAAAGAAGATTTAACACAGAAAGATAGAAGAGAACTTGCACTCGAATGTCCATTATTTATGAAGGGAACGTTAAAAAAGAATGGGGATACTGTTAGAGCCTGGTTTAGATTAATGAGAGATGATGGTGGAAAAGTTCCGCAAAAAGATATAATGTTATTACGTCAATTTGTAAAGCGTTCTAATTTAAAAAGAAAATTTATGTTAGCTGGTATATGTGCTGATGTATATGGGGATGGTTATTTATTAATAAAATTTTTAGAAAAGGGTGGTAGTGAAAAATTAGCAACACCTGTTGATGTTGGAACAGAGCCAATAGATGTTGTTATGATAAATCCAGAAAATATAACTGAAATGGCATATAAAAAAGGAGATACTACAACATTATATTATCATTATGTTAATAATTCAAAAGGTGAGGATAAATTAATACATCCAGATAGAATATTGCATATTAAAACTATAGAATTACCATTTGATTCTTTTGGAATTTCAAAAATAGATATTTTAAGAAATATAATTATATCAAATGCTGATATAGATATAGCAACTGGTGATATATTAAAATGGTTTAGTCATGGTATTCAAGTATTAACTAAAGAGGGAATGACAAAAAATGAAAGAACAAAGGCAATAGAATTATTAGCAACGCATCCTAATTATTTTGCATTTTCTGAAAAATATAAATTGGATGTCACAAAACCAGAATCAATAAATCCACAATATTTTTATGAATGGCTTGAAATATGTATAGCTGCTGTTTTAGTTATGCCAAAACATGTATTAACAGGTGTTCAAGTTGGTAGAGTAACAGGTGCAGAAATAGGATATGGTGATTATTATAGAGATATAAAAGATACACAAGATTTAGTATATACACCACTATTAAATAAATTATTTAACTATTTATATAAAGCTTATGGTAGAGAATTTGAATATGATATTGAATGGGAAACTATTTATATTGATGAAATGGCTGAAGCTGAATTAATGCAAAAAAGAGCAGATGCCGTATCAAAATTATTATCATCAAATAGAGTTATAATAACAGATAAGGAAGCAAGAGAAATTATGTCAGAGGGTAAAATATATTTAGAACCAGAAATCCCATTACCAGAACCTGATTTTCCAGATAGAAAACCAATACCACCATCTAGACCGATGAATGAAGATAACATACAAGAAGAAATTGAGATGGATTTAGCGATAAAAAAAGAAAAAGAATTAGGAAAAAAATTATTACAAGAACAAGAAGATTTATTTAAAGATGATAACAATGACAACTCTTAAAGAGCAATGTATGAAAACAGGAATAAAAGAACGTGCATATAGAAGAAAACTTAAAATACCAAATGATATTCCAGTACATAAAATAAAATTAAATCCAGATAAAACATGGGAAATTATAGAGGAATAATATGACGGTAACGGTAACAGGAATAAAAGAATTAAAGGAATTCTTAAAAAAAATCACGAATATAAAAACATTAGATTTAATGATTAGAGATATGGCATTAGATTCAGCCAAATTGGCACGTGAATATGCACCTGAAGATACAGGAAGAATGGAATCAAGTATATCTGTACATAAAATAACAGAAGGGGAATATGCGTTAGTATGTAATGTGCCATATGCAGTATTTAATGAATATGGTACATATAATATGCCAGTTGGAAATATAGAGCAACCTTTGGAAATTACAAGCACTAGCGGAAAAAGAGCATATAGACCATTTATAAGACCTGCGGTATTTCAGATATTATTTAATCTGAAACAATATATAAAAAAATATCAGTTTAGTAATAATAAAATACTGTAGAGGAATAAAAATGAAAGAAATATATATATGCGGTAGAGCAAAATGCTGCCCGAAGCTGGTTAAGGAAAAAAATTACTGGAAAATAATCGATGACTTTGGTGGTTCTGTGAAAATGACAAAAACACAACTTCAGCAATTAGCTGATACTATAGATACGAAGGTGTAATAATGTCACACAGACGTAAGATACAAGAGTTAAAAGATGCAGATAAAAAAATAGTAGATTCAAAATCAGAACTGGTTAAACCATTAGAACCCAAAGATGGTAGAAATTTACAAG
>Ga0172366_10005249_pt1 | contig 10183 bp, 5 predicted proteins | sample LakKivSesite69cm_FD_114533 | JGI IMG/M metagenome (GOLD analysis project Ga0172366, IMG submission 114533) | Sediment microbial communities from Lake Kivu, Rwanda - Sediment site 69cm | ecosystem: Environmental > Aquatic > Freshwater > Lake > Sediment | place: Rwanda: Western Province, Lake Kivu...
CCGCCAGGAAGACGGCACGATGCTCACGTGGACGTTCAAGGAAGTCGCCGCCAACGAGGAGATCGAGATCACGTACTCGATACACGGCGAGGGCGACGAGTACACCCTCAAGAACGTCGAGGCAAAGGCCTTCAAGTAATCTTTCTTTTTTCCATTTCTACTTTTTAAACAGCCCAGATCGGGCGTTCTGGTAGGGAGGGACAAATGATATATCAGCCGGATCGAAACGTGGTGTTGTTGGAATAGACCAAATGCAAAGCGAACGGGAAAAACAATGAACGATGAGCAAAAAGGAATGGATGACGTAAAAAAAATCATCGCAAACAAGGAAATCATAAAGGATCTAAATCTATGCATAGGAAAATCAACTGCCAACTTGAACAGATTGACAACCCTGCTCGAAGATAACAAAAAAGCGCAAAAGAGCGCGCAAGACATTAACGTCGCCGCGATCTTCAAGGATGAGCTCGAGAACATGAACGACATGATTTTCGACAATTTCATGGAGCTCAACACCTCGATTGAAGGCCTCATCAACAAGTACTTCAAGAAGGAGAACCCGGACGTCACCAAATTCATGGAAACAGAGAAAGTTCGGTTTTCGAAGCTCCAGAAGGAGATCTCGAGATCCTCGGCGAAATTGAAGGAAAAATCACTCCAACTCGAGCAATTAGACAAGATCAACCAGGAGATCTTGCCCCAGCTGATCAAATCGAGCCGGGAACTGGACGACTTGATAAAAGGAATTATGACGAAGTCCGAATCACAGTTCCGAGCGCTCGATACGCGCGTCTCCGAGATCATTTCCTTCATGGATGAGGAGGCTTCGAAGAACGATGCACAGCTCGCCGCCTTGCGGTCGGATCTCGAAAAGAAAAACGCGGAAATCAAGGCTCTGCAAGAAGAGATCTCGAGTTCGGCCCAAAAAACAGGCGACATGGAGCAAAACATGAAAGAATTGAAGCGATCCATAGCCGAACGCGACGAGGCCATGGATGGATTGAAGGCAAGGCTCTTGGAGAACGAGAAAGCCATTGCCGGGCTTCAACGCGATGTTTCAGGCAAGGACAACGAGCTCGTCGAGTTGAAACGTACACTCGGGGAAAAAGAGAACTCGATGGAGGAGATCAAGAGAAAGCTTTCCCGAGCAGAAGGGGACGCTGACGAGCTCAAGCACGGCATCGAGGAGAAGGAACGTGTTATCGAGGAACTCAAGCGCTGCCTCGATGATTCCAAGGGCCTAGCCAAGAAAGCCCAGGAACTCGGCGAGATGGAAGCCTTGAACGCGAAGCAAGGCAAGGAGCTGAAAGAATTGCAAGGGAAACTTGCCGCGCTGAACCAGGAGCTGGTCATGAAAAACGGGATATGCCAGGATCTGGAACGCGCGAGGGATAGCACGACCAAAGAACTTGCCGTGGAACTCGAACGATCCAAGGACTTGAAAGCCACCAACGAGAACTTGTCGGCAGATGTCGCGAGGCTCAAGGAGAAGATCAAGAGCCTCGGCGAGGATTTAAGTGCCAAGGAGAAGATCGCCGATGATCTTAGCCGCTGCAACGAGAAACTGAGAATGCTTTCCAAGGACGCGGGAAAATCCGGGGAATTACAGGCGCTGCTGGACAAGCAGGCCAGGGAGTTAGATGACTGCAAGGGACGCGTTGAAAGTCTAAGCAAGGATCTTGCCGGGAGGGACGCGGTCATCGGAGGGCTGCAGCAGCAGAACGCAGCCATCGCTGCCCAGGCGAAACAAACGGGCGAGGCAAAGGACGCTGCCGAGAAGCAAGCTAACGAGCTGAGAGAGATCTCGGACAAGCAAGTTGCCGAAATCAAGTCCTTGAACGACCAGATCGCGGGGATGAAGAATGACTTGGCAGCGAAGGATGCGAACATCGAGAACTTGAAGCAGGGCATCGCCACCTTAAAGGCACTCTCGTCCAGGCCACGTCCCCTCGACGATCTTAAAGATGCCATCAAGCAAAAGACCGACGAGCTCAAGGCGTCCATGGTGGCAAAAGAAGATAGCGAGTTAAAGGGAAAGTACGAGGCATTGCAGAGGGAGATGAAGCAACTCTTGAAATTTCTCGAGAAGAGCCCGAAGCAGCAATTGCTTTTCCTTGTTAGCAATCTTGGCACGACGTCACTGGACAAGCTCGTCGAGATGACGAAACTTGACGAAGGATTGGTTCGAAATATTCTCGATGACTTGCGCGAGGCAAATTTGATCGACGTCACCTCCGATCCCTCGGATATAACGAAGTTTACCGTCAAGATCATCGAGAAGCTCAACCCGATCGGGTACCTCGAGGTAAAACATGCCGGGCTCACCCTCGACTTCGAGTCCAGACCCCTTGAGCAGGCCTTCGAGTCGCTGCTGGACATCGTGAAGACCTACCAGGATGTTGACCCGGAAACAGCCGGGTACATCATCGCCGTTCTTTACACGCGTGCGCGGGAGCGCAAAAACTTCACGCTCTTGCGGCAGCTCGGAAGCCTCATCGAAAGCGTCAAGCCGCGCTCGTTCTACCTGCGGCTCGTCGATAACCTGTTATCGGCCAGTCCCGGGGAGTCGCAAAGCGAAGCGATCTCGAACGCACATGTAACGATGCCACGGCTAATCCCGTTTAACAAGGCGAACGAGGAGCTGAGTGAAACGAGCGATGACTACCCGAAGAAGGCCCCATTCACCATCGAAAATGCCTGGTGTATTTCCATCGTCGAGGAGGTCGAGCGGCCTGATATATGCGGGAAGGCAGGTGCCTTCAGCACCGTCTCCTCATTGCTCAACTGGGCCTGGCTCGCGGCGAGGGGGAGCAAGATCAAACTGGCGATCAAGGACGCAACTGGCAAGGTCTACGACGTCATCGTCGCGCCAGGGAAGCCACGGAACGCGGAGGTACTTTCCAAGTCCTTCAAGAGCGAGGCGGGGTAGACGTGGACAAAACGAAGATCAAGAACCTGCTTGGCTCGATAAATTACGGCGTGAACATAGAGGTCTTGCAATCGATCGAGGCCCTCGAGAAGATCTACGTGAAGCTGAACTTCTACTTCAAGAACAACAAGCTGCACGAGATCATCGTCGACAACTTCTGGGCCTTGATCCAGCAACTCACGATATTCTGGGAGAGCGATGCGAAATTACCGATCTTCGCGCGGCGGATGGCTGCTTGGCTATCCGATTACCTCATCGAGATCGGCTACCCCAAGTACGACTTCCAATACGTGCTCGACATGATCAACCGCGTGGTCGCGGCGAAAGAGACCGACGACAAGCTCGTGGAGATGCTTGGTTCAGCCGACCCGGAAATCCGTTCGCGCATGACATCGCTCCGCCTGACCCTTCCCGAGGACGACGTGGCCGGCTTCCTCCAGAACGAGCTGGACAAGCTCGTCACCCTTGTACCGAAGACTATCGAGAGCGAGATCATATATATAGATGCCGCGGGAAAGGTGTCCTCGGTCAAGTCAAAACAGCCCATCGAGAAGCGCAAGGGGAAGGATAGCGATATAGAATTGACCGCGAGCATGTCGTTCCTCAATCCACTCGACGCGGCGCTGCACGACGTCCAGATCAACCAGATCATCCCCTACGATTACAAGGTGGTGGACGCGACGCTATCGGGCTTCGAGAAGCTGGAGCCCAACAAGAAAGCCTTGGACGACGGGCTGCACTTGACGTGGACCATTCCAGAGATCAAGCCGAAGGCCGAGGTGACCATCGATGTCGGCTTGAGGAGGCGCGTCACGCGGTCGATCCTGCTCAGGGATCAAAGTAAGGTCGACGTTATCAAGACCTATTTCAACATCGACCCGCAGGAATCAAAATTCGTCGCGCGTGGCACGTTCGCGAACGCGATCGTCCCCGTACTTGACGATGTCCTCATAGAGGACCAGATTCCAGCCACGTTCAAGATGCTCGAGGTGGATCCGAGCGAGGACGTCTACGCGTTCGATGCAGAAAAGATGGACCTGCTCGACAACCTCGTGAAATGGCGCTACAGCAAGCTCCCGATCAAGCAGGACGTGAAGCACAAGTACACGCTTCTTGACCGTGATTTCTTCTTGCTCGACCAGTACGCTTTAAAGGGTGAAGAGGGAAAGCCAGAGCTCAAGGTAGTCAGGCTCGTGGAACCGAACGTCATATATGATGAGCTTGTCGTGAGTTACTATTTCCGGCCTACAAGTGGCTTTATAGGAGAGGTCTTCATCAAGGAAAAGATAACAAGCGATTCGGAAGTCGTGTTCCACCAGCCATCCTATTTAGATCGTGTTGTCGAGGTCGATGGCGAAAACGTGTACCAGATCTGGAAAAAGCCTCGAGATTGCGATGAGTTCGGATATATCATCCAACATTTCGATTTGAACCAGCTCGTCGCCGCGCCGATCTCCGTGTATGCCCCCTCCGCGAAGAACGAGAAGTGGACGGCGACCGCCAGCACGGTAATAAGGAGGAGGGTTTTCCTTCCGGCGCTGCACGAGTACCTGGAGGGCTTCAAGCTTGCCAAGCCCGAGGCTTCGCCATAGCTCGCGGCAATCCGGGAATCCCACGACTTTTTTTAAATAAGCTTGTTCATTTCCAAGAGTTTTTCGGCAATGTATCGGAAAGAGTCGATGACGTTAGCACCCGTCAAGGCTGATGTTTCGAGGTACTGCATCCCGATATGCTGCGCAAGTTCTGCTGCTTCTCTCCCGACCTTGCGCTGGGAAACGAGATCTGCCTTGTTCCCGGCCAAGCAAGCGATGATGGGTGCTTTTTGGCTCTTCACGATGTCGGCGTGCCAGTCCGAGACGCTCTTGAACGTCTCGGGGCGTGTTAAATCAAAGACAAGGAGTAATGCTTGCGCGCCCTCGTAGAAATGTGTACGCATCTTGAGGAATTTCGATTGGCCCGCTATGTCCCAGAGCACGAATTCGACGCGCTTGTCCCGGACCATGATAGCCTTCTCGCTGATGTTCACACCAATCGTCGGTATGTAGGTCCGGCGGAAGGCCCGCTCCGTGAAGCTCAAGACCAGGGAGGTCTTGCCAACCTCTGGATCCCCGACGACGATGAGCTTGTAACGGATCTTGTTTGCTTGGTTGCCCACACCTGGCACTACGGGGAATGCATCCTTGAAATCCATCAATTCTGCCTTGGCTAAATCGGCAATCAAGGCCGTGATCTCGCCAAGGAAGCCATTCAAAAGCGTGTTACATCGTCCCTTGACGAGATTATCTTCTAATTGCTCCGCTTCGGTGAAACGGTTAGAATAGGTATTGATGACCTTTTCGAATTGCTTGATGTACTTGTAGAAGATGCAATCCCTTGTCTCGTCGAACACCAGCACCAAGCAGCATTCACCCTTGCCCCCGCGGCGTCTCGGGTGGTCGAAAACGACGTTCTTTACGAGCCCCTTGAGATTATAAAGGGGGTAAGGAATCACCGCGACTGATTTCGCCGTGCGTTCGGACATCGAGGTGAAGCTCATCGACTTGAAGGTTATTTCGTTAATCCTTTCCTCAGGAAACGATCCCGGCAAGAAGCACCGCGCGACGGGCCCGGCCTTCTCGTCGAAGACTGCATATATCACGGCCTTTACCAGGTTCGCCGGGGTGATCGTCTCGGTCATACGATAGCAAGACTACTTGGATCCTAATTAAGGTTCCTCATTCCATGAATTTAGCCGCGAGCTGTTCAATAAACGCGAACTGCTTCACGTCGCCCGTCCATTTCTGGAGTCCCTCCTTGGCATCTCGTTCGGTCGTCGCGAGCACTTCCTTCAACTCCTGGCGCAGTTTCGGGCTCTCCTTGTTTGCAAAAACCATCCCCATCAAGTTCGGAGAATATTCAAACAAGATCTTGACATTATCACGATCCAGAAGCGATAGTTGCTGCTCCCCGGAAAGAACCTCCGTGAGAAAACTCGTGATGCCGCTGATCATGCCGGCGATGAGGTTCTCGTCCATCTTGGGCATGGTCGAGAGTGCTTTGCTCTCCTTCGAGAAGATGGATAGCCCGTTTCCCTTGAAAATGATGAGCAAGTAATACACCTGCAATGGCTGGAAGTTCCGGATCTTCTCGAACATGTACTTCGACATTGTCTTGTGATCGATGCCGGTCTGGGCAAGCGTGGCCGCGTATTCTTGAGAGATCGTGTAAAGTTGTGTCGCGACCTCCTTGTCATTCGGGGGAAGCTCTTCTTGTAACGCTTTCCCGCACAAGTTTGAATAGATCCCGATGACCTCTTTTACCTTTTCGGATATCTCGGTGCCAACATAAAAGTGCGCGAGGAAAATAAAGCCTAAACCCTTGAGAACCATGTCCACGGCGCGGGATGCATCGCGTTCGATCTCGAGGATCTTGATCGCCACGGCATACTCGCGAGCGAGGTTGAAATAGGAGATGCCGAGGTTCCGGGTCACTTTGCTGGTATCCTGGCCGAGCAAGCCCAAGATATTGGTGGCGAACGTGAAATTCTTGCACGCGTCGAAGTATGCCTCGTCATTGAAGTCGATCGTCCCGCGGCCGAAATAGCATATCGCCGAGTCGATGTTGCCTTGTTTGGCGCGCTGGAAGCACTCGATCCCCTTCGCGAACGCCGTGCGAGCCGAAGCGATGTCTTTCAAGGCCTGGCAGGTCTCGCCGTCGTGCCTGTAAAAGATACCCTTGATGGTATCAGAGAGCAAGGTAGTTTCTTGTATCATGGGCCTTAAAGCAGCGATCTTTTCTGATGCACCTTTCCAGTCATTCGCTTGCTTTGAATTGATAGCAACATTGAACCCGGCAAATATCTCGAGGCGTTGGGCATTGCTCGCCGAGAATATGCCTTCAGCAGCGGCGAACAGCCGTGACGAACTCTTGAGGTGGCCGAGCTCCCGGAGCACGAGGGCGAGATTGTAACAAACGATTCCCTTGTCCAGGGTTGATAATTCGGCCGGGCTAGCTGCATCGAGTGCCACGACGAGCCCGTCTATCAAGTTGATGACCTGGGGGTCATCGGATGAGCCAACGCGATCCTTGTGGCGCATCAAGAGATCCAGTTTGGTGAACATGATCCTGTCCGTCAGGGAGGTGGCATATCGCGTTCGGTTTAGGACGGGGAGTATCTCGTCACCGCGCTTGCTGCGATCGTCATCGGAAAGCCAGGCCATCATCCCGAACCGCGTGCGGATCGGGCGGGAAAAGTCATAGGCATCAACGGCCGCCAAAACGAGGAGGATGTTGTGAGTCAGGGTCGCCAGATCGAGGTTGGCATCGAGGTATTGGGCTAGCTGTATCGAAACCTTCTTGATCTCGTCTGTATTGTAGATGATGCCGGTAATGCGGACGAGAACGGTATTGACCTGGGTGCCGACCGGAAAGAATTTGATGAAATTATACCCTTCAACGTCGTCAAAGAGCATGGTGCGCGGCTTGTCCGCATGATTGAGCACGACGGTAGGAATCCGCGAGCCGAGTTCCGCGATCAACCGGGAGAGCATCGCGTCGTCCAGCGGGACGCTGGCCTCGGAAAGAGACAGCTTCCCGCTGGTGTATGTGCCCTTTCCCACGAGCAATGTTTTCGTTTCCATTTGCATGACCCCAATCAAGTTATGGACGTTATTTTGCGGTGTATCTTTATTTCCGTAAATGACATCTGGCTGGCCAGGCCATCCGGCAAGGCCAAGTCCTTGTTCCCGCGCAGGTCGAGGAGTTGGAGGGACCGATTCTTCGCTAGATCGACTGGAACCGTGCGGATCTTGTTGTACTCGAGCTTGAGCACGCGCAAGGTCGACATGGATCCGATATCCCCGGGTACTTGCTCGACATCGTTCATCGATAGATCGAGTTCGACGAGCTTGGCGAGCTGGTTGATGCTGGCAGGAATCACTACCAGGTTATTATTCCGGGCATGCATGCCCGTTAATGATTTCAAGTTTCCGATCTCCTCGGGTATTGAGGCTAGCTGGTTGCCCGATAGATCAAGCACTCTCAGAGAGACTATCTTGAAGATGCACGCCGGGATCGTGGCGAGCTGGTTCGTTTTTAGATCGAGTTCCTGGACCGGTAGGGAGGAGATGCATGCAGGCAAGTCTTCGAGGAGATTGTCGTTGAGAACGAGGCGCTCGAGCACGGCAAGGTTCCCGACCGACGCCGGGATCTCGCGAAGGATGTTGATACCGACATCTAGCACCTTCAACTTGGATAATTTCCCTAACGCATCGGGCAGCGCAGAGACGTGGTTCCCGCTGAGATCCAATAATTGGAGGTTCGAGAGCGAGCCTATCGAATCGGGGATCGAGCGGAGCTGGTTCGACGAGAGCACGAGCGACTCGAGCTTGGATAGATTACCAATCTCCGATGGGATTTCCTTGAACGCGTTCCCGCTTAGATTTAGGTGCTTGAGGTTCTTGAGCTCCCCGATCTTCGGGGAGATCCTCTCGGCGAGCATGAAGCCGAAAAAGAGGGACTCCAGGTGCAAGAGGCCAAGGGCGAGATCGATGATCTCGTCCACGCCACCGATGACGACGCGTGCCCAGATGGCGAGGCCAGTGACATGGTTGTCGCGCGCCGTGAACCCGATTTCCATCGGCTTGATCTCCGGAATTACGGTCAGTGCCTGGCCGACGAGCCTTCCAATGTCTTTCATTATCCCGGCCTCTTTCTGGACAAGCGGGACGCCAGCATACGATACGATTTCGTCCATATTGTTCACGCGGTTGTTGATCTTTGCCGCTTGTGCTGCGAAATGTACTCGTGGAATTCGGGAAGGAGCACGGCCTCCTTCCGCGTCACCACGGGCTTGGCTTGCATGCGATACGTTCCACCCCCAGGGATGGTTATCTCGAGAGGCACCTCGGCGGTTGACTTGATGCCGGAACACACGTAGCCGAACGTGACCCGGTTCGAGCCACGGGAGGGGAGCAACTTCCAGTTCTGTATCGATGACCCTTCGAGTATCTCCACGCCCCGCGCCGTGTACGAAGGGCTCTGGAAGGCGATCGATGCCTGTTCCGGGCTGATCTCCCTTATATCTAGCTCGGGAACATGTTCCGCGAGTTCGATGTAGATGGACACGGACATCTCGTTGAATATCAAGTTCGGTTCGGCGATCTTTAACACCGACCGAACGGGACATCCCTTGATGGAAGAGAAATCATAGGTGCTGATGACCAGCAATCGACGGTCTGCAAGGGTGTACCCGTGGTCGAGACGACGTGCAATTTCCACGGGTGCATACTGCCATTTCACGAGATTTTCAAAATGCTGCCGGTCCGGGTTGAACGATTGGACATCTTTCGTTGGTACCACGTCCACGAGGTGGAACGTGAGGGGGATCTCGTCCTCGATGACCAGGTTGTTCACGCCCGCGCTGTACACGTTAGTGAATTGGCCGTTGGCGGCGTACCGCTCGCCTGCCGGGACAATGTTGAACCATGTCTGGATCAAGTCCACCTTTTCGCTGATGTTCGCGATTATCGTTCGCGAGATGCGGCGCTCCAGGTCGAGTTCCGCTTGGACCTTCTGTTTCGGCTTGACTTCAGGCAATGTCCAAGTGAGCTGGAGCCCCTCGTCGAGGAGTTTTTTCTTGGGCTGTATGTCCTCGAACCCCTCTATGGTGGTACCCATGACCTTGTAATGATACGGGACGACGTTGTTGATTTGGACGTTGGTAAGCGAGACGTCGAGAGGGTTCTCGAACGTAGTAGATGCAGCCATCGACATGGAACCCTCTTCCTTCTCGATCTCCTGCTTTGCCTTGATCGCTTGCACCTTGCCCGTGTTGTCGATGTAGATGATGCTGCTATCGATTGTTTTCGGGGCAGCGATGATCTGGTTGTCGACCTCCAAACGGACGACTTCTGCAGGATTTTTGCCCCTGAAGTCGAGATTAAGGGGTCTCAAGCTTGGCTTGACGTCGGGATCGATATCCCCCAGCATATTTCGGAGCATCGCGAGTAAATTGCGTTCATCGTTAAGGCGGCGGATCATCGCCAGGATAACTTCGTATGGATACCGGGTAATCCCGATCTCTCCGAGAAACTCCGCTAGCCACGCGGCCATCCGCTGGGGGAAAATCTGCATGTGCGCTTCGTCGAGCCAGAAAGAGCCAAGCTCCGTGATGAGGCCCTTGAAGTCATCGACGATATGCTCGTAGAGCTTGTGCTTGTGCTCGAAGAAGCTCATGCGAACGTAAATGTCCTCGAGCTCGGTGAGCGCTTGCAA
>Ga0172366_10005251_pt1 | contig 10182 bp, 9 predicted proteins | sample LakKivSesite69cm_FD_114533 | JGI IMG/M metagenome (GOLD analysis project Ga0172366, IMG submission 114533) | Sediment microbial communities from Lake Kivu, Rwanda - Sediment site 69cm | ecosystem: Environmental > Aquatic > Freshwater > Lake > Sediment | place: Rwanda: Western Province, Lake Kivu...
ATAGAGAAAAAAGAAGACAATATGATAGGTTTGGCCGAACCTTTGAAGGTGGAGCTGCTCCGGGTTCAGGTTTTGATTTTCAATGGAGTTGGGGAAATCCTGGCATGGATTTTGGCGTTGAGTTCGGAGATTTGGGTGATATATTTGAAGAAATGTTCGGTTTTGGCCAGCCGAGAAAAAAGAAGGATTTAAAAAGGGGAAAAGACATTGAAGTTGAGATTGAAATTCCTCTTGAATCAACTTTAAAAGGAAAAGAAGAAGAAATAATTCTGGAAAAATATATTAAATGTTCTCGTTGCCAAGGAATCGGAACTGAGCCGGGTAGCAAAATCAATGAATGTTTTTCCTGTCGTGGTACAGGCCAAGTCCAGCAAATCAGAAAGACTATTTTTGGGTCTTTTACCCATCTGACCATTTGTCCCGAGTGCGGTGGAGAAGGTTATCGTCCAGATAAAATCTGTAATGTGTGTCGGGGTGAAGGCAGAATAAAAAGCCAAGAAAGAATTAAAATTTTCATTCCAGTCGGAGTTGATACAAACCAAATGATAAAAGTTGAAGGAAAGGGTGATGCCGGCAAAAAAGGCGGAAAAACTGGTGATTTATATGTAAGAATTTTTGTCAAAAAACATCCAGTTTTTGAAAGAAAGGGAGATGACTTGTATGTTTCGGTTCCTATTTCTTTTTCTCTGGCTGCCTTGGGAGCTGAAATAGAAATTTCTACTTTAGAAGGCACCAAGATTTTGTTAAGCGTGCCAGCCGGTACTCAGTCAGGTAAGGTTTTTAGAATTTCGGGCAAGGGGATTCCTCACTTTTCCGGTTACGGCCGGGGAAATTTATATGTTAAATTAATTATTAATACGCCCAAAAAATTGACCAAAAAACAAAGAGAGATTCTTGAAAAATTAAAAGAAGAAGGTATATAATAAAAATAGTTTTTTTATGCCCCCATAACTCAGTTGGTAGAGTAACTGCCTTTTAAGCAGAAGGTTGGAGGTTCGAGTCCTCCTGGGGGCACTTATTAATCCCCGGTATTTCGCCGGGTTTTTTTTATTTTAATTATTGGGTAGAATAAAATCAGTAAAAGTTTTATGAAAAAATTAATAAATATTAAAATCAATGGTCAAAAAATTAAAGCCAGAGAAGGGGAGACGATTTTAAGAGTAACTCAAAGAAACAAAATTTTAATTCCCACCCTTTGTCATCATCCTGACCTTAGTCCTAAGGCCAGTTGCCAGGTTTGTCTGGTTAAGATCAAAGATGAAAAAGGATTAAAATCTGCCTGTTCGACTTTGGTTAGAGAAGGGATGGAGATTTTAACTTCTTTGCCGGAAATTGAAAAAGCCAGAGAAAAAAATTTAGAATTAATTTTTGCCAAGCACAAGAAAGAATGTCCGGATTGTGTTTGGCAATATGATTGTCAGCTTTTAAAATTAGTCAGAGAATACAAAATAAAAGGCGTGGGGATAAAAGGAGAAATTAAGAAAATTCCCATAGAATCAGTAGGGCCAATTGAATTCGATTTCGAAAAATGTATTGGCTGTGGGAAATGCCTTGAAGTTTGTCGAAAAGAAACAGGATTTTTGGAAGGCAAAGAAAAAGATAGTTTTTTCGAAATTAAAACCTCAAAAGAAAAAAACAAAGAGTGTGTTTATTGCGGTCAATGCATTGTTCATTGTCCGGTGGGAACCATTGAAAGCGTCGGCGAATTTGAAGGGGTAGAAAAAGTCTTGGTAGATAAAAATAAATTCGTCGTCGCTCAAATAGCGCCAGCGGTGAAAACGACAGCTGGCGAAGCTTTCGGAATAAATTTGGGAGAGCCAGTACCAAAAAAAATTGTTGCCGGATTAAAAAAAGCGGGTTTCAATAAAGTCTTCGATGTTAGCTTGGGAGCCGATATTACTACTTTTGAAGAAGCTAAGGAATTAGTGGCAAGATGGAAAGAAAAAAGAATCTTACCAATGATGACTTCTTGCTGTCCGGCTTGGGTGAAATTTGTTGAGTTTTATTTTTCAGAATTTATTCCCAACCTGACAACTGTAAGGTCTCCCCATATAATTTTAGGAGGATTAATAAAAACTTATTTTGCTGAAAAAGAAAAAATCAATCCCAAAGACATTATTGTTGTTTCAATAATGCCCTGCACCTCGAAAAAATATGAAATTCAGCGAGAAGAATTAAAAATCAATAAATTGCCGGTTGTTGATTATGTCTTAACCACTCGAGAATTAGTTTATTTGCTGAAAAAGAAACAAATTGATTTGAAAAACATAAAAGAAGAGGAATTTGATTCGCCATTAGGATTTTCTTCGGGAGCCGGAGCGATTTATGGAGCGTCAGGCGGAGTGATGGAATCGGCTTTGAGAACTGCGGTTTATTTAATCTCTGGTAAAGATTTAAAAAATTTAGAATTTAAAGAACTTAGAGGTACGAAAGTCATCAAAGAAGCGGAAATTAAAATAGGCAAAGAAAATTTAAAAATTGCCGTAGTTCAAACTCTTTTGGCAGCTAAAAAGATTTTAAAAGAAATAAAGAAAAACCCTGGCCTCTATCATTATATTGAAATAATGGCTTGCCCCGGCGGATGTGTTGGCGGCGGCGGCCAAATTTTGCCCAGCCATCTGAAAATTAAGAAAGAAAGAGCCAAAGGGCTTTTGAAAATTGACCTAGCGAATAAAATAAGATTGGCACATCAAAACCCAACTTTAAAAGTAATTTATCAAAACTATCTTACAGATTTTTCAAAAATTAAATCTCTTTGTCACACTCAATATTTTAAAAAGCAAAAAGAAAATTAAAGTAGTATAAAATATTTTGAATTGATTATGGAAAATCGTATTATTTTGCATTTGGATATGGATGCTTTCTTCGCTCAAATAGAAGAAAGGGAAAATCCTCAATTCAAAGGAAAACCAATAGTGGTTGGAGCTGAACCAAAGGGCGGTCAAGGCAGGGGAGTTGTTTCTACGGCAAATTATGAAGCCAGAAAATATGGCATTCATTCGGCGCTTCCCATATCTCAAGCTTTTAGGCTTTGTCCGACTGCTATATTTTTACCGGTTAATATGAGTTTTTACGAAAAGATTTCAACTGAAATAATGGAAATTATTAAAAAATATTCTAATATTTGGGAAATTGTTTCTTTAGACGAAGCATATCTGGATATAAGTTTTTTAAAAAGTTTTGAAAAAGCGAAGAAACTTGCAGTAAAATTAAAAAAAGAAATTTTTGAAAAAGAAAAATTAACTTCCACCGTAGGAATTGGACCCAACAAAATGATTGCCAAAATAGCTTCAGAGAAAGCAAAACCCGACGGTTTGATGATTGTCACAGTCCATCAGATTGATGAATTTTTGGAGCCTTTGGATATGAGGAAAAAGAAAGAGAAGATAAAAAGAGAATCAGAAGATTTGAAGAAAAAATTCTATAAAGAATATTATGAGCTTCAAGAAGACATCAAAAGACAAATTAGAATGTTTAGAGAGAGGCAAAGGCTCGCCGCAAGCTGACCAGAGAAGAAGAGGCTTTAGAGAAACAGCTTTTAAATAATCTCGCTGACATAGAAAGAGTTTTAATCAGGGAGCTAAAAGATATTGAAGATATTAAGTAAATTACTATCTTAGTCAAAGCCAATTGGTTTTTAAATTGTTTTATTTTTGAATTCTAGTATAATATGGTTATAGTCAAGATAGTTTAATACATGAAATTGAAATTAAAAGATTTTTTAATACCCGTTATTTTAGCTATTTTATTGATAGCTTCTTTTTCTTATGGAAAATATACTGGTAGATTAGAATGTAAGATTTGTCCGCCAGAAGAAGTAGATTTTTCTCTTTTTTGGCAGACTTGGGATTTGCTCCAGGAAAAATATGTAGACAAAACCAAACTTAATACTCAAGAAATGATTTACGGCGCTATTTCCGGAATGGTTAATTCTTTAGAAGACCCTTATACTGTTTTTTTCAAACCTGATGAAACAAAAAGATTCATTGATGATGTCAAAGGAACTTTTGAGGGAGTGGGAATGGAAGTTGGCATTAGAGAAGGACAAGTTCAGGTGATTGCTCCCTTAGAAGGAACTCCAGCTCAAAAAGCCGGTCTGAGAGCTGGCGATAAAATTATAATGATTGATGGAAAGCCAACGGCTGATTTAACAGTGGAAGAGGTAATTAATTTAATCCGAGGTCAGAGAGGGACGGCTGTTACTCTAACTATTTTCCGCCAAGAATGGGGCGAAAATCGAGATATTAAAATTGTCCGTGGCCTGATTGAGATCCCTTCTTTAAAATTAGAAATAAAAGAAAATAATATTGCCTATTTGAGGATTTACCAATTTTCAGAAAATGCCGCTTATGATTTTTCCGGAGCAGCTGTGGAAATTCTGAATAGTCCAGCCCAAAAAATAGTTTTGGATTTAAGAGATAATCCCGGAGGTTATTTAGAAGTAGCCCAAGATATTGCTGGTTGGTTTTTAAAAGAAGATAGCATTGTAGCTCTGGAAGACAAGGGAATTGGGAAAGAAAAGAGACTTTTTAAGGCCGAGGGTAATACCAAACTATCTACTTATCCGGTAGTGGTTTTAATTAACGGCGGTTCAGCTTCTGGCTCCGAGATTTTAGCTGGTGCTTTAAGAGATAATCGCGGCGTAAAGCTGATTGGCGAGACTTCTTTTGGCAAAGGCTCGGTTCAAGAATTAGAAGAGTTAAGAGAAGGCTCTTCTCTAAAGATTACAACTGCCAAATGGTTGACTCCAAACGGCGAATCTATTTCGGAGAAAGGTTTGGAGCCCGATATAAAAATAGAAATGACCGAAGCAGACTATCAGTCAGGAAAAGATCCTCAATTAGACAAAGCTATTGAAGTGTTAAATGAGATGAGATAAAATACATTAATATCAATCCCTAAAAGCATATGCGAGTTATACTCTTAAAAGACATCGAAAATGTAGGAAAAAAATATGAAATAAAGGAAGTTAAAGATGGTTATGCCAGAAATTTTTTGTTTCCCCAGGGATTAGCCAAACAAGCCACTAAAAAAAACATTAAATTTGTTGAAGAACAAAAAGAAGAATTGGCACAGAAAGCTGAAGAAGAACTAAAAGAAATTCAAAAAAATGTTTCAGCCATTGATGGACAAGAGGTTATTATTCCGGTAAAAGTCGGAGAAGATGGCCAGCTTTTCGAATCCATCAACCAGCAAAAAATCTACGAGAAACTTAAAGAATTAGGTTTTGAAGTCAAAAAAAAGCAAATTGAACTTGGAGAACCAATAAAAGAATTAGGAGAATTTCCGATGAAGATCAAGTTTGAACATAACTTAGAAGCTGAAATCAGGATAATTATTATTGAAGAAAAGTAATTCGACGTCTGTTTTGTCTGTATTTTTTAGTCGTTAAATCATACAGGAAATAGGCGTCAAGATTTTGATGTCAAGATACATATTTGTTGCCGGAGGGGTTATGTCAGGCATCGGCAAAGGAGTGGCCACGGCTTCCATCGGAAGAATTTTGCAATCAAAGGGTTTTAAGGTAAGTGCGATTAAGATTGACCCTTACATAAATGTTGATGCCGGAACAATGAACCCCATTGAACATGGGGAAATTTTCGTCACCGATGACGGTACCGAATGCGACCAAGATGTCGGAAATTATGAAAGATTTTTAGATGAGATCTTAAACACTAAAAATTATATTACCACTGGCCGGGTTTATCAGGCCGTGATTAATCGTGAAAGAAATTTAGATTATAAGGGCAGGTGTGTTGAGGTAGTGCCAGATATTCCCAATGAAGCTATTTCTCGAATCAAAAGAGTGGCCCAAACAACCAAGGCTGATTTTGTTTTAATTGAAATTGGAGGGACGGTAGGCGAGTATCAGAATATTTTATTTTTGGAAGCAGCCCGGATGATGAAAATTTTATATCCCCAGAAAATTCTTTTTGCTCTGATAAGTTATTTGCCAATACCCAATAATCTTGGAGAAATGAAAACTAAACCGACACAACAGGCCGTCAAATGGCTTAATATGTCAGGAATTCAGCCTGATATTATTTTGGCTAGATCGGCTAAGCCTTTAGATATTCCAAGGAAAAGAAAAATTTCTATTTTTTGCAATGTAATGCCGGCCGACGTCATTTCAGCTCCGGACGTCAAATCAATCTATGAAATACCGATTAATTTTGAAAAAGATAATTTAGGAAACAGAATCCTGAGTAAGTTTAATTTAAGAGCTCGGACGAATAAAGATTTAAAGCCATGGCGAAGATTGGTGGAAGTTATTAAAAATAAAAAAGAGCCGGTAAAAATTGGAATGGTGGGAAAATATTTTGAAACCGGCGATTTTGTTTTAATGGATGCCTATATTTCAATTATTGAAGCTATAAAGCATGCCTGCTGGCATTTTAAAAAGAAACCAGAAGTTCACTGGATTTCAGCTGAAAAGTATGAAAAAAATCCCAAAGAAGCTAAGGAATTAAAAGAACTCGATGGCATTATTATTCCCGGTGGTTTTGGAAATAGGGGAATAGAAGGAAAAATAAAAGCTATTCGATTTTGCCGTGAGAATAAAATTCCTTTTTTAGGATTGTGTTTAGGTATGCAGTTGGCAGTAGTAGAATTCGCCAGAAATAAGGCCGGAATTAAAAATGCAAATTCTACTGAGTTTTCTAAAAATTGTCAAGAGGTAATTGACGTTATGCCAGACCAGAAAGCTCTCTTGAAAGAAAAAAAATATGGCGGAACAATGCGATTGGGCGCTTATAAATGCCGATTAAAACCCAATACGAAGGCCTGGCAGGCTTATGGAAAAATAAATTTAATTTCCGAACGTCATCGCCACCGATATGAATTTAACAATAAATATCGCCAGCGTTTAGAAGGAAAAGGATTGGTGGTTTCCGGAATCAATCTGGAAAGAGATTTGGTGGAAATTATTGAATTAAAAGACCATCCTTTTTTTGTCGGAACTCAATTTCATCCAGAATATAAATCAAGACCATTAAAGCCTCATCCTTTATTTAGAGAATTTATTAATGCTTGTTTGAAAAAAAGTAAAAAGTAATCTATGGAATTTATAACTTGGTTCAAAGAAAATCAGGAAAAAATTATATTATTTTTGGTGATATTTTTAATTTCTTTATTTTCTTTTGCTTTGGGTTATATCTTTGCTAATCAACGGCACAAGGAACCAATTCAAATCCAGGATTCTTTAATTTTAAAAAAATTGAAGCCGATTTTTGCGAACAAAATTAACCTTTTTGGTGATTTTAATTGTTTAGACCGGTCAAAATTATGAAAGTAGCCATTATCGGTGCTGGAATTTCTGGTTTATATCTGGCTTGGAAACTTTCAGAAAAAGGAAACCAGGTTACTGTTTTTGAAAAAAATAACAAAATCGGCAAAGAAGTTTGTTCCGGACTTTTTAGCCAGAGAATTTTAAATTTCGTTCCCGAGAGTCAAAAATTAATACAAAATAAAATTGAATATATCTTACTCCATTTTCCCAAAAAAACGATTAGAGTTAGATTTTCAAAGCCTTTTTTAGTAATGAAACACGAGGAATTAGACAGATTGACTTTTGCCTTGGCAGAGAAAGCTGGAGCCTCGATTCTTTTGGGGCAAAAAATATATTCTATTCCAGAAAGATTTGAAAGGATAATTGGTTGCGACGGAGCTCTTTCTCAGACAAGAAAGGTATTAGATTTGAAAAATCCAAAATTTTATCTAGGAATCAAAGGTTATTTAATAAAAAAAGATTTTTCAAATTTTGTCGAAACTTGGGCTACCAAATCAGGTTTTTGCTGGAAAATTCCTCGAGGAGAAACAATAGAATTTGGTATTATTGAAGAGATAAGCCGGGCAAAAAAAATTTTCGAGAGATTTTTACAAAAAAATAATATTTCCTTGGAAAAAATGAGTTCGGCATTGATACCACGTGGCTTCGTAATCCCTCACGACCCCAAGGTTACTCTTTGCGGCGATGCTGCCGGATTAACCAAGCCTTGGTCGGGTGGGGGAGTAATTTGGTCGCTTTTGGCCTGCGATATTTTATTAAAAAATTTTCCCAATTTTATAAATTACAGAAAAGAAATGATAAAATATTTTTTTCCAAAAATTATTTTATCAAAATGCGCTAAATCTTCGGTTTATTTTTTAGGCTTTCAGATGTCCTGGCTTTTGCCAAACAATGCTTTAATAGAAGGTGATTTTTTAATATAATTTTATGACAAAAAAGATTCCATATCATTTAGGTGTCATTTTAGATGGAAATAGACGCTGGGCTAAAGAAAAGGGTTTGCCGTCCTTTGAAGGCCATAAAAAAGGTTTAGAAAAAGTTAAAGAAATAATAAAATGGGCAAAAACAAGGGGAATAAAAATTTTGACTCTTTTTGTTTTCTCGACCGAAAACTGGAAAAGGAAAAAAGATGAGGTTAACTATCTGATGGAATTAGCTAAATCGGCCATAAATGCCGATTCAAAAAAATTTCATAAAGAGGGGATTCAAGTTCGGATAATTGGCCAGAGAGAAAAACTACCAGTTTTTCTTAAAAGAGCAATTGAAAAAATTGAAAAATTAACAAAAAATAACAAAGAAATGATTTTGAATTTTGCTTTGAGTTATGGCGGCAGAGCCGAGATAGTTGAAGCAATAAAAAATATATTAAAAAAGAAAATTTCTGTCGAAGAAATTACCGAAGAAACAATTTCCCAAAATCTTTGGACTTCGGATTTAGACCTGATTATAAGAACAGGTAAAGAACAAAGAATTTCTAATTTTTTAATTTGGCAGGCAGCTTATTCAGAGCTTTATTTTTCGCCAAAATATTGGCCCGAATTTACCGAGAAAGACTTGGAAGAAGCTTTAGATGATTATAGTCTTAGACAGCGAAGATTTGGTAAATAAGCAAAATTACTCTTTTTCTTTCTTGAAACCATGAAATTTCCGATGGATTTCTTTTAGGTGTGGCCGAGTTACATGAGTATAAATTTGGGTTGTAACAATGTTTTTGTGTCCTAAAAATTCCTGAACCACCCTTAAGTCAACTCCTTTTAACAATAAATCTGTGGCAAAACTATGCCTAAGAGTATGGCAGCTGGTCTGAAAAGGTAGGCCCACCATAATCGCATATTTTTTGATTATTCGTTCCATTGTCCTTATGGTTAATCTGGTCGAAGGAATTTTGCCGCGATAATTTATAAACAAGGCTTTTTCTTGGTCATTTCTTTTTTCTAAATATTTTCGTAACCATTCTATAGCTCTTTCTGAAAAATAGACCGTTCTTGGTCGAGAACCTTTACCAATTATAGAAATTTCTAGTTCTTCTGAATCAGCCTTAATTTTTATCTGTTCACGATTAAGACTTGTTAATTCGCCAACGCGCAAGCCAGTTGAAAAAAAAGTTTCTAAAATAGCCCTATCTCTCAATCCTAAAATATTTGAGGTATCTGGAGCGTTTAAAAGCTTTTGCACTTGTTCTACGGTTAAAAAATTAACTATTTTTTCGTCTTTTTCTCTGGCTAATTTTACTTTTTCAGGAGGTACCGAAGATATATCTTTTTCGGTAAAGAAGGTTAAAAGCTGTCTGAGGGCTATCAGATAGTAGTTTTGGGTTGATCTTTTGAGTGGTTTCTTATTTTTGGAGAGGTACTGGCGAGAGAGGAAAACTCTATATTTCCAGATGTGGTCGAGAGTAAGTTCCGATGGTTTTAAATTTTCTAAATGATTTAATTTTAACCAAGAAAAAAATTTTTCTAAAAATCTTTTATAATTCTCTTGAGATTTATTAGATAAGCCTTTCTCGATTTCTAGCCAATCCAGAAAATCACTCTGGTATTGGAGAAGTGGTTTATCAGATTTGGGCATAGGTTATACAATGTCTATTAACCTACATTACACGACCTTCTTTCTTCCATTATAAATGCCCTTAGAGGACCGTGTCAAGTGGAAAAATGGCTTATTCCCTGTCGTTTTTGGTCACTTTTTTATAAATTCTCTAAATTTCTGCCAAAGAGTTTTACTTAATATCGGAGCTTCTTTTTCAATCTCTTCTTTTTCTTTTGGCAGCTCTTCTTCAATTATTATTTTTCTTTTTTCTATTTCTGCTTTAGCTTTTTCTGAAATCCTTGCCCAAATATTTTCTTTAAACCCTTGGAAAAGGTCTTGAGCCAGTGGCACTATCTTATCTTGCC
>Ga0172366_10005252_pt1 | contig 10181 bp, 6 predicted proteins | sample LakKivSesite69cm_FD_114533 | JGI IMG/M metagenome (GOLD analysis project Ga0172366, IMG submission 114533) | Sediment microbial communities from Lake Kivu, Rwanda - Sediment site 69cm | ecosystem: Environmental > Aquatic > Freshwater > Lake > Sediment | place: Rwanda: Western Province, Lake Kivu...
CGCCTCGGGCAGTCCCGTGATGAGGTTGCGCCCCCGGATGGTGATCGTCTGCTCCTCGGGCAGAGGGTAGGCCGATCCGATCGCCACCTTGGTGCGCTCGGCCATGCGCTCGCCGATCAACAGGTTGTACTTCTGCCGCGCGTACTGGACGATCTCCTCGTCCATCTCATCCCCGGCCACGCGGATCGATCGGCTCACCACGATGCCGCCCAACGAGATCACCGCCACCTCTGTGGTGCCGCCGCCTATATCGATCACCATACTCCCGACCGACTCGCTCGCCGGTAGGCCCGCGCCGATGGCCGCAGCCATCGGCTCATCGATCAGGTATGCCTCCCGCGCCCCGGCGCTGAGCGTCGCGTCATGGACGGCGCGCTTCTCGACTTCGGTGACGCCACTGGGGATTCCCACCACGACGCGGGGGCTGGCTCCGAAGAGGCGCTTGCGCTCGTGCACTTTATGGATAAAGTAGTGGAGCATTTTCTCGGTGATATCAAAGTCCGAGATGACCCCGTCGCGGAGCGGGCGGATGGCGATGATGTTCCCCGGGGTTCGCCCGACCATCTCTTTGGCCTCGGCGCCGATGGCGAGGGCCCGCTTGGTCCGCTTATCGATGGCGACCACCGACGGCTCGTTGACGACGATGCCCTGACCGTTCACACAGACCAGCGTCGTGGCAGTACCGAGGTCAATGCCGATATCGCGCGAAAACACTCCCAAGAGAGCGTTCACGGGGTTGAGCACTGGGGGTTCCTTCCTGTGCCGGGTTGGGTCGCGATGCTGGCGCCATTATACCACAGAACCAGTCCCGTCAAAAGGCATCCAGGCCAGGGATTCGTGACGGCCATCGCGCCCCCAGCATCTACACTGACATGTACTTATACTGGGTATATTATCCTGATGACCGCGTGGCGTCGGCATCCATTCGCACGGCGCGCATCGGGCCAAGGGCGCTGCCCAACCCTAACGAAGAGACGGACGCTATGCCGCTCACGATCCCCTCTGCCTGGCGAGATACCGTCGGCCGCCTGGTTCGCCTCGCGTGCCTTCTGGCTGTGATGGCCGGCATCGGCCTCCTCACGGTCATCGACGTCAGCCGCTACGTGCAGCGTGTCCGTGGCATCGAGACCGGCCTGGCAGCGAACCAGCCCCCGCTGATGGTGCCCCGCGTGGGCGTGAACGTATCCCTGGAGCAATACCTTCGGGACGAAGACCTCGACTATGCGCTGAACCTGGCGCGTGAGGCCGGCCTCGGCACCGTCCGCCAGTACGCCCGCTGGGCCGAGATCGAACCCTCTCCGGGAGACTATTACTGGGACCTCTGGGACCGTACACTGCCGGCGCTGGAACGCCACGGCCTGGAGGTGATCGTCGTCCTGGACACCTCCCCCGCCTGGGCGCGGCCCCAGTGGGAGCAATCGAACCCTCACGCCCCTCCAGCGGATATGGCCCACCTGGCCCACTTTGCCGCGGCGTTTGCCACGCGGTATGCCGGCAGGGTGCTGGCCTATCAGGTCTGGGACGAGCCCAACGTCGCGCCCCACTGGGGCAGCGGCGCGGTAGACCCACGGGGCTACGTCGAGATGCTGCGCGTCACATCGGCGGCTATCCGCGAGGCGGACCCCGGCGCTCTCGTTATCGGCGGCGGACTGGCGCCCAACACCGAGCCGGGCGGACGCAACATGAGCGACGTGCGCTACCTGCACGAGGTCTACCGCCTCGGGGGCGGGGCAAGTTTCGACGTGCTGGGCGTCAAGGCGTATGGCTTCTGGTCGGGGCCCGACGATCGCCGGCTGGACGCCGAGGTGCTCAACTTTTCCCGGGTTATCCTCCTCCGCCACGAGATGCTCCGCCGCGGAGAGGCGAACAAGCCGGTGTGGGCGCTCGAGGGAGGTTGGAACGCCCTGCCTGCCGACTGGTCGGGCTCCCTGCCGTCGCAAGGAAGCGACCTCCCGCTCATCCAGTCCGACCGGCTGGCGCGCGCCGTACAGCGGGTACGGCGCGAATGGCCCTGGATGACGCTCATGATCGCCCAGAGCCTGCAGCCGGCCGCCCCGCTCGACGATCCGGCATGGGGCTTTGCCCTCTTGGCCGCGAATGGTGAGCCCACGTCGCTCCTGGAGGGCCTTCGCGATGCACTGCATGACGATATCGTCTACCCCGGACTAACCCCGCTTTCGTCCCTAAACCCGTTGTTGCCCGCGACCGACGGATCGCGCTTTCGCTTCTGGGGCACCGACTTGATGCTACAGGTCGAACGCGGCCCCGCTGCGGAGGCCCTTACCGTATCGGTCGATGCCCTCCATAGCGACGTGCGCATCGACCTGCGCTCGAGCGTGCCAAACGCGACGCGCGTGCGCGTCGGGTGGCCGCTGCCGGCCGACGCGCACCTGGCGCGCCTGACGGGCGAGTCCGACCAAGGGGCGGTGCAAGCACTGCAAGTGGGCCATCAACCGGCCATCTACGCCCCGTGGGCCACGGCCGTCGTCGGCCTGGCCGTGGTGGTCTGGGCCTCCTGGCGCGGGTGGAACGAGGCACGCCGCCTGCCCTGGCGGACCGCCTGGCAATGGGTGCTGGCGCGCTGGCAGCGCGCCCCTGCGGCGCTGCAGGTAGGCACCGTGGGCCTGGGTCTCGCCCTGGTGCTTCTGGGCCCATCCCAGAGCATTCGTCTGATCGGGCTGGGCCTTTACGCGGCCGGCGCGGCCCTCCGGCCCGACCTAGCCCTCGCCGCGGTGGTCGTCTGTGTCCCGCTGGCGCCGCACCACGTCCTCTTGGGCCCGGGCTCCTTCGCCATGTTCGAGATGTCCCTCCTTGTGGCGGTGGCAGCCCACACCTGGACGGCGCTGGTATCGTCCAGACCTCAAGATTTGCCCGGCAGGAGATCCCCCGTGCGAGTCCTGCGACGGTGGCTGGCGACCCGCCCGCTGGCCGATTGGGCCGTCGCGGCGCTGGTGCTCATCGGCCTGATCGCCTCCCTCCAAGCCGACTACCGCCGCGAGGCGCTCCGCGAGTGGCGCGTCGTCATGCTCGAGGCCGCGCTGTTCTACGCCCTGCTGCGCAAGGCCCTGAGCGACGGCCGCCAGCGGATGCGGCTGGCCGATGCCCTGTGGCTATCGGGGATCGGCGTAGCCCTTTACGCCCTGGCGCGCTACCCCCTGGCCGAGGGCGTCATCGAGGCTGAGGGGGTACGTCGCGCACGGGCGTTCTTCGGGTCGCCGAACAACCTGGCCCTAGTCCTCGAGCGGCTGCTGCCCCTCGGAGTGGCTCTGGCCTGGCGACCTGGGCGGGGCACCGGCCCCGCCCAGGCCACCACGCGCTGGCGCCGCTGGCTGTATGGGCTCGGCAGCCTTCCGGTGGCTCTGGCCATGGTCCTGACCTTCTCGCGAGGCGCGCTGCTCCTGGCCGTTCCCGCAGCCCTGCTGTATCTCGCGTGGTCAACCCACTCCCGCGCCGCGCGCCTCGCGGCGGCCGGCCTCATCCTGGGCGGAATGGCAGCTTTGCTGGTGGTCGGGACCGAACGCCTGACCTCCCTGCTCGACGCATCACAGGGCACGACCTTCTTGCGCCTCTCGCTATGGCAGGCCGCCTGGGACATGGCGCGCGATCATCCCTGGCTGGGAGTCGGCCCCGACAACTTTCTCTACTACTATGGCGACTATATCCGGCCCGGCGCCGAGGTGGACCGCTGGCTGTCGCACTCTCACAACATCGCCCTCGACTTCTGGCTGCGGCTGGGCCTGGGGGGTCTGGCCGTGGCTGGAGCCATGGCCGCGGGGCTGGCCCACGGCGCCCGCCGCGCCCTGCGGGGCACCGGCGGAACCGACGCATCCGTGGGTGATGCCCGCGCCGTCACCATCGGCCTGGTCGCAGGCGCGATCGCCTCCCTGGCCCACGGCCTCATCGACAACGCCTTCTTCCTCCCCGAACTGGCCTCATGGTGGATGTTTGCCCTGGCCTGGTGCGTGACGGCCGGAAGGCAGCTGCCATCAGTGGACAGATCGTCCGGCCTGGGCGATAATGGGCTTCCCGCGTAACGGACCTTCCCCGCAGCGCCTCAGCCCCGATATGTGGGACAATACTAGATAAGGGTGGTGACGGAGCGTGAACGCTCGGCGGTTGCTCGGCAAGGACATGCTGTCACTCTGGACACGCGACCTGGCCATGACGGCGGCGGCCGTCTTTTTCATGCGTTTTGGAGAGGGGCTGCTGGGCGGCGCCCGCATGAACTTTTTCGTCGATACGATCGGCATCTCGGGTGGACAGGTTCTGTGGCTCGAGGGAATCCGTGAGATTCCGGGGCTGATCCTGATCTTTATCGCCGCGCTGACGATGCACCTGCCCCTGTCGTGGCGCGCCGCCGCCTCGGCCGCGGTACTCGGTCTGGGATACATGTCCTTCGCCCTGGCGCATTCCTACGCCGGGCTCTTGGCCGTGGCCGTGGTCGCCAGCTTTGGCCTGCACGGCTACCAGCCAATCCATCCGGCGCTGGCCATCAGCCTCGCCAGCGAGCGGACGCGCGGCCGCGTGCTGGGCCTTCTCTCCTCCGTGGGCTCGTTCGCTGGCATCGCGGGGATGGGCGTCCTGGCCCTGACATCGAACCTGATGAAAAGCCTCTCGCTGCGCTGGTCCTACGTCATCGGCGGCGCCATCATCCTCGGGTCGGTCTATTTCTTCCTGCGCCTGTCAGCCAACCTGGGCGCCACCCAGGCCAGACAGCCGCGCCTGGTGTTGCGTCGCCGCTATTGGCTCTACTATGTGCTGACCTTCTTCGAGGGCTCACGCAAGGAGGTCTTGGGGAGCTTTTGTACGCTGGTGCTCGTGGAGCAATTTGGGTGGAAGGTATGGCAACTGAGTCCCCTGTTACTCGTCACCGCCATCCTGAGCATGCTGCTGGCGCCGCCGCTGGGGATGCTGGTGGATCGCTTCGGCCCGCGACGTGCCCTGGCCGGGAGCTACGCGGTGCTCGTGGCGGCCTGCATCGGCTACGCCGTCATCCCCAACGCCGGCATCCTCGCAGCCCTCTACGCCGTCATGCGCCTGGCACAGATCCTCAACCTGGGCCTCAGCGTCTATGCGCGGCAGATCGCTCCGCCCGAGGAGCTGACCCCGACCCTCTCGGCGGGCGTCAGCGTGAATCACGTTAGCTCGGTGGCCATGCCGCTCCTGTTCGGCACCCTGGTGCCCATCATCGGCTACTCGGGCGTCTACCTGGGGAGCGCGGCCATCATCGCGATCTCGGTGGCCTTTGCCCTGGCCATGCCGGCGCCCGCTCGGCGTGAGCCGAACCCCGAGCCCGCCCTGGCGAGCTAGCGCTCGTCACACGTCCGGGAGGTAATGGAACGTCACCTCCCGAACGTGTGACCTCTGATTGACCATACTCGACCGCTCTGCTATACTTCCCGCCAACCTCGAGGGGTTGCGGTAGGGGGACAGTGATGCGCGTTCTGATAACGGGCGGCGCCGGCTTTATCGGCTCTCACCTGTGCGACCTCTTGCTCGCGCAGGGGCACCAGGTCATCGCCATGGATAACCTCATCACGGGGAGCATGCGCAACGTGGCCCATCTGCGCGACCGTGGCGCGTTCTCTTTCGTTAGGCATGATGTCGTGCACGCCATCGACGTGCCGGGGCCCCTGGACGCCGTGCTCCATCTGGCGTCGCTGCCCAGTCCGGTCGACTATCTCCAGATGCCGATCAAGACCCTGAAGGTGGGCGCCCTGGGCACCCATAACGCCCTCGGCCTGGCGAAGGCCAAGGGGGCCCGCTTCCTCCTGGCCTCCACCTCGGAGGTGTACGGCGACCCCCTGATCCATCCTCAGCCCGAAACCTACTGGGGCAACGTCAACCCGGTCGGTCCTCGTGGCGTCTATGACGAGTCCAAGCGCTTCGCTGAGGCGATGACCATGGCCTACCACCGCGCCCACGGCTTGGAGACGCGCATCGCCCGCATCTTTAACACCTACGGCCCGCGCATGCGCCTGAACGATGGGCGCGTGGTACCCAACTTTGTGCGGCAGGCGCTACGTGGCGAACCCCTCACGGTTTATGATGATGGCTCACATACCCGTAGCTTTTGCTACGTGTCCGATCTCGTCGACGGCCTGTATCGCCTGCTCATGTCGGATGAAACACTCCCCGTCAACCTCGGCAATCCCCACGAGCTGACAATCATCGAGTTTGCCCGGCGCGTGATCGCTGCAGCGGGGAGCGGCTCCGCCATTTCCTGTATCGAGCCCAATGACCTGCGCACCCGCGACGATCCCCACACGCGACGGCCCGACATTACCCAGGCACGGCAGGTGCTGGGCTGGGAGCCAAAGGTCTCGCTGGAAGAGGGGCTGGCCCTGACCATCGCCTGGTTCTGCGGCCAGGTCTGACCCGACGATGGCAGCCCCCATCGGCGCCGTTCGCTCCCGCCTTCGCCTCGCCCCGCCCACTGCCATCTCCGTCTGGGTGACGCGTTATGTCACATCCCTTGGCGGGGTGGCCACGATCATCCTGCTGGGCTGGGCGCTCTCGCGGCTGTCGCTCTCCATCTGCCTGGCCCTGGTGATCGGCGGCATCGGCCTGTTGGCCATCCTGCGGCGGCCCGCCATTGGGCTGTACGCCCTGGCGTTCGCGATTCCTTTCGGATCGATCCGCGAGGTGTCCGTCGCGGGAGCCAGCATCGGCGTGAGCCAGGCCCTGGCCGTCGTCACCATAGCGGCGTGGCTGGCGCAACGCCTGTCCTATCGGCGACCCATCATCGTGCGCTCGGGGATCACCTGGGCGTTGGCAGCCTATCTGGGCGCCCTGCTGGTTGCCCTGTGGCCGGCTCAGGATATCGCCTTGGCGGCCAAGGAGATTGCCAAGTGGGTCGAGTTCGCCGCCATCTTTGCGCTGGCTGCCGGCGACCTGGGCGAGCGGGAGACGCAGGGGCTCGTGGTCGCGCTGCTCCTCGCCGGCGCGTTGCAGGGTCTCCTGGGCGCCTACCAGTTCTTTCAACAGACTGGCCCCCCAGGATTCGTCCTTTTGGGGCGCTTTATGCGCGCGCATGGGACCTTTGCGCAGCCCAACCCCTATGCCGGCTATTTGGGATTGCTGCTGCCGCTGGCCTATGCCACTGCGCTGAGCACCTGGCGCCAAGCCTGGCCCTTTGGCGCCCGCCGAAGGGGCGGCCGCCGTCGCTCGGCGGCCGGGCGGATCGTGTGGGTTCTGGCCGTAGCATCGGCCCTGACCATGGCGGCCGGGCTGGTGATGAGCTGGTCGCGGGGCGCGCTCTTGGGAGCCCTGGCGGGCGCCGCGCTGGTGCTCCTGGCCCTGGGGCGCCGCGTTTGGTTGGCGCTGGCGGTGGCCGCCCTTCTCATCACTCCGCTTTCAGCGGGGATGCCGTCCCTCCTGCCCGAGTCGCTGGCCGAACGGATCACCGAGACAGTCGCCTACATCGGCACGTCGGACGTGACGGCCGTCGAAGTGAACGACGCCAACTTTGCCACCATCGAGCGCCTGGCCCACTGGCGCGCGGCCTGGCTGATGTTCGAGCGCCGCCCCTGGCTGGGCGTCGGCACAGGGCAGTATGCCGCCGTGTATCCCTCGGTGGCCGTACCTCGCTGGGAGGATCCGCTCGGCCACGCCCACAACGTGCTGCTGAACGTCATGGCGGAGGGCGGGCTGCTGGCGCTAGCATCCTACTTGGGCCTCATGGCCGCCGCCGTATGGGCTACCTGGCGGGCCGCACGGGGCGCACACGGCTCGCAGCGAGGCGTCGCCCTGGGCGCACTGGGAATGATGGGCCACCTGCTGGCCCACAACATGGTGGACAACCTGTACGTGCATGAGATGTACCTGCTGGTCGCCATGCTCTTGGGAATGGCCGTGACACAGTGGGTGCAGGCCCGCCCGGCCGTAGATTCGGGGGAGTGAGGGTGCCGTGACGAGCGTCGTGGACAGGATCGCCGCGTTTCGCCGCGAACACCCCGCGGAATTGACCCGATTCTGTAAGTTCGCCGTCGTCGGCACTATCGGCGCGGTGGTCGACTTTTCCATCCTCAACCTGGGAATCCAGGTCTTTGGCCTGGCCAAGTGGTTGGCCAATACTTTCTCGTTCACCGCCGCGGTGTGCAGCAACTTTGTCTGGAATCGGTTCTGGACCTATCCCGAATCGCGCAGTGAGTCTCCGTGGCGCCAGTTGGCGCAGTTCTTTGTGGTGAACCTGGTAGGATACGGCATCAACCAGGCCGTGTTCCTTTCCCTCGATCGCTACGTCTTTGCCGGTTGGGGCACCTGGGGCTACAATGTCTCCAAGGCTGTGGCCATCGGCATCGTGCTCTTTTGGAATTTCGGCATCAACAGGATCTGGACCTACAGGGCCATCCGATGACACGATCCCAGCATCGCTGGCAGCATCGTCGTATCGGCATCGATTACACCTCAGCCGTGTGTCAGCGCGCGGGGATAGGGCGGTATACGCGCGGCCTGATTGGGGCCCTGGCCGAGGTGGACCCCGCACGGGAGTATGTGCTCTTTATGGCCAGGCCGAAGGCTCGGCTGGCGATGCGGCGAGACTGGCCGGCTAACTTTTCCCTGCGCACGGTGCCGCTCAGCGACCGCCACTTGGCTATTGTATGGCAGAGGCTGCGCCTGCCCCTGCCCATCGAGCTGGTGACCGGACGGATCGAGCTGTTCCATTCGCCCGACTTTGTCCTACCGCCGGTGTGGTGCGCCCGCACCGTGCTCACGGTTCATGACCTGTCCTTCTTGCGCCTACCCGAGTGCTCGTCGCCGCCGCTCCTTGCCTACCTGATGGACGCGGTGCCCCGGTCCATCGCCCGGGCCGACGCCCTGCTGGCCGACTCGGAGAGCACCCGGCGCGACCTCATCGAGTTATTGCACGTGCCCGAGGACCGCATCTTTGTCATCTATGCCGGCGTCGACGAGCATTTCCGCCCCGAGCGCGAACCCGCTGATGCCGCCAGGCGCAAGCAATACGGGCTAGAGCGGCCCTATATCCTCGGGGTTGGCACCCTGCAGCCGCGCAAGAACTTCAGCGGCCTGATCCGGGCCTTTCATTGCCTGATCGAGGAGCACAACGTCCCGCACGATCTGGTGATCGCGGGGGGCAAGGGGTGGCTCTACGACGACCTGTTCGCGACCGTTGCCCAGCTAGTGCTAGAGGAACGAGTGCGCGTGCTCGGCTTCGTGCACGACGACGACCTGCCCGCGCTCTATCGCGGGGCCGACGTGTTCGCCTTTCCCTCGCTCTACGAGGGCTTTGGCATTCCGGTGCTGGAGGCGATGGGCTGTGGGACGCCGGTGGTCACCAGCAACGTCTCGTCGCTGCCCGAGGTCGCCGGTGACGCCGCCCTCCAGGTGCCGCCCGATGATCTGGACGGGCTCGCCGATGCCCTGTGGCGCTCGATCAGCGATTCGGCGCTGCGCGAGGCCCAGCGTGCCCGGGGATTCCAGCAGGTCGCGCGCTTTACCTGGAGGCAGGCGGCCGAGGCTCTCACCGGCGTCTATGCGCGCGTCGCGCCATCACATGGAGGTCCGCAATGATCAATCTGGCCACCCGTATGAGCCGCTTGGGCACCGAATCGGCGTTTGAGGTCCTGGCCAAGGCGCGAGCCCTGGAAGCCCAGGGGCGCCACATCATCCATCTGGAGATCGGCGAGCCCGATTTCGACACGCCGCCGCACGTCGTTGAGGCCGCCTGCCAAGCCCTGCGCGGCGGGGCCACCCACTATACGCCATCGGCGGGTATCCCCGAGTTGCGGGCCGCCATTGCAGCCGAGATCAGTCGCACGCGCCACCAGCCGGTCGACGTCGCTCAGGTGGTGGTGACACCGGGCGCCAAGCCGATCATGTTCTTTACCATCCTGGCGTTGGCCGATGACGACACTGAGGTCATCTACCCCAACCCCGGCTTCCCCATCTACGAGTCGATGATCCATTTCGCCGGGGCCAGACCCGTTCCGTTGCCGCTGCGCGAGGAGCGCGACTTTCGCTTCGACGTCAACGAGTTGAGGGACCTCATCACGGATCACACGCGGCTCATCATCCTGAACTCGCCGCACAACCCCACCGGCGGCATCCTGGAGCACGAGGACCTGGCCGCCATCGCCGATCTGTGCGTCGCGCGCGACATCCCCGTCCTGTCGGACGAGATCTATGAACACATCCTGTACGATGGCAAGTTCGAGAGC
>Ga0172366_10005253_pt1 | contig 10180 bp, 12 predicted proteins | sample LakKivSesite69cm_FD_114533 | JGI IMG/M metagenome (GOLD analysis project Ga0172366, IMG submission 114533) | Sediment microbial communities from Lake Kivu, Rwanda - Sediment site 69cm | ecosystem: Environmental > Aquatic > Freshwater > Lake > Sediment | place: Rwanda: Western Province, Lake...
CAGATACTGCTCAACAATTTCCTCAGCGAGTTTCCTCTGCTTGCCATATCAACAGACAATGTCGATGAAGAGAATCTTAAAAAGCCAAGACACTGGAATTTTAATCTGATCAGCAACTTCATGTTTATCTTTGGGTTTATAAGCAGTATCTTTGATATGCTGCTGATAATATCTTTGATGTTTTTTATCCATGCGACAACTGAACAGTTCAGAACATCCTGGTTTATACTTTCTGCATTATCTGAGATAATAATCACTTTTGCTATAAGGACCAAATTAAAATTTTATAAGAGCAAGCCGAGCATATTGTTAGTATGGCTTTCTATATTAACAATATTTGTAACTGTAGGGATAACATATCTAACCATAGGAAGTAAGCTTTTCTCATTCACACCCTTATCGCTACAGTTCATACTGCTTATAGCAGGAATATTGATACTTTATTTTACTGTGATAGAAATTGTCAAGAAGCATTTCTTCAGCAGGTTTGAGGCATAAGTAAAAAATAAACAGTTTAATCAGATATAATCTCTTATCTTATGTTTGAAGTCTTCATGCCAAAGCCAGCCAAGCAAGATTACTGCATCCAGCGCCATGGGCCAGTCACTAATACCAAGTCCTTTAAGTATATGGAGCTTGAATGTGGTAGTGCTAAAAGGGAAAAGCCACATAACTCCTTCATAAGCTCCTCCACCTATGAACCAATCCAAAAAAAGATGAAAGAAGGCTCCAAAAGCTATAACAAAGAAAGCAATCGCCACTTTGTGTTTTTCCTGCTTCCAAAGTATGAATGCAGGGACAAGGAAAGTTAAGGGCAGAAGTAATGTGTGTGTTATCATACCATGTTGCAATAATGTAGGAACTCTTTCATTGAATAATTCATACAACATTTTTACCGGAATATCTATATCAGGCAGTAATCCAGCTATGCCTGCTATAAACAAAGTATGCATGCTAAAATATTTTTTGTGTTTGGTGAAATAATCTCTATACAGATCAACCATAATTATAGTCAATAGAACATGCGTTACAGCTAGAGGCATCTAGAACAACCTCACCTCAGTCTCTTCAAGCTTCAGCAGTCTGTTCCAGTAAGCATTGATCTCATCCTGTATCTCTTTAATCTCTTCAGGATGCAGCTTATCAAACCTCTTCTGCAGTTTAAGGCATTCTTCAACAGGAATATCCTTGGCAGGTTTCATAAGATTCTTAAGAACACCATCTTCTATCTCATACAAAGGATAGAGCCTTGTCTCGTAAGCCAGCTTGTTTATCTCTATTGTCGAATCTGATCTTACACCCCATCCTAAAGTACAGACAGAATCTATCTGGATATATGCAGGACCTTTAAATGCAATACCTTTCTGGACTTTTTTTATCAAGTCCTGCGGAAAAGCAGGGGATGCAGTTGCTACATAAGCCCTGTGAGCAGCCATTATGAAAGGCATATCTTTTTTAGATTCAAGTTTACCATGAATTTTTGAGCCATGGGGTGTTGTTGTTGTTGCGGCATATCTTGGGGTTGCTCCGCTTCTCTGTATTCCTGTGTTCATATAAGCTCCGTTATCAAAACAGATATAGCAGAAATCATGGCCCCTTTCAGCTGCTCCGCTTAATGACTGAAGGCCGATATCGAAAGTTCCTCCATCTCCTGCCATGGCGATAACATTATGTTCTTTTCCGAGATGCTTTAGAGCGCACTCTACACCAGATGCTACAGCAGCAGCGTTCTCAAAAGCTACATGTATCCAGGGAATCCTCCAGCTTGTTTCAGGATATGGTGTCGAGAACACCTCTAGACAGCCAGTATTGTTGCAGGCTATCGTGTTTTTTCCTGCTGCTTTCAGCGCCAATCTTACTGCAAGAGCCTGGCCGCAGCCAGCGCATGCCCTATGGCCTGATGCGAAATACTCATCTGCCGGAATCCCTAAAATCTTTTTTTCTTCTACTTTTGCCATATTCTTCTTTTCTCGCTTCTTAATAACCTATCGATGCTTTCGTTTGCATTTAGGAAGGCAACCTCTCCTGACCATTCCTCATGGCCTGAGCCTCCATAATCGACATCTATCCTTGACTCTTTGCCGCAGCAATCACAGCTGTTTGTCTTGTAATGCTTGTGAGCATGGAAGTGTGATCTCCATCCTTTCATGTCAAGCCTACATCCACAGTACATACACTTCATTCAGATCACTTATGCCATCCATTCATTGCTTTTTATCTCGCCTTTTTCAAGCTTCTCAAATATATCTTTTATATGACAGTCTGTTATATCCCTTCCTCCCAAACCAAGTATATATCCTGCTACTCTTGGCTTCTCTTTTAATTCATACAAGCTTGAGCGCAAATCTGACATGATCGCGCCTTCATGGCCAAGCGATATATTCCTGTCAACAACACCAATCGCTTTCAGATTTTTGCATACATTCTTCAGCTGTTCTTTTGGGAAAGGCCTGAAACATTTTATCTTTATTAATCCAACCTTCTTTCCTTTACTTCTTAATTCATCAACAGCCACTCTTGCAGTTCCGCATGTGCTTCCGTTCATAACAACAGCATACTCTGCATCTTTCATCTTATACAGATCGATCAGGCCATCTCCGTACTTTCTTCCAAATATTTTACTAAATTCATTATTAATATCTTCTATTACCTTAATTGACTCTTTCATAGCATCCTGCTCAGCAAGCTTGAACTGCATGAACGAGTTCGGATACCCTATCGGGCCGAATGTCATCGGTTTTTTTGGGTCCAGTATATGATGAACCTTATATTTTGGAAGGAACTTATCAACATCTTTTTGGTCAGGTATATCAACAGGCTCATAGACATGGCTTAGTGTAAAACCATCAATACAAACCATGACTGGCAAAGAAACTTTTGAATTTTCTGATATCTTAAAAGCCATTATTGTTGTGTCTATTGCTTCCTGCGAATTTTCACAGAATAACTGAATCCAGCCGCAGTCTCTTGCAGACATTGTGTCCTGATGATCATTCCAGATATTTATCGGAGCAGACAAGGCCCTGTTTGCCACTGCCATAACCATGGGGGTCCTCAACCCAGATGCAATATGCAGGATCTCGTGCATCAGCGCCAATCCTTGCGATGCAGTTGCTGTGAATGTCCTTACTCCGGCGAATGCCGAGCCTATAGCTGCTGAGATCGCAGAATGTTCTGATTCCATGTGGATCATCTCTGCATCCATCTCTCCATCATTTATGAAATCAGCTATATTCTCAACTATATGGGTCTGAGGAGTTATAGGATACATAGGAACAACTCCTGCTCTTGATAGCTTTGCCCCAAAAGCGACTGCCTTGCTTGTCTCCATTATATGTTTTGTCATGTTTGCTTATCCACCCATCGCTCAAATTCCGGATTTGATCTGCAATTAATTGTAATAATCGCAGGTAAATCATAGCTATGCAATCTTTTTATCTCTTTTTTAACCCTTTCTTCGTTAGTCTTTTTGGTCTTTAATAACATCACTGCTTCATTTCCTTCACATAGCTTGTTTTTCCATTCATATAAACTTTCTGATTGTATTATGTTTGCGCATGCTACCAACCTTTTATCTATCAGCTCTTTTGCAATCTTCTTTGCTTCTGCTTTGTTTTTGCATGGGCAATATATAATTATCATTTTTTAAAGTGCCTCAGAAGTTACATCCGATAATCATCCTTTCGTCAGACGGGAATAACATCATCATCGGCATTTTAACATAACCCATATCTTAATCTCTCTATTCGTCAACCATATCTATGCATTTCACAGGGCATTCTTTTGCGCATATTCCGCAGCCTTTGCAAAAATCATAATCTGTCTCTATCTTATCATTTATAGCATTATCTGGGCAGACAAGCCAGCATCTCATGCATTTGATGCATTTTGCAGGATTTCTTACTGGCTTTTTTCCGGTTCTCCAGTTTCCTGTCTTGTTCACTATGCTTGAGCCAGGCTCTTCAATAACAGCTCCGACAGTCATCTTTACTTCGCTCATCTTGACTCCTTGTAAGCCCTTTCAACAGCAGCCTTATTCTTGTCAGCGATATCCTTTCCTTTTGAGCCAGAGAACTGCTCATCAACAGCCTTTTTTATGGAATTCAGGCTAACCTCTCCAGTCATCTTTGCAAAAGCTCCTATCATTATGGTATTTATTATGGGCCTTCCGAAAATCTCTTTTCCGATGGAATTTGCGTCAACAGTGTGCACTTCAAAATCTCCTTTAAGCTTGAAATCTTCAGCAGGCTTATTTGTATTGATTAATATTTTTCCACCTTTTTTTACACCTTTAGCTACATTTTCAGAATGCACTAAAGAAGGGTCCAGTACAATGACATAATCAGGAAGATAGATCTCATTTCTTAAATTTATCTGCTTGTCATTGATCCTGACAAACGCTTTTACAGGAGCACCCATCCTTTCAAGACCAAACATAGGAAATGTTTGTGATTCTTTTTTGTCATAGAAAGCAGCTACAGCAAGGATCTGGCCTGTTGTAACGGCTCCCTGGCCGCCTCTTCCATGTATCCTTATCTCTTTCATACTAAATTTTTTGGAACAGTTAATATTTAAAGGTTATGATTTGGGTAAAGATATTAAGGATTAATATAAAATTCTTTTATGCCTTCTTTATTTCCTTTAACTATTCTAAAACACTCTTCTTTTAATCCGATGCTCTTGATAAGATAGCATGTCTTGCTATAATACATATCAACTGCTTTGTCATAATTCATCTTATCAAGACAATCATCCTTTTCTTTTTTTTCTAAGGTAAGACATCCGCATGTACGGAACCTGTAATCATATCTTAATGACTGGTCTTCATTACCTTCGCACCTTATGATAAATTCCTGCCTGTAAACACCTGTCGCAAGAAGAACAACTGTAATAATAATATATATCATAAATCCTGTAGCAATATATGAAAGCGCCTTGTCCCATTTATTTGAGTATATAATCAAAGTCAGAGCAAAAGCTATACCTAACACAATCAGGAACAGATCATGCATCAACATATAAGATATAGCTGAGAATCCTTCTGCAGGGATGTCTATGCTGAACCTTGCATAAATATATCCAACATATTGAAAAACTGATACCAATGCAAGCAATAATACAGGAAATACAAAGAGCATGCTAAATTTTGACCATACCCATTTTATCATAAGCTTACCTAATAGTGCTAAAGCCAGAAAAGGGATGGAAAATATCATTGTGCTAAAAACAATATAACAGACATACTGCGAAAGTGAATAAGAATCAACCTGGCCGCCTAACACATAAAGAGAGATATAGACACCGGCAAATATAATATAAAACTTAAGAATATTGGTTATTAAAATATCAGAATGCTTTTTTTTCATTCTATCGTTTCTTCTTCTACATCTGGCTTATCATTACGGCCTTTTTTCTTTGAAGGATCTTTGGTGATGTCGCTCTCAAGCTCCTCATCATCTGTAAGTATATGCTCTCCTTCATCAGATTTATTTCCTTCAAGAAGCTCAGCTTCTGTCTCCTCATCTGATGTGACTCCTTTTGAGCTTATAACCTCCATCTTTCCGAACTTTCCTGTGGAGAGCTGCATCTCTCCCTGCCATTCGCTGACATAGCCGTTTGTTATCTTTATCTTATCTCCAATATGGACTTGGTCTATCTGCTCGTTCCATAATGTGAGAGACATCTCTCCTGTAGAATCCTTTATCTTTGCGTTGCAGACCCTGCCTGCCTTTCCGAACTTGTTGAACTCCCTTATATCTCCTTTGCTGGTCACTTCTGCCTCTATCTCAACATTTCCCTGCCTAGGCTGCAAATCTTTTATTGGCATAGTTGCTAAAGATGAGAGGTTTATATATAAGATTTATGGTTTTTAAAGCTCTTCAAGGTTGATTTCCTTGTTCAGAAGTCTTCTCAATGTATCTTTCAATTCAGTTATCTTTACCCTTTTCTGTGCTGTTGTGTCCCTGTCTCTGACTGTTACACAGCCGTCTTCTTCAAAATCAACTGTTACACAATAAGGGATACCTATCTCATCTGCCCTTGCATACCTTCTTCCTATGCTTCCAGATTTATCATGCTGGCAGACAAATTCTGATTTCAATTCTTTGTAGATCTTCTGTGATTTGTCTAGCAGCTTATTTACTAATGGGAATATACCTACTTTAACAGGAGCTAATCTTGGATGAAGGTGCAGGACAATGTTGCCTCTTTTCTTATCATCCTCATAAGCATCAAACATAAAGACAAGAAATGCCCTGTCCACTCCCTGAGAAGGCTCTGCGACTACATTAGGAACGATCTTTTCTTTTGCTTCCTCATCATACAGGCTTAGATCTGTCTTTGAGAACTTTATGTGCTGCTGTAAATCATAGTCAGACCTGTCAGCCATTCCCTGCAGCTCTTTCCAGCCGAAAGGAAAATTATATTCCAGGTCCCAGCATTCTGACGAATAGTGGGCTAATTCTTCTTTTACATGCTGCCTTATCCTGAATTTGTCAGGATTTGCTCCTAATAATGTGAACCATCTCAGCTCTGTGGCGAGCCAGTAAGCAAGCCACTGCTTTTTTATTATCTTTTTCTTCAGGGCATCTTTTATAGACATCTTTTCTGCTTCTTTGTTATTTTTCTGCATATCTTCAGAAAGGATATTTATCCTTGTTTTCTCAACTTCTTTGATATAAGGGCATTCATCTGTCTTCTTTGGATGGACAAAATATTCTATCTCCATCTGCTCAAATTCTCTGCACCTGAAAAGGAAATCTCTCGGTGATATCTCATTCCTAAAAGATCTGCCCATCTGAGCGATACCAAAAGGAAGCTTTAGCCTTGATGTGTCTGTGACCTGCTTGAAATCAGCAAATATGACCTGAGCTGTCTCTGGTCTAAGATAAGCGATGTTTCCGTCGACAGGACCAACATTTGTCTTGAACATCAAGTTGAGATCTCCTTTAACTTCATAATCTCCGCCGCAGTCACATTTAACTTTCCCGACCTCATTCTTATCAAGCTTATTCGGCTTCTTGCATTTCTTACAGACAACGAATACATCACTGAAATTAGCGACATGACCTGATGCTTCCCATATCTTAGGATGGGTGATTATAGTCCCGTCTATACCTACAACATCTTCCCTTGACTGGACATGATATCTCCACCACGCATCTTTTAAGTTCTTTTTCAGTTCGCTTCCTAATGGACCATAATCCCAAAACCCAGCCATGCCTCCATATATCTCAGAGCTAGGATAGATAAATCCTTTCTTCTTGCAAAATACAGCCATATCTTCTATCGATATTGTCATACTCTCTTGGGAAAGAATTTAGTATTTAAATCTTTGGCTAACTTTTTTCTTCTGACCTATATAAGCGCATACTTGATGCATGCCTTTGCTTTGCAGCAGCATAATACATATCAAACAGGTCAAGACAGCCTCTTGCCTTTGCAGATACAAAATGCCTTATAACATTGTAAGTTGAATTCCGATGCATCTTGAATGGATATTCAGCGAACATATGGCCATTTCCGAACCTCAGCCTGGAATTTGATGTTGAAATACATATCTTATATATTGCGCTGACAGCTGATTCTTTATCTTCTTTTCTTAATGCTCCAATAAGATCCCTAAAGCTTTCTGAGGTCATCATATCCCTATATCTTCTTATCTGGGCAAGATCTTTTGCAGAAGGATGATACATATCTCCCATGAGATCATACATCTCTTCAAAACTAACCTTTCCTTTTTCGCTTTTATCTTTATTTGAAGGATCTTGGGCAGCTGAAGCAGTTTTAGGTGAGGAATTTTCATCAGCTATATTCCTATCATCTGCACCGCAATCTTCATCATCTGACGAGCTATCTTCATCCTCTTCTGTCCCTTTATGAAATATGCTTTCTGTATATCTCTCCAGAAGGGCCTTGTAAATATTAAGATTCTCAATCAGCGATGCACAGAAATCTGTTTCATCCTCAACAACTTCATCATCCCAATCATATTTGAAATCTCTGTTAAGCCTAATATCCCCCAAGATTGCGATTGCACTGTTAAAATGGTGCAGGCTCTTTTCCAAATAGAATTGTGTATCAACAAAACATTCAGGGTCAAACTCATTGCTTGTATATCCTGCTGCAAGCATGAGATTCTGAGTTCCCCTCATCTTATTTATCTCATATTCTAAGGTGCAATGGTATTCAGGAGAGCCTTTCAGATTCTCAGCGAAGCATATGGTATGCAAATCTCTTTCCTCATCAACATCACAAACCATCAGAGCTGAGAATTCTGCTATCTGTTTGATACTTTTATTATTTATTCCAGAAAAGGACATATCCCTAAGCATAGTCTCAAGATCTTCTTTAAGCGCAGAATAAAAATCCTTCTCTTGAGAATCCTCTTCTAATGGGTCATCCTCATCTGCCATAATAAAGATAGAACTTGATTTTATTTATATGGATTTACTTCTTTAGCCGGCAATATACACCCATAATAATTAGATTATCCAAATATTTAAATAATCTAAACTAAACAGAATTGAAATAAAATGAAAAAATCAATCATATGGATAATCTTTATGGGATTATTTACATCTTTTGTATTAGCATATGGCCCCATGATTAAACATCAGGGAATCTATAAGCCAGAAATAGTAAATTTGAATGATGATTATACAACTCCAGAAGCATATCTATCAGAATACATGGCTGATGACGTAAATGACACTAGCACATATAATTTTAATTACACTCCTCTTGTCCAGAAAGTTGACTATCTGATTAATGGAACTACTGAAGATTATGACAAGCTAGTTGCAATCGCAGATTGGGTATACAATTCTAAATATTATCAGTTCGGAGCTAATGAAATAGGTGGCTTACAGACATTATGGAACAACGAATTTGGGGTATGCAATCATGCTGCCAGGATAACTGTTGCGATGCTTAACAAAGCAGGCATACCTTCTTTATTTTTCTTTATACCTCAACAGAACCACGCTGCAACAATATTTTACCTCGAAGGGGTATGGCGTGCAGTAGATACAACATTCCATAAAAGTTATTTGAATGAATCCGATAAACAGGTATTTATCCAATCTTCTGAAGTAATGAAAAAAAGAGTAATAATCACATTAGATAACCAAGGAATGATTTATGATGCAGAAGAAGGAATGTATTGCAACCTAAAGAAGATGATCTGCTCAGAAATGCCATTCAATTCATTAAAAATTTTCATACATCCTTCAGTAGAAACAACAGATGTATTCTATCCTGCCGAACAGAATATAGAAATCTTGAAACGTCCTGGAGGCCCGCTCAAATACAAATTTAAATGCACATTAAAAATAAAAGATATGTCCTGCACAGGCTCTGGTTGCATATATGATGCAGACGATCCTGAATATAAAGATGTTTCTAAATATAATCCTGTCTTCGGTGAGGACTTAATCCCTTTTGAATATTACACTAAATATTTAGAAAATGAAGAGAGGATAACTTATATAGGGTATATACATCTTAAAATGCCAAAATACTTTGGTCTTTCTTATGAATATACTTGCGAAGATCCTTATACAAATAGAACGATAGCTAGTAGAACTGGAAACTTAAATAGTTTAGTAAATATAAGATGGGACAACATAGAAAAATCAGATGAGTCTACACAAGACGAATATGATTCATTGGTAAATCATCTAAAATCATTGACTGATGATTTGGGGATTATGTATCCTACTTCTTCAGATTATGATGTTCCTGAACTTAGCACAAATCTGACTTTAGTCTTCTCAGTTTTAATCATTGCAATACTCAGCGGAATCATAATATTAAGAAAGAGAAAGTGATATTCTAATATGCCCTAAATAAATAGGTTTATTATAAGTCACTTCCTTAACCATTCAATCTCTTCTTTAGAAAGGTCAAAATCTTCAATAAACTTATCTGCCAGACCCTTATCATTCCCGAACATGTGATGGAAATAAGGGAATATATCCCTATACACAATCTTTGGAGAGTTATGCGTCTTTTCAGCTATCTTCTGGCATATAGCTTTCTTCTTCATGGTCTTCTGCTTAGCCCACCATAATTTTAAGATTCTTGATGTTGGCTTATATTTTACAAATTTCTTATATCTCTCTTTTTTTGAAGTTGCAATGCCTGCTGTCAGAAGAGCATTTATATAAACCAGGAATCG
>Ga0172366_10005254_pt1 | contig 10179 bp, 8 predicted proteins | sample LakKivSesite69cm_FD_114533 | JGI IMG/M metagenome (GOLD analysis project Ga0172366, IMG submission 114533) | Sediment microbial communities from Lake Kivu, Rwanda - Sediment site 69cm | ecosystem: Environmental > Aquatic > Freshwater > Lake > Sediment | place: Rwanda: Western Province, Lake Kivu...
GAATGCTGGAACCTATTCTGCCAAACATTCACCTACTACTACAACCACCTAAGATGGTGACCTTAAGTTGCCACGTCCCAATTCGGAGACCCAGTTAATATGGGCATTTATGTTCTGCATGTTGAAGGACGTATGGTTTCTCATGAAGAGCCCGAATTGAACCTATATATAAGGGGGGTCTAGAGCCCGAAGAGACGAGTGTTCAAGGGATAGAGAGATGAGAAAAAAGTTGCACCAGCCTCATCAAATTTTTGGCGACTTCTGATGATATTATTATGGTATTATCTCCGTTGTGTTGTTGAAGGGAGGATAACATATTTGTTCCATGGAGATCACTTTTCTGTTTAGTAGACTTGAAACTTCCTCTTTTATTTCTGCGAGTTTGTTAATTGTGTAGATTGTTACCTCACATGTCTTCCTGAAACCCTCCTCTCCCCAAAGCCTTTCATAATTGGCGTATAGGCATCTTCCCCCGCAATATTTTAGGTAGCTACAAGAAATGCATGGTTCACCGATCCATACCTTATTAATCATCTGGCTCATCGTCCCCAATGAGATGTTACCTAGCTTGGCCCATTCAACATCGACAGCAATGGGACAGGCTATTATGTCACCATTAGTAGAGATGGCTAGAGAATCTACTCCAGCACCGCAGGGAGGACGGCCTATCATTTCGCCTTTAATCATCATTTTTAGTAGGGTTAAAAAAGGAACAAGGCCTAGAACCTCGCCTTTTCTCGCCTTCCTAATCCAGAGGTGAACTAATCTGCTTATACCTGGGAGATAGGAGTCTCTGCACCATACGTCAAAGTCTTTCCAAGGCACGCTCCAAATCACGTTTAATTGCCAATGGATGTAGCTGAATAGATTCAGTGATAGGAGATGCCCTATGTCTAGGAATATGTCGCTGATCTCTGATACTGTCATTCGAGCGACCATGTCCTTATTGAATCCGATGGATCTAAGCCATCTAGCTGCCTCAACAGCTCTTTCATAGATTCCTACACCTCGGTAATGATCCGTTACTTCTTCTCGCCCATCAATGGATAGAAGAACAGTATCAAATCTAAGCCAATACTCTGGCTCTAGATTCCCAATTAAGGTTCCGTTGGTCTGTATAACAAATCTTGCATCGGGGAGTTCCTCCATAACCTCCCTAATGAATCCTACATTTAGAAGCGGTTCGCCCCCATAGAATGCGATTACTGGCTTAGAATCGCTAGAGATAAAACTCTTTAAATTGGCAATTGAATAATTTACTCTCCAAGGTACAAGGTTCGGCGGAAAACTACCTCCACAATATCTACATTTTAGATTGCATTTCCCCGTGGTTAAGACTATGTAAAGCATATGATATTTAGAGGTTAGGACTCGAATAAATCTTGAGATATTATCAGAATAAGATCGATAACGCCGGTCTTCAAGTATCAAGGCATCAGAGCAATCGGCATCTCTATTCTTATAAATTTTAATATCTTTGTTTAACATTATCATTTATATAGTCTTCAATCCCAGATAGGAGCTGAGACATTGTCGTTGAGAAAGCCATCCATATCAATCAGAGATGCTGACTTTACCTTTGAGAACACGTCTGTAAGGGTTACCGCTCTTAGGAGTTCTCCCAAGATCGAACTCGAAGGTTTATCAACCGGCCCCTTTGAAGAGGGGAATGAATATGAGGTTCGGTACTGGATAGCTCGAGAGTTAGAGAAGGCTGGAATAGCACGTTTCCGAGAAGAACCTCTGGATGCAGTTAAGCTTTATAAGATCCAGTGGACTGAACGGATCCAATCTGTGGGTCAACTCTCATCCTTACCTGAAGACTTTTATCCCCGATTACGTCGCCTCTTAGCTGAATTGAAGGACTCCTCCGGGAGAAGCCCTGAAAGTATGAGGGAATATGAACGCGTCCAAGGGTTCTCACAAGATATCGTCAATTGTAGATTGAGAAAGATAATCTCCCTCGCCTCCGCACCTGGAAAGAAGAATCAAATAATTAGAAGTCTAACAGTTGAGGAACGGGATCTCTATGAAGAATTAAGTGGGATAATAGACGATTGGAAGTCTGAGATCCTATAACCAAGGTGAGAATATGACTGAATTGTTAACCGAGAAACCGCAGGAATGGTTCCAAAACTTCTTCAAGTCGGATAAATACCGTCGAAGAATTTCCCAGATGGTCATCAACGGGACAACTTCTATAATTGTAGATCTTGAAGATCTGCTGATAGCTGAACGCGCATTAGCCGAAAACATAATCGAGAAACCTGATGAGTACTTGGATTACGCGAATAATGCGGCCTTCATGCAGCTACAGATAGAAGATCCAGAATATGCGAGGAAGATAAAGGATGTCGGCGTCAAGGTTCGGCTCTCCGAGCTTCCTATCTTAACGCATATTCGAATCTTAGGGTCCGAATATATCGGTAAGATGGTCATGTTAGAAGGCATAGTCATTCGCGCTACAACAGTTATGCCCCTAGTTACACACGCAGTCTTTAAGTGTAAAAGATGCGAGGCGACTGTTACTATCCTTCAAACGGGGAGCTTCTTATCATCTCCTTTAAGATGTTCTAATCCTCAGTGCGGTAGAACTGGGCCCTTCGATTTCGTCCAAGAAGAATCAAAGTTTATAGATTCACAGGAGATCCGGATCCAAGAGTATCCCGAGGATCTTCCTCCTGGACAGACACCGCGTTCACTTGACATCCGACTTGTCGGAAAGGATATAATCAATATAGCTAGACCAGGTGACCGCATCAAAGTTGTAGGAGTAGTACGTGCCGAGGCTTCTTCCTATCCCAGGGCTGGGAAACTTCGAGCCTTCACATTAAGCATAGAAGCAAACTTTTTAGATATGATGAGTAAGGAACCCGGTGCCCTACTTATCTCGCCGGAGGAAGAGGAGGAGATAATTAAACTCTCAAAGGACCCTTGGATTCACCGGAAGATAATCAGTTCCATAGCCCCCTCAATCTATGGTTATGAGCATATCAAAGAAGCGATAATGTGCCTACTCTTCGGCGGTGTCCCGAAGAGCCTTCCAGACATAAACATCAGAGGGGAGATGAATGTTCTATTGATTGGCGATCCTGGAACAGCTAAGTCGCAATTACTACGATATGTTCAAAGAATCGCGCCTAGAGGGCTTTATACAAGCGGTAGAGGAACCACAGCGGCAGGATTAACCGCGGCGGTCCTTCCAACAGGGACCGGCGGAATGAGCCTTGAAGCCGGGGCTCTCGTACTAGCAGATAAAGGTGTAGCCTGTATAGATGAGATCGATAAGATGCGGCCTGAAGACAGAGTGGCTATTCACGAAGCAATGGAGCAACATACGATCTCAGTGGCTAAAGGCGGCATCGTGGCAACCTTAAATGCTAGAGCAGCCGTATTGGCAGCTGCTAATCCCGCTCTTGGGAGATACGAACCTTATAGGACGGTTGCCGAGAACATATCACTCCCAGTCACTATCCTCTCAAGGTTCGACCTTATCTTTGTCTTGAGAGATATACCTGAGAAGGATTATGATGCTAGGATGAGTGAACATATACTCCATCTGCATATGAAGGGTGCCGCTCCCAGCGAACCACCAGTACTGCCGGATATTCTCAGGAAGTACATCAGTTTTTCTAGGGGGATAAGGCCGGTCCTTACTTCTGAGGCTCTAGAGCGCCTCAAGGAGTTTTACTTAACGATGAGAACGGCCAGTGAAACTGAGGGTACACCTATTGCCATAACCGCCCGCCAATTGGAATCGTTGGTAAGAATAGCTGAGGCGAGAGCACGCGTAGCTCTTAGAAAAGAAATATTGGCTGAGGATGCTGAGGCATCTATCGCTATAGTGAAGAGATCCCTCGAAGAGGTCGGGATTGACGTTTCCTCACACAAAATCGACATCGACATAATTATGACGGGTAAGCCTAAAAGTCTACGCGATAAGCTACGAGTTATCTTGGGAGCATTGATCGAGATGGAGAAGGAAACTGGGATGGTTAAGAGGTCGGATCTCATAGGCAAACTGAGCAGCGAGTTTGATATCGTAAGCGGAGAGGCTGAGAGGCTGATACAGCAGCTGATTAGAGAGGGCACCGTATACGAGCCTCAGAGTGGCTATCTGAAGAAAACCTAAGTGAAAAAAGGGGCAGAACTTGAAGATTGAGGATATAGAGATACCTGAAAAGGCAAAGCAGGTAATAATCAGTTCCGGGATTACTGAGCTCTATCCTCCGCAAGAGGAGGCTATCCGTGCAGGAGCCCTAGAAGGTAAGAACCTTGTCCTCGCTAGTCCTACAGCTTCCGGTAAGACTCTTATCGCTGAGCTATGTGCCCTCAAACATATACTTGAGAGAGATGAAAAGGTTCTTTATCTTACACCTCTAAGAGCTCTGGCCAACGAGAAATTCCAGGAGTTTAGGAAGTATTCTGTTATCAAGAAGAGGGATGGAAGGGGGATAAGGATAGGCATAAGTACAGGAGACTTTGATAGCAGTGATCCGTGGCTCGAGAGGTATGATATAATTATAACTACTAATGAGAAATGCGATTCGCTTCTTAGGCATAGGGCGCATTGGATGGACGACTTATCTCTTGTGGTTGCAGATGAGATACATCTCATTAACGATGCAGATAGGGGGCCTACACTGGAGATCGTGCTCGCCCGTCTTAGGCAGGTAAACCCAAATCTTCAGATCCTCGCATTAAGCGCTACTGTGAGAAACTCTGAAGAAATTGCTGAATGGTTGAAGGCTATACCTGTCAGGGTGGAATGGAGACCTGTTGTTTTGAGAGAGGGAGTTCTCCTAGATGATGAGATACAATTTAGAGATGGCGATGCCGTCAAGATCAAAAAACATGTCAATGATCCATCCATAAACTTGGCCCTACATAGCATTGAACAAGGTGGACAAGCACTTCTCTTTGCATCAACGAGGAAGAACGCGGTAAGCCTAGCAAAGAAGGCATCTACAAAAGTAGAGAGTCTTCTTTCAAAGCCTTTAAAGCGTTCCTTAGAACGGGTTGCTGAGAGCATTCTCGTCTCGGGTGAGCGGACAAGAATAAGTGAACTTCTAGCCGATCTCGTCAAGCATTGTACAGTTTTTCACCATGCCGGACTATCCTCAAGTCATAGGAGGATAATAGAGGATTCTTTTCGAGGTGGAAAAATCAAGGTTCTAACAGCCACACCTACCTTGGCATTTGGTGTTAATCTGCCCGCTCGGACTGTGGTCATACATAGCTATAGACGATACGAGCCGGGATATGGCTATTATCCAATCACTGTATTAGAATATAAGCAGATGGTGGGCCGTGCTGGTCGCCCGAGATACGATAAGATCGGTGAAGCAGTCCTCATAGCAAAAACCGAAGAGGAGAGGGATTATCTCTTCAATAGTTATGTTCTCGCCCAACCGGAACGGATCTGGTCGAGACTGGGAGTTGAGAGAGTTCTAAGAGCTCATGTATTGGCTACGATTGCCTCTGAGTTTGCCTCTTCGGAGCAAGGGGTTTACGACTTTTTCAATGGAACCTTCTACGCCTATCAGTATGACATACAAGCAATCAAAGGGATAATCGGAAACATCCTAAAGTTTCTTTACGATGAAGGGATGATTGAAGTTAGCGGTCCGAATCTTTATGCAACAAAGTTTGGAAGGAGGGTTTCCCAACTCTACATAGATCCTGTCTCAGCAATAGTCATACGGGACGCCTTTTTGAATCGCGTATCGGAACTCACTGATCTCAGTTTTCTTCACATGATTGCACATACACCAGATATGTTTCCGAAATTTAGAACTTCAGGTAGGGAGATGGATAATGTCGCTCTCTTCGCAGAAGAACACCGTGGAGAATTTATGTTTGAGGAGCCTGATGAGTGGGCGGACCGAATCTCCTATGAGGAGTTCTTGGGTGAAGTCAAAACTGCACTGGTTCTGAAGGCATGGATGGAAGAAACCTCTGAGGATGAGATAATCGAGAAGTTTAGTGTCGAACCTGGCGACCTCTATAGGGTAATTGAAACCTCAAGGTGGCTCCTCTATGCTTCTCAAGAACTGGCGAAACTTCTAGAACATAAGGACATAATACCTCGAATAGCGGAGCTTCAAGAGAGAATAGAGAAGGGCGTAAAGGCTGAGTTGCTTCCACTCGCAAGGTTGGAGGGTATCGGCAGGGTTAGAGCCCGCATAATGTATAATGCAGGATTGAAGAGTATTCAAGACCTCCAGAGGGTTCCATTGGATAAACTCACCGAGTTACCTCTCATCGGTCCAAGAATTGCCAAACGGATCAAGGAGCAGATAGGTGGATTCGTCACGCTGAAGGATTGGAGGAAAGTTTCCAAAAAAGAAAGGCTGGAACAACAAGCCTTAACGGAGTATTATAGATAAATTCTTAGAAGGGAGATAACGCTTCAAGAATGTCGGTACATGTCTATAAAAAGGCGATAAGGGCTCTGGGAATCTCAGAGAGCTTTGTGAAGGGTGTAAGTGAAAGGTCGATCCTAGCGGGAGTTGTGATGAGAGGTGACATATCGATCGACGGCTTCACAATCTCCAGAGCAACAGTGGGAGGAATGGACACCACCGAGAAGATAATAGAGATGTATCGATCCTTAAAGAGGAATGATATTAATCTATTGCTACTGAACGGATGCGTCATCAGCTGGTACAATGTGATTGATCTCTACAAAGTATTTGAAGAGACTGGGCGGCCGCTGATTTGTGTGACCTATGAAGAATCCAAAGGCCTAGAGGAATACTTTAAGGAGCTATTCCCCCAAGATTGGCAGCAGAGAGTTGAGATTTATCATAAGAATGGCCCGCGGATACCCCTGAAGCTCCATACAGACTTCATAGTCTATGTGCGGTCTTTAGGCATGAGCAAGAAAGAGACAGAAGTAATCCTCAACAGGTTTACGCTGCAGGGAGCAGTTCCTGAACCTCTAAGAGTATCTCGGCTCCTAGCAAGGTCCCTAATGAGAAGCATCAGCCCAGAACCAAAGATTAATAGTTGAGTCACATGCATAAACGTGATTAGTCGCTCATGCCTATCCTATTATCTCTACTAGGCTTCCAATGGCATTGCCAGGTAGACCCTTCCTAAAACGGGCCCTTACAAGACCATTCTTCCCATGCAAGGCTACAATTTTCCCTATACATCTACGCTCTCCCAGAGGCCAGGCGACCTTGCAACCTATCAGTTTTTCCGCCTCACCTAGTGAAGCGACATTGATAAAACGTAGGAGGAGCTCCTTGGGCCTCTGAGTCTTCGGTCCCCGCCTATAATTAACAACTATACCTTTAAAAGACTCCGACATGCCACATCTCACCTTAGATCTTTAATCTTCTCGTCTTCCAGTTCTTTTGATAAAGAACTAATCTCTTTATATCTTTTTCTTTGGGTTAAGCTTTTCAGGGCTGTTTATTTTAGTAAACTCATTAGATTGTTGATGAATTGAGTCCATATTGAGTCTCCCTTTATATGTAAGTAGATAGTACCCATGTTTCCCTTTCTAATAGGAGAGCCCTTTTCTTAAATCCATGTTTAGTATAGAATCTTATGGCTTGCTGATTATCAAATTCTGTCCAGACATGAATCTCAACAGCGTTTAGCTTCTCTGCCTCTTCGATCACTCTTTGCAGAAGCTTACTTCCTATGCCAAGTTTCCTATAGTTCTCCTCTATTATTACGTTCTGAATAATTGCAATAGGTGCTCCCTCTACAAAGTCTAGGAAAACATGTGTCTCAATAAACCCAACTATTTTCCCGTCGACTTCTGCAACATAGATCTTACAGTTTGGGTCTTGAAGAGATTTCTTTAGCATCACTTCCCTGCTAGACCAATCATCTAAATGAATCAGTTCATCCGCAAGCCTGACAATATTATCAGAATCCTGAGTTACAGCTATTCGAACCTCCACATTCAACATTCTCACCATCATTAAATCATAATTACATGAATTCTTAATGCCTCTTATTTTGAGCTCATAAACATCAAAAATATGAGATTTTCCTAGGACGAGAAAGCCAGACAAGATAGTTGTGAAAAGCAGAAAATACTTGGGATCACAGGTTTTCGACGAAGTTGTAGCAGCCATAAAGACTTTAGGAGGTCAAGAGATCAGCGCAGGTAAAAACAGCCGTTTTGAACTGCGGCTTAAAACGATTTTTTATTCCAGCAAAAACTTATATATCGTACCTTATTCGAAACGAATATCATGGGGGTTTCTAAGATGTGTGGGCGGAAACTTGAAGGTTCGGAGTCGACCGCGGCCGATTACCCGGATAAGAAGCCAATCTACATTTGGTTTGGTGGGTCAGTGATGGATGGGAAGGATCGTATTGAGATCCCTAAGGAGTTTGGTCTCTCGGAATTGGATGCTGGAGATTTCATTGTAAACAGCCATAGCACGCGAATGCTGCTGGAGAACGATCTGGAGTTGCTGGAGTATCTCCGGGGTCTCGATACTTCTCTATGGTATCACGGTGATGAGAAACTGCCGCCTATCATCACGCCTCCCCTTCACGAATTATCGCCCAGGGTGACAAGACGGCCAAGCTTGGTGGATGGTTTGAAGTGGGATGATGCATATCAGGCGGTCTATGACCGTTTCACGCATGAAATTAAGGAGGATGGTTCACTGGATCTGTCCAAGGCTGGGGGTCTAGCGATCATGGAGGAGGTCTACGGGCGAAAGGTCTCGCACGACTGCAGTTGGCGGATATGTTACGCTCCTTCGGGCTGGGCATTTGATCAGATCGCGTCGCCGGTGATGACGATGGGGATCGGAATGGCGCATGGACTGAACCGTTGTTCCCCCGAAGTCGCGCGTCGCTATGCGACGATGGGTGGGGAGAGCGATTTTTTCTGGTATATGGGGGTGATCAACAACAATCCAAATCGTTATCTCTCGACGCATGACCGTGAGGGTCTGGAGGTACTGAAGAAGGTTCTGGACGGCTGCGACCGGAGCCGAATCAGGATGGTGATGATCGACGTGCAGACGAGGATGAGCGACCAGGATAAGGCCCACTACCGCCAGTATATTGATTATCTGGTCAACGAGTTTTTCCCGAAGAATCCGGGGAGCCGGTTCATCAGCAGCAAGGTTTTGACGGATCTAATTGTTCCAGAGAAAGGCAAAACGATTGAGAAGGAGAAGTTGGGAGAGGCTGCGCAGTACTTGGTGGAGCATTGGGATGGACGACCGCCAAAATATGTGGAACTGAAAGGCGATTATCTTTCTCTGGCCGATTGTTTTCAGGCGCTCGTAGGGGCGCTGGCGTCGTATAAGAGGAACGGCGTTTTACCGGAAGAGGTGAAGACTACGGAGCTCTACGGGCCGGTCTGCGATATCGAAGAGGGGTCAAAGCACGAGGGTCTTGAAGGGAGCGTGAATCCTTCTGATCTGCTCTCGTCGGCCGAAAAGGTCAATGTCGAGATTATACGCTATCGTTCGGCGGAACTCACGGTACGTCCTCCCAACCGCGTCCCGCACACCGTTCGTATTGCGGACGGAAAGGAACTCAATGCGGCGGAATATCTTCTTCTTATGGCGAAGGAATACTTGAAGATTCTGGAGAACGGGGAACCAGGAGATGTGGATCTTGAACCCGCAGATATTCTGTCACCCGCGGCGGACATCTTGGACGAAGTTTTCTCCCCGGAGCATCCGTATCCGCTGTGGTACAGCAAGCTACAGATGTGGACTCTGAAGCCGATCCGTTGGAAAAGCGAGATGAGAGAGTGAAGTGGTTGGAACATGGCGAATGAAAAAGGAATTTCTGAGATATGTCGGCTGATAAGTCAAAGGTGTGATCTTTATGTTGATGAGTGAGAAACAAATAATTTATGGCTCCTATTCTAATGCCGCTTTCAACCAGCCGTATACCGGCCCATCTACCACAATCAAATAGAATAGCATCATCTTCAATCAATACAACCTCACTCGGACCCGTCCTATAAGGGAACCCGATAGGTGGAGTACCTATTCCCAAAAAGACAATTTTCAAAAGCACTACCTCAATAACTATTTTTGGCATTACTTCGTTCAAAAGTTTAATTGCTCTAGCGATAAAAATAAGTATAGACTGTCTTCCTATAAACATAAAAAGCAGATGGTTTAAATGAGATCTCCTTCCTTAATATTTATAATTTTATAGTCGGGTTGAAGATGC
>Ga0172366_10005257_pt1 | contig 10176 bp, 8 predicted proteins | sample LakKivSesite69cm_FD_114533 | JGI IMG/M metagenome (GOLD analysis project Ga0172366, IMG submission 114533) | Sediment microbial communities from Lake Kivu, Rwanda - Sediment site 69cm | ecosystem: Environmental > Aquatic > Freshwater > Lake > Sediment | place: Rwanda: Western Province, Lake Kivu...
GATGGGTGGGATTGGGATCGCGACTCTTGTAGGCGTCACCGGCAAAGAGCACCAGATCAACTGGTTCCTGCAGGGCGTATTCCACCAGTTCGTCAAAGGAACGCAAAAAGTCCAAAAGGCGCGTGTGCAGACCAGTTGCAGAATCGGGGCGGCCATAGTTCTCCACGCCAAGATGCAGATCAGCAAAATGCAAAACCTTGACCATCGCTCAGTCTCGTTTGAGATATATAAAAATTATACAGACACTTTGTGCTTTCCGCAAACATCGCGTGCGAAGAACTGCATTGGACATGCGGCTGATTCTACATTATAATTGCCACCAATGGGCGTGCTATACCTAGTGGCGACACCGATTGGAAACCTGGAAGATATTACCTTACGCGCGCTTCGCGTTTTGCGCAAAGTAAAGCTAATCGCCGCTGAGGATACAAGGACGACGGCCAAGCTCCTGGCCCGCTACCACATCCGCACGCCGATGGTCAGTTTCTTTGAGCACAACGAACTGGTCAGACAGGATGAGATCCTGCGTGCTCTGGAAACGCAAGATGTAGCCCTGGTCTCAGAGGCTGGCATGCCCGCCATATCCGATCCCGGCTATCGCCTGGTCCAGGCGGCTATTGCTGTAGGTGTGCCGGTCATCGTGGTGCCAGGGCCCTCGGCCGCCCTGGCTGCCCTTGCTGTCTCAGGCCTGCCCACCGATAGTTTCATCTTCCTCGGGTTTCTCCCACGGCGTCGCATCGCGCGACAGCGGCTGCTGGCTTCCATGCGGGATGAGCGACGTACCATCGTCTGTTTCGAGGCTCCACATCGCCTGTTGGCGGCGCTAGAAGATATATATCAAATCTGTGGTGACAGGTCATTGGTGATCGCCTGCGAATTGACCAAAATGTACGAAGAAGTTTGGCGTGGAATGGTCAGCGAAGGCCTAGCTCATTTCCGTCAGACAGCGCCACGCGGAGAGTTCACCTTGGTGCTTGCTGGCGCACCGGGTCGAAGAGAGCCGGCCTGGGGAGAGGCTCGCGTACGGCAAGCTCTAACGGAGTTGACCGCCCATGGTATGAGCCGGCGTGATGCTGCGGCACAAGTTGCCGAAATGGCGCGCTGGCCCAGGCGAGCCGTGTATCGCCTGACCATGCAAAAGCCAATGCATGATAGCACCTAAGGGAGGAATGCATGCCTGATCTGGATGCCCCGGCAACATTTGCGGCACTCGATCCACAGGGGATGCTGGACTCTATTGCTGGACTACCGCAGCAGTGCGAGAACGGGTGGAATGAAATTCAGCATCTTCAGTTGCCAGAGGAGTACCACAAAGTCAACCAGATTGTTGTCCTCGGTATCGGCGGTTCGGCCATTGGCGCTGACTTGGTGCGCACTTTGCTGATCGAGGAATGTCCCATTCCGATCATTGTGCACCGTGACTATGCTCTGCCAGCCTTCGTTGACCGACACACCTTGGTCATTGCCTGTAGTTACTCTGGCGATACGGAGGAGACGCTGATTGGCTTCAATAACGCCCTGCGGAACGGAGCACAGTTGCTCTCTATCACTACGGGCGGCGAACTGGCCCGCCGAACTCAACAGAAGGGCCTGCCTTTATATCTATACCACTACAAGACCCAGCCACGCGCGGCTCTTGGCTACGTTCTGATGGCACTGCTGGGTATCATGCAGCGCCTGGGCTTTGCCCGTGACAAATCAGCAGATGTGGCCGAGGCAGTCGCCGTGATGAGGCAGTGGCAAGCAGAGATCGAGAAGTCGGTACCCTCTATCGAAAACGGAGCCAAGTCATTGGCCAAGAAGCTTTACCAGCGGCTGCCGGTGGTCTATGGGGCGGAACATTTGAGTGAGGTCGCTCGTCGCTGGAAGGGACAATTCAATGAGAATGCCAAATCCTGGGGCGTGTTTGATGTGTTGCCCGAATTGAATCACAACACCGTGGTTGGTTATCCTTTCCCAACCGGATTGCCGCCATGGGTGCATGTAGTCATGTTGGCTTCAGCGTTAAACCATCCGCGCGTACGTTTGCGCTTCGATATCACGCGCGAATTATTGCAAAAGTATGGTTTTGCTTATGACACCATTGAAGCACGTGGACGCAGCAAACTGGCTCAGGTATTGTCAATGGTCCACTTCGGTGACTATGTCAGCTATTATCTGGCGATGCTGTACAATGTTGATCCCTGGTCTATTGGGAACATCGAGCTCGTGAAGGAGCGTCTGGGAGAGGCCCGTGATACCCAAGACCTCCAAGGTCTATGAGATCTTGGGGGTGTCCTGAAGGGAGGAGTTATGGACTCCGGAATGGTAAGCAAGATTGAGAAAGCAAGGCGTTATGCAGAGGAAAAGGATCGCGTCCGCTTTAACAGTTTCGAGGTGGTTTTCCGTGGGGATCACGACACGCACACTATTCGCTACGCCAATGGCATCTGGAAATGCGGCTGCAGGTTCTTCGCCCAGCGAGGCTTATGCAGCCATACGATGGCTATGGAGCGAATTCTGGCTGGCATGTTGTCGGAAGAAAGCCTGCCAGGTCAAGCAATAGCCTAGCGCAAAATGGCTTGTGGCGTGCACTGCGGTGCACTTTTGGCGCCGCAGCGCTCACTACAAGCCTGTTTCCCCTTTGGAGGGAACCATGTTGAGGCGTTGGCAGTTCTGGCTAGGGATTATTATCAGCCTTGCCTTCCTATACATAGCTTTGGCGAAACTGAATCTGGGTCTGGTTTGGGAGACCATCAGACGGGCGAATTATTGGTGGATCGTGCCAGGGGTGACAGTGTATTTTGTCGCCGTGTGGGCTCGCACATGGCGGTGGCACTATATGCTGCGTTCCATCCAGGCCATCCCCCTGTCCAGGCTCTTCCCTGTGGTTGTCATCGGCTACATGGGCAATAATATCTATCCGGCACGAGCCGGGGAGATTATCAGAGCCTACGTGCTGAAGAAAAAAGAGGGTGTGAGCATCAGTGCTTCCCTGGCGACTATCGTTGTAGAGCGCATCTTCGATGGCGTGACCATGCTTTTCTTTGTCTTTGTCGTTTTGCCTTTTGTGACCCTCGATCAGGACCTCAGGCACGTAGTTATACTCAGCAGTTTGCTATTCTTCGCTGCACTGGCCATTTTCTTCATCATCGCCATCTCTCCCCGGCGGACAAAAATGGTCTACGACTGGTTGATTGACCGCTTTCTGCCGGAGCGCCTTCGTGGACCAATAAAAGGCTTTGCCGACCGCTTCCTGGAGGGCCTGCGCTCATTGCGCCGGCCCAGAGATATGGCGATGATCTTTATCACTTCGGTATTTGTATGGCTGACCGAAACGGTGAAGTACTGGTTCGTAATGCACAGTTTCCAATTTGTTGTGTCGTTCTTTGTATTAATGCTGATGACTGCGGTAGTGAATCTAGCGACCACCATCCCTTCTTCGCCAGGATATGTAGGTACGTTTGATGCGCCTGGTATTGCGATCTTGGAAGGCTTTGGCGTGCCAGGTCCGCTGGCTGCTGGTTACACCCTTATCTTGCATGCGGCGCTGTGGCTACCGATCACGCTTTTGGGTTTCTACTACATGTGGCGAGAGAGCGTGACCTGGAAGGACTTTGGCATTGCCGCGGCAAGCAAGGAACGGGAAACCACAGGCGATATTTTCGGATGAACCGGAGCAACTGAAACATGGAAATCGGCATTGTTGGCGGAGGCATTACCGGTCTGACCGCGGCCTACGAGTTGGGCAAAACCGGTCATAAGGTGGTCATCTTTGAGCAGGCAGCCCAAGCCGGGGGCTTGTCCGGAACGTTCAAAGATGAGCCCTGGGAGTGGCCCCTGGAGAAATTCTATCACCATCTGTTCGCTTCAGACCACATTGTCCTGAATTTCAGTCGCGAGATTGGCCTGGGTGACAAAATCTTCTTCCCCAGGCCTATCACAGCCATCTGGCAAAACGGCACTATAAATGCCTTCGACAGCCCCTTTGCCGTGCTGCGCTATCCGTACCTTTCTTTTGTGGACAAGATGCGTGTTGGTCTGGTCACCCTCTATCTGCGCCTTTCACAGAACTGGCATCCATTGGAACGCGTAACAGCTCACGAGTGGTTGCCTCACTATATCGGGCCGCGTGCCTATCAGGTGCTCTGGGAGCCACTGCTGGTTGGCAAATTTGGAGACTACTATCAAGAAGTCAACATGGCTTGGTTCTGGGCACGTATCCATAAGCGCACGCCGCGCTTGGGCTATTATGTGGGAGGCTATCAAACCCTCATTGACACCCTGGTGGAGAAGGTACAGGCTCAGGGCAATGTTATACACTTGAATGCACCCGTGTCACGGATTGAGGGTTGTGCTCCGAGAGTTCGCTTGCACGTATCAGAGGAAGTGCATGAGTTCGATGCGGTTCTGGTCACGGTCTCACCGCAGGCTATGCTACGCTTGGCACCAAATCTACCTGAAGACTACCTGGCGCAGATCAGGCGGCTGCGCTCCCTTGGCGCGTTGACCCTGATTCTGGCTCTCAAGCGCCCTATCACTGAAGGTTTCTATTGGATCAATTTGCCCAAAGGGCAATTTCCTTTCCTTGCTTTTGTAGAACACACAAACTATCAGCCACCTGAACATTATAGCGGTGACTACATTGTCTACCTGGGGGACTACCCCGCACCAGAACACAGGTACTTTAGCCTGAGCAAGGACGAACTGCTGAAGGAATTCCTGCCCAGTTTGACTGCATTCAACCCGGCATTTGATCCCTCGTGGGTGCGCAAGAGCTGGCTATTCCGCGAAGAGTATGCCCAGCCAGTGGTACCTGTGAATTACTCCAGGCAGATTCCTCCTCTGCGCACGCCTCTACCTGGCTTGTATTTCGCCAGCATGAGCCATGTCTATCCGTGGGACAGGGGATCGAACTATGCTGTGGAGATGGGACAGACCCTGGCACGTATGGTTGTGGCGGATGCTGGGGAGGAGAGGAGATCCACCAGCGGATGGTCCAAGGGGTAAAGCCTGGATAGCTATCTTTGAACATCAGCTCTAGCCTTGGAGGTGAAAAATGACCCAGTATATCATCGCTCATGACGTGGGCACCGGCGGCAATAAGGCGGTGCTTGTAGACACAGTTGGAAACGTACACGCTACTGCCTTTGCGCCTTACCCAGTTCACTACCCCCGCCCTGACTGGGCGGAACAGGAGCCAGAGGACTGGTGGCGTGCCATTACTACCACTACGCGCCAGGTAATGGAGCGGACGGGAGTCTCCGCACGCGACATCCTGTGCATGGTGAACACCGCTCAGTTGCTAGGCATCGTCCCGATGGGAGCCGACGGTCGGCCACTGCGCCCAGCCATTATTTGGCTGGACGCCCGCGCTCCCGAACAGGCAGAGCGCATCATGCGCAAGTTCTTGGGACGTAAAGTTTTTGCCCTTGTAGCGGGTGCAGAACTTTCCGGCAAGGATGGCATACCCAAGTTGCTCTGGCTCAAAGAACATGAGCCTCAGGTTTACCAGGAGATGACCTGTTTTCTGGACGTAAACGGCTACCTCAACTATCGGGCCACTGGCAGGATGGTCTTCGAGTGGTCCTGCGCCTCTGCCTTCGGCTTCGACCTGAAGAAGAAGGACTGGATGCGGGGGATTATCCGGTACATCGGGGTGGACGAGAACAAGTTTCCACCACTCATGCGCTCTATTGACCAAGTGGGGAAGCTGACCGCAGAGGCGGCGCGAGACTGCGGGTTGCTGGAAGGCACCCCTGTCTTCGGCGGTGGGGGAGACGCCCAGGGGGCGTCTGTTGGCGCTGGGGCGGTAGGAGAGGGGGATGGCCATATCTACCTTGGTACCTCCGGTTGGGTGGGGGTCGTTACCCACAAATCGCCCACCGGGCGGCATGGTGTCGCCTGCCTGCAGTCTGCCGATCCGGACAAAGCCCTGCTGTTTGCGGAGATGGAGACGGCCGGTGCATGCCTGAAGTGGATTGCCGACGAGTTCTACAAAGCCGAGCAAGCCGACCCTAATATCCCCAATGTCTATGCACTGATGGATCAGAAGGTGGAGATGTTGCCCCCCGGTTCCGACTTTCTGGTTTGCACGCCGTGGCTCTACGGCGAACGTGCGCCTATCGCTGATACCTGGGTACGAGGTACTTTCTTCAACCTGAGCGCTGACCACACCCGCGAGCATCTCCTGCGCGCGGTCTATGAAGGAGTGGCCTACAACCTATGTTGGATCATCGAAATCGTGGAAAAGACCTTTGGGTTCCCATTGCCAACGCTGCGTATTATTGGTGGTGGAGCAAGAGGTGCACCGTGGATGCAGATTATCGCCGACGTGACCGGGCGGCGAGTTGAAACCGTTGCCAATCCGCAGGAGGCTGGAGCGGTAGGAATGGCCCTCACTGCTGCCGTTGGCTTGGGACTGTACTCTGGCTTTGAGCAACTCAAAAACGTTGTTCGGGTGGAACGGGAGTTTGAGCCTCAGGCCGGCAACGCTGAGGTCTACGCCCTTCTCTACCGAACTTATAAGCAGCTTTATGGTCGCCTGCGCGGCCTTTACCGGGAGGTCAACGAAATACGCTTCCGACAGCGGTCGTAGAGCAAATTGACAGACTGTCCTACGCTGAAGTAATAAGGAGAGGGGATGAAAAAGAACATCGCGCGGCCAGATGCGGACACCTATGGAACCCAGCAGTGGCGCCATCCTGGAGGCAAACTGAGAGATCTTGGGGCAGAAAGCCTTTCCGATGCGGAGTTGCTTGCTATTCTGATTTCTACAGGTGTTGCAGGGAAACCGGCAGAAAAAATTGCTGAAGAGATATTGGCCAGGTTCGGTTCATTCAAGGGAATGGCGAATCAACCGCTGGAAAAGTTTCTGCAAATCAAAGGGCTTGGCGATGTGAAAACCATAAGAATTGCGGCTGCATTTGAGATTGCCCGAAGAATAGTTCATGAGGTTCTGGAAGAAAATGAGAAGAAAGATTGAAGGAAGAGAAACGCGAATCCCTAGCCCCTTTGAGCAGACTGCACACAAAACGGAACGCACAGCAGTCGCCATCCTGATGCACTGGATGAGGGAAATCATCGTTAAGAAAGCCCTTGACCTGGGCATGCCAGATGTGGAAACATCCGGCGATGACCGAAAAATGCCGGACATGGTCATCTACGAGTCTAAACAAAGCCAGAACGTGCTTTGCGTTGTAGAGGCTAAACCCCCTTATTATGACGTCTTTAACGAGGCAGAGTTAAAAGAGCCGGCCAGGAAAAAAGCAACCGAAAGAAAGGCAAAATACTTTGCCACGACCAATTTTAAGCAACTGCTCTGGTTCAATACAGAAAAAGTTAACTCTTTACAACCCGAAGAAAAACAAACCATTGAAAAATATGCCCTCTCAGAACTGGAGGACCTTGATGACCTAGAGCAAACGCGGTACAGTGAGCCTATCAAGAGAGGACTCCAGGAGTTTCTTACAAAGCTGTACGCTGTCCATTCCGGCAAAGAAGCCGAACCAAAGCTAGCCATTGATGAGTTTCTCATCTTCAGGCTCCAGGAAAAGATCAAGACCCTTTCCACCTATTACCGACGGATCATTGATGACCAATGCCACAAGGATGCCTCTTTTGCCAAAAAGCTCATGAACTGGTTTGTAGACCAGGGCTGGAGTTTTGCCTGGCAGCCCCAGGACTTTGACAAAGCCGCAAGACAAACTGCCTATCTCCTTGTCAACAAGATTCTCTTTTATAACCTGCTTCAGGCAAAAAGACCTTATGACCTTGACCCACTCGAAATCCCCGCGAGCCTTACTAAAGGGGCAATGCTGCAGACAACCCTGCAGGGCTACTTCAGCGAGGTCTTGAAGATAGACTATGGGACTATCTACACTACAGATTTTATAGACACCATCGCCTTTCCTGAGGCAAGAGAGGTTGTAGAAGAGATCAAGGAATTGGTAAATATCCTTAGAAGATACGACTTCTCCAAACTTGGCTATGACGTGATAGGCAGAATCTTTGAACGCCTTATCCCGCAAGAGGAACGCCACAACCTGGGTCAGTATTTCACCAGCCCAGATGTGGTGGATCTTATCCTCAGGTTCTGTTTGCACCATGAGGACGATAAAATCCTGGACCCAGCGTGCGGGGCTGGCACTTTTCTGGTGCGAGCCTATCAGCACAAGAAACTGATGAACCAACGGAAAGGCCACGAAGATATCTTGGAGACCCTGTGGGGGAATGACATCGCCAAGTTCCCGGCTCACTTAGCGACAATCAACCTTGCTATCAATGACCTGGGCGTGGATAAGAACTATCCGAATATCCTGCAAGAAGACTTTTTTGCCCTGCTGGTAGGAGAGGAAGGATTTGTGCCAGAGAAATGGAGAACAGCCAGGGCAAAAACGCTTGGGCTTACGGAACGGGAAATAACCTATCCACGCTGGTTTAATGCTGTGGTGGGCAATCCTCCCTACACCAGGCAGGAAGAGATACCGGAAATCGGCGTGGACAAGGAGAAATTGATTCAAAATGCCCTGAAGATGGGCGATAAAAAGATCGCCGAGATCGGAAAACGAGCGGGTATCCATGCCTACTTCTTTGTCCATGGCACCAAGTTTCTGAAAGATCGCGGGTACTTCGGCTTCATTGTCTCCAACTCATGGCTCGACGTGGAGTACGGCAAAGGCCTCCAGGAATTCTTCCTGAACAATTACAAAATCATCACCATTATTGAGTCCAAAGTTGAGCGCTGGTTTGAAGAAGCGGACATCAATACCTGCATCATCGTCTTGCAAAAGTGCAAGGACAAGACAGAACGGGACGGGAACTTGGTCCGCTTTGTCTATCTCAAAAAGCCCTTGCGCAGTTTTATCCCACCAGCCCAGGACATGTGGGAAAAGCAAGTTGAAAGGTTGAACGCCATAGACAAGCTCAAAAAGACCATCCTCGCCCATAGCGATTTCTATGAGAACGAGGAGCTGAGAATCTTCCCCAAAAGCCAAACAGAGCTGTGGGACGAAGGGTTTGACCCCGAAGAGAAGAAATACGTAGGGGCAAAATGGGGCAAATACCTGCGTGCACCGCAGATTTTCTTCAGGATTCTGGAAAAAGGAAAAGACAAACTGGTGCCGTTGAAAGAGGTGGCAGAGGTTCGCTTTGGGATTAAGACGGGCGCCAATGAGTTTTTCTACCTCACAGAGGAGGAGATAAAGCGGCGTGGGATTGAAAAAGAGTTCTGGATGCACCAGGATGAGCATGGGAATTGGGTGCCGAATTATGTGATCAAATCGCCGCGCGAGTGCAAGTCCATTGTAGTCAAGCCTGAAGATCTGAAGTACAGGGTATTAATGATCCACAAGGATAAGAAGGACCTGCTGGGAACAAACATCCTTAGATACATTGAAGAAGGAGAGCGCAAGGGATTTGATAAAAGACCGACATGTGCCAGCAGGGAAAGCTGGTATCAGCTTAATGATGTAAAAGCTAGCTTGGTATGGATCAAAGGCATCTGGGATAGGCACTTTATTCCCATAGCAGATTTTGAGCCCTTTATTGACCAGCAATTATATGCTGTACAGCCACAAAAGCACGAGCATCGTAATATAATCGCTGCTTCATGTAATTCAACGCCCTTTGCTATTTTTCAAGAATTAACTGGTAGGGTGAATTTTGGCGAAGGAATATTGTGGATCGCTGTGTACGAGCCTCTGCGACTTTTAGTAATAGACCCCAAGAAAATTGTCAAACGAACTTATGACTGTCTTGTTAAGGCCCTTGACAGGATAAAGCAAAGACGGCTTAACACAGTATTTGATGAAATCGGTGCTAGCACTCCCGAAGAAGTCTCCTTAGACAAAGTCAAGCCAGACCGCCGGGAACTGGACAGAATCATCATGGGTGAAATCCTCGGGCTTACGGACGAGGAGCAACTGGAGGTTTACCGGGCAGTGGTGGATTTGGCAAAATCAAGGATTGAGAGGGCTAAGAGTTTGAAAAAGAGGGCGAAAACAAAGGAAGGAGTGGACGTGTACGCCTTGAAAGAGGCAATTGTGAGACGGCTAAAGGAGTCGGAGTAGTGAAGACCCTTGGCGAATTTTACAGAGAAAAAGTCCTATCCTGCGACGATTTAATCACCGTTGAATGGCCCTATCGCTCCGACAGCATCCAAATAAGGCAAGATTTGTTCGGCTGGAAGCTCTATGC
>Ga0172366_10005258_pt1 | contig 10176 bp, 8 predicted proteins | sample LakKivSesite69cm_FD_114533 | JGI IMG/M metagenome (GOLD analysis project Ga0172366, IMG submission 114533) | Sediment microbial communities from Lake Kivu, Rwanda - Sediment site 69cm | ecosystem: Environmental > Aquatic > Freshwater > Lake > Sediment | place: Rwanda: Western Province, Lake Kivu...
AACCTCGCCAATGACGTTGAGGGTTTCACTGGCATCGACATTTCCCAAGCGCCTCTTTTCCATGATAGCCAGAGGGGCTCCAAGTTTGGCAGCCATATCGCGGGCTACCTTGGAAATACCAATATCAGTAGCAACCACTACCAGGTTATCCAGAGCTTTTTCCTTGAAATATTGAGCCAACATAGGCCGAGCGGTGAGCTCATCCACAGGTATGGTGAAGAATCCTTGAATTTGAGGGGCGTGGAGGTCTACAGTAAGCAGTCTATTAGATCCGGCGGTAGTAATCAGGTCGGCAATCAAGCGAGCAGTAATAGGAACCCTGGGCTGGTCTTTTTTATCAGTTCGGCTATAGCCGTAATAGGGAACGACAGCGGTAATTCGCCCCGCTGAAGCGCGCCTGAAAGCATCGAGCATGATAAGTAGCTCGACCAGGCTTTTGTTAACTGGTGAGCAAATGGGCTCGATGATAAAAACGTCCCGTTCCCGGACATTCTCGAGGATGCGCACAAAAATGTTCTCATTACTAAACTCAAAGACCTCAACCTCCCCCAGGGGTATGTCTAAGTAATCACACACAGCCCTGGCTAAGGCCGGGTGAGCGGTGCCGCTGAACACTTTTAATTCATCCATTAACTATTTACCCCCTTTAACCCCTATTGCTCTTAACTTGCACTTGATAAATGGATTATACCACTATTTATTACGATTTAGCGAGAAATCTTAGAAAAAGGACTGATCTAGTTTGGATAGATGGGTGACACTTTGTATATTTGTAACATCAGGTAATAACCTCCCGTGTCATCGCGGGCCGAAGATTTGGCAATTTGATTACGAACCTGGAGCATGCTACAGTCTGACTAAGGAATCTCGCTTAGAGATTGCTTCGTCCTGCCACGATTCGCTCGCAGCTTCAGCTATCATTCCTCCTAATGACAAGAAAGAGGTGCCACTAATCATATGAACGAGTACAAGGACTTGATAAACAGATGATTTAGTTTTATAATAATAATAAATAAATATGGGGATGTTTAGCATGTTCATAAAAAATCATAAATTTATAGTGATGAAAGTTTTTAAGAGTTGTGCTCTAGCTCTTATTAGTATATTGCTTTTAGTCGTCCTAAATGGAGGTATAGCTAATGCGGGCCCTGAGTCAGATTGTCACGGTATAGACCCCTTTGCACAAGCGGCTGTATTAGTGGGAGCCTATACATCTGCATACTACGATGCTTTTTTTATGTATAACTGGGGGGAAAATAATATAATCCAGCATAGCCTTCCAGTTGCTGATATTTGGTTTTTCAGTGGTCACGGAGGTCAAACTTGGTACGGGAAAAATTATTTAGTAGCAGCGGATGGTGGACATATAATGCCAGAGGACATTCCAGACCTGCATAATCAGCATGAGTTTCCTCAGATGAGGTTTGCTTATGCATGTGCGTGTCAGTCAGGGGACCCGGATTGGTGGCAAAATGACCTCCCCGAAGCTTTTCTGAAAAGAGGAGCAAGAGCATATATGGGATGGGCGGATTTGGTTGAGTATGGCATCGCTTATGAATTTACGGACTGGTTTTATTACTATGCTATTAATATAGGCCAGAATGTACAGCAAGCGAAAGCCAGTGCATTAATACAAGTGCCTGAGGCTCAATCTGAAGGTAATATACAACTCTTTGGAGAAAACGTTAACTTGATTCCTTAGAAGGGATGATGGGAATGAAAACGATAAAACTGGGAAGATATTCTCTAATAGTGGTTTTGTTGATAGCTGCGGTTGTTGGCAGCTACGTAATGGCGGATTTTCAGCGGGATAGAGAGGGCGATGAGGTAGCTAGCGTAAGACATACTTTCGAGTGTTTAGATCCAGAAATGGTAGATACGGAAGTATCTAAGACAGAAGCTATAAAAGTAATAGAAAAGATAGGGTATGAGCCAAATAACCCAGAATTTGTCTTAATAAGAGATTATGCACGAGATAAGACATTTTGGGAGATAGACTGGGTAGAGGCCGAAGATTTATTGTTTTTTGATATAGACGCCTTTACTGGAGAGATATTAGCGATTTTTGGCTCTAGTACATATGAATCAAAACCAGAAGAAGTTAGCTTGGAAAATGCATACGAAATAGCAAGGCAGAAAATAGAAGAAATTGGGGAGTTTCCTGCGGAAGCTGGAGAACCAAGTGTAGAGAAATTAGAAGAGGAAGATGGGAAAGTATTTTACAAGGTTTTCTGGGAACAAAAGATAGAAGGGATACCTGTTGTTAGAGGTTTCATGAGCATGACAATCAATCCCGCTGGAAATATAAGGTCTTTCAGCAAATGTTGGCAGAATATAACGATAGATACTAAGCCGAAGATAACAGAGGAAGAAGCAATAGAAATTGCGAGGCAGAAAGCATCTTTGATTGACCTGCCTGAGCTCTTGAGAGAAAGAATCGACATAGCTGAGAATATTTATGCCAATTTGGTGATTAAAAAGCCCTTTCACCCGTTAGACGAAAATCAACCAATTTATGGAGAATACAGCCTAATTTGGGAAGTCATCTTTGAGAATGTAGAAGAAGGATTAGAGCCTACCGTTAGTTCTGTGGAACTTTCGATAGATGCCCATTCTGGCGAATTGGTTGGAATGGACTTCACAATGTGATTTCCTGTTCTTCCTCTTAATGCAGGCAAGAGGATAGGTTATTCAATAATCTCAGTCATCAATTCCGGGTAACGGGAAGCGGCGACATATCCGGTTAACCTGCTGGTTTACCTCGTTCTGGATGTACTAGTCATTTTTAATTCGTCCATCATTACCTCTTAGCTATCTAAATACTAACTTGATTATAGCATGAAATCATCGCTGTTTCTTGGGAATGGTTAGTAAAAGAAAGTAAGGATTTACTAAACTCTAAATCCTAATTCCCAAATCCTAAACAAATCCCAAATCCTAGATTCAAATGCCAAAACGTTCTATTTTGGATTTTGGTCATTAGTGCTTAGGATTTCCCTCGATGTCCTCTCACCAAGATAGAAGAATTATACAAATCTACGCCGAAGATTATAATTCGGGGGGAAGTGTCTTAGGCTAGCCCGGGAATGGGAAACTGTTGGCACATCTCTCGTACTTCCTGGCGGACTTGTTCTTGGGTACGCTTATTCCCCGAAGAAGAAAGTACTTTGGCAATGAGAGAAGCAACGCGCTTCATTTCCTCTGTGCGGAAACCTCTTGTGGTCACTGCTGGGGTGCCTAGCCTGATACCGCTTGTAATCAGTGGCGGCTTGGGGTCAAAAGGGATAGTATTTCTATTTACCGAGATACCTACAGCCTGTAAAGCTTCCTCAGCATCTTTGCCGCTTATGCCTTGAGGAGAAAGGTCAACGAGGACGATATGGTTATCTGTGCCCCCGGAAACAATACGCATCCCATATCTTTGGAGTTCGGAAGCCAAAACGTGAGCATTCTCCAGCACTGACTTCTGGTAATGAACAAACTCGGGTTGCATAGCTTCAAAGAAGCACACAGCTTTGGCGGCGATGATATGCATGAAAGGGCCACCCTGCATCCCGGGGAAAACCGCAGCGTCAATAGCTGAGGCCAGTTCTTTATTGCATAGAATAAAGCCACCTCGGGGTCCCCGCAAGGTCTTTTGTGTGGTGGAAGTAATAACTTGAGCATAGGGCACAGGGGAGGGGTGAAGTCCAGCGGCTATTATCCCCGCTATGTGAGCCATGTCAACCAATAGCTTAGCACCCACCTTATCAGCTATATAGCGAAGCCTCTCAAAATCAATAATACGAGAGTAACTACTCGCCCCAGCTATTATTAACTTCGGTTTGTGCTTCAGAGCTAACCTTTCAATTTCATCGTAGTTGAGCATCTCGGTTTTAGGGTCGACTCCATAAGGGACAAAGTTATACCATTTTCCAGAGAAATTGACCTCAGAGCCATGTGTGAGATGCCCGCCGTGACTGAGACTCATCCCCATGACAGTATCTCCATGTTCTAATAGAATTGAATAGGCAGCCATGTTGGCTTGACTGCCACTATGAGCTTGGACATTGGCATGCTCGGCTTCAAAGAGCTTTTTAGCCCTTTCAATAGCCAAATCTTCAATTTCGTCTATGTAGACACAACCGCCGTAGTAGCGACGCCCGGGGTATCCTTCAGCATATTTGTCATTGAGCATCGAGCTTTGGGCCTCGAGTACAGCCCGGCTAGCATGGTTTTCAGAGGCAATAAGATTTATGGTACTTGCTTGCCTCTCCGTCTCCAAGCGTAGGAATTGAGCTACTTTGCTATCAGGTTGTGCCGAGGAAAATGTCTTCGGGGTTTTCACATTCGTGGTATAATAGTACTGAATATTTCATTCTCGGTCAATAAGAAAAACCCCGTCAAAATAGGTTCCGGTAGCGTCATTGACAGAATGTGTTTACAGTGATAAATTAATCTGTTTAGCAATTAAAAGGGGAGATTGCTAAATGGCGATAAGAGCTTTAAAAGAAAGAAGAGAAACCGTTCTCAGGGTGGTAATAGAAGATTATATCACGAGAGCAGTGCCGGTAGCTTCCAGTGCTGTCGTGGAAAGGTACGGCTTGAATGTAAGCCCAGCTACCATCCGCAATGACACGGCATACTTAGAACGGGAGGGATATATCATCCACCCTCATCGTTCGGCTGGAAGCGTACCTACTGATAAAGCTTACCGCTACTATGTGGAATTGATAGGGGGAGAGATTGAACTGCCCTCTGTTGAGCAGTATCTAATCCATCAGATATCTCAAGAAGCAAAAGAAGAGCTAGAGCGATGGTTAAAGACGGTGGCAGCACTTTTGGCGCGCCTTGTTCACAACCTGGTCGTAATAACCACTCCCAAAGCAGTGCATAGTCACTTTAAGCATCTCGATTTGGTAGCCTTGCAGGATTTCATGGCTTTGCTGATTGTGGTTTTATATGAAGCAAAAGTTAGACGGCAAGTCGTGTCTTTTGATAGAAAGGTTAGCCAGGACGAGTTAACAAAGGTAGCTAACAGAATTACTTCTATCTATGCCGGGATGACCAGCAGGGAGCTCTCGGCTAAAAAGGAGGGACTTTCTTCTGAAGAAAGGCAGATAGTTGAATGTTTGGCAGAAATAGTAGCTGCCGAAGATAAGCTAGAATATGGTGAGCCCTATCTTGAAGGACTACGTTTGCTGCTGAGTCAACCGGAGTTTACCGACAGCCCTAGAGTGCTTAGGATTTTAGAAGTGCTGGAAGGAGGGGATTGGCTTCGGAATATGTCTTGCCAAGAATTTGGCAGGGGAGGGGTAAAGGTGGTCATTGGTGAAGAAAACCCAGAGCCGGCATTACGGGACTTGAGCTTAATAGCTAGCCAGTATGGAGTGCCTGATAAGGCCAGTGGTATTGTGGGAGTGATTGGCCCCAAACGAATGGACTACGCCAAGGCTATTTCTTCGCTTAATTGCCTCTCAGCATTTCTAAGCGATTCGGTGGCTGAATATATCTAAAGCAACCCTAGGTAAATTTGGTTTAAATTAACGGGGTGCCTAAAGGAGGTCTAATGTTGGCTGAGGGTGATGAAGTAGTTGAAGCAGGAATTGAGCAAGGCGAGGATATCCCGACGAAGTCGGGACAGCAAGCTCTAGCTGAGGAGAAGGAGAAGGCTGAAAAATATTTGGCCAATTGGCAGAGAAGCCAGGCGGACCTTGAGAACTACATAAAGCGCGCTGAGCAAGAGAAATTAGAAATAGTTGAGTTTGCTAACAGGATGCTTATCTTGGACTTGCTACCTATCTTAGACGATTTTGAGAGAGCACTTGCTTCTGTTCCGGTTGAGCTTGATGAGCAAAATTGGACTAAAGGCATAAAACTCGTCTATAATAATCTCAAAGCTGTTTTAGAAACTCAAGGGCTGGCTGAAATTAAGGCCAAGGGGGAATACTTCGACCCCTATTTTCATGAAGCAGCAGGTCGAGTAGGCGGGGAAGAGGGCATAATCATAGAGGAAATTCGCAAAGGTTATATGTTTAAAGGCAAGCTGCTTCGTCCTAGTATGGTTATGATAGGCCAAGGTAAGAATAATAAGACTCAAGAGGAGAGTTTAGAGGAGAAATAAGATGGCTAAGGCAGTAGGTATTGATCTAGGAACAACATTGAGCGAGATCGCTATTATAGAGGGTGGAAAACCGAAGCTTATTCCCAGCTCGGAAGGCTCCAACTTGTATCCTTCGGTAGTGGCAATAAGCAAGACTGGAGAGCGGCTAGTAGGGCAGGTTGCTAAGCGTCAGGCTATTATTAACCCGGAAAACACTATTTACAGTATCAAACGCTTCATGGGGAGGAAATGGGGGGAACCAGCAGGAAGAGAATTACCTGTGGAAGAAGACGCACGCCGCGTAACCTTCAAGACAGCTCGTGGTCCTAATAACGAAGTCAAGGTAGTCATGGGTGGAAAAGAATACACGCCGCCAGAAATATCAGCAATAATATTACAAAAATTAAAGACCGATGCCGAAGGCTACCTTGGCGACAAAGTGACAGAAGCCGTGATTACAGTGCCAGCTTATTTCAATGATAGCCAGCGCCAGGCAACCAAGGATGCCGGCATGATCGCCGGATTGAATGTCCTTCGTATCATTAATGAGCCAACTGCTGCCGCCTTAGCTTACGGAGCAGATAAGAAGAAAGAGGGAACAATTGCCGTATACGACCTTGGTGGAGGCACCTTCGATATATCTATACTGGAGATAGGAGAAGGCACCTTCCAGGTCAAGTCTACTAGCGGTAATACCCACTTGGGTGGGGATGACCTCGACCAGCGTATTATCGAATGGCTGTGTAGTGAGTTCAAACGGGATCAAGGAATCGACTTAAGGAACGACCACATGGCCATGCAGCGTCTTAAAGAGGCAGCAGAACGAGCGAAGATTGAACTTTCTACGGTGCAACAGACTGAAATAAGCCTTCCTTTTATTACCGCTGATGCCTCGGGACCTAAACACCTTAATATCACCTTGACCCGCTCCAAGTTGGAACAACTGGTCATGGATTTGGTGGAGCAAACTCTAGAGCCCTGTCGCCAGGCAGTTAAAGACTCAGGGTTGACTACAGCCCAGATTGACGAAATCCTTCTTGTTGGTGGTCAAACTAGAATGCCCCTAGTTCAAGAAAGGGTGAGACAGTTTTTTGGTAAGGAGCCATCGAGAGGAATCAACCCCGACGAGGTTGTCGCCATGGGGGCTGCCATTCAGGCTGGGGTGCTTAAGGGCGAAGTCGGAGAAATTCTTCTGCTCGATGTCACCCCGCTCACTCTAGGGATAGAGACGCTAGGAGGGGTAGCGACGCCGCTTATTTCCCGCAATACCACTATACCCACTTCCAAGAGCCAGATTTTCAGCACGGCTAGTGACAGCCAGCCCAGCGTGGAAATACACGTTCTTCAAGGAGAACGCCCTATGGCGTCTGATAACCGAACATTGGGGCGCTTCATACTCGACGGCATTTTGCCGGCACCGCGGGGTGTGCCCCAGATTGAGGTGACTTTCGATATAGATGCCAATGGCATCCTTAATGTTAGTGCTCGTGATAAGGGCACAGGAAAGGAACAAAAAATTACCATTACTGCCTCTAGTGGGTTGAGCAAAGAGGAAGTGGGGAGGATGAGGCGAGAGGCTGAGCAATATGCTGCTGAGGATGCCAAACGTAAAGAGGAGGTGGAGGTGCGCAATTCTGCTGACAGCTTAGCTTACACTGCAGAAAAAACTCTCCGTGACTATGGAAATAAGATACCCGCCAATGTAAAACAGGAGATAGATGCTAAGATAGCCAGCGTAAAGTCAGCTCTGCAAGGGAAGGACATAAACGCCATTCGTAGGGCTATGCAAGAGCTATCGGAGGCTATGCAGAAGGTTGGAGCATCAATTTACCAGCAACCAGGGCAGCCGCCGCCTGGTGGAGGGAAACCTGGTGGAGGGGACGAAGGCACGGTGGAAGGTGAGTTCCGCGAGGTCTAAGTAATCCCGGCGAAGTCGGGATTAGCACCTAGTTCCTGGAGATTAGGAACGCGAAGTCGTATTTCTCACAAGGAGCATGATGGCAAAGTTTGACCTGGAACAATTTGCAATAACTGCCAACGGAATCTGGCAAAGGGCGCGAGAAGAAAATCGGTTGACTCATAACCCCTCTGATGAGGAACTGAGAAGGCTTGTGGAAAAACAGCCTGGGGTCAAGAAAACGATATATGGAAACTATGTCGCCCAAAGTGAGCCTACTTCCAGGTCGGCAATGTTCACCAAAAACAGTGTTGACCATCCCTTTGGCGAGGGTGAACTAAGGCTATTAGCTCAGTGTGAAAAGGCTTTGGGCAAGGACAGGTTGATTTCCATAGACAGAATTGTGGGCAATGAACATAGTAACACCACGGTCAGGTTAATTGTTCCTGAGCGGTTTGCCCATGTCGCCTACGGAGGCAAGAACCTTTTTATACCTCCAAGGGGGGAGGTCAAAAAGCCAACCTACCAAATCGTATTCTTTGCTGACGAGGCTTATGAAACTAACCAGTCAAAGCCGCTCCCCGAGAAGGATATCACTATCAGATTGGCTATGCTGGATGACGGACGGTTTGTCAAGATAATCAGGAATGGTAACTACATAGGTGAATATAAGAAGGGGGTTTTCGCCGCTGAAGACTGGGTAACTAAGACGAGAAGGGGGGGCATCTTCTTACATACTGGTTGTAGAGAGGATTACATTCAATCGGTACGTGGGGACTATCGGATGGCGAGGACGTTACTTGTGGCATTAAGTGCCAACGGGAAAACAACTACGACCTGTAGAATCCTGGTCAGAAAAGGGAAGGAGAAATCCTGGCTCATTCAGGACGATGGGGGGACTCTCATGCCTGATGGTTCCTTTCATGGCTTTGAAGCCGGGGGAATATTTGTCAAAACGGAAGGCGTGAACCCTGGGGAGCAAATCGAAATATTCTACGGGCTGTTGAAACCGGAAACTGTCTGCGAGAATGTTTACGTAACTGAAGACGGAGATTTTGACTTTTTCAATTTAGACAGAACATCCAACGGCCGAGCAGTGGTGTTAAGAAGAGATTTTATGCACGCCAGCCGCTATATCGATGTGGATAAGATTGACAATCTGATTCTTATAACCAGGGGGCCGCTGATTCCGGCAATATCGAAGCTAACCAGGGAGCAAGCAGCAGCCTTGATGGTTCTGGGACAGGCTATGGAATCCTCGGCTGGTGACCCAACCCAGGCTGGGAAAATTAGAAGCGAGTTTTTCTACGACCCCTTTGTCGCCGGAGACCTAGCTGAGCATGCTAATATATTTTATGAGATAATAAAAGGCATTCCCCACCTAAATTACTACTTGATAAATACCGGAGGTATAGGGGAGGGGGAACGTTACAAAGATATAAGACTGGAATTTACTATGGCAATCCTCGATTCTCTACTAAGAGGAGGTTTAGAAGACTGGGCAGATTCCCCCACGGGCTTTAAGGTGCCTGGGGCGATAAGATATGTAGATGATATTTACTTGCATCCTGAGAAACTTTACTCCAGAACTGAGTTTGCAGCAAAGCAGAGGGAACTTAACAAAATTAGGTACGAATCCGTGAAGGAACTCGGGGACTCATTACATCCTGATATAAGGGAAGTTTTTAGCAAGCCCAGCGTCGTATAGTAAGACTGCAGGTCTCACACAGTTTGTGTGGAATTTTGGTGTAGGATGGCTGTAAATCATAGGGAGGACAAGGGGTGACAGAGTTCGCTGAACTTTATGAAAGATTGAAGAAGGAGAAAGCAGAGCTGCTAGAAAAGATAGAGCAGTTGAGAGCTCTCGGTCAACCATCGGCAGAGAGAAAGGAAGGCAGTCCATTTGGTAAAAGGGAAGAAGGAGCCGATGAAGCCGCCGAACTGGAGAAAAGACTGGCTTTGGAAAAAAGGCTGGGGGAGTCTCTTAATGAGGTTGAGCACGCCATAGAAAAATATGAAGCTGGCACTTATGGATTGTGCGATTCTTGCGGGCAACCTATAGAGCAGGCCCGCCTTGAAGCTATACCTCAAGCAAGTCTATGTATGAAATGTAAGGCTCAGCAGGAAAAGGAAACAAAAGGTGCCAGATAATGGGTCTCCAAGTAAATTGGAGGCCCGCAAGATAACGGATTTCGTG
>Ga0172366_10005265_pt1 | contig 10171 bp, 6 predicted proteins | sample LakKivSesite69cm_FD_114533 | JGI IMG/M metagenome (GOLD analysis project Ga0172366, IMG submission 114533) | Sediment microbial communities from Lake Kivu, Rwanda - Sediment site 69cm | ecosystem: Environmental > Aquatic > Freshwater > Lake > Sediment | place: Rwanda: Western Province, Lake Kivu...
GAGGAAAGCACTTTTCAAGATTAGACCTGAACTCAGCTACAGCGGCATTCTGCCTCCGCTTCGAACCCGTCATCATCCCTTACGCAACCGTGAAAAAGACCTCGAGATTGGGGAATTCCGAGAGGGAGTAGTAGTCTCAAGAACCAAAGACGCAGTCTTGGTTGACATAGGTGTTGAGCATCCAGCCCTAATTTTTAACGAGAACGTTGCAGAAAACACCCGAGTCACAGTCAAAATTACGGAAAAAGGTAAACAGCTGAAAGCCCAGTTGGCGAAGCCTGAAGATGTTAAGATTTACTGGGGTTACAAGGTTACTGTCTCAAACAAACTGTTAGGGCGCATGTTAAAAGACAGACATTTCGACCTCATTATTGCTACCTCAAGGTTTGGAGAACCCTTCATGAATGTTGTGGACAAGATACGCATAAAATGGAACATGTCTAAAAACGTCCTCGTCGCGTTTGGGGCTCCAACAAAAGGTCTTCACGAAATTTTAAAACAGGAAAACCTTAACCTAGCAGATTTGGCGGACTTTATCGTGAACACGGTGCCAAACCAAGCAACGGAGACTGTCAGAACCGAAGAAGCATTATACGCAACCCTTGCTGCCTTAAACCTTACGGCATCCTAATTTTTTCATATAGTTTTTCATTGTTATTGTTCATAATATTCTGTAAGAGCCTGCTGCTCAGCCTTTTCTTCCGTTGATAGTTTCTCCCATTCTTCACGTTTCACGTAGCCGCCAATCTGCTCCTTGATTTTCTTTGCAACCGCTGGCCCAATTAAGGGAAGACCCGTAAGAGTGCTTAATGGGACTCTTTGCAAGTCCTCAAACGTTCTTAACCCAGCATTATGTAAGACTCGGGCTCGTGCTCTTCCTACGCCTTCGAGCTTCGTTAGCGGCAATAGTTCAGCCTTGATTCCTTTGATGACCCTTTCCCGTAGCTCCACAATCCTTGGCAGAATATCCTTGTGTCCTAGAAGCCTAGCAAGCTCTGAGCTGCTGTACAACAGCCACTCTGCGGTTGAAATTAGGCGGTAAAGGTCGCCCGGCTCGACGCTGAAGGTTTCAATCATCTCGTCCTCGGAGGTTTCCTCAGCCCAAGCCTTGAAAACCAGGGCTGTTTTTACTTCGCCTAGAAATTCTTCGTAGTCAACTCTGTCCGCCCACTCGTCAGGCTGCTCAAACATGAACTCCTCCGCGTGGTTTTCAGCGTACAAGGCGACTTTGTCGAGTTCTCGGGTTGAACAGCGGACTTTTGGAAACATGTCAGGCGTGTGCGAGACCATGTGTAGGAAGCTTATGTCTGAAAGTTTGGGAGCCCTGTTAATTAAGCCGTCTCGGATTACTATTGCTGACGCTGGGTCAATGTACAGCTGAGAGACTCTTCTGCCGAACCGTGTTGCTTGGATGTCTGGTCCGTGTATTTCGATCATCTCTTCGTCGTAAAGGTACTTCAGAATCTTGGCAATGATGCCCTTGATGGCTCGAAGATCGTACTGAAAAGCATAAAGAGTTCTACTGAAAAAGTCGTAGACTCCCTGCTCAGAACGGGCAAACTCGGAGGCTACTGTGGCGAGAACGTGAGTTCTCAGGATTTTTTCAACGCCGAGCTTCGACCAGATTCGTTCAGGCTGGGCGAGAACGTAACTTGTGAGGAGGTAATCCATCTCTTCCTCTGTTTTAGCAACCAGCACTGACTCGCCGATTTTGTCGTATTTGGGTCGCCCTGCTCTTCCAACCATCTGCTTGTACTCAAGCACACTAATCGGGTAATAACCATATCCAGGATCGTAACGTCTGTAGCTGCTGATGATGACCATTCTCGCTGGCAGGTTAACGCCGAAGGCAAGCGTCGGAGTTGCCGTGAGAACCTTGACTCTTCCGTCTCTGAATGAATCTTCAATTAATCTTCTGTGCGTCGCGCCTAAGCCAGCATGGTGGAAGGCAACGCCGTCCTTAACAAGGTCTGCCAACAGCCTGCTTATCCTCGTCTTTTCGCCTGAGCCTGTTATGGATTCTGAAATGTGTTCCAGAGATCGACGCATGGCTTTGGATAGAATCTTGTTAACTTCGGGTGCCGCCTTCTTTGCTAAGCTGACAGAATCTTTTCGGGTTGAAGCGAAAATCAACACTTGCCCACCTTGCTGAATGTTGTGCAAAGCAAGGTTGATGGCTGGGTTGCCTGACAGTTTCTCAACTTTCACGGACCCACCGTCTTTGAATTGAACTTCTGTGTCTCTTAAAACGCCTTCTCGTAGAGTAACGGGTCTCCACTGGGTTGTGACTGGAACAGCTTTCAACCAATCCGCGATGTCCTCAGCGTTTCGCACCGTTGCGCTTAGAGCCAACACCTGAATGTTCGGGTTTACCTGCAACAGACGGGCTAACACAACTTCTAGTGTAGGTCCTCTGTCTGCATCGTTTAGGAGGTGAACCTCGTCTGCAACCACAAGTGAAAGGTCGTCCATCCATTGTGCCCTGTGCCTAAGCAGAGAATCGCATTTCTCGTTTGTAGCTACGATAACGTCAAACTTTGCCAGCCAAGGGTCGCTGCTGTCAAAGTCGCCTGTGCTTATGCCCACCCTGATTTTTCCGCCATCCTGTTTTTTTAAGGCTTCGTACTTCCTAAACTCAACGAATTTTTCGCTTGCGAGAGCTCTAAGGGGGCAAAGGTAAAGAACCTTACCGTTCTGTTCCAGCACACATCTGACCGCGCACATTTCTGCGACGAGGGTTTTGCCTGAAGCAGTTGGACTTGCTAAAAGCAGGTTTTTACCCTCCAAAGCGCCTGCTTTAATGGCTTCTACCTGCGGTGGATAAAGCTCCTTAATTCCTGAATCGATTAGTATCTGTTTCGCTTGTTCTGGAATCTTTAACTCTTCGGAAAGCAAGTTCTAACCCTTTTTTTCTTGCTGGAACTTAAGCTCTTCTGATGTATCCTTCTTTCGGTTCGTAAACGGTTCCATCTCTTTTCATTAGGCTAAGCAGCCTTTCAGCTTCTAGTTTGTCAATGTTGAACTCTGTAGCCAGCTTGTCCGTAAGGTCGGATCTCTTTACTGTGCCTGTTTCCTTTTCCATTTCAACCAGAACGTTCAGGATTATGCGAAGCTTGTCTTGGAGGCTCTTGGGTTTACCAGTCATGATTATGTCGATGTCGATCTTGTGTGTCGTAACATCGATCCCTGCCTCCTCTAAAGACAACTTCATAATCGCAATAGCGTGGTCAGCATCCACAGTTAAGACCTGCTCTCTCAACGCCGCCTTCGCCCTCGCCTCAGATATCCTAACCAACGATTCTAACTGACGCGCAGTTATGGCAATAGGTGAACCCTCAGCTTCGCTGGCTGAACGCATCCTCAAATAGAAATCCCTTAACCTGTCAAAGGCTTCAGGCGTAAGAACAGGCGTAATCCCCTTAGCGTACGCAATATATTTCCTTAAAAGATCAGACGATATAGGCGGTATTTCTGGCGGAGTTTTCCTCATGTGAAGTTCAAGAATATGCTCACTCATCAGAGCGTCTCGTTCTTTTTCAGGAACATCCTTTATTACGAAGATCAGGTCGAACCTTGAAAGAATCGTGACAGGAAGCGAAATGTTCTCCGTTACGGTCCTGTAAGCGTCGTACCTTCCAAGCGCAGGGTTAGCAGCTCCCAAAATAGCTGCTCGAGCGTTTAGGGTTGCCACGATTCCTCCCTTTGCTATGGAAATGGTGTGCTGCTCCATAGCTTCGTGAATGGCAACCCTGTCTTCTGGACGCATCTTATCCATCTCGTCTATGCAGGCTATGCCCCTATCTGCCAAAACAAGTGCTCCAGCCTCAAGTGTCATGCCGCCTGTGGCTGTAGGCAAAACCGCCGCAGTCAACCCAGCCGCTGTGGTTCCTCTTCCACTGGTGTACAGTCCTCTAGGCGCAATCTTTGGAACATACCTTAAAATCTGGGACTTCGCTGTTCCAGGGTCGCCGACAATTAAAATGTTAAGTTCGCCCCGTATGCTAATGTCAGGCAAGTGTTTAGGTATTCCTCCAAAAAGAAGGTACATTATTGCCTCCTTAATGTGCTCGTAACCGTAAACGGAAGGCGCAATGGAGTGAACAATTTTGTCATGCACGTGCGGGTCTTTGGATAACTCAAGAATCTGTTGCTCCTCTTCGGGCGAAATAACGAGCGATTCAAGCTCTCTTCCTGACGAATCAATGAAGTTCGCATCTATGTAAAGCGAGAAGGCCCTAAGTTTCCCAGTTCTCGGAAAAGACCTTGTTTCCGCGCGGACAATGCCTACAACGTAGACGCGGTCTCCTGGTCTAGCGAGGTCAACTAGGTCTTTTCCCACAAGCTGAATGTCTAATGAACGCGGCGTCTGCCCAGGAGGAAGCTCCTCAGGGTATTCCTGAATGCGTAGTTCCTGCGAGTCGACGAATTCAGATTCCTCTTCGACTAACTCGAAGCTGCTTGTGTTTCTGCACGTAGGGTTTGTGCATCTGGTTGGTGATGTCAGGAAATTGCCTGACTGCGGAACCTCAATTGATTCCTCACACCTGTTGCATCTGAAAATAGCCCTTATCACAAGCGGCCTAACGTTCGTCGCACGAATAACTATGCCCTCAAGCAAAACGAGTTTTCCAATGTGGTCCGAGCTCAGCTTACGCAGCAAAGTCTTAAACGGAATGCCCCTGACTCTGACTCTAACCCCTTGTTCCTTGATTTTTTCAGCATACTCAGGGTCCTGTATCTGCAGCTGGTCGAACGCCGCGTTATTTCCGTACTCCAGAAATTCTTCGGGGCTCTCAAGCAAGCCTTCAGCCAGCATGCTGTCGATGATGAGAAGGTCGTTAAAATCAAGAATCAACGAAGTGGCGCCGTTAATCGCCATCTGAGAGATTCTTTGGCGGTACTTGTCTGTCTTAAGGAAGATTTGGAACCTTTCTTGAGGCTTGTCCAGAACTAGTTCAGTCAAGTCTGCAACCTTCTTCTAAAGGATTTCACGTCTCCATTCATCAATAATTTTGTCAAGGCTCTCATAAAGCGTTAGCTCTTCAACGGTCAGATTTCTCAGAATCTGCCCTTTCTGGCCTGGAGTTGAAGCCAAAGTAATTATTTTTTTGAGCCTACAGTCAGCAATGTCTTGGGAGAGCTGCTGAACGTGCTCGTACTCTCTCATCTTTTCAGGGCTGTTTTTAGAGATGCCCTTTAAGTCTTCAAGTACCCTTCGCAACCTGGGATAGAAATCTTCTGGAAGAGAAGAAAGACTGCTTATGGGTTGAATGCGTTCCCTGTGAAGAATCGGGTAAAGCCTCGAAGCGTTCAACGTTTCCTCCCTTTGTCGCACTATTCCCGCCTTTTCAAGCTCGCATGCAATCCAAAACATGACTTCGTACTCGTTTCCCTCCTCAAACGGGCCAACCTTTAAGCCGGTGAGCTCAATCTCAGGAGAACTCCTAACTGCAACTACCTTTATGGGTTTGTTCTCAAATGTGGCATCAGCGTCCTTTACAGGTGAACGAGTTTTTTCAGTGGACAAATCTACAACCTTCAGTTAACCTTAGAAGCATTCAGTACATAAATGCTACGAATAAAAAAATTGAGTAACTGAAAAGGAACTTAAAAACAAGCTTTTTTCTGGCTTAAAAAAGCGAACTGTCAATATTCAGATGGGAAGCAAAATCGTACTATGAAACATCATAATACAACCATTCATGTTCCCCAAAACACTTACCTTGATTGTGAAATGACACACAAAAAATGAAAATGGATGTTACACAAAACAGATGCCCCTAAAGGATAATTTGAAGACAAGTTAGTTTTGATACAATGACCTTTTTAGGTTGTTCCCAATATGATGTTTGTAGCAGGATGAAATTAAGAACGAGAACCCCTAGATATTCTTAATCAACAGAAATCAATAATACGCTAAAAGGTGGCAACGTTGAAGCTTCATGTCTATAAGAAGGCTTTTAGAGCTTTAGGAATTTCGGAAAGCTTCGTCAAAGGTAAAAGCAAAAAATCAGTCTTGGCAGGCGTGGTTATGCGGGCTGACAAAGCAATTGACGGGTTCGTTTTTGCGGAGGCAACGGTTGCTGGGATGGACGCCACAGACAAGGTAATTGCAATGTACAAAACCTTGGATAGAGACGACATAAACGTGCTTCTATTGAACGGTTGCGTAATCAGCTGGTACAACGTCATCGACCTTAACAAGGTAGCCCAAGAAACCAGCCTCCCGTTAATCTGCGTCACGTACGAGGAATCTGAAGGACTCGACAAATACTTCAAGGAACTTTTTCCAGAAGATTATAAAACACGTATCAAAGTGTACCACAAGAACAAGAAAAGGACACAATTAGAACTCAAAACAGGACACAAAATTTACGTCAGGTTCCTGGGAATGAGCGTGGAAGAAGCGAAGGAAACCCTAGACAAATTCACGTCGCACGGCGCTGTCTCTGAACCGTTAAGAGTAGCCCGCTTATTGGCAAGGGCGACAGTAAAAACATTAACGTCTAAGGATATACAGAATCATAAATGACCGTACATTGTTTTAGCCTTGATAAAATTTTGTAAGGATGAATTAAAATTAATGTCTGGCTCTTTAGAGAGAAGAATGGAGGAAATTCAACGTCTTTTTGACAGTCTGATTGCTGAAGCTGCAGGTGGAACGCCCATAATCGTTGAAGGACCGAGGGACAGGCTGAGCTTGGAAAGGCTTGAAGTGAAAGGAGACATAGTTTCCGCTAAAGCTTCAGGTAGATCACTGTTGGACGTACTTAATGAGATTGAAACCTGTGGCAGGGATGAAGTAATATTACTATTGGATTTTGACAAACGAGGCAGAGAGATGACTTCTCGTCTTGCTAAAAATCTTGAAAGTCGCCGAATAAAGGTTAACCTCATTTTTTGGAAAAAACTTTCTAGCCTCGTTGGTCGAGACATTAAAGACATAGAAGGCTTGGCAACATATGTTCAAACTCTTAACAGAAAAATAGGCAAGAACGTATCAAGCCTCAGTCATTAAGGACTTAAGTCATATGGAGCTTGCCTTTAAACTTGGATTGAAGAAAAATCCGCTTGAAAAAGGTCTCTATTAGTCAATAAGAAGCATATTTCTAATAATAGACGGTTGTTATGGACGCAGAAACCGAATCCCTTTTATTCTCCTTCTTTACGTATTATGGTAAGGAGTTTTAAATCAATCTCCTAAAAATTAAACAATAACGCAAATAGTAAAATTTCATCATAACTTGAGGAATTGGAAAAAAATGAAAAGAATTCGAAATAAAGAGGTGTATGTTAATTGTCTTTTCAACCATTCACGGTTAAGTATGTTATCCGTGCCAAATTCGAAGTTGAAGGAGTTGTTGAAAAACCCGACGTGATAGGAGCAGTTTTCGGGCAAACAGAAGGACTGTTCGGAACCGAACTTGACCTGAGAGAACTGCAGAAGTCTGGAAGAATCGGAAGAATCGAAATAGACCTAAAATCGGAAAAGGATAAAACAGACGGCTCAATCATCATTCCAACAAGCCTAGACAGAGTCTCAACAGCCATCATCGCCGCAAGCATCGAAAGCATAGACAGAATAGGCCCATGCCAAGCCAACGTTAACCTAGTCAGAATCGAGGACGTAAGGGAAATAAAAAGGAAATCCATCATTGAAAGAGCCAAAGAAATCCTGCACAATTGGAACCTCGAAAAAAGACCTGAAACAGAAGAAATATTCCGAGAAGTCTCCGAAATTCTGAAAACAACAAAAGTCGAAACGTATGGTCCCGAAAAATTGTCAGCTGGACCTGATGTTGGTTCTTCCAAGGAAATAATCATCGTCGAGGGAAGAGCAGACATAATAAACCTGCTGAAAATGGGAATTCAAAACACCATCGCGTTGGAAGGAGTAAAAGTCCCAGAGACAATCATAAAGCTAACGAGAGAAAGAGAAGCCACAGCTTTCCTAGACGGAGACCACGGCGGAGACCTGATTCTAAAGGAATTGTTACAGGTAGCTAACGTAAAATACGTTGCAAGAGCACCAAGCGGCAAAGAAGTTGAGGACCTCACGGCAAAAGAGGTTGAAACGGCGCTTAGTAACAAAATCCCAATAGAGGAAGTGAAAGGGAAAAAGAAGAAACGAAAAAAGGTTCTTGTTCCCAAAGAAATCATAGAAGCCGCTAGCAACCTCAAAGGAACACTTGAGGCAATCCTCCTCAACGACAAAATGAAAGAGGTAGGCCGCATGCCAGTAAGCGAACTTGCGGACAAGATTCGGGAAGTTGAAGGCGTGAACACGGTTGTCTTCGACGGTGTCACCACGCAGAGGCTTGTAGACGTCGCAAGCGAAAAAAACATCAAGTTCCTGGTTGCCGCACGAGTATCTGAAGTTGTTAAGCAACCGTTGAACGTGAACCTTCTGACCTTTGATGAAGTATTAGAGTAGCCACGTTTACGCCAGAAAATCCGTTAGTGTTTTGGGCTTTTTAGGCGACTCTGCTTCAAAAAGTTTTTGTTCGTCTATGCCGAATAAGGTGAGAATTCTTAAGGCAGCTGGGACAACCTGGTTTGAAACATAATATTCCGTGTCTACTTCACTGTACGACGCGAACACGTAGGGCTTAACCCTTTCGTACAGCTTACCCGTTCCGTGAGTGACAACGTAGCCAACTTTGTCACCGACGGTTAAATCCCATCCTGCCTTGATCAACATTTTGGCTGCTTGTACGTGAGGCGCGTTCACTTCGTATTGCTCAGCAGACTTCGTCAGAGTCTTCCAGATAATCAAGTCCCTGAAAGCAACCTTCTGTTCACGTATCTTGTTAATGTATTCTTTGACAAACTCCACTGCACTTTCAGGTGAACGTTCCTTCAGGACCAGTTCTAGGACTTTTTCCTGCGTGTCTTTAGCTACGTTCGCCCAGTCTCCTCTTACAACCTCTAAGCCGACCGTGTCTAGGCTGCCGTCAGAAAGAAGACCACAGTAACGTTTTTTAGCCTCCGTGAACAGGACACGTTCGTAAATTTTGTCAGGCTTCAACTCTAGCCCGAGTTTCTCTTCAATCATCTGGCACAGAGCCTCGATTTTTTGAGGTTGATGTTCAACAAAGATGCTGTCAGTGTCGCCGTAGATGACGCCTAATCCCAGTTCCTTCGCCATTTCTATGCTGGCAGAGATTGTTTCACGCCCCCACGCTGCCGCAGCCTCAGCAACAGGCTTCCTAAACCACCTTGCCCCTATCCACCCAGCGTATCCATAAACAGCGTTTGTTATCACTTTCACAGCTCTTTGCCTAGCATCTAGAAGGTGATATTCCTCTCTGTTTGGGTCGAACTCCTTCATTTTCTTTTTAATTTCTTCCCTCGCCATGAGTAGGCTTGAAAGGATTCTTCTGTAGAAGCCAGACGGTTCTTTTCGGAATCTGTGCCCCACTTCTGGAGCGACGTTGACGCCTGAAGGCGGATCTGGCTCTGAAGGAGGGACGTAAGTGTCAGGGGAAACGTTCTTTTCAACCATGATGTTAGGATACATCGACTTAAAATCGAGAACCGCTATGTTCTCGTGGATTCCCGGTTTTGGAGAAAGAACGACCCCTCCAACGTAAGGAACATAAGGTCTCTCAACTCTTTCGGGAACGAGCTCCCCCACTTTGTAGGCTTCACGTATCATGTACCACTCGGTTCTGAAGCCAACCGCAGCCTTAACTACGTGGTCTAAAGGTAAGCCGACAAGTTTCGAAAGCTCCACAGCATAACTGAACATCTTCCTAGAAATCTCAGATATGCATTCAGCTCTATACATTATGAATTTTATCAGTTCTGGACGCTTAGACCTATTGTCCCAATAAGAAGCGTATTCTGTTTCGTCTATCACCGTTTGTTGTTTAACTTTTTTAATGTTCAGAAAATCCGCCAGGTTTTCAGGGGTTTTTACCTTAACCTCTGGGAGCTCATCCGCAAAGTCCAGAATATCTAAGCCGGCTCGTCCAGTTATTGAAATGTGACCATAAACACTCATGTGAGGCAATGTGTCCGCCCTGTCCACAAAAAAATCCAAACCAAGCTTTTTCGCTCGGTCTGCGAGGTACTGCCATTGCAGCCTGTTTGATTCGTAGCCCACGATGATGTCTGGATCAAACTGTTTCACGTACCCTGTAAAAGACTTAATCAATAAAGCATCATC
>Ga0172366_10005268_pt1 | contig 10170 bp, 9 predicted proteins | sample LakKivSesite69cm_FD_114533 | JGI IMG/M metagenome (GOLD analysis project Ga0172366, IMG submission 114533) | Sediment microbial communities from Lake Kivu, Rwanda - Sediment site 69cm | ecosystem: Environmental > Aquatic > Freshwater > Lake > Sediment | place: Rwanda: Western Province, Lake Kivu...
CCTTTACTTACATTGTTTTTTTCTAAGTCCCAAAATCTTGGAAATTTTTGGATGAATTCTTCTAATTTTAATGAATAAACTAATTTCTTATCAAAAGTAACTCCCTTCCAACCCATATAATATATTCTCCATTCTTTCCCATTAGTTAAAATACAATAGTCTATTTTTGTGTGCATGTGCTTATTTAAATCAAAGGCATACTCTATTAATTGTTCAACATAAGTTTTTTTTGCATCGGAGCCATCTAAATCTTTATCAACTGCTTTTGCTTCTATCAATAATTTAATTTCTCCATTAATTTTTAAAGCATAATCAGCACTACCAGAACTTCTCTTATTTTTAATACAAAATTCTGCATCAACTTCTCTTTTAGACTCTGTATCCCAGTTAAGAATTTGTAATATTGGTATAATTAAATCCTTTTTAGTGTTTTCTTCCCCATACCTTTCTTCATTAGGTCTTATTTCTTCCTTATATTTTTCCTGAATTTGTCTTATCTTTTGATTTACATAGCCTATGCTATACATCTTTTCCATTTTAATCTGCTTTGACTAACTACAATTTTAAAAGTAGTAGTCATATTTAAATATTAGTATGTTTTATTTAAAATAAAGCTGACTATATATTCAGACACTTTCAAAGATTAAACAAAACCTTTAAATAATCATAATCTCTTGATTCATTAAAATGGCCAAGGATTTTATTGTAACGCCCTGGGAAGTTAAGGGAGAAGTTGATTATGACAAGCTGATAAAGCAATTCGGCACAAAGCCCCTTTCAGACAGCTTGATTAACAAGATGAAGAAGTATTCTAACAAGTTACATTATATGCTCAGAAGAAAGATTTTCTTTTCTCATCGTGACCTTGATATATTATTAAAAGAATATGAGCAGGGAAAAAAGTTTGCATTATACACAGGAAGGGGCCCATCAGGCCATACACACATGGGCCACATTATCCCATGGATTTTCACAAAATGGCTTCAGGATGTTTTTGACGCCCCGTTGTATTTCCAGATAACAGATGACGAGAAATTTTTATGCAAGCCCAATCTAACCAAGGAAGAAACCAACAAGCTGGGTTATGAAAACGCACTTGACCTGATTGCACTTGGCTTTGACCCAAAAAAGACCTTTATTTTTGTTGACACAGACTATTCAAAAACATTGTATAATATTGCAATCCAGATTGCAAAGAAAGTAACTGCATCTAATGCAAAATCTGTTTTTGGCTTTACAAATGAGACAAATATTGGGATGTATTTCTGGCCAGCTATTCAGGCAGCGCCGTGCTTTCTGCCCTCAATTTTATCTGGCAGGAAAATCAGGACATTAATTCCAGCTGCAATTGACCAGGACCCATACTGGAGAATAGCAAGGGATGTTGCCCCAAGGCTTGGCTATCCAAAGACAGCAGCAGTCCACAACATATTCCTTCCTGCACTAACAGGCCCATCAGGAAAGATGTCAACTTCGGAAAGCATACAATCAACAATCTTTACAACAGATGATGAAAAGACTGTAAGAGACAAGATTATGAAATATGCTTTCTCAGGAGGAAAAGATACCTTGGAAGAGCATAGAAAACATGGCGGAAACCCTGATATTGACAGCTCATACCAATGGCTGAGGTTTTTTGAGGAGGATGATAAAAAACTAAAGAGGATTTATGATGACTACAGCTCAGGGAAGCTTCTTTCAGGAGAGCTGAAGCAGATATTAGTTGATAAACTAAACAATTTCCTGAAAAAACACAGGGAAAAAAAGCAAAAGGCAAAAAAACAGCTGCATAAGTTCATATTAAAAGATTAATTAAAAAAAGAGGGCGATATTATGAAAAAACATAAAAAAAAGGTCAGAAAGATAGTTGACGAAAAACCAAAAAAAAGGCAAATCGAAGCATTGCCGGGAACATTTATGCTGACAGGCATGTTTGGGTTTGTTATAACAGCAATCTACACCCATTCTGGAAGAATTCCACTGGATTATGGGGTTGCATTCTGCATTGTGTTCTTAATAATGCTCCTTGCATCCTTAAGGTCAATAATGCCTTCTGGAAAGATATAAAAACCTTGCAAGAATTAACAATTTTAAATCCTTTGCATATACTCTTTTCTTTCCAGTGCTGGGTCAAGGACAAATTCCCATTTCCCATAACCTTTTTTATTTGGGTCATGAAAAAAGTTTACTATCCCTCTTAATCCTGGGGTCTGTCCAGTCTTGGTAACATATTCATTCCAAGGCTGCTTTCCTGCTGCTGCTATGTAAAAAGTGCCGTCTGCAAACCCTGCTCCTGGCTGATGGCGGTCAAAGAAGACAGCAATATCTGCATCAATATTTGCATCAAGCAGCTGCTGCATGGCCCCTATTATCACATCAGGGCCATTCTTGGGCTTGTGGCTTGCAAACAATTTTTTGTCTCCATCAATCCTGATTGTTTTCAATCCATAGCTTTCCCCTGCTCCTTTGCCAAGCTCCAGCTGGTGGTTCCTAATATAGTTAGGTGAGTCAGTGATTAAATTTCCTATTTCCTCAGCCTCATCAAAATTTGGAGTGGTCATATTGGGATGGTTTCCGCTGACAAAAAGTATCCTGCCTCCTTGTTTGAGTATGCTCTCAAAATAAGGAATAACAAGCTTTTTTATTACTTCAGCTTGCTGGCTTATTCTTGGCAGTGTAACCTTGTTCTTATCTGTTATTGCATATCTGCTTATCTTCTTAATTTTTTCATTCCTGCTTAAACTGCTGTCATTAATTATTCCCTCTAAGTTTGTCATGAACCCAAATGAATCTTCTGACAGATTCTGCTTATCGCTTTCAAATATTTTTGTCAGTGAGCCATTGAAATATTCGCTTCCTACTAAAAGGTCTGGAAGCCCATTCTGTTTTTGGTAATTTTGTGATGCTCTTTCAAGGTCATAGTTTGAGGGTCTGCCAGCATAATTTGGGCATCCTATGTGCGTATCACCAGAAACCTCTATTTTTTTTGGCATTAGTGTTATTTTATTTTTCAGTTCTTTAATATCCTTTCTTATTTCCTTTGCTTGATCTTTATCAATGTCTTTCTTATTCAGGAGGTTCCTTTTTAGTTTTATTTTTGATTCTATCTCAGCAAACTCTACAAGCTGGTCAACAGAGACCATCTCAATTTCATGGACATTATTGCTCTTTATGGTGTGTACAACTGCCCCTGCCCCGTACAATTTTTTAGCAAATCTCTTGGTGTCATTTGTTGATATTCCCTTGGACTTTGTGTAATCAAGGCTTTTTATATACTGCAGGCTTGGCAGTTTAATATGAACTTCTATTTCTGGTGTTTTTCTTTCCTCTCCCTCAATAGTATTCTCGCTGTATTTTTGCTCTAGAATAATTCTAAGACCTCCTACACCATTAGCGCTTAAATATATGTCAGGCACAGCCAAGTTGTTTTTGTTTCTGAAATGGACATCATCAATTTGTAATTTTATGTCATTTCTTGTCGGAACCCTGGAGTTCATAAAATTAACATTATAATTCATTAATATCTTTATGTCATCCTTGTTGATTTTACTGATTTTTGGATTGTATATAATGTCTTGGCCGTCCTTTTTGTTTTTTATCTGCAAGATTTTCTCAACACTGGAATGCACAAAGAAATTGTTCTTATTCTTGTTTCTCCATCTTCTTGGGCATGTGCTGTAATCATGCTCATTGCTTTTTTCTTTTACTATACCATAAACTGTTTCCACAATCGCAGCATCTGTAAAACCCATCTTTGTAACTTTATAAAATCCATAACTGCCCAGAATTGCCTTGCTTGCCTTTATGTTGTCCTCTATCTCTTTTTTCTCTGACTCAAATTCTCTTATTTTTTTAATATTGCTGACTATATTTTTCTCCAATTTTTTATATGTTTCTTCAAGTTGTTTTTTGGTTGTGTTATCAAAAATATGCCCTTTTATTAAGTCTATTTCATCTTCACTAAAGTTTTTAAAGAGTTTATTGCATACACTTCCTTCAAGCAGCCTCTGGTAATACTCCTGCAATTCTTTGTTTTTAAGATCAGGGTTTTTTAAATTGTTTAAGTTGGTTTTAATATAACCAAAGACCTTTTTTTCAAGGCTTAATACCGGGTTGAATGCTTCCATAGGTAAATTTTCATCAATCAGTTTCTTAAGTTTTTCCTCGTTCTTTTTCAATTCTTTCCTTTGCACCTCAAGATTGGATATCATCATTGCAACATTTTCTGTTATGTTTTCCCTTTCCTCCTCATCTATCTGGTAGTGCACTACTATATCATCGCTCAAAATGCCAACAAGCTTTGAGAGCTCATTCTTTGCAAATTCTGATGCTTCTGTCCTGTTTATAATTTTCTGCTTCACAAGATTATGATAACGTTTCATATTTCGTTTAATTTTCTCCCTGTCTTTTTTGCTTTCATCACCAAAAACATGCTCAAATGAAGTCATCATTTCATAAAACTCTTTTTCAGTCTTCCCTTTTTTTGTTGCAAGGTTACCAAGCATCGTCAGATTGAGGTTTTTCCTTCTTCCTGAATGCCTTGGTATCATTGGTATAAGGCCGCCTTCAATAAAAACAGAATCAATTTCTTTGCCTATTTTGTTGTATTTAAGAAAAACAGCCAAACCGTCCATTGCCATTGGATTATAAACCCTCTTTCCAAACCCAAGGTCAGCGAGATAAAGTGATTTGTTAACAACCTCTTGTTCAGTTATTGCCCTTTCTTTAGGATTTATTGCTGATGCAGAGGCTATTTGCTCTAATTTAGAGCCACTGCTATTTTCTGTCGCCATTATTTCAGCCATCTTGTAATTTTCTTAAATGCTTTTATTTATATAAGTTGTTATCCTGTAATACTAAAAATAAAAAATATATTTCTAGAAATATATATTGTATGTTAGTTTTTTATAAAATTAGATTCTAATCTATCTATAGTTGATTTTAAGAGGCTTTTTAATAATCATAAGCAAGCTATCAAGGTAAAGTGGTTTTTTATAAATCTGCCCCTTTGGATACTCTCTATCATCCTTCATAATTTGTATTTGATTATATTTTTCTAGAATTTCTTCTGCCTTTTTTCTTTGTTGAGGAGTATGTATATATTTTTTCATAGAATTATATATCTTGATAAAGCTTTCCTCAACATCATTTTGTTTAATCTCAACACATGATTTGCTTTTAATCTCCTCAAGCATCTCTTCAAGAGTAAATATTGATATCTCAAATTTGTCTATTATTTTTATCACTTCACTTTAGTTTTTACTAAATACTAAGTATATTTTGGTTAGTTATATTTAAATCTTTCTATTTTTATTACTTAGAAGTAAACAATTATAACTCAATAATCCCTTTTTTTTTCTTAATTGCAACTGGCGCTTCCCCTGCATGCCATGTAAATCTTGGCCTGACCATCATTGGATAAATCCTCTCGTTAGTGTCATCAAAGATTAATGCAGCTCCCTTAACCCTTGGCAGGTCGTCAAGCTGTGCATCAAGGCCTTTTCTCATATAGCTCTGCATCAGGGCGCCCAATGCCTCAATATCAACCTTTGCTGTTATTCTGTGGGAGATAACAGTATCTGACTGTGTCATCACATCCGTATGTATCTGCCCTGGCTGCTGTGAAGCCAGAACAAGTGATATTCCGGGCTGCCTTCCCTCTCTTAATACTGTCAGTAATGCATGTGTTGCAGAGGTTTTTCCATCTTTTGGCAGGAACTCATGTGCTTCATCAATCATTAACCAGACCAATGGCTTTTTTTCCTTTTCAGGTATTTCCTCCTCAAAAAAAGTTGATGCATTCTTGATTGATTCAAACTCCTCTATTCTCCTTGCCACCATCCTCTCCCTGAATAGTTTTTGTGCAACCAAACTAATGACCAGGGCGCTTATCTCCTTGCTTCCCGGCAGGGTAGCATAACAGCTTACATCAAGTATTGTTATCTTTCCAGGAAGTATAAGGTCTTTTAGTGCAGTCCCTTTCTCGCTGAAGAGGCCCCATTTTTCTGCGGACACAAACCTGTTTTCAACAGCATCCCTTACATTCTGCTCAACCTTTTTGTCAGCCTTTACCTCTTTTATTATATCGCTGATTGAAAAATTCTTTTTTCTTTCATTTAAATTTGAGATAACCCTTTCTATTAGCACGCCCATTGAGCTGTTTAGCGGTATTTCAAAGGTCATGCACCAGTCAGCGGCATCAAACTCAGAGGGAATTATTGAGAATGGAAAGTCTGTTGGAATGCCTTTTTTCCTGAATTCATCATAATAGCCTGTTGGAGTAAATATCCTTACATCAAAACCAGCTGCCTTAATGCCCCATTCATCCAAAAGGTTTTCATCCTTTTTGTTTGCATACTTCATTGTCCAGTAAATGCCCATTGTGTCAAGTATTATAACGCTGAGGTTTTTTGATATTTCCTCTGGCAGGGTTGTCATGCCCTCTGCTATAACGCCCAGGGTATATGATTTTCCGCTACCTCTTTTTCCGCAGACAAAAACAATATGGGATCTGGCAACATCCAATAATATTGGGTTATACAGGGAAGTTACCTGGCCCATCTTTACAAAATGCTTTCCAAGAAGTATTGTGCCGTCAAGGCCAAAGGATTTTCTGTCCTTTTCACTCCTGCCAATAACTATCTCGTACATACCTAAAACAAAGAATGCTTTGATATAAATATTTGTTGGATTTAACAACAAGCTTTATATATTGTCCTTGTTTCTTAATATTAAAATGATAACCAAAAAAGATTTTGAGAAAATGAGAAGAGAGCTTGATGATTTTGACAGCCAGAGGGAAGTTCTAATAAGAAAGTCAAGGGAAATTGTAAAGCTCTCAAAAAAAGCAGTATATTCTCTCCACAGGAACGAGATTAAAAATGCAGATGGTTTTATTAAGCAGCTAAAATCAGAGGTTGCAGAGCTTGTTAAAACAGCAAAAAAAATGCCTATGCTTTATTACTCCGGCCCATTCAAAATAGCAATCCAGGAGTTTGTTGAGGCAGCATGCTACCACGAGTTTGCAAAAAGCAAGAATATCCCTTCTGCATCAGAGCTTGGAGTTGATACAGAATACTACCTGCTTGGCTTGTGTGACCTGACAGGGGAGCTTGTGAGAAAGGCAATAAACTCTGCAATAAACAGTAAGTATGATGAGGCATTGCTAATAAAAAAGTTTGTTAATGATTTGTATAACGAGCTGATGCTCTTTGAGTTTAAGAACGAATTAAGAAAAAAGTTTGACTCGATAAAATATGACCTAAAAAAGCTTGATGAGCTTGCCCTCGGCATAAAACTGAAAAAATGATTGATAAGGAAGAAATAAGAAAGCAGGCAAAGCACATAATGGATAATTTCATTAAGGCGCTTGATAAAGCTGAATGTGTTAGGGAGCAGTTTGGCTCTGAAAGAAAGGATTCAACCAGGCCAAAGGCAAAAAAAGAAGAAGACATTGGCTTTAGGGAAAGAATGTTTAAGAATGCTCCAAAGAAAAGAGATGATTTTTTTGTTATGGAAAAGAAAAGCTGGTAGTTCTTATGGTAAAAGAAAAAGTTTATCAAATAAAATCCGGAAAATTGAGTGCAGAGCAGAACATAAGAAATTTTCTTAAGACTATAGAGGAAAAGAACAAGAGAATAAACGCATTCATATATATCAATAAAGATGCTGTAAATCAGGCAAAGGAGATTGACAAAAAAATAAGGAAAGGAAAGGCAGGAAAGCTTGCTGGTCTTGCAATCGCACTAAAATCAAACATAAGTATTAAAGATATGCCGATAACATGCGCATCAAAAACCCTAGAGAATTATTATGGCACTTTTGATGCAGATGCTGTTAAGAAAATAAAACAAGAAGACGGAATTATAATTGGAATGGCAAACATGGATGAGTTTGCATCAGGGAGCTATGGCAATACGTCTTTTTTTGGGCCAACAATTAATCCTGCCTGCCCAGAAAGGGTTCCAGGCGGCTCTTCATCCGGCTCGGCAGCAGCTATCTCAGCAAAAATGTGCGATATCGCACTTGGCTCTGACACAGGCGGCTCAATAAGAAATCCTGCATCAAACTGCGGAATTGTTGGCGTAAAGCCGTCTTATGGAAGGGTTTCAAGATACGGCCTTATTGACTTATCAATGAGCCTTGACCAGATCGGGCCATTATGCAAAGATGTTTATGGCTGTGCATTAATGCTTGAAATAATAGCTGGAAGGAGTGATTATGACCCAATTACTTATGATATTCCTATTGAGAACTATACAAGCTTTAAGAAAATAAGCAATCTTAAAATAGGGCTTAGCCCTGACTTTGAAAAACTGTGCAAGGATAAAAGAATCTACAAGTTAATTAAGAGCTGTGCAGAAAAGCTTGCAAAAAAAACAAATTCAGAAATAAAAAAAATTAACCTGAAATATGTTGACCTTGCTGTCCAGAGCTATTATCCAATTGTTTATGTTGAATTCTTCTCAGGAACTAGAAAATTAGATGGAAGAAAATATGGAAGCAGAATAGAGGATTCATGCGGAGAAGAGGTTTTGAGAAGAATTATTGGCGGTGAGGAAATCTCAAAAGCAGAATATCAAGGCAAATATTACAAAAAGGCGCTTATGGCAATGGGTTTGATAAGAAAAACCTTTGATGACGCCTTTAAGGAGGTTGATATAATCATATTGCCTGTTACACCGGAGCTTGCGCCAAAAATTGGCGAGAAAATAAAGGTAGAAGAAGCTTATGCCTTTGATGCATTAACAATCCCGGCTAATCTTGCAGGAATCTGCTCTGGTGTTGTAAAGGCAGGAAAAGTTGATAATGTTCCTGTTGGACTGCAGATATTTGCACCTGCATTCAGGGAAAAGCTTTTGCTTGATGTAATGAAAGAGTGCGAAGATTTAAATATATAAAGGTCTTAATTAATACAAAGGTAAGAATGAAAAAAGAGTTTTTGTTCTTGTTTTTGATGATGGTTGTCAGTGGCTGTGCTCAAAAAACTATTGAGCCGGAAAATGAATTTACAGAGCAACATGCTCAGGAGGTGGTAAAAATTGATTTAACTGGAAAATCTATTTTAATGATAATAGCCCCATCTAATTTCAGGGATGAGGAGTTATTAGACACAAAAGATGTTCTTGAGAGTTATAATGCAGATGTTGTTGTTGCATCAAAAGGGGTTGAAAAAGCAAAGGGCTCACTTGGGGCAGTAGTTGGTGTTGATTTAGATGTTTCAGAAATTAATGTTGATGATTATGATGCAGTTGCTTTTGTTGGAGGCCCTGGAGCAGATGTTTATTTTAATGACAAAACAGCACTTAAGACTGCAAAAGATTTTTATGATAATGGAAAAATAACAGCTGCAATCTGCATTGCTCCTGTGATACTTGCAAATGCAGGTGTTTTAGATGGCAGAAAAGCAACTGTTTTCCCAACAGGAAAAGATGATATTATTGCTGGAGGAGCAACATATACAGGTGAACCTGTTACACAGGATGGCAGGATAATAACAGCAAATGGGCCAAATGCTGCAAAAAGCTTTGGCCAGGCAATAGCAGAAGGGCTTGCAGAATAATTAAAAAATAAAAAGGTGGTAAAATGCTAGTAGGAAATATAAGAATTGACTGGCTTGGACATTCAGGCTTTAAGATAACTGACAAAAAGGTTATTTACATTGACCCATACAATGTTCCTCCAGATGAAAAGGCAGATATTATACTGATAACACACGGGCACTCTGACCACTGCAGCATAGAGGACATAAAGGAGCTTATAAAAGAGAGAACAATTATTATCATAACCCCTGACTGCCAGAGCAAGCTTTCAGATATCCAAGGAATAGACGTCCATCTTGTGAAGCCAGGAAAAAAGATAGGGGCATTTGAAATAATAATAGAGGCAGTTCCTGCTTACAATCTCAACAAAAATTTTCATGAAAAAGTGAATGAGTGGGTCGGCTATATTGTTAATATTGCAGGTAAAAGAATATATCATGCAGGAGACACCGATTTTATTCCTGAGATGAAAAAGATAAAAGATATTGATGTTGCACTATTGCCTGTCGGCGGAAAATACACAATGGATGCAAAAGCAGCAGCAGAGGCAGCAAATGCAATAAATCCAAAGATTGCTGTTCCGATGCACTATGGCTCAATTGTCGGCTCAGAAGAGGATGCAAAAAAA